>Ga0194131_10006181_pt1 | contig 16813 bp, 16 predicted proteins | sample TA2KigO120mmetaG_FD_148631 | JGI IMG/M metagenome (GOLD analysis project Ga0194131, IMG submission 148631) | Freshwater microbial communities from Lake Tanganyika, Tanzania - TA2015053 Kigoma Offshore 120m | ecosystem: Environmental > Aquatic > Freshwater > Lake | place: Tanzania: Lake... | reverse complement strand
GTATGTACATGCTTACAAATCCTTTATACCCATTATTTAATTCAAAAATCATAAGTCATATTTATCCAAATATAAAAAAAATAAAAAACATAGACTCGTATTCTTCAGATAAAGTTAAAAGAATTTCAAAAAATGAACTAAAAAAAATTATTACTAAATCCGGATTATTATAGCCATATAATTAATTTTTATAGTCAGTTTCAAATTCATATGTATAAGAAATAAGTTTAAAATTATTTCTTTTAAAAAATTTGATAGATTTTGAATTTTTGGGATTTACATTAGCTAAATATCTTCTACGAGGATTTTTTGCAATTAATAAGTTAAGCGCAATTGTACCAACATGTTTTCCCTGCATTTCTTTTTTTAAGAAAATTCCTATTTCATCAGATTTTGATAGATAAATTGAACCTACTTTACTGTTTCCATATTGGATAATGTACCATTTTGCATAAGGTTTTGATTTTACAAAATTTCGATGTTGTTTGTAGGTAGGCATTTTTCTATGGGATATGTTTGCTCTAGGATCGCGTTTCTTTAAAAGAACATAAAGGAATCTATAGTCAGAACTACTAACATGTTTTAATTTTATTGAAGATAACTTTTTCATAAAAAGTTAAGAAATGTTTATAGTTAAAACAGTTAAATTTTTCGTAATTAAGTTACTTTTATGAAAACTGTAATTGTAGCAGAAATTGGTTCAAATTGGGAAGGAAATATAACAAAAGCTAAACAAATAATTAAAAATTGTAAAAAGGCTGGTGCTGACGCCGTAAAATTTCAAATGTGGAGAGCTCAAGATTTGTATTCTAAATTACATCCAATGTGGCATGTTATTAAAAAATCTGAGCTAACTTTTGAAAAAGCTAAAAAAATAAAAAAATTTGCTGATAAAACTGGAATTGAATTTTTCTGTAGTGTATTTTATCCTGAAGCAGTAGAGGTTCTGAATTCATTAAAGGTTAAAAAATTTAAAGTTGCGTCAAGAACTTGTCTTTTTAAAGATCCATTTTCTTTAGAAACTCTCAAAAAAGAGGCTGAAACAAAGAAGCTCATCATAATAAGTATGGGGATGGGTGGAAATATAAAGCAAATTAAAAAAATATTTTCTAAAAATAAGCTAATTTTTTGTTATTGTGTTTCACAGTATCCAACGAAATTTTGTGATATTAATTGGAAAATAGCAACAAAATATAATGGATTCTCAGATCATACTTTAGGAATAACTGCACCTATTATATTTTCAATATTACATAAACAAAAAGGTTCAAAATTTATAGTAATAGAAAAACATGTAAAACTAAAAAACTCAAAAGGACCAGATGCCACTACATCAATTGATACAGATCAACTTAAGCAATTGATAACTCATATAAGATTGATTGAGAGCTCGACTTTCTAATTAATTCAATTAATTTTTCTTGCTTCCACAACAAATGCAGAAGACATGAAATATCCTCTCCAATCCCCAATTTTCATCATAATATGAAGTCAAATAAGGAATAACATCTGGCTGTGATGGTAAAGTATGTATATTTTTTTTTAGATCATTTAAAGAAATTTTTTCATGAATTGGTGTACTATAACTTACTACGTGCAAATTAGAATTTTGAAAATCGATAATTTTTTTTCCATTAGGTCCTATTATATATGCGTCATTGATATTCCATTCTTTTGGTATTGTCCAATCAAAAACATTAGTGCCACTTGGAACCTCATAAATCTCAAGTGGAATAAATTCAGAAATAATCTGTAATGTTTGTCGTACACCATTACCAGTAATACTTCGACAAATTGGATACAATCTTTTCATTAATTGTTGCATTTCATTACCAATTTGGGGTATTTTTTTAATCATTTCATATTTTTAATTTTAATAACATTTTAGGTTTTTTACTTACGAATAAAGTTATAAAAATTTATTAGTTAAATTAATTATTTTTTCCAAATTATCCTTGGTCAAGTTAGGATGTGTTGGAATTGTTACTATTTCTTTTCCCACTTTTTCGGTTATAGGAAGATTATTTTTTGATTTATAACAATTAAAAGAATGTATTGGTCTATAATGAATTCCTGTCTCAATTCCATTTTCAAGCATCCTTTTTCTAAATTTATTTCGGTTTTTTACTAGAATCCAGTAAAAGTGGTATGAACAATCACTGTTAAACGGCATTTTATGTTCTGTGTTGATATTTTTACTATATAGTTTTGCTATATCTCTTCGAATTTTGTTTAGCCTATTCAATTTTCTTAACTGTACTAAACCAACAGCTGCAGAAAATTCATTCATATAATAATTATTTGATATTTCTTTGACATCATATTCAGAGTCTTTTCTATTTGTAATTCCACACCAACGTCTTGCAAGCAAAATTTTACGCATGTTTTTATGATTATGATCATTAATTGAGATTAATCCACCTGTTGGCATTGCTAAATTTTTTACAGGATGAAAGCTAAAACAAACAGCCATACCGTGACTTCCTATCTTTTTTTTATCTAATTTAGCTCCAGTAGCATGAGCAGCATCTTCAATTAGAGCAAGCTTATTTTCATTGCAAAAATCAATAATTTCTTTTAAATTACAAGGCATACCAGCAAAATGTACTGGTAATATAGCTGCAGTTTTTTTTGTTATTGATTTTTTTATTTTGTTAATGTCAATGCATAGAGTTTTTGTATCAATATCAACAAAGACAGGTTTTGCACCATTAATAACAACCGCATGTGCTGTCGAAACAAATGACAAGGATGGTAAAACAACTTCTTTATCCTTACAATCTAATAGTGATAATGCTAAATTTAGTGCGGCAGTTCCACTATTTACAGCTACACAATCATCAGAATTTACATATTTTCTAAATTCTTGTTCAAACTTTAATACATTGCCTCCTCCTGCACCAGATGCCCAAAAGCCACTTTTTAAGACATTAATTATTGCCTGCTCTTCTTCTTCATCTATAATAGGATCAAATAGTTTTATTTTTTTGTACATGTTTTGTGTAGTCCTATCTTCATTATTCTGATGAATTATGAGACAATTTGTCTTTGTTCAACGATTTAAGGTAACCTTCTTCAGGAATTAGATTTTTATTTATATTAATCAAATTGTTTTCTTTTGAAAATAATTTGACTATGTCCCTAGTTAATATTGGTCGTTTGCGTATTTTTGTAACAATTATCATAACCAGCTTTAAATCCTCTTCTCGATCTACAGTCCAACGTAAATGGGACAAATTTTCTGAATTTGTTATATTAAATATCTTAAACTTTTCTCTGTTATTATAAAAATATGGTGTTACATGTTCACGTTCAGATGGTTTTTTTGCATTCTTCCAAGCCTTTTCTAGCGCATTAAAAGAAAACACTTCAACCTCTGTTCCATAAGGGAATGTTCTGATTAAACAATTTGTGACATAATCATAATCATTTGATTGAAAAATTTCGATGACTCTATCCACTATTTGTGGATCAATTAATGGATTATCTGCGGTAATTCTAACAATATTCGAAAATGAAAATTTTTTTGAACATTGATAATACCTATCCAATACATCCTCAGTATCGCCTCTAAAAAATGGTATGCCAAAATCTTTAGAAAATTCTACAATCACATCATCTTCTTTATTTTTTGTTGTAGCAACAACAAATTTTTGTACATTTTTACAATATTTTAGTTGGTTTACAACATAATAAAGGATGGAATTTTTCCCATCTATTTTCATCATGACTTTACCTGGTAATCTAGAAGATCCCATTCGTGATTGAATTATGCAACCAATCATTCTAGAAGACTTTTCAGACTTTCTTAATTAACATTTAATCAAAATGTTATTATATTTATCAAAAAAGATTTGATTGATTTAATGATTAGATATTGTACAAAGTGCCTATATCCGTCCACTAAACCACAATTAAAGTTTGATAAAAATGGTATTTGTGATGCATGTAGATGGATTCAACTAAAAGAAAAAATTGATTGGAAGCAAAGAAGAAAGGAATTAGAGAAAATACTTGACAAATATAAAAGCAAAGATGGAACAAAACATGATTGCATAATACCAGTTAGTGGAGGAAAAGATTCACATTATCAAGCATATGTTATCAAAGAAGAATTTGGACTTAATCCATTATTAGTTAACTTTCATCCACTTGATTTTACAGAAGTTGGTAGAAAAAATATCGAAAACATAAAAAATTTAGGTGTTGATTGTATTGAATTTACTGCAAACCCCATAATATACAGAAAAATGGCACAATTTGGGTTAAAGGAATTAGGGGATTTTCAATGGCCAGAACACATTGGGATTTTTTCAGTTCCAGTTCAAATTGCTGTGAGATATAAAATACCTCTTATTGTCTGGGGCGAAAACCCCCAGATGGAATATGGCGGACCAGACACGGTAAGTTCTACTCCCTATCTGGATAGAGAATGGAATGAAAAACATGGGGGCTATTTTTTAGATAAAATCAAACCCAACGATATGACAAAATATGGATTTACATTAAAAGATTTGAAACCATATCTTTATCCAACTGATGATGAAATAAAAAGTGTTGGAGTAACTGGAATATTTCTTGGTTATTTTATAAAATGGGATATTTTCAAGCAACTAGAATTAGTAAAAAAATTAGGATTCAGTGAGGATAAAGAACTAAAAGAAGGAACATACGATGCATGGGAAAATTTAGATGTAAAGTTTACCGTTTTTCATGATTATTTCAAGTTTTTAAAATATGGTTTTGGTAGAGCTACTGATCATGCATCAATAGAAATTAGATATGGACGAATGACACGTGAAGAGGGGTTAAATTTAGTAAAACGATATGAAGGAAAAATACCTACAAAATACTTATCAGAATTTTTAGAATCAGCCGACATAACAGAAGAAGAATTTCTTAAAATATGTGAAAAATTTACTAATAAAGCTCTCTTTAAAAAAGATAAATATGGAAATTTGTTAAGAGATGAAAACAATAATTTAGAAAAAATAAACTACGATAATGTAGAATAGTTATCTAGTCAACTAATAATGCAAATAATTCATAATCTACCTTATAGATCTTAACATGATTTGCATAAGAATAGTCTGATGAATCAAATTCTTTAATTAAATAAGGATAGTTTTGTTCATGATAAAATACATCAGAAAGTAGTTCATTGCCTTTTCCACTCACAACTAAATGTGTTAATCCTTTATCCTTTGAATTTTTGATATATTCTTCTAGTGTGGTAAATTCACCAAGAGAAATCTTTAATATTTTTGATGTTATGTGGCCATTTTCATCAGGCGATGGTATTAGTGGCCACATTTGCGAAATTTCTGCAGGTTTTATGTATTCACCAACTGGTGAATGAGAATTTATTCCATGGACTCTTTTTATTACTTCTTTTGCAATAGAATACATCTCTTTTTCATATTTATAATCGGTTTTATCATGATCAAAAAATATCAATGATGACACAATAATTCCACTTATTACTAAAACAGAAATTATTTTTTGATTGCTAAATTTGTCTTCAAATATTCGTATATTGTATATAGATAAGACTGATAATAATGGAAAAAGAATGAAAAGATATTTGACTTCTTGGAAATCCTTTGAATATGCATACCAAGCTGGTATTAGCATAAATAAACTTACTAGAATTATCGATAGTGTTTTGTATTCAATTTTTTTGTATTTCCTATTTTTAATTATTAAAAAAATACTAGCAAATATAAAAAATATAAAATTAGGAATTACTAGTAAGCCAACATTTTTCATTAAATTTATTGCACCATTTAAAAGAAAATTAAATAGATTTGGCAGACCACTAGCATGTGAGATATTATCATCTCCATCCTTTTCCTTTAATACCTCATTTGAAATATGACGTGGTCCATCAATCAGATGACTACTCAATCCATCTTGCCCAGTGTTTTCAATTCTAATATATGCCATAGGTACCAGAACCAATACAAAAATACATAAAGCTAGTAAATATTTGGGAATTATTTTGGGTATATGCCAAAATTTAACAATGAACATTATTGAAAAAGGCAGAATTAAGAGTAGACCCTCATAACGAACTAAAGCTGATATCGCTGCTATGGCAAATGATAAGTACACAATTTTAATATTTTTATTAACAAATAAAACTAAACTAGTTGTAAATAATAAAATAAAAAATGGATTATTTATACCTAATAATGAATTTTGGATTACGTGTGGATTAAAAGCAAATAAGGTAATTCCAACCAATGCATAAGATTGGTCGAAAAACTTTCTACATAATTGATAAAGTGGCATGATGGTCAGAATAGAAATTATAATTGATAAATAGCGTTGTAGATAAATATAATCAAAAAAATCATCACCTCTATAAAAAAAGAAAAAAACCGAGAGAATTCCTGGCCAACCATTATTAGCTAAATTCCAACCATCTGGAAAGCTACCTACTTGGCTGGTGACTATAGCATAGGAAAAATAATCCAAACTGTCTTGTATAAACGGTATTTCATAAGGAAAATAATATGCTCTAATTACAAATCCGATAAACCCAATTAGTAAAAGAAAAAAAATAGATTTCGACATGATCTGCGTTAATTTTTTATAAATACATTTTACAATTGAATTTCGATTTGAATTATTTTTTTCTATCATCTAAATTTCAACTGATTACATAGTTACTATTTATTAGTATGAATATAAAGAACCAAAAAAATTGTTTGTATTACAGATGATAAGACAAAAGCCACAGCTACCCCCACAATACCAAAAAATTGGCCTAAAATAATCATACCAACAATAACAATTGAAGCTTCAGTTCCTCTAGCAATCAATAAAATTTTTGCCTTTCCTAAACTTAATAATTCTGAAATATACATTAATGATATTGTTCCAAAAATTACATGTAACAACATAATTTGAATAGCATAAATGACTTCAATATACGCTGGAAAGATTACCGGAATTATATATGGTGTAAGCACAATTCCAAGAATAGAAATTCCAATAGACCACAAGATAGTTAGTTTTTTTAGATGGCTTTTTTCTTGTCCACTAGCTTCATAAGGCAAAATGTATTTGAATATTATTTGTGAAATTATCATGATCGTAGCGATGACTTGAAATGCTAAAGTATAATTTCCTAAAAGCGAAAATCCAAGAATAGGCGCAATTACTAATTTATCTGCCTGTCCTTTTGCAATTTGTGCTACCTGTATTAAATAATTATTTGTAATAAAACTTAGGTTACCTTTAAGGAGGGAAAAATCAACCTTTGAATTTAAGCCTTTGTAGACTCTCCAAACAAAGAAAACATAAGAACTTCCTAATGCATAAATGATTCCTTCTGGACCAATCATATAATAAAATCCAAATCCTAAAATTAAGGTGAGAATTTTTTGTGTTAAAAAATATTTTGTATATGTAGCAAATAATTTTTTACCAAGCAACTCCCCCATTATCAAATTACTTAACAAAGATCCAAAAAGAACTAAGATTATATCTATTCTATAAAAAATTATTATAATTAAAAGAGACGCTATGCCTCCTATTACAAGTGATATAAGATAAAACACAGGTTCAATTTTTATCTTTTTTGCTGTGAAGACTGTCATAATGTCTGACGAACCAAATAATGCAAGGGTAGAACCAATACCTGCAATACTTAGATAATAAAAAATTTCACCATATTTCTCTGGTTCTAATAGTGTGGCTAGATAAAACCAAAAAAAGGCCATAATTGCTTTTCCAACAATGTCAGCAGAACCTATTAATCCAATATTTTTCATAACTATGTTCTAGTTTCACTCATATGATTTAAACCATAAAACTACTTTTTGAAATTAATCTTTTCAGTAATTGTTTTTATCATATATTTATTCAAGGTTTACTATTAAATTATAGAATACTCTGACACATAATTTTGTGATGATAAAAACTCTAAGAAAGAAATTGTCCTATCATATGTATGCCACTATTTGATCGTTTTATCTTATACACTATAATTTAGAATATATACACATTAATGATACATTTTACACAAATGAAACCTAACATAATATTTATGGTAGTAGATTCACTAAGAGCTGATAAGTTTTATGGATCCAACAAATCCTCTAAAACACCAAACATTGATTCATTAATCAAAAATGGCATATATTTTACTAATGCAGTAAGCTCATCAGATGTAACAGGAATTTGTTTAGGTAACATGCTAACTGGAATGTATTCCTTTAAAACAGGAATTACAGAACGTGATTTTAATTCAAAACTAAAGACAAATTTTGATATTTTAAAAGATAATGGTTATCACCTTTATGCCACAATACCCAATTTAACCTGGTTTCATCATCTAACCAGAAATTTTCATGAAAAGGATTTATTTTTTGCCGCAAACAGAATTCAAGAAAACCTTTCTGAAAAAGTAGGTCAACAAATTATTAATAGATTGGACTCAAAATTAATGCAAGAACCATGGTTGTATTACATTCATTTATTTGACGTACATCAAGATATTATAGTTCCAAAAGACTTTGATTCTCCATATTATGGAGACACTAAATATGATAGAGTAGTATCACAAATAGATCACTGGATTGGAAAGTTTTTACAAAAAATTGATCTCAAAAAAACCCTTATGATAATAACCGCTGATCACGGAGATTACATACCAATAGTAGATCATGTTGGCCAAATACCCGCAATACAAGGTATGATGAAAAAATCTAAACAACTGATGCCTCAATTAGAACCTGCAGGGATAAAATTATTCATATTAATTCGTAATGTTGTTGAATTTTTTCAGCGACAAAAACTTAGGAAAACCTTAACGGATGACCAAATGAAAACACTAACTAGAAGAGGTCACAAAACAATATTTGATGAAAGTATTCATATCCCTCTTCTTTTCGTGGGAAGTGGAATTAATTCTCATAGAATAATTGATAATCTAGTCGGTAATGTTGATTTATTTTTAACATTACTAGAAATTTCTGGTTTAGAATATAGTAAAATTAACTTAGATGGTATAAACCTTATTCCGCTTTTTAATGGTGACAAAATCGATGAAAGACCGCTTTTTATTGAAAGTGGTGACACTCAAGAACGGAAAGCAGGTTTAGCTATAGGCGTTAGAACATCAAATTATAAATATTTTAGATCACGAGATAATCCACAACAAAATATTTTTTTGTTTGATTTAAAATCAGATCCAAAAGAGACAAATAATATCGCAAATTCACAACCTCATCTAGTAAGAATGATGGAAAACACTCTTGTTGAGATTACAAAACATACTAAAGAAGAACGAAATGAATTAACTGTGGAAGAAAAACAAAAAATTGCAAGAGAATTGAAAAAAGTAGGTTATATCTAACATTAAATTTTCAGATTATTTTTTGTTGTAAATGCGTAAAAACAAATTTATTAAAATTTCTATTCGTAGAGTATTGGAAGAAATGTAGTATTTACTTATTACATATTTGTAGTAACTTAATCATAAATTCTGCAAGAAACTATTTTTGATAATACTCACCAATCAAACCATTTTATAGTTTTATTCTTAAGATTTTGTTTTAGCATTTAATAAACCACTTAAATATAGGACGTAATAAATTTACTATATGATAGATTATGTAAGTACTAACATAAAAATTTTAAAAAACATTGTAGATTATATTCAAAAAGAGATTTCTGGTGATACACGTTAGCATATGGAAGAATTTACTAAGTTTGTTATAATCAAAGTACCAAATTGGTGAATCAAATAATGAAGTTTAATAATAAACAGATCTCATCCTTTGATAAAACAGATGCAAGTTTTTCGTATTCACAAAACACAAAAGAAAAAATAAAACTTTATGGATATATATTCAAACAATTTCTAAAACATAAAAAAAGAACAATTGATGTAATAAAGCAAGAATGGGATCAAAATACTTGGAACTTTTTTGATGTTGAAAAATTTCCATTTGCATCTTTGCTGAATAAACCTATAACAAATGAAGAAGGCACATATCAGTTAGAAGACAGAATAATAAGACTTTCAAGAAAAGATTTTTCAGAAAAATACGAGAATAGATGGAAAATCATCTTAAATAATGCTGTAAGTAAAGATACGCCAATAGTTGAGTTAGGATGTGGGGTTGGAAATAAGCTCTTCTTTTTATGGAAAAATGGTTATAAAAATCTTGAAGGATATGATATTTCTGAAAATGCGATTAAAATTGCTAGAAAGGTAAATGAAAAATATGGATGTAACATAAGTTTTGGCGTTTTGGATATAACTCAACAGATTCCATTATTCGAAAATAAAGTAATTTGTACATTTGGTTGCTTGGAACAGTTGAAACATTATATGGATAGTGTTTTAACTAAAATTTACAACGCAAAACCAAAAGCAGTAATTCACTTCGAATTTGTAAAAAAGCACTCAACTTTGATTTCACGCATGTATGTAAAATCAAGAGATTACCAAGATAATCTTTTTAATATTCTAAAAAAATGGGAAAAAGAAAATAAGATTATAATTAAAAATGTAGAGCCTTTGAGGATAGGTAGTCCTAATATTCCATTAACATTTGTTGAATGGCAAATAATTTCTTTTTGAAAACATAGTGGTAAAATTCTATTCTTAATATATGATGAAAAATCACTTAACATTCTAGAAATCAAAAAGGAATTTTCACATGGCTGATATCATTTTGAAGTAATTTTTTGTTTATAATTTAAATTACAATAATAGATGAAATAAATGAATACAATCAAATGACAGATAAATTATTTTTTTGGTTAGATGGAGCGCTCACTCATTTTTGTCTTGCACACTACTTACAAAAAATATATGATGCAGATTATTATGCAATAATTGATACAACAAATAAACCAAAAAAATTCTTTCAAGAACAACCGTTTGTAAAATTCAAAAAAATTTGGTTTTATCATGATCATATAAATAAGATAGGGAAAAATCCCGATCTTAATTACTTATCAAATTTTGAAAAAAAATATAAAATTAATTTATGGGAACTTGCTATAAATGAACGACTTTTTTATCGATTTAATAGATTTTATAAATTTACAAGTTATGAAATCTTGTCAATTTTAGAACAAGAATGTAAACTTTTTGAAAATATCTTAAATGAAATTAAACCCACTTTTTTTATAACTGCTGAACCTCCTCTACATCACCACGAATTATTTTATCAAATTTGTAAAACAACAGGTGTAAAGATCTTGATGTTAAATCAACCAAATATTAACCGCTGTATCATATCTCAAGAACTACGTAAAATAGATTTTGTATCAAACTTAGAAAATATTGAATATAATGTTATGAATTTTGATGAATTACAAAAGGAATTCCAGTTATTAACAATATATCCTAGCATCACAAGATACAGAAAAAAGTTTCTTGCATCAAAGATGGGTGTTTTAAAAGCCGCGACAGATTTTTTATTATCAAATAATAAAAATATTAAAACTCATTACACTTATTATGGTCGAACTAAACTGCGAGTATTTTTTGATGAAATAGTTATACTATTAAAGAAAAAATATCGAACATTTTTTATTAAAAAAAACTTAACAACTAATTTAAATTATAATACAAATTTTATTTATTTTCCATTATCTGTAGATGAAGAAAGAAACATCTTAATCTCAGCACCGTTTTACACAAATCAAGTTGAAACAATCAGGCATATAGTAAAATCATTACCAATAGATTACAAATTATATGTGAAAGAAAATCCCGCACAGGTAGTTCGTAGGTGGAGAAAAACTTCAATATACCGAGAAATAATGGAAATTCCTAATGTTGTCCTTATACATCCAGATGTATCGTCTGACAAATTGTATAAAAATAGCAGTTTGGTAATAACAACAGCAGGATCATCAGGCCTTGAAGCGGCGTTTTATGGAAAACCATCAATAATATTTGCAGAATTAGGTTATGCAATTCTACCCTCTGTGCATAAAATTAAATCATTTGATGAATTAAGGCAGGCCATAAAATCATCTTTGGAAAAAAAAGTTAATGCTAATGATTTAGCAAAATATCTTACCTTACTGAAAAAAAATTCTAGCGATTTTAATTTGTTTGATTTTGAAACTAAATACAATGACTATTTTTATTTCGGCGGTAAATCATTATCTGTTGATATTTCAATCTCAAAAATGAAAAACTTTTTACAAGAAAACAAATTGATTATGGAAGCGCTTGCAACTGAGCATGTAAAAAAAATTAACGAACTTAAACAATACAAAACAAATTAAGTATATCTTTAACTTGCATTCTTAATCTAGATCAATTCTGTGAGACCCTTCTACCAATTCTTTTTCTACAATATCACATATAATATGAGATAAAGTTCTATGAACTTCTTGAATTCTGGGAGTTGATGATGAATTTACTATTATGGGTATATCCACAATCTTTGCTATTTGCCCTCCTTTATTTCCAAGTAACCCGATTGTCACAGCTCCTAATTTTTTGGCAGCTAAAAGACCTTTTTTTACATTTTTTGAGTTACCGCTTGTAGAAATGCCTATCACTACATCATCTGGTTTAACAAGACATTCACATTGGCGACTAAAAACAATATTGAATGAGTAATCATTAGATAATGAGGTTATAACAGATGAGTCAGTTGTTAATGATATAGCTGGATAACTTCGTCTATCAATTTTAAATCTACCAATCATTTCAGCCGCCATATGTTGTGAATCAGCGGCACTCCCGCCATTACCAAATAGAATGATTTTGTTTCCACTTTTAATACATTTGATTATGTTCACTATTGCTTTATCTACATAACCAGCAAGTGACACTGATTTTTTTATTGTCTGTGAACTTTCTAATATTCCATGTTTTATCTTGCTTATTCTATCCAAATTAATAATCCACTCATTTATCATAATTATTTAACTTATCAAATAAGCAATGAAAAATATAGTTTTGTCTCCAAATTTGGAACAAAGTTTTATTTATTGAGCGGTCCAACCCGCATCCACTATTAGATTTGTACCTGTCATATACGCAGAAGCATCAGAACATAAAAATACAATCGGACCTATATAATCAGAAGTCTTTGCCATTCTGTTAAAAGCATTATGTGATGAATATTTTCTAATGAAACTTTTTGAAAGTGTTTTTGTTGCTACACCACTTGGAGTAAGTGTATTACATCGAATATTGTATTTTCCATAAAGATTTGCAACATATCTTGTGAGATTGAGTATTGCTGATTTTGTGACCGCATATCCGGGTGGAGTGAACAATCGTTCTCCAGCATATGTGCTAAAAGTAGGTCCAACCATTCCATAAGTAGATGAAATATTGATAATGCTTCCTTTGCATTGTTTTTTCATAAGTGGAAGAACTTTCTGTATGCATAGGTGAGCGGCATCAACATTTACTTTAAAAGCATTCCTCCAAAGACGAAATGGATGTTTTTCATAATTCTTGAAATCTTTGATGTGAAAAGTTTGTCTTGAAGTAAACGCAGCATTATTTATTAGAACATCAATGATATCAAAATCTTTAACAATTTTTTTAAATACGGTGTTTATCTGAACAGGTTGACTTAGATCACACTTGTACACTCCGATCTTTCTGTTAGGATTATAAAATTTTCTTTTTATTTCTTCACTAGTCTTTGTGTTAATATCAATTAGAATCATATTTGCGCCACGTTCAAGTAACGCTTTTGTATATGCACTACCGAGCAAGCCGGATGATCCTGTTAGAATAATATTTTTGTTCTCTACAGAAAATAACTTGTCTTCCATGTATAACTGTAAAAGTTAATAGCGTTATATTTCAATTTACGGAACTACAAAGATAATTAGATGCCAAATAATGATTGTCAGTATGTCCAAGGCCAAGTTTTTGGTTGTTCAAGGAAGAGCACTTAAACAAACGGAAGACGTAATACAACACTTTCCTGATAACTGGCAAGATGAATTTCCAATTATAAAAAAGCTTGGGTTTTACGGTATAGAGTGGATTTATGATAAAAAATCTGACCATACGAATCCCATTCTGACAAGTTCTGGTCAAAAGAAAATGAAACTTGTCTCATCTCAATATGGAATTAAACTAGAAAATATTGTGTTTGATTGGTTTTTACACCATCCTCTGTTTGTTAATGATGAATATTCTGAACAACAGAAAAAAAATAAACTGACAGAATTAATTGAAAAAAGTGCACAAGCTGGATTTAATGTAATAATCTTTCCAATACTAGAGAAAAACAATGTATCTGATCCTAAAATCAATAACAAATTTGTAAATTTGTTGCATTCAATTTCTCATTTATTAGATCAAAATAATATTCAAATGCATTTGGAAACATCATTGTCACCAAAAGAAGAGTTGAACTTGATCAAAAAAATCGGACATGATAAGATAAAATTATGTTTTGACATGGGTAATAGTGTAGGCTTTGGATTTGATCCAAACATTGTCTTTAGAACGGTAGGAAAGTTAATCGGTTCTGTTCACATTAAAGATAGAAAGAAAAATGGCTCATCTGTACCTATAGGCAGAGGAGATGTAAAATTTTATGACATATTTAGAAATTTGAAACAAATTGGTTTTAATGGAAGTTATTCCTTTCAAGTTTATCGGAATAGAGACTCTGATAATATATCGTTGTTACAAAATAGTCTGAAGTTTATTAATAATATAATGATGAAGGTTAACTATGACTAGAAATATTAAAGATCTTGCAACACTAGATGGTAAAGTTTCACTTGTGACTGGAGGCGCAGGATACATTGGTGCCTCGTTATCTGAAGCATTAGCTGAACTTGGATCCTCTGTGATTATTACTGGAAGGAATCAAGATGATGGTAAAAAGTTTGCAAAAAAGCTTGCAAAAGAGTACAATACTACTGTTAAATTTGAAAAAATTGATACAAACAACAAAAACTATATTGATAAATTTTTCAATAAAATATCAAAATTGGATGTCTTAATAAATAACGCATTCACTTGGCCAAGCATAGTAAAACTTGAGGAAACATCATGGGATGATTTTGAAGAAACTATTGTGAGCGGAATAACATCCCCTTTCTATATCAGCAAAAAATCAATAAATATCATGAAAGCAAATGGTGGAGGCAACATCATCAATATAGGTTCAATGTATGGGATGATATCTCCAAATTTCAAAATATATCGAAACAAACCAAAACTTGGAAATGCACTTGCATATAACGCAGCGAAGGCTGCAATAATTCAGATGACAAAATATCTTGCAGTTTATTGTGCAAAATGGAACATTCGTGTTAATTGCATAAGCCCTGGTTCGTTTCCAAAACCTCACACCTTTGATGATAAAGAATGGTTCAGAGATGAGCTTCTACAAATGAATCCATTGCACAAATTAGGTGAACCATGGCAACTAAAAGGCGCAGTTGCACTATTTGCAACTGAGCTAAGCTCATACATAACAGGACAAAATCTATCAATAGATGGTGGCTGGACTGTCTGGTAATTAATCATGAAAATCTTGTCAATCATTCCAGCTAGAGGCGGTTCAAAGGAAATACCTAAAAAAAATCTCATACGAGTTGGCGGAAAGCCACTACTTTATCATACAGTTAGTGCATCCCTGAATTCTCAAATTGATAGGACTATTGTTACAACGGATGATAATGATATTGCAAAATATGCAAAAAAAATTGGCGCTGAAGTAATAATTCGACCAAAAAAACTCGCAAATAATATGATTCCAATTGAGCCTGCAATGGATCATGTTCTGAAACAACTTGGAAAAGAAGGATACATTCCAGATAACATTGTTCTTTTGCAAAACACATCACCGCTAAGAAATAGCATTCATATCAATGAAGCATTATCAATGTTCATAAACAAGCGATTTGATTCTGTTTTTAGCGGATTTCTTTCCCATTATCTTCTATGGCAACTCAAGAATAATCGCAGTTTTCCAATTAATTACAATCCATTAAAGAGACCAAATCGGCAAATCATGAAAACGCATGTAATAGAAAATGGAGCACTATATATAACAAAATATAGTCTCTTTCAAAAAACTAAATGTAGAATATCTGGAAAAATTGGAATTTATTTAATGCCGGAAGATCTCTCAATCCAAATCGACAGTATATCGGATATTTTTATGGCAGAGCAAATAATGAAGAAGAATAGAGGTAAAATCAACATTCATTTGCTGTCTAATAAACAATTCAAATATTAATTAGGAGTAGGCATAACTATAATCTTGGTGTTATTTTAGATTATGAGAAAAAAGATTTGGTGATTCAGAATTCCAGAACGGAAGAAATTAAAAGAGATCCTGAGGCTTCATTATTATTTGTTCAAAATATCTTCATTTTTCTAAAATCATTAAATATTGATGGGGCACAATCTTGATGTGACCATAAATATCAGCCTAAAGAAATTTTATGAGAAGGTATATCGTAAAGGAGAAAATAAACATTTCACAAATCTGGTAACGACTGGAAAAACTTCTTCCGAGGCTGAAGAAGTATTAAGAACTACTAGATGGAAGTCAAAAAAAGTTCTCGATGTAGGGTGTGGAACTGGTCTGTTTGCATATCTTGCTGCCAAAAAAGGAGCATACGTGATGGGAATAGATTATTCCAAACAAGCTATAGAAATAGCCAAAAAAAATCATCAATCTAAAAATCTAAAATATGAGAATTTAGATGTTAAAAATATTTACGGAAATTATGATGTGATTGTCTCATTAGGAACACTTGAACACATGGATGATCCTATATCTACACTCAAATCATTAAAAAATCATTTAAAACCAAATGGTAAAATCAT
>Ga0194131_10006178_pt1 | contig 16817 bp, 13 predicted proteins | sample TA2KigO120mmetaG_FD_148631 | JGI IMG/M metagenome (GOLD analysis project Ga0194131, IMG submission 148631) | Freshwater microbial communities from Lake Tanganyika, Tanzania - TA2015053 Kigoma Offshore 120m | ecosystem: Environmental > Aquatic > Freshwater > Lake | place: Tanzania: Lake... | reverse complement strand
TGTTTTACCCGAATTGGCCTGGACAATATGTGAATCTGGTAGCAGGCAAAAATTTGCTTCAGGGCTGGCAGGTTGTCAATACCATGGTTGGAAAATCTACCATGCCTGGTTCAGCCATGAAAGCACGCTGGGAAACCCCGGTTAGTGGCGGAGCACCTGATGCCCGCGTAAATATTGCCAACTGGGAATTGCTCTCCATCACCGAACGTGTGCCTTTGTTGTACGAGGGTGGAAGCACCCAGCAATGGTACATAAACGGCATTAAGGAACAAAAGGATTATCTGTCGCTGTTCGTCAACAACGCCTGGACCAACGGCAATAATGGTAAGGGTTGCCCAACCTTGCTCTGGACCACCTGGACAAACATAGACAACAGCAATGGTCAATGGCGCGAAATGCTGGATATTCAGGGTTCCGAATTTGAAAGAATGCAGGACTATGCCAACCAGAACAAGCCGGCAGGTGCACCCCCCGTGTACATGATTCCGGGCCACAAAATGATGGGCAGGCTGTTCGATGATATTAAACTCGGCAAAGTGCCCGGCATTACCAAAATCAACCAGCTTTTCGGAGATAATATCCATACGAATGAACTGGGTGCCTACGCCATCAGCATGATACATTATGCCTGTATTTTTAACAGCAGTCCGGTGGGGTTGCCACGCAACCTCATTCCCAACGCGCCAGCCGGAACGCCAATTCCATCTGATTCGCTGGCGGGTTATATTCAAAATATGGTTTGGGATGTTGTAACATCGTACCCCAGAACAGGTATCTATAAAGCTGCCAACGTCGCAAATGTTGTGTCTGCTGCATCAGAACTGCATATATACCCAAATCCGGTAGAAGATGTTCTGGCTCTGGAGATGTCAGCATTCAGCAACAGCATGCCTTATATAATTATGAATGGAACCGGGAAGGTGATTTTCGAAGGCTATATAACACAACCCAATATTATAATATCAATTGCGCATTTACCGGCCGGAACCTACCTGCTTTCTGCAGGGTCAGATAAAAAACAAAATTTTTGGTTTATTAAAAGAAGGACTTGAAGGCCGTTTTTCCCTGCTTCCCTTATCCCATATTGTATAGCAGACCTTTCTGTTGTTTTTTGATTTTCGTGTTTTGGGGTTTTACCTTGTCTGGGCAGTCGGTCATTATTCAGGGCAAGGTTACCGATGCTACATCACTTGAGAAAATTGCAGGCGTCAGTATTCGCACCTTCGGACAAAATTTTGCAGCAAGCGATAATATGGGTCATTACGCGTTGAGATTGAAAAAGGGAATGCATACAATCATGTTTATTGCGGAAGGTTACGCCGATACTGCGGTCGAGGTTTTTGCAGACAGTTTCATTACTACCTGCAATATATCTTTGGTTAAGAAGGAAAACCTGATGAACGAAATTGTGGTGGGTGCCAGCCGATATGCAAGGCCCATGATGCAGCAGACAGGTACTGTGAACAGCATGGGTATTCGGGAAATAAGGGCAAAAAACATACAGGATGCCGCTCAGGCTGTTGAACAGTTGTCGGGTATTGTGGTTATTGATGGGCAGGCCAACGTTCGTGGTGGCAGCGGCTATGCCTTCGGGTCAGGCAGCCGCCTGATGCTGGTGGTGGACGGAATGCCGCTGCTTACCTCAGACCGCAACGATGTGAAATGGAACCTTGTGCCCATGGAAAATGTGGAACGGCTTGAACTTGCCAAAGGTGCTTCCTCGGTACAGTATGGATCCTCTGCGCTTAATGGTGTTTTGAACATTCAAACGGGTTTTGCGCGAAAAGAAAGAGAGACCACCGTCAGCGCCTACACCGGGGCTTATCCCGGCAGTATTCCCGCATTCAGGCAAAAGGCGGGGGATAAGACTCCTTATACCTCCGGATGTTATGTATTGCACAGAAGAAGAGCAGGTAAAAACGACTTTGTTTTTGATCTTTTGGGGCAAAACAATCAAAGCTGGTTGCAGGGGGATTTTGCCAAACGGTTAAGACCCCATTTCAAATTCAGACACCGCAGCAGCGACCGGCTCAATTATGGCGTGAATGTGAACGGTCTGCTTCAGCATACATCACAGTTCTTTTTGTGGATGAACGATTCGGCCGATGCATTTCAGCCCCTAAGCGGTCCTGCTACACTGGTGATTCTGAAGGAATTGTATGTCTCCGTGCAGCCATATCTGAATTTTACGGACCGCAATGGATTTGCACATGCAGCGCACCTTCAGTATTACCATACAAACCATATCAATCCAGGTTTTTGGACACCATCAACGAATTTGTTCAGTGCCGATTATTATGTGCAAAAGGATATAAAAACCTGGAAGCTGGGTGCCGGCGGTATGGGCAATGCCTTTTTCTACCGCGATGATGGCATTGGCGGAAGAAAACAAGGCAATTCGGGTGCTTTGTTTGTGCAGTTTGAAAAAAAGTTTAAAAATCTGCGTTTTGAGGGTGGTGGGCGCTATGAGATTTTCCGGCTTGACAGTCTGGTGGTATCATCAAGGCCTGTGGGCAGGTTCGCTGTTAATTATATGCCTTCACCAACATGGTCGCTGCGGTCGTATTTTGCACAGGGATTCCGGTTTCCAAGTCCCGCTGAACGTCTGGTTACCTACAATTTGGGCGATATTTATGTGTATCCAAATCCTTCATTATTGCCCGAAATTGGCTGGAGCGTGGAATTGGGTACCCGTAAAAAATTCAGCCTTTCCCCTTTTTCTGCATATGTCGACGGGGCACTGTTTTTTCAGGAATTTAAAAACATGATGGAGTTCGTTCTCGGTCAGTGGGGCGATTCGTCAGCACCTATGTCTGGATTGGGTTTTCGCTCAGTGAATGTAAATGATGCACGTATTGCCGGACTGGAACTGGAAAGTGGTGTGCAGGGGAAGTTCCGGGGTTGCCGAATTGCCTCCGATATCGGATATACCTACACCTATCCCGTTGATTTGAATGGGGATACTTCTTTGCGCAATACTCGTCGGTTTATTCAGGGGTTTGGCAGGGGTTTTGAAACACCCGATAGCGCATTTACGTCGGGATTGCTTCGTTACAGAAACAGGCATCTGTTGAAGTTTGATTTGGATGTTGCGCACAAAAGATTTTCGGCCGGTGCCAGTGTACGCCACTACAGCCGCATGGATAAAATTGATATATATTTTAACTATTTAATTCCTGGAGTTAAACGCTACCGAGATATGCACAATCAGGGCGACTGGGTATTGGATACTCGCTTTTCATATCAGACAACGAAAGGGAGATTCAGTCTGCTGTGCAATAATGTGTTCAATTCATTTTACACCATCCGTATTGGTCGCCCCGATGCTCCGCGAAGTATAACGGTGCAGTATTTGGTGGATTTCTAAATTACCCGCAACCTTAGAGATATTAAAAAATCTGAACTGCCTGTGGCTGACGCCATTGAATTTTGTGAAGCCTATAAAGCTAGGTTAGCGGGCTGTTAAACAACGTACTTTTTGCCATTTGTGAAGGAGGTGTTTGTTAAGTATGTTTGAAAATAATACGCTACTGAGTAGCGCCAATACGCCCAAAAAAGGTGTTATTGGCGATATAAAGTAGCGGGTATATGCAAGTTATGGGCAAGTTTAAAAACAAATACGGTCTGCGAAATTGACAGGGCTGACCACCCAATTTGATAAAAAAAATATAAAGTGGAGACCAGAACCCACTATAAAAAATGGGGCGTATTCCGAAAAGCCTTATGAGTAGGAACAAAATTAAAATTAAATAAAAATGAGAGAAGTAATGACAATTTTCGGAGCAATCTTATTTGCTTCAACAATTCTGACAAGCTGCGGTGGAGGCTCTAAAAACGAAGCTGAAAACAAAATAGGTAACACATCAGTTGATCTATGTAAGTGCTTGACAGAGCCAGGAGATTCAGAGTGGGTAACAGAAAATAAGGACGCTTGTCGTGATGCTATAAGCAAGGAATTGGGTGTAGAAAATTGGGAAAAGGTAAATTTCTCTAAAGAACCAGAGCTGAATCGGAAATGGGATCTAATAGTTGAAAAATGTACAGGCAGCAAGCAGGTAAAAACAGGAGTCGAAGAAATTGATAGAAATAGTGAACTAGTGAAAGAAATTGGAACCTCTTATGGCTATATTTGGGAGTCTATAAGCACTGAGGCTCAGACATACACTACACTTGCCTTTGATGGGTTAATATTTAGAACTACGGCTTATTATATGAATGGCAAAACAAATTCAGAAGATTTCACTAAAGTAATTGATCTTTCTGGAAAATGGAATGCTATCGATAATGTAAACGCTGAGGGTGTATATGAACAAAATAATGTTTCTATTAGCTGGAAATTCAACCAGGACTATACAAATTTAACAAATAATAAAGGTGTTGTTTTTCAAAGAATTAAGGTAAAATAACCAGCCCATAACAGCACCTAAAAGAAATTGGCATCAATGTGCTCCGTAGAATAATTTGTGGTGAAAGAAAAATCCTCCTCCGCAATGGCATCAAGGTTGAAACTGCGAACTTCTTTAAGCCGCAAAACGTTATAGCCGATTTAAACCAACATCACAACAATGACAAAATTTATAATACAAACACTGACAACGTTTCTAATTATAGCAAACGTGAAAGCCCAACCACCAGCTGGGGCAGTGGCGGCAAAACCAAATATCATTTATTATGCAGGTGGAAGCTGCAAATTTTATGATATCAATGACAACTTACTACTTTCAGTAGATGCTGCCGAAGCCGGATGGTCAGCCACTCCTGCAAAAACAGCGTGGGCTGTTGTTACACCAAGCAATGGCGGATACTATGAATTTCCGAACTATAGCAACAACGCACCTACCCATAATATGGGACAATACTTGCAACCATTTTGGAAATCAGATACTATATACAACGAGCTGGTGCTTTTAAATGGGGTAAATACCACGGCAAAACTCATGTTTAAACCCTCCAAAATTATTTCGGTTACCAATTATAATTTTTCTCAATCATTTATTCAAAATACTGATTTTTCTGTTACGGGGAATGTAATTAAACAATTAACAGCAAAAGTGTCTGCTTCGGTTTCAATAGTAGCAGGGAAAAAGGGAAATGGACAGCCTAATGGCTTGATGAATACCAAAGCTACCTCCTGGACTTGTGTGACGTACATTCCAGACAGAAGCGATTGGAATGGTTCTTCATTGCTAGGATACAAAGGCGATAAATTACCTAAAACCATGACTAAATTAAAAGCAGGTCAACCTGTTAAAATTCAGGCTTATGGTATGAGTATTACGGCTGGACTTAATGTAAGTGGCTTTGCCGGAGATGATAAAAATTTTACTCCAACTGCACCTTATATGCATAGTTACGTAGATTTATTGGAAAATGCTTTGGAAGCAAGATTTGGTTCCGATATTACCATGATTAACGGTTCTTGTGGAGGTAAAATGGTTGCGTGGATAGATCAATATTGCGAGAGTATGGTTGTACCAAATGTTCCTGATTTGGTGATATTAGACATGGGAATGAATGACATTTGGGGAACAACTACTAATGCAGCTTTTAAAGCAAGTATGCAATCGTGTATCAATAAAATCAAAAATGCTAACCCCAATACGGAGTTTATTTTAATTGGCAATATGTTACCAGATGTGAATTCACAAGGCTCTCCTTCCAATGGTGATGTGTTGATGTATGGATTTTTAACACAGTTGAAAAGCATTGAAACCACAGGCATTGCAGTTTTTGACATGACCACATTAAGCGATACGATTTATAAAAGGAAAGGAACTACACATTGTCATTCCAATTCACTGCATCCGAACGATTATTTAGCCAGATGGTACGCACAAGGCTTGGCTGAATTATTTAACGATGGAAGCGCAATAAATAAAACGGCTAAGAAATATTATGTAAATACAACAGGCAACAATACAGATGGATTGAGTTTAGCGAATGCATGGACAAGTTTAGATAAAATCAATACGAAGAGTTTCAATGCTGGAGATACCATTGTTTTTGAAGGAGGAAAAACATTTGCAGGTAACCTTGAATTTGATAACAATGATGGAAATTCAGCTATAAAGCCAATGATATTAACGACTTATGGGTCTGGACAAGCCACCATAAACACAAATTTAACAACAAAATGTGGATTTAAAGCCACCAATACACAAGGTTTCCATATCAGCAATATTAAATTTATTGGACCTGGAAATGTAACCCAAAAAGACATTGATGGCATGTTGTTTTTTACAACCAATCAAACTGGATATTTAAGCAATATTCAAATAAAAAACTGTGAAGTAAGTGGTTTTGGATATTGCGGAATACGTTTCTATTCCAATTGGGATGCTAATGTAAAAGCAGGTTATAAAGATGTCATTATAGATCAATGCAAAGTTCACGATTGTAGAGAAAACGGCATAGTATCATTTGGTTACGATGTTCAAACTACTAATTTTTACCACCACAAAAAATTCACTATAAAAAATACAGAGGTGTATAACATAACAGGGTATGCCTCTTCAACACATAAAGGAAGTGGAATAGTTTTATCGCAAATAGATTCTAGTATAATAGAACGTTGTGTCGCATACAATACAGGAACTGCAAATTCCGCATGCGGTGGTCCGGGAGGAATTTGGGTATGGGCAGCCAATGCAATAACCATCCAATATTGCGAAAGCCACCACAATTCATCGGGAACATCAACCGGCTGTGATGGTTTAGGGTTTGACTTAGACGGTGGTGTTACAAATTCAATAATCCAGTATTGCTATTCTCATGACAATGATGGTGCAGGATACCTTTTAGGGAATTTTGCAGGAGCAAGACCATGGGGCAATAATACTGTGAGGTATTGTATTAGCGTAAACGATGCCAAAACCAACAATTCAGCGGTAACATTATTTACAGCACCTAACACCACTTGGAATGGTCTAAAACTTCACAACAATACCATTTATGTTAGTCCATCTTCCAGTAACAAATACGCAACTTTTGGAGCTTTTCAAATGACAGATTATGGAACAAATATGTCAGGTGTGGAATGCTACAACAATATCTTTTACACGAATGGTGGATTGCCATTGGTAACTGTTCCAAACACTTTTGTACCTCAAACACCTAAGTTTATTGGCAATTTATATTATACAAACGAAGAACCTTTTTCAATAACATACGGCAGCAAATACACTTCATTAACAGACTTTAGAAGTGCTGGTTCCTATTGTGAAAAAAATGGCAGCAATAACACTGGTTTATACGTAGATCCAATTTTAATTAACACCAATAAAAGTCCATTAACGGTTTATCCAAAACCAACAGATTCTTTGAATGCATTTTATTTATCTCAAAGGTCTCCATGCAGGAATGCCGGTTTAGATTTGCAAGCACTATTTGGTATTAATATGGGCACCAGAGATTTCTGGGGCAATACAATAAAAAACGAAAATGCTTATGACATTGGAGCTTATGAATGGAAAAGCCAAACTTCAGGAATATTCTCGTTAAAGCTTTCAAGTATTGCGATATATCCAAATCCAATTGGAAATGAAGTCTTAATCATTGATATCTCCAAAAACTACAGTCCAAATGCTCAACTTGACTTATTTGATGTTACTGGCAAGTTGTTTTTTTCTCAAAAGTTAATTGAAGGAGTAAACAGAATAAAAACACAATATTTGCCAATAGGATTGTACATTGTCAAAGTTAGTGATGGATTAAAGTCACAATCATTTAAAGTAATTAAGAGTGAGCAAAACCAGCTATAACAGCAGCTACAAGAAATTGGCGGTTCAGTGTTTAAATGAACCCTTGAGCTTCGTATCAAGTTCAGTGGTGGCAGACAGTTTTCGTCTCCGAAATCGCCAACTTCTTCTAGCTGCAAACCGTTGGCGGATATGGCGGGTTCAGCGGTAATTTGAATATTTGAGCTACTAAAAAACTTTAGTGGTACATTGATAGTTCAGTGCACACAAGTCCGCCACATCGCCAATCTGCAAACCGCTAACACCTGCTCAATCCCACCTTTCTCCCTTTTTCAATACCTTTGCCCATCCATTATGCTCAACTACCGCAATACCCTATATGCCAATTACCACAGCACCCAGAGCGGCAGGGCCTCGCTGACCGATGCACGCTCGCTGTTTGAGCGCGAGAAACGGCAGTTTGCCCGCGATATCTTGCCCCTGCTCAGCGCGCCCAAAGATGGGGCCATCTTCGATATGGGCTGCGGTTCGGGCAGTTTGCTGAAAGCTCTTCAGGAAGTGGGTTATACCCACGCCACCGGTATGGATATCAGTGAAGAACAGGTGAAAGTGGCGGCTCAAATGGGCGTGGACAATGTAACCCTGGGCGATGCCCTGCAACACGTGAAAACCGCCACCGCGGCCTACGATGTCATCCTCGGTGCTGATGTTATTGAGCATTTTACCAAAGACGAACTCACCGAACTGTTGCAAGGCATTCATCGCGCCCTGAAACCCGGGGGCGTTGCTGTTTTTCGCACACCCAACCTCGATGCACCCATAAGCAGCGCGTTTGCCAACGGCGACTTTACCCACGAGAATTACCTCAACGCCAGCAGCGCCCAGCAAGTGATGATGGCCTGCGGATTCAACAGCGTAGAAGTGAAACCCTCGGTGATGTTTATTGAAAATCCGCTGAAAGAAATGCTGCGGAAAGTGCTTTGGTCCGGCCTCAAACTGAAACTGAAGCTGACCCTGTTTGCCACAGCACGCAGCAGCCGAGGCATTGTGCTTACCCCGAATATACTGATTTTTGCGCAGAAAAACAAATGAAAAAGACCGCTTTGATTACCGGCGCTTCCAGTGGCATTGGTCTTGCCTGTGCCGAACTGCTTGCTGCTCAGGGATATGATTTGATACTTACCGCCCGCAGGCAGGACAGGCTGAAAGAAATTGAGGCGAAACTAACTGCCGCATACAACATTACCTTGCAAACCCTTTGCCTCGATGTGCGCGACAAGGCACAGGTAAACGAGGTACTCGGTGCCATGGATGCGCCCGATGTGCTCATCAACAATGCCGGACTGGCCCTGGGGCTTTCACATTTCTACGCCGGCGATACCGACCAATGGGACACCATGATCGACACCAACATCAAAGGACTGCTGTATGTGAGCCGCGCCATGGCCGGGAAAATGATAGCCCGCGGCTCCGGACACATCTTGAATATTGGCTCCATTGCAGGCAAAGAGGTGTATGAAAACGGCAACGTATACTGCGCCTCCAAACATGCGGTGGATGCCTTTACTCGGGGCATGCGCATAGAGCTGGCTTCTAAAGGAATCAAGGTTACCGGCATTCATCCCGGTGCGGTGGAAACGGAATTTAGCATTGTCCGATTCGGCGGCGATGCTGAGCGGGCCAAGAAAGTATATGAGGGTTTCGAAAATCTGGTGGCCGCCGACATTGCCGATGCGGTGGTGTGGGCTGTCACCCGTCCCGAGCATGTTAATATCAACGACATTGTCATCATGCCCAAGGCACAGCCCGCCGCGGGGGTTATTCACCGAAAAACCACCTGATGAGCAACAAAAACAAGCATAAAGATGGCATCGTGTACAGCACCGACCCGAATTTTCGCTACCAAAGCGAAGAATCGGATCGCAATACCCTGCCTCCGGCACAGCAATGCCTGTATTTGCGACGTGAGGTGCGCAATGGCAAGCCCACCATCGTCATCAAGGAGTTTGTAGGCAAAACCGATGACCTGAAAGGCCTGGAAAAACAACTCAAAAGCCACTGCGGTGTGGGTGGCAGCAGCAAAGACGGCGACATCCTCATACAGGGCGACCTGCGGGATAAAATCAAGGTTTTTCTGGAAAAGCAGGGTTACAAAACTAAAGGATAACTTAGAAAAGGGGAGGATTGTTGCCCTTGTGCTGTATACGCCCCAGGTGCTGATAAGCAAGGTGTGTAGCTTCGCGTCCACGTGCGGTGCGCATCAGGTATCCTTCCTGAATTAAAAACGGCTCGTACACTTCCTCTATGGTTCCGGCATCTTCGCCCACGGCAGTAGCAATGGTGTTTAGCCCCACGGGACCACCCTTAAATTTATCGATGATGGTGGCCAGAATGCGGTTGTCCATTTCATCCAGGCCGTGGGCATCTACGTTTAACGCATTCAATGCCACGCGGGCAATCTCCAGGGTGATAGAACCATTGCCTTTGATCTGGGCAAAATCGCGTGTGCGGCGCAGCAGTGTATTGGCAATTCGCGGGGTTCCGCGGCTGCGGCGGGCAATTTCATAGGATGCCTGATCCTCAATAGTGATATTCAAAATGGCCGAACTGCGTTTGATAATAGCGCTCAGAACCTCGGCATTATAGTATTCCAACCTGAAATTGATGCCAAAACGTGCGCGGAGTGGGGCTGTGAGCAAACCGCTGCGGGTGGTGGCCCCTACTAGCGTAAACGGACTCAAATTAATTTGTACGCTGCGCGCATTGGGACCCGTATCAATCATAATATCGATGCGGTAGTCTTCCATGGCGCTGTACAAATATTCTTCCACCACGGGGCTTAAACGGTGTATTTCGTCAATGAACAATACATCGCCTTCTTCCAGTCCGGTAAGCAGGCCTGCCAGGTCTCCGGGCTTTTCCAATACCGGGCCGCTGGTAATTTTCATACTGCTGCCCAACTCGTTGGCCACGATGTAGCTGAGGGTTGTTTTTCCGAGGCCGGGAGGACCGTGCAATAACACATGGTCCAGTGCTTCTTTACGCATGCGAGCGGCCTGCACAAAAACCTGCAGGTTTTCCAGAATCTGAGGCTGTCCGGCAAAATCCTCGAATGACTGGGGTCGCAAAACTTTTTCGATTTCGCGTTCGGCCTTGTTGAGGTGGTCTTTATCCGGATCCAGGTTAGGATTCATGGGTTTACTGCAATATACGAAAAAATCAGCGGATTACCAAATTTCTGAGGCGTTTTTCAACGGCTTCACCCACGGGCCACAGGGGCTGACGTATCGTGTTTTCGCACAGCCCCATTTCATTCAGCATCACCTTTATACCACCCGGACTTCCGTCGGCAAAAATGGCCAGAGCGCCTTCCAGAATCTGGTTGTGCAGGCTGCGTGCCTCGTTCCAGTTTCCGGCCAATGCGGCTTTGACCATGCCACTGAACTGCGCCGGATAGGCGTGGTTAATTACAGATATCACTCCGGAAGCACCACAGGCCAGCATGGGGAAGGTGAGGGCGTCATCGCCGCTGATGACCAAAAAATTATCTGGTTTGCGCGTCATCAGCTGCATTACCTGTTCCATATTGCCGCTGGCTTCCTTGGTGGCAACCATGAGTGGCAGTTCGGCAATGCGACACTGTGTTTCCCAGCTCATGTTGCTGCCGGTACGGCCCGGCACGTTGTAGATGATTACAGGCAAAGGCGCCACATCTGAAATGGCTTTGTAATGGTGGTAAATGCCTTCCTGATTGGGTTTATTGTAATAGGGAGATACGCTCAAAATAGCGCTGAAGCCGCGCAGGCCGGAGTGCTGCATATTGCCACATACGGCAGCGGTGTTGTTGCCGCCAATGCCCAGTACCAGGGGCAATCGACCATTGTTTGCCTCGCGGATGGTGTCAATTACAAGCTGTTTTTCTGCTTCGGACAAGGTGGCACTTTCGCCTGTTGTACCCAGTACCACAAAATAATCGGTGCCGTTAGCAATCTGATGCTCCACGATGGCTGAAAGGGCTGACGTGTCTACGCTAAAATCCTTTTTAAACGGGGTAATCAGCGCTGTTCCGGTTCCGGTAATTTCTTTCATGGGTATGCGTTTAACCGATTTTGTGCAGGTAATGTTTCAAATCGGCGATGAATGCTTCTATGTTTTCAGATGCCGGATTGCCCAGCAAAATATCGTAAAAGGGAAGGGCCTTTTCGCGGTGAAACCCAATGCGGCAGGTAGCGTTTGTTAGGCCTGCTATGCTTTTTAGCGCAAGCCTTCCATCAAGGTTCAAATTAATGAAATAATCGAAACGCTTGGCCAGCAGTTTTTTTACCTGTGGCGTTTTGGGCAAACCAAAGGTGTTGAAATCGTTCTTCATCAGGTGAATGTGGGTATCCATATTGATCAAACGACCTTTTTCTCGCTTGTTGGCATGATGGTAAACCACGGTTTCCACATTTTTTCCTTCTTTTTTGAGGAATTCCAGAAATTCAGTGATGTACCTGGCATCGTTTTCCCACTGGGCGTCGTACCAGCAAACCATAATGTCGGAGGCTTTTTTAAACGAACTAATTAGCCGGATGCGTTCTTTCTCCTTACTGCGCTTGCTCAGCAACCGAACTCCGATGGTGGTTTTAACGCCCGACATAAATTAACGCAAATCTAACAAAAAGGAAAATCAAACAATAGACGCTTTATCCCCATTAAAACAGACTAGTTTGTGATGGTTTTGACGGTTCGGACGGTTGGGCAGGCTGGGTTATGGAATTGCTTTCGCTAATCATGACCATCAAGTCATCTTCCGAAATAATTTTAATGCCCAGCTGTGCGGCTTTTTCCATCTTAGCCGGCCCCATGCCTTCACCTGCCAGCAGGTAGTCGGTTTTGCTGCTCACACTGCCACTGCATTTGCCACCGTGCGCCTCAATCAGGTCTTTGGCTTCATCACGGTTCATCTCGCTGAAAACCCCGCTGATAACAAAGGTGAGTCCCGATAGTGAGTTGCCCGCCTGCGGTAGTGCTTTGATTGGCGCTTGCATCTTTAAGCCCGCTTCCTTCAGCCTTTCTACCAGCGCTTTATGTTTCGGTTCTGCAAAGTAGGTCACCAGACTTTCGGCAATAACATCGCCAATCTCATCTATCCCAAGCAGGTTTTCTTTGTTGGCCTGCATAATATTTTCAATACTGCCGAGTGACAATGCCAGTTTTTTGGCCACCGTCTCCCCAATGTGGCGAATTCCCATGCCGAACAACACCCTTTCAAAAGGTACGTTTTTGCTCTGCTGAATCCCATCAATGATGTTTTGGGCCGATTTTTCGCCCATGCGTTCCAGTTTCAGCAGATCTTCGGCTGTGATGGAATAAAGGTCGGCAATGTCTTTTACCAGCCCTTTGCTGTAAAGGGTTTTGGCCATTTCACTGCCTATACTGTCTATATTCAGGGCTTTGCGGGCCACAAAATGCTCTATTTTGCCGATTACCTGCGGGGCGCAGCCGTCTTCGTTGGGGCAATAATGCTGTGCCTCGCCCTCGTGCCGGATAAGGGCTGTTCCGCACTCCGGACAAACTGAAGCATATTTGGTTGGGGTGCTTTTTTCTGTGCGTTGTGAGAAATCAACACCCGTGATTTTTGGGATGATTTCTCCTCCTTTTTCTACAAATACCATGTCGCCCACACGCACATCCAGCCGCTCTATTTCATTGGCATTGTGCAGACTTGCTCTTTTTACGGTAGTTCCAATTAAAAACACAGGCTCCAGTTCGGCCACCGGGGTGATGGCGCCTGTTCTGCCTACCTGGTAGGTAATTTCTAACAAACGTGTAGTAGCACTTTCGGTCTGGAACTTATAGGCAATGGCCCAGCGGGGAATTTTGGCGGTGTAGCCCAGTTCTTCCTGCAGTGCCAGCGAATTAACCTTGATAACAACCCCGTCGGTATCAAAACCCAAAGCATGGCGTTTTTTGTCCCATTTTTCGAGAAAACGCAGCACTTCGTCAATACCCCGGCAAACTTCTGTGGTGTCGGCGGTTTTAAGTCCCCAGGAACGGGCAGCATCTATGCATTCGGTGTGGGTTTTATAGGACAGGTTTTCACCAAGCAAATGGTAAAGGGTAATATCCAGCGGTCTTTTGGCTACTTCGCCGGAGTCTTTTAATTTGAGGCTGCCGCTGGCCACGTTGCGGGGATTGGCATAGGCGGGTTCGCCTGCGCTAATGCGCTCCCTGTTCAGTTTTTCAAAGCCCCTGCGGTGCATGAAAATTTCGCCACGAATTTCAAATTCATCAGGAAAATTGCCGTGCAATTCAGCATTTAAGCTTCGAATAGTGCGCACATTGGCGGTCACATCATCGCCCTGTACACCGTCGCCGCGGGTTACGGCCTGCACCAGTTCCCCGTTTTCGTAAAACAACGAAATGGCCAGACCATCAATTTTGAGTTCGCAAACATATTCGATTTCGCCTCCAATGGCTTTGCGTATGCGGCTGTCAAAATCTCTAAGTTCGGTTTCGTTGTAAGTATTGCCCAGCGAAAGCATGCGCCTGCGGTGCTTTACGGTCTCAAATTCATTGATAACGCCGCCGCCTAACACGCGGGTAGGACTGTCTGCATGGGCAAGTTCCGGAAACTGCGTTTCCAGGTATTCCAGTTGTTTCAGAAGTCGGTCAAACTCCAGATCGAAAATGGTGGGTTCAGACAGCACGTAATAGCGGTAATTGTGTTCCTTGAGGGTGGCAGTGAGTTGGTCAATTTGCTGTTTTGCCTGTGCTTTGTCCATTTCGACTCAAAAATACGCACGAAAACCCCGATTTTGTAATGCTTTCGGCAGTAATGTGGAATATTCTAGCCAAGTTTGCAGCATGAAAATCTCCCCCGATACCGTGGTGAGTGTTACCTACACCCTCACCCTTGACAACGGTGCCATTGCCGATGAGGCCGATGCACAACAGCCCTTTTTGTTTATCCATGGCATTGGCCAGACCCTGCCCGCATTTGATGATGCCTTGAACGGCCTTGCTGCCGGTGATGCATTCCAGTTTTCGCTCACTGCCGATCAGGCCTATGGAAATCCAAACGCAGACTGGCTTATAAGCATTCCCCGCTCGGTGTTTTCAGGAGAGGATGTACCGGCCGATATACTGCATATTGGCGCTATTCTGCCCATGCAAGATCAAAACGGCAATCCAATGGATGGTAAAGTGGTAGAGATTACAGACGAGAACGTAAAAATGGATTTCAATCATCCCCTAGCCGGTGAGGCGTTGCATTTTAAGGGTACGGTGGTTGAAGTGCGTGCTGCAAGTGCCGAAGAGCTGGAACATGGGCATGTGCATGGTCCGGGTGGACATCACCACTGATCTTTAAAAGTTCATCTGTGCCTGTATGCGCAGGAGTTGGCCTTTTTGTCTGTTATCTTGTAAAGCATAATCCTCAAAACGGCGGTCTGAGATGGTGTACATCAATACCAGTTCGAAATTCTTACTGGGTTGCCACTCTGCGCCTACTTCAAACTCCTTTACACGATAGCTTCTTGCATCAATTTCATGCTTTTTCCCACCGTCATATGTATGATAACGGACAAATGGGATAAGTGTCTGATGTTTTCCTTTCATCATGTATGACAATGTTACATAACCGCCTTTAAGTCTTCGGTTTTCAACAGAATCAGTAATTTTGTTGAATTCTGGTCCCGTTCCCACATTGTATTCTGCTGCTAAGCCAAAAGGTTTAGGGTACATGATAAATGATGCAGCTGTACGCTGATCCAAGTATTCGTTACTGGCTACTTTTTTTGTTTTTGAATTAGTAGATAGCAGCACGAATTTGCCTGTATATGCTTGAATGCCTGGCTCAATTATCTGATTACCTACACTGAAGGGATAGGATAATCGTCCAACAAGGTGAGGGCTATTATTTCTTTCAGTTTGGTTGGCTGTTTGACCGTTATAAGCTCCAAAAGCAAATACACCGTAATCGCCTGAGCCTTTGTAGCCGTCACGAACCAGATCTGAAAATACTTTGCGGGTTTTTGCTGGTGCCCAGTAGAAAAACGCCCCAAGGTCACGTTCATTGGAAACAGCGCTGTTCAATGCATCATTACGATCCAGCGGAAGACGATTCTGGCTGGATTGCATGTTTTCAAAGCCATAAGGAACTTTGCTTTGCCCTATTCTAAGTCTGAACTCATTCTCTTTGTCAAATCCAACATCAAAATAAGCATCACGCAATTGAGCCACGTGGTCAGTTGTTCCGGCAGAAGAGGCAAAATCGGGCTGAACATAAAAATATACCTGTTTGGATAGTTGTCCGAAGAAAATGATTCGCATCCGCCTGATGAAAAAGCCGCCGTCTTTGCCCCATGAGCGATCACACTGTTCGCATTTTAACTGGCCATTGGTTTCCAGCAGACGGTTGTAACGAACCTGCATGTATCCGCGGATACTTACCTTATCGGCCCAGTTGCCGGTTTTAGTGGCTGTTTTAAGCAAATTGCCGGTGTCTTTAGATGTTTTGTCTGATTGTGCAGATACGTTTGCAGTTGCCATCAAACCTGCGGCTATTAAGCAAACATTTATAATATATTTATTTAATGTTAACACAAGTGCAAAGAAATGTTTGGCAATTGTTATGTTATGTTAATTTAAGGTTAACATTAAATTATTGATGTGTAAACAAGAGGGTGAATTCTGCTATTGCAAACGCTGTGATATGGCCACAAGTGCCATAATGTCGGTACTTGACGGATTTAAGTGCCAGGTAGAACTGGGTATTTAACCAAAGTTTTACTAAAACCGCCGGTTTCTTGTTTTTGCGTTGCATGGTTCGCCCGGCATGCGCCACCAGCGGTGGTTTGCCCCAGCGCCTCGGAGAAATGAGGATGGTGTTGATGCCACCTTCAAAGTTTCGCGTCAGGTGTTCGGTTTCAGCGCTTCTGTTAGTGAAATCAGTTTCCCCTGCCAGCATTCCAAAAATAAAGGGCATGGTTTTTTCCACCCTTTAAAGACACAAAAAACTAACTAGATAGTAACTAATTTAAAAGTAAATTACTAAAAAGTAACTTACTAAATGGTTAGTTTTAGATTGGCGGTTTATACTCCTTGGCTGTAAGCCACGATTGTGCAATGCCTGTG
>Ga0194131_10006176_pt1 | contig 16820 bp, 18 predicted proteins | sample TA2KigO120mmetaG_FD_148631 | JGI IMG/M metagenome (GOLD analysis project Ga0194131, IMG submission 148631) | Freshwater microbial communities from Lake Tanganyika, Tanzania - TA2015053 Kigoma Offshore 120m | ecosystem: Environmental > Aquatic > Freshwater > Lake | place: Tanzania: Lake... | reverse complement strand
AGCTCAAACGTCGAAGACGGTGTAACCGTCGAACACGGGGCCGTCGATGCAGACCCGCTTCATGGCCGGGCCAGCGGGGGTTTTCACGCGCACCGCGCAGCCGGCGCAGCCACCGACGGCACAGGCCATGAATTCTTCGAGCGATACCTGGCAGGGCAGGCCGAAGCGCGCCGCAAGCTTGGCCATGGCTTCGAGCATCGGCGTCGGGCCGCAGGCAAAGATTTCGACTTCGGTACGGGCTGCGTCATCGAGTGAGGTCAGCCAAGCCGCGGCAAGTTCGGTGACGAAGCCATCGAAACACCCAGGGAAGCCGCTGCGACTCGCGAGCCTGGAGGGTATGCCCCAAGCATCGAGTAGCGGCATCGCGGCGATCACGCCATGAGGAATGCCAGGCACCAAAATCGTCGACGGTCGGCTCGGGAACGGAAACGGAATCTCCGAACCCATCAGGACGAGCGGCTGCCAGTGGGCGCATGTATCGGTGCTGAGCGTCTCGGCGAGAAACACCATCGGCGGAATACCGACCCCGCCACCGATCAACAGCGGTCGCGGTTTGCTGGGTGTAGGCTCGAAGCCGCGCCCGATAGGCCCGAGCACCGAGAGCACCTCACCGACCCGCCGCCGCGCGAGCGCCGCCAGACCCGGGCCGACGATCTTGTAGAGAATTTCGATCCAGCCGGCCTGCGCATCGACGCGCATGATCGACAGCGGCCGGCGCATCGGAATGTCATCGTCGACCGAAAGATGCGCAAAACTGCCGGGCTGCGCGCGCGCCGCGCACTTAAGCGCCTCGATACGCACGATGTACTGCTCGCCGGCAAAGGCTTGCTGCGCGAGGATCTTGCCATCCTCGAGGCAGATGCTGCCGCGGTGTACGGGGTGGGTCGTGACCGTCATGAATGCACTCCGCGCAAAGTTTCTTCGAGCACGGCCATGCGCACGGCGACGCCGTTGCGGACCTGATCGCGAATCACCGATTGCGCGCCATCGGCAACATCCGAAGCAATTTCCACGCCGCGGTTCATCGGCTGCGGATGCATGACGATGGCGTCGCGGCTGGCGCTGCGCAGTCGTTGCTGCGTCAGCCCCCATTCGGCGAAATAACTGGCTTCATCGGGAATGGCCGCGGCGCTCATCCGTTCTTTTTGGATACGCAGCATCATGACGACATCGCAGTCGGCGATGCCCGACTCGAGTGAGCCGTGGCGCAGACAACCAGCGAATTCTTTGGCGTCAGGCATGAGTGCAGGGGGTGCAACGATACGAATTTCGCCGGCACCGAAGGCTGCAAAGGCTTGCCACGCGGAGCGCGCGACGCGTGAGTGGCAAATATCGCCGACGATGGCGATGCGCAAACCCTCGATTCGACCTTTGTGTTGGCGCACGGTCAGCGCATCGAGCAGACCCTGCGTCGGATGCGAGTACCCGCCGGCGCCACCCGACAACACGCTCACCCGATCACCGACATGCCGTGCCACCAAATCGGGGACCGAGGCGTCGGCATCGCGCAAGACGAAGGCGTCGACTTGCATCGACTCGAGCGTGGCTACGGTATCGAGCACGCTCTCTCCCTTCAGTCGCGACGACAACTGCACTTCGATGTTGACCACATCGGCGCCGAGTCGATGTGCGGCGAGTTCAAAAGAGACCCGCGTACGCGTCGAGGGCTCGGCAAACATCACGGCCACGGTTTTACCGGCAAGCGCGGTACTGCGGGCGGCTGGCGCCGAGGCTGGAGTCGAAAAATGCTGGGCGCGTTCGAGCAGTCGCGAGAGCAGGGGCTGCGGTAATCCTTCAAGCGCGAGCAGGTGACGCAAAGAGCCGTCTGCGCGCAGTTGCGTGACCGGCGATGGATGCTTGGTGTCGACCATGTTCAGCGGTTGCGTCCTGCAGTATCGACTTGCAGCGTCATTCGCCGCCAAGCCAGCGTTCGAGAATCACGGTAGCCGCAGCGCTGTCGATCGCGGCCCGTTCATAGCGCTTGCGCTCGCCGGCGCTGCGCTGATCCCGCAGCGTCGCCTCGGCCTCGAGCGAGGAGTAGCGCTCATCAACCATGTGCACGGGTAACTTGAGTCTGCTGCCGAGCGTTTTGGCAAAGGCCGTCGCGCGCTCGGTCATCACGCTCGATGACCCGTCGACATTATATGGGCAGCCGACCACAAGTTGCCGCGCGCCGGTTTTGATGGCTTCCGCTTCGAGCGCGCGCCATTCGGTCTCGCTGAGAGCCGGCGAGTTGCGCGACAGCGCTGCAAGCGGGCGCGCAGTGCGGGTCAGCGTATCGCCGACCGCGATGCCAATGCGCCGCATCCCGAAATCGAAGGCTAGCACGACCTCGGGAATGCGGAACCCCTGTTCAGGCGTGCCCTGCGACATGACTCATGCGGCCGATATCGATGCCGAGTTGCCGCCAAACGGCATGCCAGCGATCCTCGAACGGCATGTCGAAGAGAATGCGCTCATCGACGGGCAACGAGATCCAGGCGTTATCGCGCATTTCCTGTTCGAGCTGACCGACCTCCCAGCCCGCGTAGCCGAGCGCGATGAAGGCGTCGGGTGGGCCCTCGCCGCGGGCCATGGCAGCGAGCACGTCGCGTGAGGTGGTGACGTGGATCTGCTCGGATACAGCGTGCGAAGAATCCCAGCGACCGCCTGGTCTGTGCAACACGAAACCGCGATCACGATGCACCGGACCGCCGCGCAGCACGGTGCGCGCGGCGACTTCGACATCACTGGCCTCGAGTTTCATTTGTTCAAAGATTTCGCCCAGCGTCATCGACAGCGGCTTGTTGATCACGATGCCGAGCGCGCCACGCTCGCGACTGTGCTCGCAGACCAGCGTCACGGTTTGCGAGAACTCGGGGTCGGCGAGCGAGGGCATCGCCACCAACAGCTGATTGGTCAGACTGCTGCCGTCGCTCATCATGTTGCCCCTCGGTTGGCCGCCTGTGTGCTTGCTGCTGCGAGCCGCCGGCGGATTGCAGCGATCAGCGCACCGGCGATATCGATACCGAATTGTTTGTCGAGTTCGCGGATGCCCGTGGGGCTCGTGACGTTGATTTCGGTGACGTAATCGCCGATCACATCGAGACCGACGAACAGCATACCCTGTGCGGCGAGTTGCGGACCAATCTGTACGGCAAGAAAACGATCGCGCTCGGTGAGTGGACGGCCGACGCCAGTTGCGCCCGCCGCAAGATTACCGCGATTGTCGCTGCTGCTCGGGATGCGCGCGAGAGCGAACGGCATGGGCTCGCCATCGACCAGCAGCACGCGCGAATCGCCACCGGTGACGATTTCTGGCAGGTAGCGCTGCACGATTGCAAAGTGCGAGCCGTAATCGGTGAGGGTTTCGAAGATCACGTTGGCGTTCTTGTCGCCGCGCTCGATCACGAAAATCGAGCGACCGCCCATGCCATGCAGTGGTTTGCAGACGATTTTTTCGTGCTCGCCCAAGAAGGCGTGCATATCCGCCATGTCGCGGGTGATCAAGGTCGCCGCGCAACATTGCGGGAACCACGCGGTACAGACCTTCTCGTTCATGTCGCGCAGGCCGCGCGGACGATTGACCACCATCGCGCCCTGATCCTCGGCGCGCTCGAGAATATAGGTGCTGTAAATATATTCGGTGTCGAACGGCGGGTCTTTGCGCATCAAGATGACGTCGATGTCGCCGAGACGAACTGTGCGCGACTCGCCGAGCTCATACCAATGCGCAGGATCCTTGAATACTTTGAGCGGGCGAGCGCGACCGCAGGCGACGCCGTCGCGCAACCACAGGTCCCTGAGCTCGAAATAAAGCAGGTCAAAGCCGTCGGCCGCTGCAGCCCACAGCATTGCGAGCGTTGAGTCCTTCGCGAACTTGATGTCCGCGATCGGATCCATCACCACGGCGAGCGTCGGTCCGGATGTCATGCCAAATCTCCTGCGAGACATTGTAGTGCGGCGAGCGCCGCAATCCCCGCAGTTTCGGTACGCAAGATCCGCGGTCCGAGCCGAACGCCCTGAAAGCCGCTGTGCTCAGCCAGCGCGAGTTCGTTGTCGTCGAGCCCCCCTTCGGGTCCCACGAGCAGCGCAATGGGCCGATTCACCGCGGCCTGCGATCCGACCGCGGCTCCCAAGGTCACCGCTGATTCCGGGTTCAGTACCAGGCGCAGGGTCGGGTGGGCGACAGCCTGTAATGCGGCAGCCAGCTTCAGGGGTGGGTCGATGGTCGGCAGCGTATTGCGTCCGCATTGCTCGCAGGCTGCAGCAGCCACGGCTCGCCAATGGGCGCTACGCTTGTCGTCGCGGTCGGCATCGAGTTGCACCACGCTGCGCGCTGTGCTGACCGGTACGATGCGCTGCACGCCGAGCTCGGTCGCCTTCTGCATCACCCAATCCATGCGCTCACCGCGGGCGAGGCCCTGCAGCAGCGTGATGTGCAGCGGCGATTCGCGTTCGATAGGCAGGTGCGCAGCGAGCTCGACCCAGGCTTCGCCGCGGCCGGCGAGTTCGAGCCGGGCGCGATACTCACCGCCCTGACCATCAAAGATCGTGATCGCGGCGCCGCTGCGCAGGCGCAAAACTTTGAGCACATGCTGTGCAGCGGGCGCCGGCAGGGCGAGTTTGCGCGCGCTCACCAGCGCACTCGCGAGAGGGGCTTCGAGATAAACGCGAATATCCCTCATACCGCCGCGCTCACGGCGAGGTCGAGCCCCTCGCGCGCCACGGTGACCATGAGATCGATCTCGGCGGGGGTGATCACGTAAGGCGGCATGAAATAAATGACGTTGCCCAACGGGCGCAGCAACACACCGCGTTTCAGCGCATGCCGATAGATGTGCAGGTGCCGGCGTTCGCGCCAGTCAAAGTTTTGCCGCGCTTGCCGATCGCGGACGAATTCCACGGCGACGATCATGCCGCACTGCCTGATCTCCGCTACGTGCGGATGAGCCGAAAAAGCACTGTGGGTCGCTGCGCCGAGATGCGCTGCCAGCGTCTGATTGGCGACCAGCGCATCGCGCTCGCGAAACAGCTCGAGCGAAGCCAGTGCCGCTGCGCAGGCCAGCGGATTTCCCGAGTAGCTGTGCGAATGCAGAAAAGCGTTGAGCTTGATGTATTCGTCATAAAAAGCCGCATAGATCGACTCGCGCGTCAGTACTACCGACATCGGCAGATAGCCGGCAGTGAGTCCCTTCGACAAACAAAGAAAATCAGGCGTGATACCAGCCTGCTCGCAAGCGAAGAGCGTGCCCGTGCGACCAAAACCGACGGCGATTTCATCCGCGATCAAATGCACCGCATGGCGATCGCAGGCTTCGCGCACGAGTCGCAGATAAAGTGGATCGTACATGCGCATATTGCCCGCGCACTGCACGAGCGGTTCGAGGATCACCGCGGCGATGCTGTCCGCCTGCTCGGCGAGCACGGCCTCGAACTCTGCCGCACGCCGCCTTGCGACATCGTCTGCGGTCTCGCCCGGCTCGCCGTTCGAGGCATCAGGCGATGCCACGGTGATGACATCCATGAGCAGCGGGCGGTAGATCGCCTTGTAGAGCTCGACACTGCCGACGGCGAGCGCGCCCAACGTTTCGCCGTGATAGCTGTTGGCGAGCGTGACGAAGCGCGTCTTGCCGGTACGGCCGACGTTTTGCCAGTAGTGAAAACTCATCTTGACCGCGACCTCGATCGAGGCTGAACCGCTATCGGCAAAGAAACAACGGTTGAGTCCAGTGGGTGCCAGCGCCGTGAGTTCTGCAGCGAGGCGCGCAGCCGGTTCGTGGGTGAAGCCGGCGAACATCACGTGCGGCAGCCGGTGCAATTGCTCCTGTACCGCTGCGTTGATGCGCGGATGGGCATGTCCCCATAGATTGACCCACCACGAACTGATGGCATCGAGGTAACGATGCCCGTCGGGATCTTCGAGCCAGACACCTGCACCCGAGCGGATGGGCACGAGCGGCATGGTCGACTCGTGGTCCTTCATTTGCGTGCAGGGGTGCCAGACGTGCGCGAGATCGAGGGCGCGCAGCCCGGCATTCGAGTACGGGCTCATGCCCCGCATTTTGGCACGATCGCAGCGCTGACGAGGGTGCGCCGTGTATCATCGATCAAAGGGGTCGAGCAAAGGGTTCGGTTGCAGGGGGCGTCGCATCATAAACCAGCAAAACGTCGGGCGCGAAGCGCCCAAATACTACCCGTGGGCCGTGGCCGTCATGGGCATGCTCGCGCTCTTCTTGTCGAACGGCATGACCGCCACCGGCATCACCATCTTCGATCCGTCGCTGCTCGATGAATTCGGCTGGTCGCGCGGCGATTTCAAATTCCGCGACTTTCTGAACTTTGCGCTGACCGCGACCATCTCGCCCTTCGTCGGCATCCTCATAGATCGGGTCAATCCGCGTTATTTGTTGATGACCGGTTGCGGCCTGCTGACGCTCGGCTATGTCGGCTACAGCATGATCGCCAACGGCGGCCCGGTGCCCGTGATCGAAGCTATTGCCGTAGTCACGGCGCTGGGTCTGGCGGGCGTCATCGTGGTGGCGCTCGGTTCGCTCGCGCCTGGGCTTGGGCGCACGGCTGCCATACTCATTGCGCTCCTATTGGCCGCGCTCGGCCTTTGGCTCTACGTCGAGAACTGGATGGGCGTCGCTCTCAAGCAGGTCTATCTCATTCACCTGATGTTCTCGCTCGCCCTGTCGACGGCGGGTTCGATGACCGTGATCTATCTCGTTTCGAGCTGGTTCGTGAAATATCGCGGGCTGGCGATCGGTATCGCGCTCGTCGGCACCAGCCTCGGCAGCGCCGTACTGCCCTTCGTCAACCCGTACCTGATCGAGGCCTTCGGCTGGCGGCAGGCCTATCTCTACAACGCGCTGATGCCGATCATCCTGCTGGCGTTGATCGTGCTCGTCATTCGCGGCACGCCCGCTCAGGCAGGCTTCAAAGCCGTCGGCCAAAGCGAAGCGCTGGGCGATCTCAAGCAGCACGGCCTGACTTTTCAGCAGGCGATCCGCACGCGGACGCTCTGGGCGATCGGCCTGTCCGGATTCCTGAGTTACTACGCGATCTTCTCGTTCGTGCAGCACTATGTCCTGCATCTCAACAAGGGTTTCGGCTTCACGCTCAAAGAAGCCGGACTGCAGCTATTTCTATTCAGCCTCGTGGCCATGGTCGCCAAGCTTGCCAACGGCGCGATCGCCGATCGTATCGATCGTCACAAAGTATTCATGACCTGTCTCGTGATCATGTTCGTCGGTCTCGTCGGGCTCGCGAGCATGCAGCGCGAATTGGTGGTGATCTCGGCAGTGGTGATCGGCCTCGGGTGGGGTGGCCTGTTCACGCTCTACAACATGCTGGCGGTCAATAATTTCGGCTTGCGCGAGATCGGGCGCATCAATGGTTCGATCAGCTTCATGGAGTCGATCGGCGTGGGTCTTGGCAGCTGGATCACCGGCAAGTTGTTCGACGCTTACGGCAGCTACCAGGTGCCGTTCATCGGTCTGGCCTGTGCGCTCTTGCTGTCGATTTTGATCGGCACGCAGATCCGCAGCGAGGTCGATGAGTGCGCGCTCGCCAGCAAAGATTGAGTCAGGGCGCGCTGCGCCGATTGCGATTCCAGACCACCTCGCTGTCTTTTTCGTGGCGCGCCAGTACACGCGCGATCACGAATAGCAGGTCGGAAAGCCGATTGAGATAACGCGCGGCGTCCGGACTCAGGGTGGTTTCTGTTGACAGCGTCCACACGCGTCGCTCGGCGCGCCTGACGATAGTGCGTGCGAGATGACAGGCGGCTGCAGCCGGTCCGCCGCCGGGCAGGATGAATTCCTTGAGCGGCGGCAGCGGATCATTGAAGCCATCGAGTTGCGCCTCGAGTCGCTCGATCTGCTCCGGCTTGATGAGCGTCATGCCCGGAATACAGAGCTCGCCGCCGAGATCGAACAGATCGTGCTGAACCGCGATCAGACACTCGGCGACCGTCGCGGGCAGCCCCGGGACCGCGAGAATCATGCCGACGGCGCTGTTTGCCTCGTCCACCGTGCCATAGGCCTCGACCCGGGCATCGTCCTTGCGCACGCGGCTGCCATCGCCGAGCCCCGTGGAGCCATCGTCGCCAGTTCGCGTATAGATCTTGCTAAGCCTGTTTCCCATGCCGTTTAAGATACCACTCCGACATTACTCATCCCGAGGGCAATTCGTGCCATCCGCCGAACTGAAGGCCGCCATCGAAGCCGCCGAAGCCGCAGCGCGCGTGATTCGCGAGCTCTATCAGCGCAACCTCGCGGTCATCACCAAAGCCGACAAATCGCCGGTCACTGCGGCCGACGTGAAAGCCGAGGAAGTCATTCGCGAGGTCTTGTCGCGGCATTTTCCGAGCCATGGTTTTTTTGGCGAGGAAACCGGTCAGCACGCCATGGGGGCCGAGAGCATTTGGCTCGTCGATCCGATCGATGGCACCAAATCTTTCGTGCGCGAATGCCCTTTTTTCTCGACGCAAATTGCCTTGCAGCGCGGCGGTCGAATGGTACTCGGCGTGTCATCGGCACCGGCTTACGGCGAATTTGCGTGGGCAGAGCGGGGCGAGGGTGCGTGGCTTGGCGAGCAGCGCATCCGCGTGAGCGGTGTCGATCGCATCGAGGCGGCAATTGTTTCCAGCGGCAATTTGAAAACGCTGGCTTCGGGGCCGCGCTGGGCGCGCTATGGCGAGCTCGTGAGGCGGGTCAATCGCATTCGTGGCTATGGCGATTTCGTGCACTACCATTTGCTGGCGCGTGGCGCGCTCGATGCGGTGATCGAGTCCGACGTCAATATTCTCGATATCGCCGCACTCACGGTCATCGTCGAAGAGGCCGGTGGCCGCTTCACCGACTTGGACGGCGCTGCCGTCAATCTGGCGACCACCACGGTGCTTGCCAGCAACGGCGCCTTGCACGACCAGTTGCTTGAGGCACTCGCCTGAGACGAGCGACAAAGGCAAGCGACAAAGGCAAACGACAAAGGCAAACGACAAAGGCAAGCGACCCGCGCTGCGATGGCCGAGCGCTGATCAGGGCTGCAGTCGCGTGACCTGCCAAGCGCTGCCGATGCGCGGCGGCTGCGCGGGATCAGTGCTCGCGACCAGCGTGCGCGACCAGCGCGCGCGATCGTGAATGCGCGACTCGCCCTCGACCCACAGTTCGACCGCTTCGGCGTACACGTGATAGCCACCCCAGTTGGGTGGCCTTGGGATGTGATCGCCGAGTCCCGGTGGGGTGGGCACATCTTCCGGGCCGGGCACCGGCACATCGAAGCGTCGGGCAACGGCGACGACGGCGGCTTCCAACTCGGAGCGCGAGCCGACGGGCGCGCTCTGCGCGCTCGCCCAGGCGCCGACGCGACGCTGCCAGGGTCGGGTATGGAAGTACGCATCACTCTCGGCAGAAGGCGCGCGCACTACGCGGCCCTCGATGCGCACCTGACGATAAAGGTGATCCCAATGCATGACGATGGCTACGCGCGGGTACACCTCGATCTCGCGGCCCTTGCGTGACTCGTAATTGGTGTGGAAGCAGATATACCCCGGATCGACCACGATTTCCTTGCAAAGCACGACGCGAGCCGACGGTTGACCGTCGGTGCCGCTACTGGCGACGACCATGGCATTGGGATTCGGCTGGTCGCGTCGCGAGCGCGCGAGTTCGAGCCAAGCGGCGGCAACGGCCAGAGGCTCGACCGGCAGGGGATCGGGCAGAAACTGAACGGGTACGGGCATGAGACGAAGCTTAACGCGTCTGCTTGTGCCGTGCAGTCTGCGGACTGCGCGACCTGACCCGCACGGCTATAGTAAGCGGCTGCGCAGGTTTCTGCGCCCGAAACGAGCCTTGCAACATGGCGACTCTGGAAGAACTCCGCAAACATCTCGACGACATCGACCGACAGCTCATTGAGCTGATCGCCGACCGGCAGCGCACGAGCGGCGAGATCGCCCGCGTCAAGCGCTCGACCGGGCATCCGACTCGCGACTACGGGCGCGAGCGCGAGGTGATCTTGGGCGCGCGAGCTTTGGCTGAGAGCCGCGGCGTGCCGGCGAATATCGCCGAAGATCTGATGCGCATGCTCATTCGCAGCTCGCTGGCGACCCAGGAACGTTCGAGCGTGGCCGCACGGGGGCACGGTAGTGGCCGCCGGGCGCTCGTCATCGGTGGTGCGGGCAAGCTCGGCGGTTGGTTCGTCGATTTTCTGGCCTCGCAGGGTTTCGAGGTCGAGGTCAGCGATCCGGCGGGTGCGCCCGCGGGGACCCGCGATGTTGGCGACTATCGGCAAGACAGCCTGCAGCAGGACTTCATCATCGTCGCCACGCCGCTCGGTCAAACAGATGCCGTCCTGCGCGAACTCGCGATGCGCAGGCCGGGCGGCGTAATCTTTGATGTGGGTTCGTTGAAGTCGCCGCTGCGCGGTGGCTTGATGGCACTCAAGTCGCACGGCTGCCGTGTGACCTCGGTACATCCGATGTTTGGTCCCGACACCGAACTGCTTTCGGGCCGACACGTCATTTTCGTCGATCTCGGCCACGAAGAAGCGCTCGCTAAGGCGCGCAAACTTTTTGCGCCGACGATGGTTGAGCAGGTGGTGATGTCGCTCGACGAGCATGATCGCCTGATCGCCTACGTACTCGGGCTCTCGCATGCACTCAACATTTCCTTCTTCACTGTGCTCGCCGAGAGTGGTGAGGCTGCGCCGCGGCTCGCCAAGCTTTCGAGTACCACGTTCGACGCCCAGCTCGATGTGGCGAGTCGTGTTGCCCAGGAAAGCCCACAGCTCTATTACGAAATCCAGGCGCTCAATGATTACGGTGCCGAATCTTTGGAGGCGCTAGCCAAGGCTGTCGAGACCCTGCGCCGGACGGTGCTTTCGCGCGATGCCGGTACTTTCACCGCGCTGATGGAGCGCGGTCGCGAGTATCTGGAGGATCGCAAAACGATGACGGCGCGTCGCGCCTGAGAGCCACACACGGCAATGACCGACCTCATCGATCGTGACGGTTTTCGTGCCAACGTCGGCATCGTGCTGATGCAGGCGGATGGCCGGGTTTTTTTGGGTAAACGCGCCGGCGGCAAAGGCTGGCAGTTTCCGCAGGGCGGTTTGCGTATCGGCGAATCGGTGGAGCAGGGCATGTTCCGCGAGCTCGCTGAAGAAATCGGGCTCGCGCCCGACGACGTGCGCATCGTCGGCGTCACCCGGCGTTGGTTGCGTTATTGCTTGCCGGCGCGCTATCAGCGTCGCGATCAGCTGCCGCACTGCATCGGGCAAAAGCAGCGTTGGTATTTGTTGGAGAGTCTCGCTGCAGAACCGCCGGTGCGCTTCGATCAGACCGACGAACCTGAATTCTGCGGGTGGTGCTGGTCGGACTGGTGGGAGCCCATCCGCGAAGTCATTCATTTCAAACGGCCTGTGTATCGCCGAGTGCTGCATGAACTCGGGCAATTTGCCTTCCCCGACGGGCTGCCCCCCTATCCCGTATGGTGGGACGAGATGGCGGGCTCGTGAGCACAGATCAGCGCTTCAAAGATCAGGCGTTCATCGTCATCCGCGGCATTGGGCCGTCACGCCTGCGGGTTTTTTTGGTGCTCGGCTTAGTGGTACTGGTGCTGCTTGGCTGGGGGCTTTTCCAGCTCGGGCGTTCCGGGATCGGAATTGGCGTCACCAATCCGCTGAGCAGCATGGCGGCCTTGCGCCGCGCGATCAGCGAACGCGATGTGACCATCGTCGATCTGCGCAGGCAGGTTGCCGAGCTCGACACCCTGAAAGTGGCCCAAGATCGTGAGCGGCAAGAATTGGCGCAGAGCATCGGCGAGCTGCAGGCCGAGGTGGCCCGCCAGCGGCAGCAGCTCGAGTTCTACAAAGGCATTGTCGCGACCGCCGAGGCGCCGGCCAACATTGCCATCCGCACCCTGCGCATCGACGACTCGCGGGCTGGCTCGAGACCGTTACTGCGCCTGTCGTTGGTGCAGCCTGGCAATCCCCAGAACGTGGTCTCGGGTACGGTGACCGTGACCCTCGAGGGTGCCCGCGCCGCACGCTACCCGCTCTTCGAAACGGCCTACAGTTTTCGTTACTTCGAGAACGTGGAGCGCGAACTCGTGGTGCCGTCGGGGGTCACCCCCGAGCGGCTGACGGTGGAGATTCGTCCGGCTGACAGGGCGATGCGACCCGTGGTTCAATCCGTGTTCTGGCCACCCTGAGGGGAATCACCATGTTCGGACGCCGCAAGGCCCCCCGTTTGCCGGGCCGCATCGACAGCCTGATCGGTCGTGGGACACAGTTGCGTGGCGACCTCGAATTCAGCGGCGGCGTGCACGTTGACGGCGCGCTGCAGGGGCACGTTCACGGCGTCGACCGGTCCATGCCCGCCACGCTCTGGATCGGTGAGCCGGGGCAGATCAAGGGTAACGTCGAGGTCGCGATCGCCGTCATCAATGGCGAAGTGATCGGGAACGTTTGCGGGGTGCAGCGGGTCGTACTCGGTGCCAAGGCCCGCGTCACCGGCGATGTGAGTTATGGTGTGATTGAGATGGCCTTGGGCGCCCGGATCGAGGGGCGGCTGGTGCCGCTCGCAGCCGGCGCCACCGTGGCGGCGCTCGCGCCGCCCTCGGCGACCGAGGCCTGCACCGACAACGTGTTGCGTCCCTTTGACCAGCGGCAGGGTCGCAACTAGCATGGGCGACCTGCGCGCCCCGAATTGTTTGAGGAATCCGTCATGAGTACTGTTGTTGAAGATCTGCCCCTCGATATGCCGCCTGTCTTGGTGTTCACCGACTCGGCGGCGCGCAAGGTGAGTTCTTTGATCGAGGGTGAGTGCAACTCCAGCCTGATGCTGCGCGTATTCGTGCAGGGGGGCGGTTGCTCGGGCTTGCAGTACGGCTTCGAATTCGATGAGCAACTGCAAGATGGCGACACCATGGTCGAGAACCTCGGGGTCAAATTATTGGTCGACCCGATGAGTCTGCAATATTTGTCCGGGGCCGAGATCGACTACAAAGAAGGTCTCGACGGCGCGCAGTTCGTCATCCGTAATCCGAACGCGACCACCACCTGTGGTTGCGGCTCCTCGTTCACGGCCTGATCCCGTTCCAACGCGGGCGCAGTGAGTCGGGGTAACGGCAGAGCAGCGCCAGAACTGCTCGCGGCGGTTGATCTCGGATCCAACAGTTTTCATATGGTGGTCGCTCGGTACATACACGGGCAGCTGACGGTCATCGATCGACTGCGCGAGAGCGTTCGACTGGGCTCCGGACTCGATGCCGAGGGGCGACTCGATCGTGATATCGCTGCCCGAGCGCTCGCCTGTCTCGAGCGGTTTGGGCAACGGCTGCGCGAAATCCATCCTGACAAATTGCGTGTCGTCGGTACCAACACCCTACGCCGTGCGCACCGCAAGCAAGCGTTTCTTGAAAAAGCGCGGACCGCACTCGGGGCCCCGATCGAAATCGTTTCCGGACTCGAGGAAGCCCGACTCATTTATTCGGGTGTTGCCCATACCTCGCCGCTCGCCGAAGGTCGACGACTCGTGGTCGATATCGGCGGCGGTAGCACTGAACTCATCATTGGTGAAGCGCTGACCCCGATCCGCCTCGCGAGCACGGAGCTCGGCTGCGTCACCATGAGCGAGCGTTTCTTTGCCGGGGGTCGACTCTCTTCAAAACTTCTCGCCCGTGCGCGCGTCGCCGTGCGCAGCGAGCTCGAGCCCATCGGAGACGCCTATCGCAAGATCGGCTGGCAAGGCGCCATTGGCAGTTCGGGCACCGTCAAATCGGTGATCGATGCCATTCGCGAGCTCGATCCGGCGGCGCAGGCCATCACCCCCGAAGGCCTCGAGGCGCTGATCGCCGCAACGCTGCGCGCCGAGCATGTGCGCGACGTCGGTCTCGAATCTTTGAGTGAAGACCGTCGACTCGTATTTCCCGGCGGCCTCGCCATCCTCGCCGAAATCTTCGAGAGTCTCGGCATCGAACGGATGGAGGTTTCCGACGGCGCGATGCGCGACGGTCTGTTGTACGACCTCGTCGGGCGCCTTACCCGCGAGGACGCCCGTGAGCGCACCGTACGCGCGATGCAGGCGCGGTACCACGTCGAAGTCGAGCAGGCGACACGCGTCGAAACTACCGTTGGTGGCTTTCTTGCCCAAGTGTCGGCGGCCTGGCAACTCGATGACCCACTCGCCGAGCAACTGCTCGCTTGGGCGGCTCGCTTGCACGAGATCGGTCTCGATGTGTCGCACTCGCGCTATCACCAGCACGGCGCTTACCTGCTGGAAAATGCCGACATGCCCGGATTCCCCCGCGAGGAGCAGCGTTTGCTTGCGCGCCTAGTCGGCGGACATCGACGTAAGCTGGGTGTCGAAGGATTCGACAAACTTCTGCCGCCTTGGGATCGCCGCATCCTGCAGATGATTGTGCTGCTGCGTATCGCCGTGTTGCTGCATCGCGGCCGTGGTCGCGCGCCGCTACCAGATCTCACGCTCATTCCACTCGCCCGGAACGTGCTCGAGGTACGTTCTCCGGTGCGCTGGTTGCGCGATCATCCGCTGACGGTGGCCGATTTGAGCCAGGAAATCGATCTGCTCAAGGCAGTCGATTTTCGTCTGCGCATTTATTCTTCGAGGGGTCCGCCCGCCGTATAACTGTCGAGCAGGCGGGTTTGCGCGCACACGCTGCCGTCCTTGCCGGGCGATCGACGCAGGTAGTGCCCGGCAGAATCGAGCTCCCAGGCCTGCGTGTCGTCCTTGAGATAGATCTCGAGATCTTCGAGGATTCGTCGCTTGTACTTCTCGCGGCGAATCGGAAACGCGATCTCCACGCGACGGAAAAAGTTGCGCTCCATCCAGTCGGCGCTGCTGCAGAAAATCTCGGTTCGACCGCCATTGGCAAACCAGAACACGCGCGAGTGTTCGAGAAATCGACCGATGATCGAGCGTACCCGGATATTTTCCGATTGGCCGGGTACTCCCGGTCGCAGTGCGCAGATACCGCGAACGATCAGATCTACCCGTACCCCGGCTTGTGCAGCGCGATAGAGTGCGGCGATTGATTCCGGTTCGACCAAAGAATTCATTTTCAGGATCACGCGGGCGGGTTTGCCGGCCGCAGCGTGCGCGGTCTCGCGTTCGAGTTTGGCGAGCATCGCGCGGTGCATCTCGAAGGGGGATTGCAGCAAACACGATAAGCGCGGGGTGCGCTTCAAACTGGTCAACTGCAGGAAGACTTCATGTACGTCCTGGCCGATTTCCGGATCGCAGGTGAAAAGACCATAGTCGGTGTACGTACGCGCCGTTCTCGAGTGATAGTTGCCGGTGCCGAGATGGCAGTAACGACGGATGCCGCTGCGTTCGCGACGCACCACCATCGCGAGCTTGGCGTGCGTCTTGTAGCCGACCACGCCGTACATCACGTGCGCACCTGCACCCTGCAGTCGGTCCGACAGCTCGATGTTGGCCTCTTCGTCGAACCGGGCGCGCAACTCGATCACCACAGTCACGTCTTTGCCGGCCTGCGCCGCCTTGACGAGTGCGTCGACGATCGCCGAATCGGCACCCGTGCGATACAGAGTCTGCTTGATTGCCAATACTTTGGGGTCAGTAGCCGCTTGTCGCAGCAGGTCGACCATGGGCGCAAACGACTGAAAGGGATGATGCAGCAGCAAGTCGTTTTGGCGGATCGCCGCGAACATGTCCTGCCTTTCGTTGAGGCGCCGCGGCAGGCTGGGCCGGGACACCGGATATTTGAGTTCGCTGCGCTTGACCAGATCGTAGAGTGCCGACAGCCGGTGCAGATTCACCGGCGAGGGCACCGCATAGATATCCAGCGGCCCGATGCCGAACTGCTTGGCGAGAAAATCGACCAGATCTTTCGGGCAGTCCGTTGCGGTCTCGAGTCGCACGGCCGATCCGTAACGACGATGCGCGAGCTCGCCCTCGAGCGCCCGGCGTAGATCGTCGGCTTCTTCCTCGTCAATGAATAAATCACTGTTGCGGGTTACGCGAAATTGATGACACGCGAGGATCTCCATACCCTCGAAGAGACGCGGCACCAATTCTTCGATGATGGTCGACAGCAGCACGAAGCGCTGGTTACCACTGCCATCGGTGGGCAGTGGCACGACTCGTGGTAGCGAGCGCGGTGCCTGCACGATCGCCAAAGTTGCTTCGCGACCGAAGGCGTCTTCGCCGTGCAAGCGGACCACGAAGTTCAGGCTCTTGTTCTGGATCCGCGGAAAGGGTCGCGACGGATCAAGCGCCAGCGGTGACAGAACCGGCTCGATTTCCTTTTCAAAATAATCAGCCAGCCAATCGCGGGTTGCCTTCGGCCATTTGCCGCGCGGCACGAGTACGATGCCGGCCTTGCGCAGTGCCGGCAGCAGCACCTCGCCGAGGCAGGAATATTGCTCGGCGACCAGACGAGTGGCACGGTGGTGAATGGCGGCGAGTTGGCCAGCAGGCGTCAGACCATCCGCGCTCAGTGTGGCCGGTGAGCTCTCCTGCAGCTGCTTGATACCCGCCACCCGGATCTCGAAGAATTCGTCGAGATTGTTCGACGAGATACAAAGAAATCGCAGTCGCTCGAGCAGTGGCACTTGCGGATCGAGCGCCTGCGCGAGCACGCGCTGATTGAATTCGAGCAGCGAAAGTTCGCGATTGATGAGTGGCGGCGGCGGCTCGGCCACCTTTGCCAGAGGCGCATCCATGGCGCCTAGTACACCACGACCGGGCTGGCGATTTGTTACAAGCCGCGCGCCCGACCCTGAACCTGAGTCGCCCACTGCGGACCGCAGCCTGCGGTCGCCAAGCTCAGCGCCCGGTGGTGCCG
>Ga0194131_10006173_pt1 | contig 16825 bp, 17 predicted proteins | sample TA2KigO120mmetaG_FD_148631 | JGI IMG/M metagenome (GOLD analysis project Ga0194131, IMG submission 148631) | Freshwater microbial communities from Lake Tanganyika, Tanzania - TA2015053 Kigoma Offshore 120m | ecosystem: Environmental > Aquatic > Freshwater > Lake | place: Tanzania: Lake... | reverse complement strand
GCGGAAGAAGATCGGCGAGCTCCGCCCGCCTTCGCTGCACGCTCGCGTCGTCCGTCTCGGAGAGGACGGCCGCCACCTCGGTGTACGTGAGCCGCGCGCGGCTCCGGATCACGCCGCGGTAGAGCCGCGTAGCACCGCGCGCGCCGGCGCGATCGTACTCCATCTCCGCGACGACGACGGCGCGATCGCGGTCCGGGTTGAGCGAGCAGAGCTGGTTCGAGAGGCGCTCCGGCAGCATCGGGATCGCACGATCCGGAAAGTACACGCTCGTCCCGCGGAGCCGCGCTTCCACATCGAGCGCGGAGCCCGGCTGCACGTAGTGCGAGACGTCCGCGATCGCGACGCGGAGCCGCACGCCGTCGTCCGGCAACGGCTCGAGGCAGACCGCGTCGTCGAAGTCGCGCGCCGTCTCGCCGTCGATCGTGACGAACGGGAGAGCGCGCAGGTCCTCGCGGCCGCGCACGTCCGCCGGCTTCGGATCGACGGGAAGACGTTCCGCCTCGGCGAGCACGGCGGGTGGAAACTCGAGGCGGAGCCCGTGCTCAAGCACGATCTGGAGGAACTGCACCTCGGGATCGCTCGCGTCGCCGAGGAAGCGCTCGACCTCGCCGCGCCACGGGCCCGCTCCGACGGGTGGACGTGAGAGGCGCACGAGCGCGGTGCGACCGGCGTGCTCGCGGCGCAGCGGCTCGCCTCCGGCGGTCTCCGAGACCTCGACGAACGGCATGCGGTCCGAGAACGGGACGAGCCGCCAGCCCGCCGGGATCGAACGCCAGCGCGCTCCCTCGAGGAGCTCGAGCTTCCCGAGCAAGCGCTCCGTTGCACGCTCGACGACGCCGACGACGCGCCCGCTCGCGCGCCGGCTCCGCGCGTCGAAGCGTGCAATCTGAACGCGAACGCGATCGCCGTGCAGCGCGTGGCCTTCGCGACCGCGCGGAATCAGGACGTCGCCGCCGAGAGCCTCCGCCGCTTCACCGGAGGGCGTGACGAAGCCGATGCCGGTCCGGACGCGCACGAATCGTCCGACGATCTCGTTCGGTGCGCGGCGGGAGCTGGTCTTCCGCGCGCGCTTCTCGACGACCTCGGTTGCGTAGCGCCAGCGGGTCTTCCCGACGCGCTGGAGCGGTCCCTTCTGGACCTGCTCCTCGAGCTGCTTCGCCATGGCGCGCGGATCCCAGCGCTCGAGCTCGAGTCGCGTCGCGATCTCGCGCACGGTGAGCGAACGGGGAGAGGCGCCCTCGAGGATCCGCAGAAGCTCCTCGGTCGCGACCTCGTCGCGAGGCGACGACGGCATCTCCCCTCTCTAGCAGGGATCGGGCGTACGTGCGCGGGAGCCCGCGAGCCGTCCCGAGGCACGGCCGATGCGCTTCGCGAGACGGAAGACCGCGTCGTACGCGAGCGAAGCCGCGTTCGGCGCGGCGGCGGGGCCACGCCGCGCTTCCTCGAGGAGCGTGACCGGACGCGACGCCGCGACGTCGGGGCGGGCTTCGCGGCAGCCATCGTCGTCGCGGTCGCCGCCGACGGCCCGCCGGCGACGGTCCGTCTGCTGCGCCGGCCGTAGAGCGCTTCCGCTCGACTTCCTACTTCTGGCCGAGCTTCTCGAAGAGACCGCCGTCGATCGAGCGCACGTGTACGTCGCGCTGCGGGAACGGGATCTCGATCCCGGCTTCCTTCATCGCGTCGTAGACCGCGAGCGCGAGCTCGCTCCGCACGCGCAGTCCGTCTTCGAAGCTGTCGACCCAGCAGCGCAGCGAGAAGTTGAGCGCGTTGTCGCCGAAGCCGAGGAAGAACGCCGTCGGGAGGGGCTTCTCGAGAACGTCCTTGTTGCTCGCAGCGACGTCCAGGAGAAGGCTCAGCACGCGGCGCGGATCGCTACCGTACGCGGCGCCCACCTCGAGCTCGATCCGTCGATGCTTGTCGGAGAGCGTCCAGTTGATGACCTCGTCGGCGACGAGCTTCTCGTTCGGGACGATCACCTCCGCACCTTCGACCGTACGGAGCGTGCTCGAGCGGATGCCGATGCGACCGACCTCGCCAGTCAAGGCTCCGCGCTCGAGAGTATCTCCCACCTGGAACGGCCGCTCGAAGATCAGGATCAGACCCGAGACGAAGTTGCTCACGACGTTCTGCAGACCGAGGCCGACGCCGACGCCGAGCGCGCCGAGGACGATCGTGATGCGGCCGACGTCGATGCCGGCGGCCGAGCTCGCGAGCAGCACGCCGATCAAGAGCAGCGCGTAGCGGCCGACGAGCGCGATCGCGTAGGGGATGCCGCGCGGCAGGTGCAGCCGCGGCAGGAGGTCCTGCTCGAGGATCGCTCCGGCGGCGCGCGCGATCAGGACCGCGAGCCAGAGCGTCGCGAAGAACGCGACGCCGCCGCCGACCGAGAGGCGCAGGTTGCCGACCTCGATCGCCGCTCCGAGGAGGCTCCGCACGCCCGCCGAAGCCTCGTCGGAGATGCCGAGGAGAGCCGCCGTGGCGAGGATCCAGGCGCCGACGGCGACCACGCGAAGCAGCCGATGCAGTGATCGGCGCAGCCATGCTTGACGCATGCGGATCGAGCGCAGCGAGTAGACCGGATGCCAGCGGAGGAAGATCTCGAAGAGCCCGTCGATGATCCGCAGAAGAGCCGGCGCCACGACCGCCGCTCCGACGCTGCCGAACACGACGGTCGTGATGAACTCGCCGAGCGAGATGTTCCCGAGCACGTTCGAGGCGATCGCGACGACGATCAACGTCGCACCGAGGCCCGTCGCGAACCGCAGCGAGGCGCGCCAGAAGGCCGACGCGCTGAGCGCGTCGAGCCGCTTCGGCGAGCGGAACCACACGAGCCATGCGATCAGGAACAACCCTTCGACCAGGAGGAGCAAGCGCTGCGCGAGCGACCACGTCGGCGCGAGCTGCGTCAGTCTTCCGACCGCGGCGACGGCCGCGAGGCCGTAGAGCCCGGACACGTAGCCGCTGTTCCGGCTCGCGGGCAACAGGCGCAGGACGGGGACCAGGGCGATGAGGGCCGCGATCTCGACGAACGAATCCGGTCGCGCCGGCAGCGCCCACCACGCGACCGCGAAGCCCGCGACGATCGCGGTCGAGAAGGGGCGCTGGAGCAGGTGGAGCGAAGCGTCCTGGTCCTCTTCGCGATCCGCCTCCGCGGCGCGGAGACGGCCGAGCCGGAGCAGAGCGAGCGCGAGGACGACGATGCCCGCGAGGAGCAGGACGATGCGAGCGGCGTACTCCCGCAAGTACGCTTCCGCTTCCTGCGCGCGATCGGTCCACGCCGCGTAGACCTCGGCGCCGACCGCGCCAGGGCTGCCCCCCGCCAGGAGCGCGCGCCAGAGCGGATCGCTGTCGAAGCGGAGAAGGCTCGCACGACGCGAGGAATGTGCCTTGCTCACGCGCTCCTGCAGCTCGCTCAAGCGCGTCTGCATGATCGAGAGCTCGCCCTGGAGCGAGAGGAGGCGGCTTCTCCGGTCGCGTGCCGCGTCGTCGGCGCGCGAGACCTCGGCGAGCGTGGAGTCGACGATCTGCACGACGTCCGCCGGGAGCTTCTCCTTCTGCGCCGCGGCTCGCGTCTCGCGCCACAGGTCCTCGAGCTGGTCGAGCCGCTCGAGCTCGCCTTGCAGCGAGACGGCTCGCGGCATGAGCGTTTCCTGGAACGACTGCACGCGCGCGCTGAGCGCGGCGAGCTGCTCGCGGATCGAGAGAAGGCCACGGAGCGTCGAGCCCGCGGCGAGCCGACGCTCGGCGTCCGCGAGGTCCGCGTCGAAGCTGCGGCGCGTCTCGCGGATCTTCTGCACGACCTCTTCGAGCGCGGCCTCGGGCGCGAGGCGCGCCTGGATCTCGCGCAGCTCGCCCTTCGCCTGCTCCGCGGCCGCGCCGATCTCCGTCGGCGGAACCGGCGTGGGACGATCCGGCGACGGCGTCGCCGCGGGCGTCGATTCCGCCTCGGCGGTCCACGCGACGCTCGGCGTGTGGATTCCGAGACCGAGGCAGAGCACCACGAGAAGCGCGCGCATCGAAACGTCCGATGGCAGACGCGGCGCGAGAAGCCAACCTTGCGTTCCGCGTGGCTCCGTGAGCCACGGCGCCTTGGCCCATCCGCGCGGCCCTGGTAGGGGTGGCTCGCGGATGGCCGAGCCGAAGCTGATCATCGAAGCGGCGATCAACGGCGTCGCCTCGAAAGCGCGCAATCCGAACGTGCCGACGACGCCGGAGGAGATCGCGCGCGACGCGCTCGCCTGCTTCGCGGCCGGCGCGGCGATCGTCCACAATCACGTCGACCGCGGTGCGACGACGCCCGCCGAGATCGCGGCGCGGCAGCTCGAGGGATGGCGGCCGGTCCTCGCGGAGCGTCCCGACGCGATCCTGTACCCGACGATCGGGTTCGGCGAGACGCCGGAGGCACGATTCGGCCACGTGCCGCTGCTCGTCGAGTCCTGCGGGCTGCGGGTGAGCGTGCTCGATCCGGGCTCCGTGAACCTCGGCGCGACCGGAGAGGACGGCCTTCCCGGGAGCGGCTTCGACTACGTCTACAAGAACGACTACGCGGTCATCCGCCACGCCGTCGACCTCTGTGCGCGCCACCGTCTCGGACCGAGCATCGCCTGCTTCGAGCCCGGCTTCGTGCGGACGACGCTCGCGTACCACCGCGCCGGCCGGCTTCCCGCGGGCGCGTTCGTCAAGTTCTATTTCGGAGGCGAGTACGACTACCTCGGCGGAAGACCGGGAGGCGCCACGTTCGGACTGCCGCCGACCGAGAAGGCGCTCGATGCGTATCTCGAGATGCTCGACGGATCGGGCCTCGCGTGGGCGGTCGCCGTGATCGGCGGAGACGTGGTCGGGACCGGCCTCGCGCGTCTCGCGCTCGAGCGTGGCGGCCACGTCCGGGTCGGCCTCGAGGACTTCGGCGGGCCGCGGAAGCCGCGGAACGCGGAGCTCGTGGAGGAGGTCGTGTGGCTGGCGAAGCGCGCGGGACGCGAGGTCGCGAGCTGCGCCGAGGCCACGGCGATCCTCGGTCTTCGGCCGGCGTCGTGATTCGCTTGCGGCGGGTGCTCGCGGCGCTGCTCGGAGTGCTGCTCGCGGCGTCGGTCGGAGTGCTGCTCGCGGCGTCGGTCGGACCGGCGGCTGCGGCGCAGCTCCGGCAGGACGCGCTGCCCCGGGATCTCAGGCTCTCGCCGGACGAGGCCGCGAGAGTCGCTCGCGTCGTCGAGAGGAATCGCGCGTTCCTCGGCGCGCGCCCGCTCGAGTTCTGCAAGGACGCTCCCGCCGCGGAGCGTACGAGCTGTCTGGAGGAGGTCGAGCGCATCGCGGAGTCGAAGATCGACGGCCCTCTCGAGGTGACCGAGAACGGGGAGGCGACGCGCGTCGGCGAGGAGTGGCCGGGCGCCGGAGAGGATTACCGCGTCGAAGGTGGGCGCCGGGTGCGCGTTTCCGTACCGATCCGGAAGGGAGAGCGCGCCGCGGTCGCCGAGGCGTCGGTGCTCGTCTTCACGTCGCGTCGGGGCGAGGCGAGCGAAGCCTGCTTCTTTCCGCTGGAGCACTGGACCTGGGCCGACCTCGATCGTCCCGAGCGATTCGCGCACGCGCCGGTCGGTGTCTGCGGGAAGGATCGCGAGCTGACGCTCGCCGACTACCTCGTCGAGCAGAGCCCGGACGCGGCACCGTGGGCGATCCGTTTTCTCTCCGAGCCCGAAGCGCGCGCGTGGCAATCGGGGGACCCCGAGAAGATCAAGCACACAAGTCCGTATACGGCCGGTCATCCGTACGCGAAGTATTTCCTGCTCGGTTCGCTGCGCTGGTGGCGTGGAGGGAAGCCGCCCGCGCGCCGGCCGGAGTACGGGTGGGTCGTGCGTATCGACGAGCTTCCGCTGCGGCGCGTGCGGGAGCTCGAGAAGCAGGGCGAGCTGTTTCTCGACGTGTTCGAGGACGGCGCGCAGGTCGAGCTGACGAACGTGACGCGCGAGGGGCTCGTGAGCCTCCTCGCGGAGAAGCCCGTCGTGTACACGGACCGCTCCGGCCCGGGCGATCGCGCGCCAGAGCTCGTTCCCCTCGGCGGCTGACGTGCCGCGCCGCGCGCCGACACCTCGCGCGAAGCGACGCGCAACCAGCCGCGCCTCGAAGCGCGAGGAAGCGAAGCTCCGCCAGGATCTCGAGCGCCTCGCCCTCCTCTCACCCGGCGGGTCGCCCGACCATCCGATCGACGTCGAGTCGCCGACGCAGGTGGACGTGCGCGCGGAGACGATGCCCTGCCCTCTCTGCGGCGGCCACCTCGGCCTCGAAGAGCATGCGGCGAAGACGATCGGGAAGGAGCGGCTGCGCGTGGCGCGGTGCCGGTGCCTCGAGTGCGGGGAGAAGCGGGAGATCTACTTCCGGCTGGTGCCGGCGCTGGATAGCTGAGGGGGCAGGAGCAGACTGCAGGCTTTGCGCTTCAGGATGGTTCAAACGGCCCGCCTACAACCGTAGGATCTGACGCCAGAGCTGTTCCGAGACGTCGCGAACAGCCTTCGCGCTTCGCTCGATTCTCTTGGAGTCTCATTCCCTTCGTCGTCGCCGCTTGCACGCACGCTGATGGAGTTCGACTGGGTTAGCTCCTTCTCGCGTGGGCCGTTCGATGAGATCCATGGCGCGATGTCTGCGGACGTCGAGCGCGCAGTCGCGGCGGTGTTGCCATTCTTTCAGATCCGAGACATCACGCTTGCGCTCGAGGCACTCGGCCCCGTCGCGGCCGGAAATCCAAACGCCCTGAGAGCGCTGCGCCGACGGTTCGACCGGATCGAAGTTCAGGGCGCGGACGCTCAGAACCGCATCTTCGAGCTCGAGATCGCCGGACGTCTCGCCAGGAATGGCGTCCCCGTCCGCTTCGACGAACCCGACATCGTTGCGGCGGCAAGGCCGTTCGGAAGGTTCGCCTTGGCCTGCAAGCGCCCCCAGAACCTCCTCAGAATACGAGAGCGGATCGAAGACGGCGCGCGACAAGTCGGAAGACACGGAAGACGAGGCTTCGTCGTCGTCGACCTGCAGCCATCAATCTTCAAAGCCGAGGATCGCCAGCGCCGCACCAAGTTCTACGAGCTGCATGGCGACGCGGATCTTCGCATGGAGCTCGAGTGCGATGCTGACGGTCGCATCGCCGTCGTTTCGGAAGAGGTGCATCGGGCACGCGCGATGGACTTCGTCAAAGGCGTCGTCTTCGGCGTCATGGGATGGGGAATCGGCACGGTCTCGCGTCGCGATACCTACGAGTGGGCTTGGGTCGCGCGGCCAGGGATCCCGGCGACCCCTGCTGAGCGCCGACTCTGCGAGCTGTTGTGCCCGCAGGCGCTTTGATCCGCCGAGCACCGGAACGAATCGCTACCGGGAATGGCCCCCGACGAAACCAGGCACCTCGGCAGGATCGATGAGCCCGTGACGCTTCCAGCCCTCCCGAGCGAGCCAGGTGCAAGGTGAGGCGACGTCCGGTCGACCGCCGCTCTCGCGGCTCAGCACGGAAGACGCCCAGCCGCCGAACCAACGCCCCGAGGACGCTTCGTCGACGCGCACCGGCGGAGGAACGCCGAAGCGTTTCGTCCAGTGGCGGCGGGCGTTGAGAAGCACGTACGCGAGGGCGGAACGGACTTCGCGAGGAGTGCGAAGGAAGTGGAGGTGATACCGCCCGTCGAGGACGGAGCCCCTGCGCTGGAAGACGCGGTTCACCACGCGTGCGAGACGTGCTCCGATCGACTTCATCCCGCGGCCGAGCGCATCCCGGGAGTCGGACTCCACGATCAGGTGCACGTGGTCGCGCTGCAACGAGTATTGGAGAACGCGGAAGCTGCCGCGCTCGCAAGACTCGCGCAAGCTTCTCTGGAACTCGCGCACGAACCGACGGCAGCGAAGGCTCGGTAGCCCACGAGACAAGCGGATCGTCACGTGAGCCGGACACGGCCCCCTCATGTCGAGCCGCGAACGATGCTGCACGCGCGGACGCGATCCTCGTGGTCGGCCGGCGCCGATCCGTGAACCGCCCCGACCGCCCCTGACACGCAGATCGTCGAACGAAAGCTGCCGACGAGACGAACGACTCACCAGCACGCGCCGAAGCCACCACGCGCGCGACGTGCAGTCAATTAAATGTTTCGAGATCCGATTGATTGGGGCGATGTTTTCCACGGACCGGTCACTGCGTCACAGTTCGTCACGAGTGTCGCATCCAGAACCACCGTCCCCGTGAGATCGCACGTGGACCCCGGGCCTGCGATGATCTCGATCGTCGGCGCAGCCTTCTGACCCTTCAAGATGCTCCCGAGGACGTCGATGATGGTCCTCGTCGAGGTTCGTGTTCAAGCTGAGGCGCTCGATCACCACATGCCCAGAAGTCGCGCCGATGTCGATCGCCTGACTCGTGCTGCCGGCCGACGACTTGATCTTCACCGTGTCGCCGGGCGCCACACTCGATCCCTGAATCAGGACATGTGACGACGAGCTCGTCGCCCTCGGCTTCGCCCGCAGCTTTACGTTGACGAGCCCACATGGCCGGAAGCCACGATCGTGATGTCCGCGGCGGCCCACGGCGCCCGGGCCTGAACGGACGAACCGGCGAGGAACGTGATGTTCCCCCCCCCCCCCCGGCGCAGCGAACGACGCAGAGTGCGAAGGGAAGCTCGCTTCTGGGCCGACCGTGAGGCTGAAGCGTGGCTCGCTCGCGGCACTCCCAAGGTCGCCGTTTCCAGCCCGAGTGCTGCAGGGGACTCGAGGCCGCTCGGCAGAAGCGCTCGAGGACATCGTCCGTCAGCACGTAACGGCGTGGCCTGCCCTTGCGAAGGCCGCCACCGACCGAGCGACCCTCGATCGACGGGGGAGGCCGGCTTTGATCTACCGATCGATCCGGTCCCCCACGCCGATCGCGTTCGCCGCGAACGTTCCCTCCACCGCCTCGAGCGCGAAGCGCACCGGCTGCGACGCCGTCACCCTCGTCTCGTCGAGGGGTTCGAGGCGATGCACCTCGACGATCGTGCCGTCCACCGTCGCGAAGGCGAGGTCGAGAGGAACGAAGGTATCGCGCATGAAGAACGACGGCCGGCGGTCGTCCGGATAGACGAAGAGCATGCCGCGCGGCGTGCCGTCCGCGAGGGGCGCGAGCTGCTCCGCAGTCGCGAACATGAAGCCGCGCGTTCGCTGCGCATCGGTTGCCGCGATCCACGCCTCGAAGTCCACGCCGCCCACACGGATCGCGTCGTTGGAAAACGTGCTCAGGTCCGCGGGGCCGGGAGTCGAATCGAATCCGTCCTCGCCCGAGCCGCCGCACGCTCCCAAGACGAGGACGCACGCCGCGAAGAGGATGGTGATCCGGAGGTGCGACTCGAAGAAGCGCCTCACGCGGAGATCGGTATCGGACGCTCGACCGGCAGCCAAGTCATCGGGGGTCCAGCTCCGCAGGAGCGATTGGAGTCACGCGATCACGGATCGTTCCGACGCTGGACCTGGATCGGTTCCACCTCGGCGACTGCAGCAAGCACGTCCTCGGCGCGAGGACGGAAGCGGTAGCTGTCCTCGAGAGATCGCCATCGGACGACGCCGTCTGCATCGATCACGAAGGTGGCGGACCGGGCGATGGCGCCGTTCGGACCGCCGTCGTCGTGACGGAGGTCGTATGCATCGATCGCCTCCAACCGGTCGTCGGAGAGAATCCTGTAGTCGAGCCCGAGCTGGCGCACGACCTCGGCGTTCTGCGCGACGGGATCGACGGCCACCGCGAGCACCTCCGCACCGCGGCCTTCGAGCTCGTCGATCTCGAGCTGCAGCCCCTGCAGCTCCGCCATGCAGTAGGGTCACCAGTGGCCGCGATAGAAGACCAGCACGACCGGGCGGCCGCGCAGCCCCGAGAGCCGCACCTCGTCGCCGCGGTGATCGCGGAGCGCGAAGTCGGGCGCGATCGCACCGACCGCCGGCGCGCGCGTCGCCGCCGGCACGGCGTACGACCCGACGAACAGATACCAGGCGAAGAAGGCAGCGGCGGCGAAGTTGACGCTCGCCGAGAGCGGAGCCAGGAACCGTCCGCGATGCGTGCGTCGCCACGCCTGCCGTATCCCGAGGACGGACAATGCAAGGCCGGCGCCGAGCACGATGAGGAAGAGGACGGGCGTCTCGAACCTGCGGTGCAGGCCGGGGTCGAAGGTCAGCACGAGGGCGAAGTAGGCGACGACGGCGCCGACGCCGAGGACGAAGCCGGCCAGCGCGGTCCAGTTTCGACGTGTCGCCACGAGTCCTTCTCGTACCGCGAGCGCGGCCCCGCGTCGAGTCGGGCGAAAAGGCGAACGGAGACCCCGCATTCGGCCGCGACACGGCCGCGACGCGCGTGCGACCGTTCCTCGGGGCCTCGGCTATCCGCGCCGCCTCGCGGCCAGGACGAGCCCGCACGCGAGAGCCGCCACCGCTGCACCCGAAAGCAGCACGCCGAGCGGCAGCGCCGACGTGGCAAGGCCGAACAGCGCGAGCGACAGCGACAGCGTCAAGCGCGCCGCCACGCTCTGCGCCGACAGCATCGTCGCACGGAGGTCGGCTCCCACGCGGCGGTTCATGTAGATGTTCACGAGCGGCATCCAGAGGCCGTCGAGAAGACCGCGCGTCAGGATCCAGACCGCGCCCGCGGGACCGGTCGACAGTGCCATCGCGCCGAGGCCGACCGCGGGCACGACTCCCATCAGCGCCGCGGCGCCGGACTCGCCCGCTCTCTCGTCGACCCGGTGCGCGTAGTTCGCGACGAGCGCCGTCACGGCCTTCGTCGCGGCGAACACGACGCCGAAGAGCGCGACCGGCACGCCGACCTCCCGGAGGTACGGCTGCTGCAAGTAGAAATAAACATGCGAGACCACCACCGAGAAGACCGCGAGCCCGACGACCCAGCGTACGCCCGGAGACGAGACGACCACGTCGAACGCGCCGCGCAGACGCGCAACCGGGGCGGGAGCCACCGCGACGCGATGCCGCGCCTCGGGAAGTCCCCAAGCGATCGCGATCCCCACCAGCGCGACGAGCCCGCTCGCGGCGTACGGCAAGCGCGGATCGAGCGAAGCGAGGAGGCCGCCCAGGACGGCGCCGCCGCCGGAGCCCACCGCGGCAATCGCTTGCGAGCGGCTCTCGACGGCCGCGTAGAGCGCGCCCTGCCCTTCCGACTCGAGCGCGTCGAACAGCAATGCCGAGTCCGCGCCGGAGCGAAAAGCCGTCGCCATCGCGAGCAGCGTCTCCGCGAAGCACGCAGCCGCGAACGACGGCCACGCGAGCAAGGCCGCACACGCCGCGAAGAGACACGTCCCGCTCGCCATCATGCAGCCGCGCCGCGACCAGCGATCGGCGAGGACGCCGAACGGCAGATCGAGGAGCGCTCGCATCGCCGTGTTGTACGACTGGAGCCCGAGAATCGCCGCGACGGTCAGCCCGAGGCGCTCCTCGTAGAACACGAAGAAGATCGAGCTGTAGAAGACGCTGTTCGCAGCGCCCTGGTACAGCAGGTAGCGACGGACGGTCTCCGAGGCTCGCGGCCTACCCGGCAATGTCGAAGACGCCGCGGGCGAGCTCGCCGCTCTCGAGGTCGTGCATCGCCCGATTGATGTCGTCGAGCGCGTAGTGGCGCGTGATCAGCTCGTCGATCTTCAAGCGCCCGCGGAGGTACAGGTCCGCGAGCATGGGGAAGTCGTTCTGCGGCCGTGCGGTCCCGTAGCGGCAGCCCTGGATCGCGCGGTCGAGCCGGAGCGCGTTCACGACGAACTCCGCCTTCGCGGCGAGCTGCGGCACGCCGACGATCGTCAGTGTCCCTCCCGGTGCGAGCGAATCGAACGCCTGCTGGATCGCGCCGAGATGACCGACCGCCTCGAAGGCGTGGTCGACGCCGCGTCCTCCCGTCAGCGCACGGATGCGCTCGACCGGATTTCCCTCGCGCCCGTCGATCGTCTCCGTCGCGCCGAAGTCCTTCGCCCACGCGAGCTTCGCCGGAAGGAGGTCGACCGCGAGGATCTGGCCCGCGCCGGCGAGCACGCCGCCCTGGATGATGTTGAGGCCGATGCCGCCCGCGCCGAATACGGCCATCGTCTGTCCGGCCTCGACGCGCGCGCGGTTCAGCACGGCGCCGACGCCCGTGATGATGCCGCAGCCGATCAGCGCCGCCTGCGCGAAGGGCATCGCGTCGGGGATCTTGATCGCGCTCGACTCCGGCACGACCGTCAGCTCCGCGAACGTCGAAGCGTTCGCGAAGTTGTACGCGGGCTGCCCCCGGAAGCGGAACGGCGTGCGGCGCTCGGGCGCGCGGTGGCAGAGCGTCGGCTTCCCCGTGTCGCACGCGGGGCAGTGGCCGCAGTTCGCGAGCGTCGAGAGGATGACCCGGTCGCCCGCGCGAACGGAGCGCACGCCCGCCCCGACGGCCTCGACGAAGCCGGCACCCTCGTGCCCGATGACGGTCGGCGTCGGCGTCGGATACGTGCCGTTGATCGCGCTGACGTCGGAGTGGCAGAGACCCGCCGCGTGGATCGCGACACGGACCTCGCCTTCAGCGGGATCGGCGACGCCGACGTCCTCGACCGCGACGGGCGCGTCCTTCTGGTGGAACACGGCTGCTTTCATCTCGTTCCCCCGCGCGAGCCTCAGCTCGCCCAGCCGACGTACTTGAGCTCGGAATACGCCGAAAGGGCGAAGCGTCCTCCGTCGCGTCCGTGGCCGCTCTGCTTGAAGCCGCCGAACGGCGCGTCCGGATTCGGCGGGCTGCCGTTGATCTGGACCGTACCCGTCCGCATCGCGCGCGCGACGCGCAGAGCGCGCACCGGATCGCCGCTCCAGACGTAGCCGTAGAGGCCGTAGTCGGAGTCGTTCGCGATCGCGACCGCGTCCGCCTCGTCCTTGAAGGGGATCGCCGTGATCACCGGCCCGAAGATCTCCTCGCGCGCGATCCGCATCTGGTTGTTCGCCTTCGTGAAGAGGGTCGGCTCGAAGTACCAGCCCTTCGAGAGGTGCGCCGGCCGCCTGCCGCCGCACGCGAGCGTTGCACCCTCCTCGACGCCGGTCTTCACGTACGCCTCGACCCGGTCGCGCTGCGCCTTCGAGACGAGCGGCCCGACGACGACGCCCTCCTCGTTCGGATCGCCGACCTTCAGCGCCTTCGAGGCCGCGGCCATCTTGCCGGTGAACTCGTCGTAGATCGACTCCTCGATGAGAAGCCGCGTCGGCGCGATGCAGATCTGTCCGGAGTGGAAGCTCCACACGCTCATCGCGCTGCGCACCGCCGTCGCCATGTCGCAATCGGCGAAGACGACGTTCGCGGACTTCCCGCCGAGCTCCTGCAGCGTCCGCTTCATCTGCGTCGCGGCCGACTGCTCGATGATCCGGCCGACGATCGTGCTGCCGGTGAACGAGATCATGTCGACGTCGGGCGAGCTCGTCAGCGCCTCGCCGACGTCGGGTCCCGAACCGCAGACGAAGTTGACGACGCCCGGCGGAAGCACGTCGGCGACGACGCGCGCGAGCTCCGCCATCACCATCGGATCCTGCGGCGGCGGCTTGATCACGACCGTGTTGCCGACCGCGAGCGCCGGCCCGATCTTGCCGGCGCAGTTCGTCATCGGGAAGTTGAACGGGCTGATGCAGGCGATGACGCCGACCGGCTCGCGCACGACGATGCCCGCGGCGAGCGTCGCGGTCGCTCCCGCGACGCCGGGCCGCTGCACCGGAGGAAGCCCCTCGATCTCCTTCTCGCGCGCGAGGTCGGCGTACTTCTCGAGTCGCGCGACCACCTCGCCGAGCTGCAGCGTCTTCGCGATCGGACGGAGCGCGCCCGTCTCCGCGACCGTCAGATCGACGAGGTCGTCGACACGCTGCCGGAACGCGTCCGCCGCCTTCTGCAGGAGCTTCCCGCGCTCCGCGCCGCTCATCCGCGGCCACGGTCCCGTGTCGAACGCCTCGCGCGCCGCGCGCGCCGCCGCGAGTACCTGCTCCGGCGAGCACTCGGGTGCGTGCCCCGCCGTTTCCTCGGTGGCGGGATTGATGATCGGGAAGGTGCCGCGCGCCGCGGGCACCCACTCACCGCCGATCAGGACCTTGTCGAAGACCGGAAGCGCCATGGCCAGGTTATGTACGTGCGCCGTCCGCCGGGGGCAATTGGCCGGAGACGGCGCCCGCCGTCACGCCGCCTGCGCCTGGAGCGCGGTCTCGCGAAGACGCGTCGTGCGGTGCACCGGATCGCGGTCGAAGCGCGGCAGCACGTGCTTCCCGAAGCACTCGATCGAGCGAAGGACGTCGCGCTGCTTCACGCGGTGGCAGAGCGGCGCGTAGATGAGCTGGTCGACGCCGATCTCGACGTAGCGGCGGATCACGCTCGCGACCTCGTCCGGCGTGCCCACCTGGTAGCCGCCGCGGTCGAGCGCCTCGCGCACGTCCTGCTCCGTGATCGGCGGCAGCTCGACGGGCCCCTGCGCGGGCACGCCCTCCGGCCGAGGGAACGAGTCGAGGTACTTGAAGAAGAGCGCCTGGTAAGACTCCGGCCGCCCCGCCGCGTAGATCGCACGCGCCTCGTCGCCGTCCTCGAGGCAGAACATGTTGCTCGTGACCGCGATGCAGTCGTTCACGAATCCGCCGATCGGATTCGTGCAGCGGCGGATCGCTTCCTTGTACGCGCGGACGTTGTCGACGATCGCGTCGACCTCGCCGATCGTGAAGCAGAGCGCTCCGAGGCCGAGCTCGCCCGCCTGCACGAAGGTCTGCGGGCTCGAGCACGCGACCCAGATCGGCGGGTTCGGCTTCGAGAACGGCTTCGGCAGGACGTTCCGCTCCGGCATGCGGAAGTACCGTCCCTCGAACGAGTACGTCCCGTCGTCCCACATGCGCGGGATCTGCTCGAGCGACTCGCGCCACATCGGCTTCGTCTCGGCGAGCGACGGGATCGCGAAGCCGCCCCACTCCGTGCTCGACGAGCCGCGTCCCGTGCCGAACTCGACACGTCCCTCGGAGAGGTGGTCGAGCGTCGCGATGCGCTCGGCGACACGCGCGGGATGGTTCACCGGCGCGGTGATGTTGACGATCGCGTGCCCGACGTGAATCTGGCGCGTCCGCGCCGCGACGAACGAGAGGAACACCTCCGGCGCGGGCTGGTGCGAGTAGTTCGTCAGGAAGTGGTGCTCCGGCGCCCAGTCGTACTTGAAGCCGACCGCGTCGACGGCCTCCGCGACCTCGAGCTCGCGCTTGAAGCGCTCGTGCTCGTCTTCGCCGAGGGGGACATGCATCTGCGAGAAGATCCCGAATTCCATGGCTGCTCTCCGTTCTTTCGATCGGTTCGTGACCCGGCCCAGGACGGAACGACCCTGACAATTTTTCGAATTACCATTCGTAAGTCCGACTTGTCAATCGGTCAAATGATGCTATGGTTCGAATCCGAATGAGCCCCTCGGCGAAGAAGCGCAGCGCGGCCCGCGGGCCCCGGGCGGCCGCCCGGGAGGCCCGGGAGAGCCTCTACCGGGAGCACATCCTCGCCGCGGCCGAGCGGGTCTTCGCGGACAAGGCCTTCGAGCTCGCCAAGGTCCAGGACATCTCTCAGGCCGCGGGCCTGTCGATGGGCTCGATCTACGCCCTCTTTCCCGGGAAGGAGCAGATCTACGCGGCGATCGTCGACCGGCGGGCCGCGGAGCTCCTCGAGCTCGTCCGGGGAATCGCCGGAAGCGGCGCCGGTCCGCTCGAAACCCTCGAGGCCCTCGCGGCCGCCTACATCGACTACTTCTTCGCCCGGCCGGACTTCCTCCGGATGAACCTCCGGACCGAGGCCGCTTGGGCTCTCACCTCGGGCGCGCAGAGCGGCATCGCGGAGGAGATCCACCGCTTCCAGGCGGGAATCTTCGCCCGCGGGATCGAGGCGCGCGTCTTCGTCGACGAGGACCCGGCGTACCTCGCGATCCTCTTCTCGGGCATCGACCAGATCCACCTCGCGCACTGGGTCGAGACGGGGATGAAGGCCTCGCGCGAGGATCTCATCGCGGGGTTCCAGCGCGTCGTGCGGCGGACCTTTCTGCGCCGCAACGGCCGCAACGGCCGCGACGATCGCGACGACCGCGATGCCTGAGATGCTCACCCGGGACGAGGCCGTCCTCCTCTTCGACCGCCGCCGGCGAGCCTGGCTCGACGGCGACCTCGACGCCTACCTCGCCCTCTTCGCGGAGAACCTGGTCTTCCTCTCGCCGGTACACGCGGAGCCGCTCCGCGGACGCGCAGCCTTCGCGGAGCTCGTGCGCGGCTCCTTCGCGCGGATGCAGCCGCTCTCGTTCGACTTCCGCGAGATCGCGGTCCAGGGCGACGCGGTGCTCGCCGAGTGGCGGATCGAGACCGAGCTCCGCGACGGCGGCCGGCGGATCGCCTGGGACGGCATGAGCATCTGCCGTATCGAGAACGGCGAGATCCAGTACTGGCGCGAGTACTGGAACCCCGGCGATCTGAAGTAGAGCGACGGTTCCGAGCTCGATGCTCGGGGACGGGCTCGTCGAGATCGCGAGCAAGTCCGTCGGCTACGAGCAGACCGGCTGCTTCGTCCGCCCCGGCGGTGACGGGGGCATGCGGGCGCAGGTCTCCGTCTTCAGCCGCTACAGCGGCGTGGCCTCCGACCGGCAGTACGTGCTTCGGGCCGAGTGCAGCAAGGGCGATCTGTTTTCGCCGGAGGGCGTCTCGAGCACGAAGACGACCCTCCAGCGAAAGCAGAACCAGTAGCTAGCCTGCATTTCTCACCAGATCACGTCGCGAGGCGGTCGAGAGTGCCGAAGATTCGCGAGCCTCGGACCGGAGGGCGACGCAGGCGTACTTGAACAGTACGTCGAGGAGCCCGGAG
>Ga0194131_10006172_pt1 | contig 16825 bp, 12 predicted proteins | sample TA2KigO120mmetaG_FD_148631 | JGI IMG/M metagenome (GOLD analysis project Ga0194131, IMG submission 148631) | Freshwater microbial communities from Lake Tanganyika, Tanzania - TA2015053 Kigoma Offshore 120m | ecosystem: Environmental > Aquatic > Freshwater > Lake | place: Tanzania: Lake... | reverse complement strand
CAGCGCCCGCGCCGCGGCACGATCGCGCGGCGTGCGCCGCCCACGGCGACCACCACGGCAACGCCGGGCCGTCGTCGCCCGCACGGGAGCACGGGGACGCGGACCTCCAGCCGCGCGCGCCGCAGATCGTGCGTCCGACGTTCGCCGCGATGCGGCTCGTCGGGCAGGCGTTCGACGGCTACGTCGTGTGCGAAGCGGGTGGCTCGCTGGTGCTGATCGACCAGCACGCGGCACACGAGCGGGTGCGCTTCGAGCGCCTGCGTGCGGCCGCGCCGGTCGCGCCGGTGGCGAGCCAGGGACTCCTCGTGCCACGCGTCGTCGACCTCGACCTGGCGGCGCGCGAGGTCCTGCTCGGTGCCCGCGAGGAGCTCGGGCGCGCGGGCTTTGACCTCGAGTCGTTCGGTGACCGCTCGATCCTGGTGCGCGCGATTCCCACCGCGCTCGACGTCGCGACCGACGCCGACAAGCTGCTCGCCGACGTCGCGCGCGACCTCGAGCACGTCGGCACGAGCGAGCAGATGGCGACCGCACGTGACGCGCTTCTTGCCCGGGTCGCGTGCCACGGCGCGGTACGCTTCGGCGACCCGCTCGAGCGCGCCGAGATGACCGGGCTGCTCGCCGACCTCGACACGATCCCGTTCGCGGCGACGTGTCCGCACGGACGCCCGCTGCTGATCGAGCTGACGCGGGCCGAGCTGCAGCGCCGCGTGCTGCGGTGAGAGCGATGTCGGCAGCGCACCCGAGGACGGCGCGGCTGGTCGCGCTCGTCGGGCCGACGGCAGGCGGCAAGACCGAGCTCGGCGTGGCGCTCGCGACGCGCATCGGCGCGGAGATCGTCTCGGTCGACTCGCGGCAGGTGTACCGCCGGCTCGATGTCGGCACGGCGAAGCCCGACGCGGCCGCACGAGCAGCCGTCGCACACCACCTGCTCGACGTCGTGGAGCCCGACGAGCCCTTCGACGCCGCGCGCTTCGCGACGCTCGGCAGGGAGGCCGTTCGCGAGGTCCTCGGCCGCGGCCGGCGCGCGCTGCTGGTGGGTGGCAGCGGGCTCTATCTGCGCGCGCTCACCGAGGGGCTGTGCCCCGCGCCACCAGCCGATCCCGAGGTGCGCGCGGCGCTCGCCCGCGAAGTCGCCGTACGCGGAGCGGCTGCCCTGCACGGCGAGCTGGCCCGCTGCGACCCCGGCGCGGCGGCGCGCATCGCGCCGCGCGACGCGGTGCGCATCGTGCGCGCCCTCGAGGTGCTGCGCAGCACGGGGCGCCCGCTGTCGGAGTGGCAGCAGGCGCACGCCTTCGAGGACCGGCCGTGGGAGGTGCAGATTCTCGTCCTGTGCCCGCCCGCGACGGAGCTCGATGAGCGGATCGCGCTTCGCACGCGCCGGATGTGGGAGGACGGGCTCGTCGCCGAGACGGAGGCCGTGCTCGCTGCTGGCTTCGCTCCGGGGCTGAAGCCGCTGCAGGCGATCGGCTACCGGGAGGCGCAGGAGTACCTGCGTGGGGTGCTCGGCCGAGAAGAGGCCATCGAGCGCATCCGCATCGCGACACGGCAGTATGCGAAGCGGCAGCGGACGTGGTTTCGCGCGCTTCGCGGAGCGGCCTGGCTCGAGGGGCGCGAGCCGCTCGACGAGGCTCTGGTACGGATCGATCAGGACACGGACCGAGGAACGTATGCGGCGCACGTACCTTGATTTCGAGGATGGGCTGCGCAGCCTCGATCGCGCGCGCGACGCAGCGCGGGCGCAGGGTGACGCAGAGACCGAGGCCGAGCTGGTGCGCGAGATGGAGGAGTCCTCGCGACGCACTTGCGCGCACCTGACGCCCTGGCAGCGCGTGCAGATGTCGCGCCACATCGACCGCCCGTTCACGCTCGACTACGTCGCAGCGCTCTGCACCGACTTCGTCGAGCTGCACGGTGACCGCACGTTCGGCGACGACGCGGCCGTGGTGGCCGGCCTCGCGCTGCGTGGCGAGCGCGCCATCGCTGTCGTCGGCCACCAGCGCGGTCGCGGCACGGCGGAGAAGGTGCGGCGCAACTTCGGGATGCCGCGCCCCGAGGGGTACCGCAAGGCGCGTCGGCTGTTCCGCCTCGCGGCGCGGACGGGGCTCGGCCTGCTGACCCTCGTCGACACCCAGGGGGCGTTTCCCGGGACGGAGAGCGAAGAGCGCGGCATCGCCGAGGCGATCGCCGGCTGCATCGCCGAGCTGGCCGGGTTGCCGGTGCCGGTCGTTTCCGTCGTCATCGGCGAGGGCGGCAGCGGCGGTGCGCTGGCGCTCGCGGTGAGCGACGCCCTGCTGATGCTCGAGCACTCGTGCCTCGCCGTGATCTCGCCGGAGGGCTGCGCATCGATCCTCGAACGGCAGCGATCGCCCGAGCTGATCGCCCGTGCGGCCGACTCGCTCGCGCTGACGGCGCCGCGCCTCCTCGAGCTGGGCATCGCCGACGAGGTCGTGACCGAGCCGGTCGGCGGCGCGCACCGCGCTCCCGCCGAGGCGATCGAGCTCGCGGGAGCGGCCATCGATCGGGCCTTCGCGAGACTCGACGCGCTGTCGCCCGCCGAGCTGCGCGCCCGTCGCGACGCCCGGCTGCGCGCCATCGGCGGCGCGGCGGTGCGCTGAGCGATGGCGGGGGCTCGCGTGGCAGCCGGCCGCCATCCGTGGTCCGGCCGCGCGTCATGTGGTAGCGCCCCGGTCGGAACGTGGGCACGAAAGCGAAGCAGAAGCCGGTGAAGGGCGCGGCCGGGACGCCTGCCGTGGGGGACGACGACGCGAAGCGGACGCTCGCGCGGCTGCGCACGCGACTCGATGGCATCGACGACGACGTGCTGCGGTTGCTCTCGGAGCGCTACGAGATCATCCGCGAGGTGCAGCGGGTCAAGCAGCGCAGCGGCGACGGCGTCTACGTGCCGGAGCGCGAGCGCGCGCAGCTGGCGCGGCTCGCGCGGCGCAACGAGGCGCTCGCGAGCCCGGTGAACGCCGAGGCGCTGCGCGCGATCTTCGGCGAGATCCTGTCGGCGTCCCGGGCGCTGCAGGCCGCGCTGTCGGTCGCCTACCTCGGCCCCGCCGGGACGTACTCCGAGAAGGCGGCGCGTGAGCAGTTCGGCGCCTCGACCACGCTCGTCCCGGCACCGTCGATCGGCGACGTCTTTCGCGTGGTGGAGCGCTGCGAGGCGCACTACGGCATCGTGCCGATCGAGAACTCCACCGAGGGGATGGTCGGGGCGACGCTCGATGCCTTCGTGGCGAGCCCGCTGCAGATCGTGGCCGAGCGCGACCTGGCCATCCGCCACGCGCTGCTTTCGAAGGCACCGTCGCTGCGCCGGGTGAAGAGGGTCGTGTCGCACGCCCAGTCGCTCGGCCAGTGCCGCGACTGGCTCCGGCAGAACCTGCCCGGCGTTCCCACGGTGGACGTGCCGAGCAACGCCCTCGCGGCCCAGGCGGCAGCCCGCGGCGCGACCACGGCCGCGATCGCCAGCGAGGAGAACGCCGAGCGCTACGGCCTGCGCGTGCTCGCCCACGCGATCCAGGACCTGCCGCACAACGTCACCCGCTTCGTGGTGCTCGGCCGTCCCGACGCCGCCACGGTCGCGGGCGACGCCGACAAGGTGTCGCTGCTGTTCTCGGTGAAGAACCGGCCCGGCATGCTGTTCAAGAGCCTGAAGCCGCTCTCCGAACGCGGCATCGACCTCTGCAAGATCGAGTCGCGCCCGATGCGCGGTCGCTCGTGGGACTACCTCTTCTTCCTCGACTTTCGCGGCCGCCTCGGCGACCGGCGGGTCGCCGAGGCGATGGCCGAGATGACCCGGCAGTGCGTCTGGCTGAAGGTGCTGGGTGCGTACGCCGCGGCACTTGCGTCCTGAGCGGGATGCCGCGTGGAGCCGCTTCGCCGCATCGCCATCGTCGGGGTCGGGCTGATCGGAGGATCGCTCGCGCTGGCGCTCCGCCGTGCCGGCCTCGTCGCCGAGGTGGTGGGGATCGGCCGCACGCAGCAGAACCTCGACGTGGCGCTCGCGCGCGGCATCGTCGATCGCACGGGAACCGATCCCGCGCTCGTTGCGGGCTGCGAGCTCGTGCTGCTCGCGACACCCGGGGCGGTGCTGGCGCCGACGGCCGCCGCCATCGCACCGCACCTCGACGCGGGCGCGATCGTGACCGACGCCGGCAGCGTGAAGGCGAGCGTCGTCCGCGACTGCACGGCGGCGCTCGGCGGCCGCGCGCGCTTCGTCGGCGCGCACCCGATCGCCGGCACGGAGAACTCGGGAGCGGCTGCGGCGGATGCGGATCTGTTCCGCGCCGAGCGATGCGTCCTGACCCCGGTTGCCGGCACGGACGCGCGCGCCCTGGCGCGCGTGCGGGCGCTCTGGGAGGCGGTGGGCATGGACGTCGTCGAGATGGCGCCCGAGGCGCACGACGAGCTGCTCGCGCTGACCAGCCACGTGCCGCACCTGCTCGCGTTCGCGCTCACCGGTGCCGCGCTCGCGTACCGCCGCACGGGAACCGACGCGCCGGATCCGTTCGTCTTCGCGGGCCCCTCGTTCCGCGATGCGACCCGCGTGGCGGCGAGCTCGCCCGAGATGTGGCGCGACATTCTCCTCGGCAACGCGACCGCCCTGCGCACGGCCCTGGGGGCGGTGCGCGAGCGCGTCGACGAGCTCGACGACGCCGTCGCGGCCGGCGACGGGGATCGGATCGTCGCCCTGGTCGGCGCGGCGAGCGCCGCGAAGCGCGGCGCTCGCGAGGCGGTGGCGAGGCCGGAGGGGACCGCCGTCGCGCCGGCGGAAGCGCCGGACACGGCCACCGTCGCCCCGGCGGCGGGGCCCCTGCGCGGCAGCATCAGCGTACCCGGGGACAAGTCGATCGCGCACCGGGCGCTGCTGTTCGCCGCACTCGCCGAGGGCACCACGGTGATCCGGGGTGTCGGCCACGGCGAGGACAACCGATCGACGATGCAGGTGCTGCGCGCGCTCGGGGTGGGCGTCGTCCGCGAGGGGGGAGAGGTTCGCGTCACCGGGCGCGGCTTCGCGGGGCTCCGGGCGCCCGAAGGGGTCCTCGACTGCGGCAACTCGGGTACGACGATGCGGCTTCTCACCGGCATCCTCGCCGCCGCGCCGTTCGATGCGACCCTCGACGGCGACGCCTCGCTGCGCAAGCGTCCGATGCGGCGCGTGGTCGAGCCGCTGGCACGCATGGGGGCGCTGGTCGACACCACCGACGGACGTCCGCCCGTGACGGTGCGTGGACGCCCGCTCCGCCCGGCCGAGATCCTGCTGAACGTCGCGAGCGCGCAGGTGAAGACGGCACTGGTCCTCGCCGGACTGCAGACGAGCGGGCGTACGGTCGTCGAGGAGCCGGCTGCGTCGCGCGATCACACGGAGCGCCTGCTGCCGGCCTTCGGCGCGACCATCGAGCGGCCGCGTGCCAACGTCGTCGCGGTCACCGGACCGCAGGTGCTCCACGCCTGCACCGTGGACGTTCCGGGCGACCCGAGCGCGGCCGCGTTCTGGCTCGTCGCGGCGTCGATCGTGCCGGGCTCGCGCGTCGTGATCCGCGGCGCCAGCGTGAACCCGACGCGCAACGGCGCCGTGGACGTGCTGCGTGCGATGGGGGCGCGGATCTCCGAGCGTCCGGTGCGGTCGCTGGGTGACGAGCCGGTCGCCGATCTCGAGGTCGAGGCGACGTCGCTCCGTGCGACCGTGGTCGCGGGTGACGCCATGCTGCGGGCGATCGACGAGTTCCCGGTTCTCGCCGTCGCGGCGGCGGCGGCCGAGGGCACGACGCGTTTCGCCGACGGCGCCGAGCTGCGCGTGAAGGAGAGCGACCGCATCGCGGCGATGGCGATCGGTCTTCGCGCGCTCGGTATCGCGGTCGAGGAGAGCGAGGACGGCATGATCGTGCACGGCGGGCGGCTCGGCGGCGGCACGGTGGAGAGCCACGCGGATCACCGGATCGCGATGGCCTTCGTCGTGGCGGCGCTGGTCGCCGGGTCGCCGATCACGATCCGCGGCGCCGACGCGATCGCCGTATCCGACCCGGGCTTCCTGCTCACACTGGCGGCACTGCGCCGGGGAGGGGGGTGACGTGGCACGGCGTCCGGTGGTGACCATCGACGGTCCGGCGGGCGCCGGCAAGAGCACGGTGAGCCGCACCGTCGCCGAGCGCCTGGGCTTCACCTACCTCGACACGGGCGCTCTCTACCGAGCCGTCGCACTCGCCGCGGGCGATGACGCGGCACTTGCGGAGCGGATCGACGCGGCGCCCACGACGCTCGAGCTGGCCGGTGAGATCGAGCGGCGGCTCGCCGCCCTCGCGCTCTCGCTGCCGCTCGCGTTCTCGGACCGCGGCACGAGGCTCGCGATCGGCGATCGCGACGTCAGCGCCGCGATCCGCAGCCCCGAGATCAGCCAGCGCGCCTCGAAGATCTCGGCCCTCCCGGCGGTGCGCGCGGCCCTGCTCGACCAGCAGCGCCGCATCGGTGCGGCAGGTGGCGTGGTGGCCGAGGGCCGCGACACGGGCAGCGTCGTGTTTCCCGACGCGGAGGTGAAGATCTTCCTCACCGCGGACGTTTCCGAGCGTGCGCGGCGCCGTGCGGCCGAGCTGCGGGCGCGCGGGATCGCCGCGCAGGACGCAGCGGTGCAGCGCGAGATCGAGAGCCGTGACGCACGCGACGCGGCCCGGGAGGCGGCCCCGCTGGCGTGTCCCGAGGGGGCCCTGGTGCTCGACAGCTCGGCCCTCCCGGTGGACGCGGTGGTGGGGCTCGTTCTCGACGCCGTAACCACGCGTCAACGCTCTTGAAAACCCCCGGGGTGAAGAGTAAGGGGAGCTGGACGTGCGGAGCTCCAGCCTGCACGGCACCCCCCCGGGAGGCAACGTTTGCATGATGAGCGCGAATGACGAATCTTCGCTTGACGAGGATTTTGGCCAACTGTTCGAGCAGAGTCTCAAGTCCGTCAAGCCAGGCGAAGTCGTCACAGGTAGGGTCGTGCAGATCGCAAACGGCCTCGTGACGGTCGACATCGGGTACAAGTCCGAAGGGCAGATTCCGATCAACGAGTTCCGCGACCGCGACGGCAACGTCGAGGTTCAGGTCGGCGACGACGTGGACGTGTACTTCGAGGCCAGCGAGGGCGACACCGGCGCCGTGAGCCTGTCGCGCGCGAAGGCCGAGCAGGTGAAGGTCTGGCGCGACATCGAGATCGCCTACAACGAAGGCGTGCCGATCGAGGGCCTGATCGTCGGCAAGGTGAAGGGCGGCCTCAAGGTCGACATCGGCGTCGCGGCGTTCCTGCCCGGCTCGCACGCCGACCTCCGGCCGACGCGCAACCTCGACCGCTTCATCGGCCAGAAGGGCCGCTTCGCGATCCTCAAGTTCAACCGATCGCGGGGCAACGTTGTCGTCTCGCGCCGGGCGGTGCTCGAGCGCGAGCGGTCGGCGCTGAAGGAAGAGACGCTGCGCGTGCTCGAGGAGGGCATCATCCTCGAGGGCGCGGTGAAGAACATCACCGACTACGGCGCGTTCGTCGATCTCGGCGGCCTCGACGGTCTGCTGCACATCACGGACATGTCGTGGGGGCGCATCTCGCACCCCTCGGAGGTCATCAACGTCGGTGACCAGGTGAAGGTGGTCGTGCTGAAGTACGACCCCGAGCGCGAGCGCGTCTCGCTCGGCATGAAGCAGATCATGCCGGACCCGTGGACCACCGCCGCCGACCGCTTTCCGGACGGCCTGCGCATCCGCGGCAAGGTCGTGAGCATCACCGACTACGGCGCCTTCGTCGAGCTCGAGAAGGGCGTCGAGGGCCTGATCCACGTCTCCGAGATGTCGTGGACCAAGCGCGTGACTCACCCCTCGAAGGTTCTCGAGATGGGCGCCGAGGTCGAGGTTCAGGTGCTGGACGTCGACCCGGGCAATCGCCGCATCTCGCTGGGCTTGAAGCAGGTCGCGCCGAACCCGTGGGAGCTGGTGCGCGTCAATCACCCGACCGGCAGCCGCATCACCGGCAAGGTCAAGAGCATCACCGACTTCGGCATCTTCGTCGGTGTCGACGACGGGATCGACGGGCTGGTCCACATCTCGGACCTGCACTGGACCAAGAAGATCAAGCACCCGTCGGAGGTCTACAAGAAGGGTGACGAGATCGAGGCCATCGTCCTCGGCGTCGACGTGGAGAACGAGCGCATCTCGCTCGGCGTCAAGCAGATCGAGCACGATCCGTGGGCGTCGCTCGCGGAGCGCTTCCCGGTCGGCAGCAAGGTCAAGGGCCCGATCACGAGCATCACCGACTTCGGCGTCTTCGTCGAGATCGAGGACGGCATCGAGGGGCTCGTGCACGTGTCGCAGATCTCGAACGAGCGCATCGACAAGCCGAGCCAGCTGTTCAACGTCGGCGACGAGCTCGAGGCCGAGGTCACGAACATCGACGGCCGCGAGAAGAAGATCGGCCTCTCGGTCAAGGCGCTGCGCCGCACCGAGGAGCGCGAGGAGATGAATGCGTACCTGAGCCGCGAGGGCAAGGCCGCGAAATTCTCTCTCGAGGACGTGATGGGCGAGGATCTGCAGCGGGTGGCGGCGGGCGACAAGGGCAAGTCGCAGAGCTGATCGGGGGGCGCCATCTCGATGCCCGCCCAGCCCCTGCGCCGCGCCTTCGGCTTCGTCGGAGGGTTCCTCGCACTGTTCTTCGTGCTGGCCCTCGGCATGGCGCTTCTGCGCGCCGGCCAGGGCACGACGGGGTTCCTGCCGGGGACGAGCGTCGTGGCGGTCGTGCCTCTCGAGGGCGAGATCGCGCGTTCCGACGACTTCGTCGAGACGCTGGCCGACATCGAGGACGACCGACGCTACGTCGCGGTGGTCGTGCGCATCGACTCTCCCGGCGGTGCCGTCGCGCCGTCGCAGGAGATGTACGATGCAGTCCGGCGCCTTGCCGAGAAGAAGCCGGTGATCGCCTCGCTGGGGTCGGTGGCGGCGTCGGGCGGCTACTATGTCGCGAGCGGGGCCGACACGATCGTCGCGAGCCCGGGGACCCTGACCGGCTCGATCGGCGTGATCATGTCGCTCACCAACGTACGCGGGCTGATGGACAAGCTCGGCGTGGAGGCGACGATCGTGACCGCGGGCAAGTGGAAGGACACGGGCTCGCCCTTTCGCGCGGTCACGCCCGAGGAGCGGGCCATGCTGCAGGCGATGGCCGACGAGGTGCACACGCAGTTCATCGACGCGGTCGCGGCGGGGCGGAAGCTCGATCCCGCCAGGGCGCGCGAGGTCGGAAACGGCCGTGTGTATACCGGCGAGGAGGCCAAGGAGATCGGTCTCGTCGACGAGCTGGGAGGCCTCGAGGCCGCGGTACGGATCGCCGCCACGCGCGGGGGCATCACCGGCAGGCCGGAGGTCGAGCGCGTATCGACGCGACGCGGACCCTGGTGGTGGCGCGCGCTCTCGGAGCAGAGCGCCGCGCCGATCCGTCCGGGCAGCGTGCTCGCGTTGCTCGACGCGCTCGCCCGGCAGGGTGCCGAGGCTGGAGGCGAGGGCGAGGCGCCGCGGCTCCTGTGGCGCCTGCCGTTCGTGACCGAGGGGTTCCGCTGGTGAGCGCGCGACCGCACGAGCGCCTGGCGGGGCGCACGCCGGACCGCGCGTGCGCGGTCCGGCGGGAGACGACATGACGAAGCGCGAGCTGATCGAAGCAGTCATCCATGAGCGGTCCAGCATCCCGCGGCGCGAGGCCGAGGCGCTGGTGAACTCCGTGTTCGCGAGCCTGGCGGAGGCGCTGGCGCGCGGCGAGCGCATCGAGATCCGTGGCTTCGGCAGCTTCATCGTCAAGCGACGCAACGCGCGCGAGGGGCTCAACCCGAAGACCGGCGAGCTGGTCTCGGTGATGGCCAAGCGGGTGCCGTTCTTCAAGGCGGGCAAGGAGCTGAAGCAGCGCGTCGATCGCCAGCCCGACGAGCTCCCGACCGCGACGCAGCCGGCGGCGAGTGCCGTCGCCGCTGCATCCCAGGCCACCGTCGCCGCCGCCCAGGGCGAGGGCTGACGCCCGGGGCGGGCGTTCTCGCGACCGGAGCGCCTCCGAACTGGCCATCGGCGCGCGACCTCAGGTATCATCGACGCGTGCGGCGGCACGGGCGTGCCGGGCACACAGGAGGTGTCGATGCGGCCTGAAACCACCGTGGCCGAACTGCGGCGAAGCGGCTACCGCCCGGAGACGGTGCGCGACGAGATGCGCCGCAACATGATCGGCGCCCTGTCGCGAGGCGAGCGCATCCTGCCGAACGTCGTCGGCTACGAGAACACGGTCCTGCCGGAGGTCGAGAACGCGATCCTCTCGGGGCACCACATGGTGTTCCTCGGCGAGCGCGGCCAGGCGAAATCGCGGATGATCCGTGGCCTCGTGGAGCTGCTCGATCCCGAGGTCCCGGCGGTCGCCGGCTGCGAGATCCACTGCGACCCGATGGCGCCGATCTGCCGCCGCTGCAAGGCCTTGCTGGCGAGGGACGGCGACGCCGTCGCGATCGCCTGGCTCACCCGGGAAGATCGCTTCGGCGAGAAGCTCGCGACGCCCGACGTCTCGATCGCCGACCTGATCGGGGAGATCGACCCGATCAAGGTGGCGGAGGGACGTTACCTGGCCGACGAGGAGGCGATCCACTACGGGCTCGTGCCGCGCACCAACCGCGGCATCTTCGCGATCAACGAGCTCCCCGACCTGATGGAGAAGATCCAGGTCGGCCTCTTCAACCTGATGGAAGAGCGCGACGTGCAGATCAAGGGCTTCAAGGTCCGCCTGCCACTCGACGTCGTGATCGTCGCGAGCGCGAACCCCGAGGACTACACGAGCCGCGGCCGCATCATCACGCCGCTCAAGGACCGCTTCGACGTCCAGATCCGCACGCACTACCCGGCCGACGTCGAGACCGAGATCGTGATTCTCGACCAGGAGGTGCCGACGACCGAGCGCGGCGGCCGGCCGGTCCGCGTGCCGGACTTCGTCAAGGCGATCGTCGCCCAGCTCACCTTCGAGGCGCGACGGTCGAGCGACGTGAACCAGAGCTCGGGCGTGAGCGTGCGCGTCACGCTCAACAACTACGAGACCGTCATCGCGAACGCGGAACGTCGTGCGGTACGGCTGGGCGAGAACGAGATCGTACCGCGCATCTCCGACCTGCACGCGGTTTCGGCGTCGATGATGGGCAAGCTCGAGCTCGAGTACACCGGTGACGACCGCGCGTTCGAGGCGCCGCTCGAGCGCCTGATGAACCGCGCGATCCTCGCCGTGTTCGACCGGAGCATCGCCATCGACCGTCTCGGCAGGGTCTCGGAGTACTTTGCGAACGGCTGGGGTGTCGAGGTCTCGGACCGGATGCGTGCGGAGGAGTACCTCGAGGGCATCCGCGCGATCCCCGGGCTGCGCGAGGCCATCGACGACCTCGGGTCGTTCGAGTCTCCCGCGCTCATGGCCGCCGCCGCGGAGTTCGTCTTCGAGGGGCTGCACCTGCACCAGAAGCTGAACAAGGACGTCGATGGAGGCCGCACGACCTATCGGTCGTGACGCGCGCGCGATGCGCATCACCCGGTACACGGTCTGGGACGGCTCCCAGCGGATCAGGCTCGACCCCGAGCAGCTGTTCGAGAAGCTCGCTGAAGCGCTGTCCTACACCGACGACGTGCAGCAGGCGCTCGACTGGCTGCTGCGCCGGGGGCTCGACATGGACGGCGTCCACGTCATGGGCCTCGACGAGCTGCTGCAGGAGGTCCGCGAGCGCATGCGCGAGCGTCTCGAGAGGTACAACCTCGACGAGGCGCTCGACGCGCCACGATCGAAGCTCGACCAGATCCTCGATCGCGAGCGCGAGGCGCTGCGCGAGATGCGCGAGCGCGGCGACGACGGGGCGCTCGCCCGCGAGAAGCAGGCATTTCTCGACGATCTGCCGCCGTCGCTGTCCGAGGCGATTCCGCGCATCGCGCAGCAGTACTCGTTCGTCGACCCCGAGGCGAAGCGCCGCTTCGACGAGCTGCTGTCGGAGCTGAACGACATCCGGGACCTCGAGCAGTTCCGGCAGAGCCACGGCGAGCAGATGCGTGGCCCCGAGTCGCTCGGCTACGACGATGCGCTCGAGCTGATGCGCGAGATGCAAGCCCTGAAGGAGCTCGAGCGCAACCTCCTCAGCGGCAACCTGCCGGCGATGAGCCCCGAGCAACTGCGGCAGCTGCTCGGCGAGCGCGCGGCGCAGGACCTCGAGCGCCTCGGGCAGTTCGTCGTGCTGCTGTCGAGCGCGGGCTACCTCACTGAGAAGGAGGGCCGCGCGAAGCTGTCGGCGCGCGGCATCCGGCGCATCGGGCAGCTCGCGCTGCGCGACATCTACCAGCAGGTGCTGCGCGACCGCCCGGGCAGCCACCACACCGACCTTCGCGGGGCGGCGCAGATCCGGCCCGAGCGTACGCGTCCCTACCGTGACGGTGACATGCTCGAGCTTGCGCTGGTCCCGAGCCTGATGAACGCCGTTCGGCGCAAGCCGACCGCTCCGCTCGCGATCGAGCCGCGCGACTTCGAGGTGCACGAGGCCGATCACGCCACCACGACGTCGACGGTGCTGCTGCTCGACATGAGCTGGTCGATGAGCTGGGAGGGCCGCTTCGCGGCGGCCAAGAAGGTCGCGCTGGCGCTCGAGAGCCTGATTCGCACGCGCTACCCGCGCGACTACTTCGGGATCGTCGGGTTCTACACGCGCGCCGTCGAGCTCAAGGCCGCCGACCTGCCCGAGGCGAGCTGGAACATGGGCGACCCGTTCACCAACCTGCAGGACGGCCTGCGTCTGGCGAGCGAGATGCTGCGCCGCCGCCCGAGCCGCAACCAGCACGTGATCGTCGTCACCGACGGTCAGCCCACCGCGTACTTCGCGCGCGGACGGCTGCACTGCGAGTGGCCGCTCTCGTTCGGCGGCGTCTCGCTGCGCGCGGCGGCGGAGACACTCAAGGAGGTCGAGCGCCTGACGCGGCTCGGCATCACGATCAACACCTTCATGCTGGACGACTCGCCGGGGCTCAGGGCATTCGTCGAGCGCATGACCCGCATCAATCGGGGTCGCGCGCTGTACAGCCGGCCCGACCGGCTGGGCGAGTACCTGCTGGTGGACTACCTCGGCAAGAAGCGGAAGAAGGTCTGATGCGCGGCATCCGCCCCACCGGGGCATCTTCTGCCGCGGCCGCCGTCGCGCTCGCCGTCCTGCTGGCGGGGAGCGTGCCCGCGGCGCGAACGGCCGGCGCGGATTCCGGCGTGCCGCCCGCGGTGATCCCGTTCGGGTCGCCCTACGTGTCGCCGTTCGGCTGCTACCAGGACGTGCAGATCTTCCGATCGCTGAAGGACGGGGAGTTCGACTTCTGCCGCCTGAGGCTGCGCTATGTTCCCGGTCGGTCGGAGTGTTTGCGAATCATCATCTCGACGTGCAATCTGGTCGCGCCGGGAACGCGTCCCCTCGGTCCGCCGGGCGGGCTCGAAGGGTACGCGGAGCGGATCATCTGCCCGCCGGGGCCGCCGCCGCCGACCTGTCCTTCGGGCTACTTCGGCTGATGGCCGCACCGGCCTCGCCGGTGCGGAGGGATGGAACCGGCAGGGCGACTCATCGGACGGAGGACGAGGTCGGGCAGGGACGCCGGGCCGGCTGAAGAGGGTGGGGGTGGCAACGAGGGACGTGGCGACGTCGCAGACCGAAGAACGGACGCCCGACGTCAATGTGCCGGCGCGCGTGCAGAAGATGACGCCGATGCTGGCCCAGTACCTGCGCGTCAAGCAGCAGGTGGGCGACGCCGTCCTGTTCTTCCGCCTGGGCGACTTCTACGAGATGTTCTTCGAGGACGCCGAGCGTGCGGCACCGCTGCTCGACGTCACCCTCACGTCGCGCAACAAGGACGACCCGAATCCGATCCCGATGTGTGGCGTGCCGCACCACGCGGCGCTGGGCTACATCGGCAAGCTCCTCGCGCACGGGGTCAAGGTCGCGATCTGTGACCAGGTCGGTGAGCCGTCGACGTCGCCGGGGCTGATCGAGCGGGGCCTCACCCGCATCATCACGCCCGGCACCGTCCTCGACGAGGACGAGGGGCTCGCCACCAGCGAGCCGGGATACCTGGCCGCGCTCGGGCGCGGCGCCGGCGACGCGATCGCGATCGCGACCGTCGAGGCCTCCACCGGCGAGCTGCGCTGCTGCGAGACCGAGGTGCTGGCCCTGGCTCGGGAGGAGCTCGCCCGGATCGGCCCCCGCGAGGTGCTGTTCCCCGAGGGGGACGAGGTCCTCGGCGAGCTCGCCCGCGACAGCCAGGCCAGCGTCACCGCGCGCCCCGTGCCGGCGTCGCCGGCGGCGCCCGAGATCGGCCGCACCCTCGAGCGCGTGCTCGGGGCTGCCGTGGCCGCGAGTCGGGCCGGCGTCGCCCCGGGGGGCGGCGCGTTGCGCAGCGCGCTCGAGTACCTGGCCGAGACGCTGCGCGGCGGCCTCGAGCACCTGTCGCCCGCGCATGTCTACACGCTCGGCGATCACCTGATGCTCGACCCGCGCTCGCGGAAGAACCTCGCGGTCGTCGAAGGGACGGCCCAGACGCGGCACGGCTCGCTGTGGTGGGCCGTCGATCGCACGACGACCGCCATGGGCGCCCGTCGCCTGCGCGAGTGGCTGCTCTATCCGCTGCTCGATCTGCACCAGGTCGGCGAGCGGCTCGACGCGGTGGAAGCGCTGGTCGAGGCGCCGGGCCTGCGCAGCGACGTCGCCGCGAGCCTTCGTCCGGCGGGCGACGTCGAGCGCCTGGTCGCGCGTCTGAGTCTCGGGCGCGCAGGGCCCCGCGAGCTGGTCCGCCTCTCGCGCACGCTCGAGCGCGCGGCGGCGATCCACGGACTGCTGGCGCGGGAGGCGCGTCCCGCGCTGCTCGAGCGCATCGCGGACGGCGTGGCGCCACCGCAGGGGGTCGCCGAGCGCATCGCAGCATTGCTCGTCGAGTCGCCGCCGCTCGCGGCGAGCGAGGGCGGTACGATCCGTGAAGGCGCCGACGGCGAGGTCGACCGGCTGCGGGCGCTCACGCGCGACGCGCAGGGGCTGATCGCGGCACTGGAGGCGCGCGAGCGCGCGGCGAGCGGCATCGGGTCGCTGAAGGTCCGCTACCAGCGCGTGTTCGGCTACTTCTTCGAGGTCACGAAGGCGAACCTCGGTAGCGTGCCCGCTCACTTCGTCCGCCGGCAGACGATCGCGAACGGGGAGCGGTTCACGACGCCCGAGCTGCGCGACCTCGAGCAGCAGCTCACCACCGCCGACGAGCGCTGCCGGCAGCGCGAGGCGGCGCTGTTCGCCGATCTGCTGGCGGACGTTCGTACCCACGAGGCGGCGCTGCTCCGCCTGGCGCGCGAGCTCGCGAACCTCGACGCGCTCGCCGGGCTCGCGACCACGGCGCACGAGCAGGGCTACGTGCGACCGAGTCTGCATCGCGGCCGCGCGCTCGTGATCCGTGACGGTCGCCACCCGGTGGTCGAGCGGACCTCCGCGCAGGGCTGCTTTGTCGCCAACGACGCGACGCTCGACGAGGAAGGAGAGCAGGTCGTCGTGCTCACCGGTCCCAACATGGCCGGCAAGAGCACGTACCTCAGGCAGGTCGCGCTGATCGTGCTGCTCGCGCACGCGGGCAGCTTCGTCCCGGCGAGCGAGGCGCAGATCCCGCTCACCGACCGGATCTGGACGCGGGTCGGCGCCGGCGACGACCTCGTCGCCGGCGACTCGACGTTCATGGTCGAGATGAAGGAGACCGCCGCGATCCTCGCGAACCTGACGCCCCGCACGCTGGTCGTGCTCGACGAGATCGGCCGCGGTACCAGCACCTACGACGGCATCGCGATCGCATGGGCCGTGGCGGAGTACCTGCACGACGTTCAGCCGGCGCCGGGTGCGCGCGTCAAGACGCTGTTCGCCACCCACTTCCACGAGTTGACGGCCCTCGCCGAGATCCTGCCGCGCGTGCGCAACCACTCGGTCGCGGTGCGGGAATGGAAGGACGACGTGCTCTTCCTGCGTCGCGTGGTGCCGGGGGCGGCGAGTCGCAGCTACGGCGTGTCGGTCGCCCGGCTCGCCGGCGTGCCCGACCAGGTGGTCAAGCGCGCGCGGGACATCCTGGCGGGTCTCGAGGAAGGCAAGTCGCTCGCCGGAGCCTCGCCGCCCGGGCAGCGCCGCCGTGCCGCCGCGGCCGCGCAGCTCGGCCTGTTCGCGGACCGCGCGCAGCAGCTCCGCCGCGAGCTCGCGGCGATCGACGTCGAGAAGCTTACGCCCCTCGAGGCGCTCACCCGCCTGCACGAGCTGGCGCTGCTGGCACGGGAGGAGTGAGCGTGCGCCTCCGGAGATCCCCGTTGCTGCTCGCGCCGATCGCGCTGCTCGCGATCGTGGCCGCCGCACACGCGAACGAAGGCTCGACGAGCCTCGGCGCCGCGGCGCGCGACCGGAGCGGGCGGGCGATCGTGGAGCGCGTCGCATGGGAGACCGTCGACGGCAAGCCGCGCCTGGTGATCGCCGTACGCGGCGTCGCCGACTACACCGCACGCGCGACCGGTGCCGATCCGAACGGTGGTCTGCCCGATCGCGCCTACGTCGACCTCCGCCCGGCGGTGCTCGGCAAGGAGATCTCGCACGCCCCCCTGATGGTCGACGACGGTCTCGCCCGGCAGGTCCGGGTCGGACAGTTCGATCCCCAGACCGTGCGCGTGGTGGTCGATCTCGCGGCGCCGGGCATCTTCGAGGTTCGTACCAGCGAGAAGCCGACGCGCCTGCTGCTCGGCGTCGTGCCGCGTCCGGCGCGCGCGGACGGAGCCGCGGTC
>Ga0194131_10006170_pt1 | contig 16831 bp, 13 predicted proteins | sample TA2KigO120mmetaG_FD_148631 | JGI IMG/M metagenome (GOLD analysis project Ga0194131, IMG submission 148631) | Freshwater microbial communities from Lake Tanganyika, Tanzania - TA2015053 Kigoma Offshore 120m | ecosystem: Environmental > Aquatic > Freshwater > Lake | place: Tanzania: Lake... | reverse complement strand
CGCGGTCGCGCCGCTGCCGCCGCCACGCCGCGGCCGCATGCGACTGCCGGGCGCCGACGAGGCGCGGCTCCGCTCGATCGAGGAGCGCGTGGTCGCCGGCGAACGGCTCGGCTTCGACGACGGCGTCTTCCTCATGCGCACGCCGGCGCTCCATCGGGTCGGTGCGCTGGCGAACTGGGTCCGCGAGCGGCTCCACGGCGATCGCGCCTACTTCGTGCTGAATCGCCACCTGAACCCGACCAACTTCTGCGTCTACGACTGCAAGTTCTGCGCGTTCTACCGCCGTGCGAACGATCCGACCGGCTACCGCATGTCGCTCGACGACGTGCGCCGCGTCGTGCGCGACGAATTCGAGCGCGAGCTGACCGAGGTCCACATCGTCGGCGGGATCGACCCCAAGCTGCCCTATGCCTGGTTCGTCGACCTGCTCCGCGTCATCAAGGAGGAGCGGCCCGACCTGCACCTCAAGGCGTGGACGATGATCGAGATCGAGTGGTTCTCGCGCATCGCCCGCAAGCCGATCGAGGCGGTGCTGGACGACCTGCTCGCCGCCGGGCTCGGTTCCTGCCCGGGCGGCGGCGTCGAGGTGCTCTCCGACCGGGTCCATGACACGCTGTTCCCCGACAAGCTGCGCCCCGCGCAATGGCTCGACACCGCGCGTCGCGTCCAGCGCCACGGCGTGCGCATGAACGCCACGATGCTCTACGGCCACGTCGAGACCGACGCCGAACTGGTCGAGCACATGGTGAAGATCCGCGAGCTGCAGGACGACGCGAAGGGCTTCATGACCTTCATCCCGCTCGCCTTCCACCCGGCCAACACCGAACTCGCCCACCTGCCCGGCCCGACCGGCCTGATGGACCTGCGCGCCATCGCGGTGTCGCGCCTGATGGTCGACAACATCCCGCACCTGAAGACCTACTGGATCATGCAGGGGCTCGGCGTCGCGCAGGTGGCGCTGCGCTACGGCGCCGACGACATCGACGGCACCGTGGTCGAGGAGAAGATCACCCACGACGCCGGCGCGAGATCGCCGTTCGGGGTGACCAAGGGCGAGCTGGTCCGTCTCATCCGCGAATCGGGTCGCGAGCCGTGGCAGCGCGACACGACCTATTCCCGCCTGGTGCACGTGTGAGCCCGCAGATGGCGAAACTCAAGATCGGCGTCGTCGACTTCGTGAACGCCAGGCCGCTGGTCTGGGGCCTCGACAAGGAGCGCGGGGTCGAGCTCGTGCGCGCCCGCCCGGCCGCCCTGCAGCAGGCGCTGCGCAAGGGCGAGCTCGACGTCGCGCTGATCTCCTCGATCGAGGCGTTCCGCTCGCCCGAGGTGCGGATCCTCCCGGAGATCGCGATCTGCTCCGAGGGGCACGTGAAGAGCGTCAAGCTGTTCCTGAAGAAGCCGCTCGAGCAGGTCGAGAAGGTGGCGCTCGACGCCGGCAGCCGCACCGGTGCGGCGCTGGTGAAGATGGTGTTCGCCGAGTTCCTGCAGAAGCCGGGCGTCGCCACCGTCGAGATCGAGCCGACGCTCGAGCCGGCCAAGGTGAACGCCGACGCCGTGCTGCTGATCGGGGATCCGGCGCTGAAGGCGAAGGCCGGCACGCTCGAATCGCTCGACCTCGGCTGGTTCTGGAGCGATCGCACCGGGATGCCGTTCGTCTACGCGGTCTGGGCGTTCCGCAAGCCGAAGGTCGGCGAGCAGGCGCTGCCGCTGCTGCTGCGCGCGCGCGATCGCGGCCTGCTCGAGCGGAGCAAGATCGCCGAGAAGGCCGCCGCCGAACTCGACCTGCCGTTCGCCGGCCTGCTGCAGTACCTGACGCGCAACCTCCGCTACCAGCTCGGCGAGCGCGAGATCAAGGGGCTCGAGCGCTTCCGCGACATCGGCGTGACGCACGGCCTGTGCAACCGCCACGACGTCCCCTTCAGCCAGGCGCGCCTCACCGCCAGCTGACGCACGCCGGACGGCAGCGGCCGCCGTTTCGCCGCGGCTGCCGCGCACCGACGCCCCGGCTATGCTGCCGCCCCGTTCCAGCGGCGAGGCCCGCGGGACGTGCAGGTCGTCGGCGTGTGGCGCGACGACGGCCGGCAGCCAGTCGCAGCAGGGAGGGGACTCGATGACCAGCACGGTCGCCGGGCAGCGCGGCCTTTTCGGCGAGGAGGCGGGAGCCGCGGCTGCCGCCGGCCCGCGGGACGGGGCGAGCCTGAAGAAGGGGGCCGGCGGAGCGGCCGCGGATGGCCCCGCCGAGAAGGGCGGCGACACCGCCGCCCACCGCCTCGCCGCCAAGCAGCGCGAGATCTCGGTCTCCGAGTTCTTCACCAAGAACCGCCACCTGCTCGGCTTCGACAACCCGCGCAAGGCGCTGCTGACCGCGATCAAAGAGGCGGTCGACAACTCGCTCGACGCCTGCGAGGAGGCGGGGATCCTCCCCGACGTGAGGGTCGAGATCCTGCCGACGCCGCGCGACGACCGGTTCCGGGTGATCGTCGAGGACAACGGCCCCGGCATCGTCAAGCAGCAGCTCCCCCACGTCTTCGCGCGGCTGCTCTACGGCTCGAAGTTCCACGTGCTGAAGCAGCAGCGCGGCCAGCAGGGGATCGGGATCTCGGCGGCGGCGATGTACGGCCAGCTGACCACCGGCAAGCCGCTCTCCGTCATCTCGCGCATCGGCAAGAAGCACCCGGCGTGGTACGTCGAGCTCAAGATCGACACCGCGAAGAACCGCCCCGAGGTGCTCCGCGAGATGGAGACCGACTGGGACAAGGAGCACGGCACCCGCATCGAGCTCGAGCTCGAGGCGAAGGTGCAGAAGGGCAAGCAGTCGGTCGACGAGTACCTGCTGCAGACGGCGATCGCCAACCCCCACGTGCGACTCGAATACAAGGACTGGGATGGGCAGGAGCAGGTCTTCGATCGGGCGACGAAGACCCTCCCGCCCCAGCCGACGCAGATCCAGCCGCATCCCTACGGCGTCGAGGTCGGGATGCTCGGCGGGATGATGAAGACGACCGAGGCGAAGAAGCTCGCCGCGTTCCTGAAGAGCGACTTCTCGCGCGTCAGCCCGCGCGTCGCCGAGGAGATCTGCGAGCTCGCCAAGGTGTCGCCCGACGCGCGCCTCTCCGGGCTCGAAGCGGAGCAGATCGAGCGGATCCACCAGGCGATGAGCCAGGTGAAGATCATGGCGCCGGCGACCGACTGCATCGTGCCGATCGGCGAAGCGGGCCTGGTCGCCGGCATGAAGAAGGTGCTGCCGGCGGAGTTGTTCCTGGCCGAGACGCGCGCGCCGAAGATCTACCGCGGCAACCCGTTCGTGGTCGAGGTCGGCGTCGCCTGGGGCGGCGAACTGCCGGCCGAGGAGCCGGTCCGCCTGGTCCGCTTCGCCAACCGCGTCCCGCTCCTCTACCAGCAGGGCGCCTGCGTGACGACCAAGTCGGTCATCACCACCGACTGGCGCAACTACCTGCTGCAGCAGCCGAAGGACGCACTGCCGGTCGCGCCGATGGCGATCGTCGTCCACCTGGCGTCGGCGTGGGTGCCGTTCACCTCCGAGGCGAAGGAGGCGATCGCGCACTACCCCGAGATCCTGAAGGAGATCCGCCTCTCGCTGATGGAGATGGGCCGCAAGATCGCCACCCACATCCGCAAGACGCGGCGCGCGGCCGACGAGGCGAAGAAGCGCAACTACATCGACATGTTCCTGCCGACCGTCGTCGCGGCGCTGCACGAGATCCTCGTGCTCGACCCGCCGACGCAGGAGAAGGCGGCGAAGAACCTGCGCGACATCCTCGAGGCGACGCGCAAGCAGAACGTGTAGGCGATCCCTCCCCGCTGAGCCACCGCGACGCAGATCCCGGAGCCTGACCCATGGCGAAGAAGAGCGGCAAGCACAAGAGCGCCAATCCCGAACTCGACAGGGTGACGGTGCAGTGCATCGAGAAGGTCGCCGGCACGGTGCTCGACACCATCCAGAAGAAGAAGCAGCCGGAACTCTCCTTCCCGGTGCGCTCGCTCTCGAACGTCGACTACGACGCGAAGAAGGGCTTCTTCGAACTCGGCGACAGCGTCTCGACCCGCACGCTCACCGTGAACTCGGTGAAGACCTTCGCGCAGACGCTCAAGCTCATGGGCCTCTCGAAGCAAATGGTCGAAGAGGACAACTGGGCGACCAAGCGAGAGGCGTACTACGTCTCGAAGAATTGGAAGGAGGCGCGCTTCCTCGAGCAGCCCGAGTCAGACACGGTGATGGACGACATCGAGGCGATGTTCAGCCTCCATGGCGTCACCCGCGAGCAACTCCGCTTCGTGCCGGACGAGCACGGCGGCGCCGTGGCCGGCGAGCTGACCGTGATCGACCGCGATCCGACCACCCACGAGCCGATCGAGATCGACTGCACCAAGTTCGGCACCGGCGCCTACTCGATCCCGAGCTCGGTCGAGCACTTGAAGTTCCGCACCAACGCGAAGTTCATCCTCGCGATCGAGACGGGCGGCATGTTCCAGCGCCTGCAGAGCAATGGCTATCCGCAGGAGGCGCACTGCATCATCGTCTCGATGGCCGGCGTCCCGACCCGCTCGACGCGCCGCTTCCTGCGCCGCCTCTCCGACGACCTCGACCTGCCGGTCTACGCCTTCGTCGACTGCGACCCGTACGGCATCGCCAACATCTACCGCACGCTCAAGGTCGGCTCCGGCAACGCCGCCCACATCAACCAGTTCTTCTGCGTCCCGCGCGCCCGCTTCCTCGGCGTCACCCCGCAGGACATCCTCGACTTCAAGCTCCAGGACGCCACCCACCCCCTCCAGGAGGTCGACGAGAAGCGCGCCCGCGACGCGCTCAAGAACGACCCCTTCTTCAAGAAGAACAAGGCGTGGGTGAAGGCCTTCGAGCAGATGCTCACCATGAAGGTCCGCGCCGAGCAACAGGCGCTGACCAAGTGGGGACTCAACTACGTGATCGAGAACTACCTGCCGCGGAAGCTGAAGAGCCCGGCGACGTTCCTGCCGTAGCGGCGCTCCCGGCGGTGAGCTTCACGGAGGCCGCCGCGTGAGTCGAGCGCTCCCGGCGCGGCCACCCGACTCCGCCGAGCCGTTCGCGCATTCGTCTTAGAAGTCGCGCGGCCCGACCACGCCGAGGAGCGATGCGATGAGTGGCGCCGCCGTGATCCCGAGCCTGATTCCGCCGTTCGTCGTCGTCGCGATGCGCCGCGCCGAGGCGCGCCTCATTCGACAACTCTCGGAGGCGCGCGCGTTCACCGCGGAATCAGCGGTCGAACTCTCCCTCAACCGCTCGATGGACCGGCGACGCCTGCAGGGCCTGATCGACGGTGGCGCAGTGCGGGTGGCCGCGAACGGCCGCCACTTCCTCGATGACGACGGCTGGACCCGCTACCAGGGCCGTCGACGCCAGCGCGTGCTGCTGGTCGTCTCCACCCTCGTGGCACTCATCGGCATCGGGCTCGGCCTGCTCTACTTCCGGCAGTGACGCCGCGGCTCCGCGGGAGCCGATCCAACGGGAACGATCGGCGCCGCGCCTGACCCTTCGATCGCGCTCACCCGCCGCCGAACGGCCACCACCGGCGCTTCGGCTTCTGGAACTCCGCGTACCGGCGATCGAGCAGTTCCGCGAGGCGCTGCCAGTTCGACTCGTTCCAGGCGACAGCGTACGGCGAAGGGTCGTTTCCGCCGACCGCGTCGACATAGTCCGCGAGCCAGCGTCGTTCGTAGTAGTCGCGAGCGAAACGATCGCCTTGCTCGGTCAGCATGTCGGACAGCAAACAGCCGTCCAGCTCCCGCTCGAACCGGTCGAGCAGCTGCGCCCCATCGACGCGACCGTCCGCAAGCGGCGCACGACCTAAGGCGAGGAGCTCCGGGGCGAAAAGTCCGCGTTCGAGCAGCCAGCGCACGAGGTAGGCGATGTGGTGCGAGGCGTTGCGTTCCGGGTGGCCGTGCTCGATCGCGTCCTCGACGTGGTACTCGCCTTGTCGTAGACGTGCACCTCACCCACCGGCAGTCCTCCGCACCGCCTCGTCACTCGGTCCGCATCGTCACGCCGTCGACATCGACGGTACCGCTCGTTGCGGTGAGCGTGAGCCGCGTGTGGAAGACCGGGTTGGTCGGCACGACCGGCGCCGTCGCCGACGCCGTGTAGGACGCCCACTCGGTGGTGAGGTCGAAACTCGTCGTCGTGCGCTCGAGGGGCGCCGTGCCCTGCTCTTGATCCCGGAAATCGATGGTCACGTCGGCGCGCGCTCCGGGGAAAGCTCCGCGCATCCACACCGTCGCGGTGACGACCTGCCTCCCGCTCGCCGGATTCGGCTGATGCACCGTGCCGCCCGCCTCGAGCCGCAGGTAGGCGCTCCCCTCATGGGCGGTCGGCTCATCGACCACCCGCGCGACGCCAGGGTCGTCGAGATAGCGCCACCCGTAGCCGCCGAACGGCGCGATCGCCTCGAAGCCGCCATTCGCGACGTCGCCGTCGCGGCCGAAGCCGCTCATCACGTCGAGGGGCACCGCTTCCCAGCCGAGGGTGGCCGTGAGGTGCGCGACGAGGTACTCCGCGGCACCGGCGTGGTCGTACTCGCATCCATGCCACTGCTCGAAGAACCATGGGAAGGTCGCGGCCGAGACGTTCGGGTCGCCATAGCTCGCCACGACTTCGTCGTTGTAGTTCGCCGGCTCGCGCTTGCTCCAGCCCCGCGAGCAGAAGAGCACGAGATGCGCGTCGGGATGGACCACGCGCAGCAGATCGAGCAGATCCACGAACCGCTGCTTCACCTTCGTCTTGCCGACCTCGTAGATGTCGTTCGACCCGAGGTCGACGATCACGGCGTCGGCAACGAACTCCGCGAAGTCGTAGCTCGGCGCCGTGTCCTTGCGGAAGCGGCGGTCGTAGAGGGTCGTCATGTCGGCGAGCGTCGCGCCGGAGAGCGAGATGTTCTGGTAGTCGGCACCGAAGGCGCGCGCGGCGACGCCGGCATAGCCGAGGTCGCAGCCGACGCTCGACCAGCCGCTCGCGTTGCGCTCGCTGCTCAGTGAATCGCCGGCGAGGCCGGAGTCGCCGTAGAACACCAACCGCCGCGTCGCCGCCGGCGGCGGATCGAGCAGCGCGATGCCCTGCAACGTCAGTTCGCCGAACGTGACCCCGCTGCCGGCGTCCGTCTCCTTCACCAGCTCGATCGTGTGCACGCCAGGCTCGAGGCCGGTCGCCAGCTCGTAGCTCGCCGTCCCGGAGAGCGCGGCGAAGCGGGTGCCGGCCGCCCGGTCCCCGTCGACGATGACGCGGAAGTACTCGGTGGCGGAAGCGACGGTGAGCTGCACCGACGCGGCGCTGCCGTCGAACCGGAACTCGACGCACGCCCCCTGCCATCCGACGCGCGGCAGTGCCGGGTCGGTGCGATCCCAGCGACCGACGTAGCGCAGCCGGGAGTCGTCCGGTCCGATCGAGAGCGTGACCTCGACGCGCTCCTCGACGTCAGGAGGGGACGTCCGCCGCAGCGCCCCGCCGTCCCGACAACCGGCCAACAGCATCACGCCGACGAACGAGACCAGCCCGAGGAGCGTGCGCCCCGATCGTTCTTCCGCGTGGTCCATCAGGCGATCCTCTCACCTGCCGGCGCGGTACTCCTGCGCCAGCGCGGCCGGCGCCGTCACCGGGAGCCTACACACCCCTCCACGGCACAGCCATGCCGTCGCGACGGTCGCATCGCGTCCTTCGAGGAGCGACGTGAGCCCTGCCGTCGCCGCGCGCGTCGCCGGCGTCACCGCGATCACCACCCGATTGGGCGCAAAGCCTCTTCTCAACTCCGCGAGGAATGGCGCGAGCGACGCCGCGTCGGGCCCGACCAGCACCACTTCCGCCGGGTCCGACTGCCCGAAGTCGACCGCCGCCAGCATGCGGGTCAACGCCGGCCCGTGCTGCTCGAGCGTCGCGCGGTAGAGCGCGATCGTGCGCGCGGCGGCGCTGCGCTGCTTGTCGTTGCCGGTCAGCGCGGCGAGCCGCAACAGGTTGTGCGCGTGCACCGACGGAGCCGACGGCGTGGCACCGTCCCACGCCTCCTTCGAGCGCACCAGCAGCGCCTCCGCATCGTGCGCGGTGAAGAAGAAGCCGCCTTTCTCCGCGTCCCAGAAGCGCTCGAGCGAGAGGTCGGCGAGCTCGATCGCGAAGGCGAGGTCGGCCGGATCGAAGCGCGCCTCCCACAAGTCGAGCAGCCCCTCGATCAGGAAGGCGACGTCGCCGAGGTTGGCGTCGTGCTTCGCGACACCCCCCTTCCAGCTGCGAAGCAGCTTGCGCGTCGCGGGGTCCCACAGCTCGCGCCGGATGAACGCGACGGCGTTCGCGGCGGCGGCGACGTAGCGCGGCTCCCCGAACGCCGCGCCGGCGCGGGCGAGCGCCGAGATCATCAGCCCGTTCCAGTCGACCAGCACCTTGTCGTCGCGGCCCGGCGCCACGCGCCCGGCGCGCGCCGCCAGCAGCTTCTGCTTCGCCGCCGCGACGCCGGCGACCACGCGCGCCTCGTCCATCCCGCGCGCCTTGGCGAAGTCGGCGGTCTCCCACGGCCGCCAGAGCACCGACTTGCCGTGCTCGAAGTTCCCCGCGGGCGACACACCGAACCAGGGACCGATCCAGGCCGCCTCCTCCGCACCGAGCACCGCCGCGAGCTCGGCCGGCGTCCAGGCGAAGAACTTCCCCTCCTCCCCCTCGCTGTCCGCATCCATCGACGAGCAGAAGCCGCCGCCGTCGCTCGCCATCTCGCGCAGCACCCAGTCGAGGGTTGCGCGCACGACCTCGGCGAAGCGCTCTTCGCCGGTCGCGAGCCACCCGTCGAGGTAGCTGTTCGCGAGCAGGGCGTTGTCGTAGAGCATCTTCTCGAAGTGCGGGATCAACCAGCGCTCGTCGACCGAGTAGCGGTGGAAGCCGCCGGCGAGCTGGTCGTTGAGACCGCCACCCGCCATCTTGCGCAGCGAATGGACCACCGCCTGGCGCGCCGTCGGATTGCCGAACCGCGCGTCGATCCGCAACAGGAGCTGCAGGTCCATCGGGTGCGGGAACTTCGGCGCTCCGCCGAAGCCGCCGTGCTCGTCGTCGAAGTTGCGCAGCAACTGCTCGGCGGCGCGCGGCAGCAGCTTCGGATCGGCGAGGAACGCGGCGGGGTCATCGGTGGCGACGGCGCCGACATTCGCCGCGAGCTCGCGCAGGTGGCCGGTCAGCCCCTTGGCGCTGTTCGTGACGCGCGCGCGGTCCTCTTTCCAGAGGCGCACCAGCTCCTTCAGCACATGCGGGAAGCCGGCGCGGCCGAAGCGATCCTCGGGCGGGAAGTAGGTGCCGCCGAAGAACGGCTCGAGGTCGGGGGTCAGCCAGACCGACATCGGCCAGCCACCGCTGCGGGTGAGCGCCTGCACCGCCTTCATGTAGAGCTCGTCGACGTCGGGTCGCTCCTCGCGGTCGACCTTGACGCAGACGAAGTGCTCGTTCATCAGCGAGGCGATCGTGTCGCTCTCGAAGCTCTCGCGCTCCATCACGTGGCACCAGTGGCACGCCGAGTAGCCGATCGAGAGGAAGATCGGCTTGTCCTCGGCCTTGGCGCGCGCAAAGGCCTCGGGCCCCCACGGGTACCAGTCGACCGGGTTGTGCGCATGCTGCAGGAGGTAGGGCGACGTCTCGTGCGCGAGGCGATTCGCCGGCCGAGCGCTCGGTGGATGGGGCACGGGAGTCTCCTGCGGCGAAAGGGCCGCGACGGCGCCGAGCCAGAAGAGCTCGGCGGCGACGGGCACTGTCACGGCACGAAGCGCCCTTCGCAGCGCTCGACCCAGCCGAGCAGCTGCTCGCGGATCCAGTCGTAGGTCTGGACGAACTGCGAGATGAGGCGGCCGGCGTCGGCCTCGGTGATCTGCGTCCGGAAGACGCCGACGTTCTCGAGGAAGATCGACTTCGGGTCGCGCTGCATCGTCTCGATGCGCGAGTGGAACTGCCCCTCGTCGACCGGTGCGGTCGGGAAGCTCATCCGCACGCCCATCAGCAGCGGCGGCCGCTCGAACAGCTGGTAGTCGGAGCTCCCGAACGAGAGCATCGCCTTGCCCATCAGGTCGACCGAGTTCTGCGCGACGCGCGGACTGGCGAGCGACTGCACGGCGAACTGCTGCGCCGCGAAGTGCGGCACCTTGAGCTCCGAGAAGACCGCGCGCGCCACGGCGTCGAGCCGCTTCTCGAAGTCCTCGCGCGCGACGCCGGTCAACTGCTCCTGCAGGCGGATCCGATCGGGCAGCACGATGGCGGCCGAGACGGCGCCCTGCTGGCTGACCGGATTGCTCATCGTCGCGCCGTTCTGCACCAGCTGGAAGTTCGAGTAGCGCGAGTCGGGCCGCTCGAAGCACTTCGCGTGGAGCTTCTGCAGGTCGGTCAGCTGGAACTGCTGCTGCGGGAAGACGAGCTCGGCGAGGAACTGGATGCTGCGAAGCGGATACACGATGCGCTCCGGGGGGATCGGCACGAAGAGCCGGGCATTATGGGCGCGGCGCCGGTTGGAGCAATCGCAGCGCGATCCACGGCACCAGCACCGAGGCGATCTGCAGCCAGGCGAGCGCCCCCACCACCGCGTCCTTCGATTGATGGACCAGCGCGTAGATCCGGTGGGTCAGCATCTCCTGCGCGCCGGGCAGCAGGACGATCGCGTCGAATTCGCGCATCATCAGCCCGAAGGCGAGCGTGAACACCGCCAGCAACGCCGGCAGCAGCAACGGCAGCCGCAGCCGCAGCAGCCGCACGTGCGCCGGCAGCGGCGCGAGTTGCGCCGCATCCTCGATCTCCGGCGCGATGCGGCGGAAGCTCGCGGCCAGGCCGAGCACGGCGAGCGGCAGGAAACGGGACGCCAGCGTCAATGCCACCAGTCCCCAGCCGCGATAGAGGCGATCGCCGATCCCGGCATCGGCGAGGAAGAGCTGCTCGAAGCTCATCCCGAGCAGGAGGCTCGGGAACGCGAGCGGCAGCAGGACGAGCAGCCGGCCGCCGAGGCTGCCGCCCTGGCGCGCCAGCTGTCGCGCCGGCGCCCAGGCCAGCAGCAGGAGGAGCAGCGCGCCGGACGCCGCATCACGGATGCTGTGCCATGCATCGGGGGCGTACTTGACCAGCGCGGCGCGCACCGGCTCGCGCTGCCGATAGATGCCGTAGTCGAAGGAACCGAACGCGGGCGGCGCGACGGTCGGCGCCGCTCCCTGCGGGTCGGTCGCCGCCCCGGCAGGAACGACGGGCGCCGTGACCGCGGCCGGCACCCCGGGTGTGCGGGTCGTCATCCGCAGCAGCACCCCGAGCGGCACCGCCACCGTCGCCGCCAAGAGGGCGATCACCAGCAGGTGCGCCGGCACGCCGAGGCGGCCGAGGCGGAACGGCCGCGGCTCGACGTGGGCCCCCGCGAGCGATGCCACCGACCGGATCGGTTCGGCGCGACCCAGCAGGAGGAGCGCCGCCGCCGCCACCACGATCAGCGGCACGCCGAACGCCGCGGCCGCGATCGGGTCGCGCTGCCGCGCGAACGCGCCGTAGATCTCCGTGGCGAACACCTGGAAGGTCGACTCGCTCTGCACGGCGAAGCTGAAGAAGTCGGGGACCACGAAGTCGGAGAGCGCGAAGACGAAGACCAGCAGCGCGCCGGCGACGATCCCGCCGCGCGCCAGCGGCAACGTCACCCGCCGCAGCGCGCCACCCGCTCCGAGCGCGAGCCGAGCCGCGTCCTCGGCGTCGGCGCCGACGTCGCGGAACGCCTTCTCCGCCAGCAGCGCCACCACCGGCCAGAGCGACCCGCCGAGGATGAACACGATCGCCGGCAGGCCGCGCATCGGCGCCACCTGCACCCAGGCGATGCCGGCGAGGTAGGGTGGCAGCAGCAGCGGCACGACCGCCAGCGCCGCGTAGACCCGGCGGAACGCCAGGTCGGTGCGCGTGACCAGGAAGGCGAACGGCACGCCGGCGAGGACCGTCGCACCGCTGATGGCGCCCGCCAGCAGCACGCTGTTCCAGAGCGTCGAGCGGCGCGCCGCGGCTCCGGCATCGTCACCGAACAGCGGCGTGTAGGCGGCGAAGCTCAGGTCGCCGCCGCCGATGCCGAGCGTCCGCGCCACCAGCCAGACGACCGGGCCATACGCGACGAGGGCGAACGGCAGCCAACGCCATCCCCCGCGGATCCGACGAAGGATCGACTCGACCATGCGCGCCGCCTCATCGCCCCCGCGATGGGCACGAGCCTACGGCGGCGGCGCGATCAGTCAACCTGGGCGGCGTTCTCGACGATGCGATCGACGAGGCCGTACTTCACCGCCTCCTCGGCGGTGAGCCAGAAATCGCGCATGGCGTCGGCCTTGACCTTCGTCGCCGCCTTCCCGGTCTCGCGCTCGATGATCCGGTTGTACTTCTCGCGCACCCGCTCGATCTCGGTCGAGGTGATCTCGAGATCGCTCGCGCTGCCCATCGCCTGCATGGATGGCTGGTGGATGAGGAAGCGCGAGTTCGGCAACGAGAACCGCGTCCCCTTGCGGCCGCCGAGGAAGATCGGGATGCCGGCCGATGCCGCGAGCCCGGCGCAGATGGTGCGGATCGGCGCGCGGACGTACTTCATCACGTCGTAGATCGCGAAGCCCGAGTCGGCATCGCCGCCCGGCGAGTTGACGAACACCGTGATCGGCCGCTCCTTGCTGCGGCCGTCGAGCATCAGCAGCGCCGCGCAGGTCTTCTCCATCAGGCCGCGGTCGACCTGCTTGGCGATCAGGATGACGCGCTGCTGCAGCAGCAGGCGCAGCGTCGGCGGGACGGGCGTCTTCTTCTTCTCGGCGGTCTCCGGATTCGCCGGCTTGGGCGGCTCGGCGCCGCGCCGCGACGCGCCATGCGCAGTCCCGCCGGCGGACTTCGATTCCAGCGCTGCGTCCCATTCCATCGAGGCATCCATCGAAGCGTTCTCTCCGTCGGGGCGCGGCCGGTGCACCGGCAAAGGTCGCGCAGGATATCGAGAGCTCTCCCCGGCTCGATCGACCGGCCAGCGCCTCCAGCTCAAATCGGCCGTGGCACCGGCCCCCGGCTCGTGCTCACGCTCGTCCGCCGTCCTTGCGGAAGACCAGATCGTGGTCGGGCGACCAGGCCATCGCCTGCCACGCCGGCACCAGGCCGAGCAGTTCCGCTGCAAGCCGCTGCGGCCAATCGGCCGCGGCCAGCTCCGGCGCGTCGCGCGGCCACTGCCGGAACAGCGTCAGGCGGTGCTCGCCCGGCTTGAACCACTGCGCGAAGGTGCCGAGCATCCCGGGCGTCATCTGCTCGCACGGGTAGAGCTTCTGCCAGTCGTGGATGCGCATGGCGTAGCCGGCGAGCGGCCGGATCGCCGCCGAGAGCCGCTCGTTCCAGGGCGGCTCCTTGCAGCTGCGATGGAAGTTCTGCGTGTCCCACCAGCTGCGCTCGGTCATGCGGATGCCGACGGTGAAGTGCGGCAGCGCCAGTTCGCCAAAGAGCAGCGCGTGGAAGTAGGACGGGTCGAGATCGTCGGCGAACTCCTGGCCGAGGATCCGCTGCAACGGCTCCCGCTGCTTCTTGCCCGGGTGGAGCGTGAACCAGAGCGCGTCGACCCGATAGCCGTTGAACGTCCAGGGATGGCTGAGCGAGGTCCTGGTCTCGAAGGCGACGCCCGACTTCGCCTTGATCTCCTTCAGCGCCAGCTTGCCGAGCGCGCCGAGGTTGGCGCGGATCAGCCGGCGCGGCTCGTTGAACAGCGGGTCGCGCGTCTTGTGCGGCTCGAAGACGAGGAAGTCGGCCGGGCGGAACGGACGGGCGACGTCGGCCATCGCGGGGGCTCCAGGGCGGGCGAGGGCAGCGGTGGCGCGCTACACTCCCCCGCCTCGCCGGCGACTCGCGCCCGTACGCGACCGGGCCGGCGGACGATAGCCGCCGCCCTGCGCAGCCGAGGAGCGCCATGCAGCCGCCCGCCAAGCTGGTCTGGTCCGACGGACGGATCGTCGCCTGGGAAGACTGCCGCGTCCATGTGATGGCCAGCACGCTGCACTACGGCGTCGGCGTCTTCGAAGGCGTGCGCTGCTACGCCCAGCCGGACGGCAAGCCGGCGATCTTCCGCCTGGCGGAGCACGTCGATCGCCTGATCGACTCGGCGCGCTGCGTCGCGATGGAGCTGCCGTTCGACCGCGCCGCGCTGATGGCGGCGTGCCGGGAGGTCGTTCGCGCCAACGGCTTCAGCGACTGTTACCTGCGGCCGGTCGCGCTCCACGACTTCGGCGAGCCCGGGCTCGGCGCGGTGAATCCGGTGCGCGTCGCGGTGGTCGCCTTCCCGTGGGGCGCCTACCTCGGCAAGGAGGGGCTCGAGCGCGGCATCAAGACCACGCTCTCGTCGTGGATCCGCCACCATCCCGGCACCGCGATGATGCGCGCCAAGATCTCCGGGCAGTACGTGACGTCGGTGCTGGCCAAGCGGCTCGCCAGGCAGAACGGCTTCGACGAGGCGATCTTCTGCGATGCGCAGGGGGTGGTCTGCGAGGGCACCGGCGAGAACCTCTTCATCGTCAAGAACGGCGTGCTGAAGACGCCGCCGACGCATGGCGCGATCCTCGCCGGGATCACCCGCGAGTCGGTGCTCGACCTCGCGCGCGAACTCGCCCGCGAGCGCCGTATCGAGGTGCGGGAGGAGCCGTTCCTCCGCGACGAGCTGTTCCTCGCCGACGAGGCGTTCTTCACCGGCACCGCCGCCGAGGTCACGCCGATCCGCTCGGTCGACCACCGACCGATCGGCGCCGGCACGCGCGGGCCGATCACCACCGAGCTGCAGTCCCGCTTCTTCCGCGCCGTTCGCGGCGAGGATGCGACGCGGCGCCACTGGCTCGCGCCGGTCGGGTGAGCGAGCCGGTGCGCGCTCCCGCGGACCTCCGCACGTGACCGGCGCGCCGCGCACCATCTTCGTCAGCGCCGGCGACACCTCCGGCGACCACCACGGCGCCCGCCTCGTCGCGCAGCTGCGCCAGCGCTTTCCCGACGCCCGCTTCGTCGGTTTCGGCGGCGCCGCGCTGCGCGCCGCCGGCGTCGAGCTGTTCGAGCCGCTGGCCGACACGCCGGTGATGGGGTTCGCGCCGGTGCTCGCGCAGATCGGCAAGTTCGTGCGGCTGCTGAACGGCGCCGATCGCTGGCTCCGCGCTGCACGGCCGGACGTCGTCGTCGCCATCGACTATCCCGGCTTCAACGTGCGCCTCGCCGCCCTGGCGAAGCGCCGCGGCATCAAGGTGGCGTACTGGATCTGCCCGCAGTACTGGGGTTGGGCGCCCTGGCGCGCGCGCCGCTTCGCCCGCGCGGTCGACCTCGCGCTGACGCTGATGCCGTTCGAGGTCGACTTCCTCGCCGGGCACGGCATCGCCGCACGCTTCGCCGGCCATCCCCTCGCCGACGCGCTGGCGGGAACGCCGCCGGCGCCGCGCGACGCGGTCGCCCTGGCGCTGCTGCCGGGGAGCCGGCGCGCCGAGATCGAGGCGCTGCTGCCGTGGCAGTTGCGCGCCGCGAAGGCGCTCCGCGCCCGCCACGGCGACGCCATCCCGCTGCTCTCGGCCCATCCGCGCGCCGAACGGCGCGCGCGGATCGCCGAGCTGGCGGCGGCGGCCGGGGTGCCGCTCGAGGTGCGCGACCAGCCGCTGCCGCAGCTGTTGCACGAATGCCGCGCCGCGATCGTCACCTCCGGCACCGCGACGCTCGAGTGCGCCTTGATGCGGGTGCCGTCCACGATCGTCTATCGCGTGAACCGCTTCTCGCGCTGGGCGTCGCGCTTCATCCTGACCAGCCCGTTCATCGGCCTGCCGAACCTGCTCGCCGGCGAGCGCCTCTTCCCTGAGTTCCTCGCCACCGCCGACCCCGGCGCCGCGCTCGACCGCGAGCTCGAGCCGCTGTTCGTCGCCGGCGCCGCGCGCGAGCGCTGTCTCGACCGCCTCGATCAGCTTCGTGCCGGCGTGCTGGTGCCCGGCGCCGCCGCGGCTGCCGCCGGCGCCATCGCCGAGCTGATCGAGAGGTGAGGTCGCGGTGCGGCGCGCGCCGCGACCTGGTGTCCTGTCACGGAAGTCCGCTGCATGCTGCTCGGCGCCCTACGCGCATGGCTTCGCCGGACCTCCTCTTCAACTTCCCGCGAAGTTGAACTCGCCGGTCCTCCTCGCTCTGCGCCAACCTCGCCTCCGACTTCTTGCGCGAATTCCTGAGACAGGTTCCCGGTGTCAGTCCGGGATCCGGCGCAGGACGAGCCGAACCGGTGCCGCGGTCGGCTCGGGATGCCCGCGCACGAGCGACTTCTCCAGCGCAGCGGCGCCGAGCGCTTCCTGGTCGGTCTCCTCCGATACCGCGCCGGTCGGCTTGTCGGCACGATTCTCGAGTTCCAGCGCCCGATCGCCGCCGGCGCCGTCCGCCTTCAGCGCGTCGTCCGCCAGCGCCACAGCGGGCCGGCGGTCAGCCGGCGCGACGGCTTCGCGCCAGTGGTCGAGGAACTCCTCGGGCGCGACCTCGAGCCACCGCGCTCGAGGCGCGAACAAGCCGGCCTGCAGCACTGGCGCTTTCGCCGCAGCGGCCGCCATGGAGTCGGCGAACTCCACCCACTCGCTCGGCGACAGGTCCACCACCGCGAATTCGCCCGCCACCGCCGCACGCTCGCCGCGCGCCGCGATCCACGCGGTCCATTCGGCGGCGTCGAGCGCCGCCTCGACGAACCGGACCTGTGGCGACTGGCGCGCCACTTCGCTCCGATCCTTCGCTTCTCCCGACTCTGCCGCGACGGTCGCGGCCGCTGCGTCCGCGACGGGCGGCGCTGCGGGCGGCGCTGCGGGCGGCGCC
>Ga0194131_10006169_pt1 | contig 16838 bp, 10 predicted proteins | sample TA2KigO120mmetaG_FD_148631 | JGI IMG/M metagenome (GOLD analysis project Ga0194131, IMG submission 148631) | Freshwater microbial communities from Lake Tanganyika, Tanzania - TA2015053 Kigoma Offshore 120m | ecosystem: Environmental > Aquatic > Freshwater > Lake | place: Tanzania: Lake... | reverse complement strand
GGTCGCGCCCGCCTCGGCCGGAGGGTGGCGCCCGTGCGACGGCTGCCGCGACGCGCCCGCCCGCCGCGGCGCCGTCGGATGCCGCGCGCCGGCGCATCTCCGGCGTGCTGGTCGACGAGCACGCGCGGCCGATCAGCGAGGAGTCGCTGCGCGCCGCCGTGGTCGGCGAACTGCCGCGCGTCTGGTTCACCCAGGCCGGGCGGCGGCTCGCCGAGTTCGCTCTGCTCCCGGACGGCAACCTCTTCGTCGACGTCGTGCCGCCGGTCGATCGCACCGAGCTGCGCGCCGAGGTCACGCTGGCTGGACGCACCTTCGCGACCTTCCTCGACCACGAGCTCCGCGAACCGTTCTCGCTGCGCGTCGAGCTCTCCGCGCTGCCGCTCGACACCTCGGCGGCGACCATCGTCGTGCGGCCGCCGCCGGCGACCGAGGAGCTGAGCGACCGCTACGTCGTGCTGTTCCGTGAAGCGGAGCGCCGGGCGACGTGGATCGACGCGACGGGCCTGGCGCGGTTCCCGACGCTGCGGGAAGGGACCTGGGAAGGGATCGTCTGCGTCTCCGGCGAGCAGCCGATCGAGTTCGAGTTCACGCTCGGCGAGCGCGACGATCGCGACGTGCTGGTGGAGCTGCGTCCCGGCTTCCGCATCCGCGGCGAAGCGGCCTGGAGCGATCTGGTCGCGCCGCTGCCGCCGTGCGTGGTGGTCGCGACGCGGCTCGACGGAGCGGAGCCGGATCCGGACGCGCGCCGTGAGCGGCTGCAGGGTGGCGTCGTTCCGCTCGGCGGCGACGGCAGCTTCGAGCTCGGCCCGTTGCCGGCCGCCACCTGGCGGCTCGAACTGCTGCGCATCGACCGCGAGCCGCAGACGCTGCACGAGGAGGTCGTGATCACCGGTCGGCGCGACGTCGAGACGGTGGCATGGCGGATCACGCCGCCGCAGCCGCCGGCGCGCGTCGTGCGTTTCCTCTTCGCGTGGCCGGGCGAGCTGCCGCCCGAGCCGACCGGGAACATCGTGATCCCGCGGGCGCTGGTCGTGACCTTCTTCGGCGCGGGCGCGGCGGTGGTGGGGCGCGGGCTGCTCGATCCGGCCGCCTCGGCGCCGCCGCAGCTGCCGCTGCCGGAAGGCGCGACTGTGGTGGAGCTCGCGTGGCGCGACCTCGCCGACGGGCGGCTGCTGGACAGCGGCGTCGCCGTCACGCGGGTGGCGCTGCCGAAGGTGGTGCAGTCGGGCGCAACGCGCGATCTCAAGGTCACCTTCGCCGCGGTGCCGCGCGACTGACGGGGCGCTACTCTCCGGCGGTCGATCGCGCCGCACGCAGGCGGCAGAAGGAAGCGCAACCGCATGAGCGTGGAACTTCGCGTGCCGAGTGTCGGCGAGTCGGTCACCGAGGTGCAGGTCGGCGGCTGGCTGGTGCAGCCGGGCCAGGCGGTGAAGCGCGACCAGGTCGTGGTGGTGATCGAGACCGACAAGGCGACGGTCGAGGTGCCGGCGCCGGTCGATGGCGTGGTCGGCGAGATCACGAAGACGTCGGGCATGAAGGTGCGCGTCGGCGAGCTGCTCGGGCGAATCGTCGAGGGAGCCGCGGACGGCGCGACCGGCGGCGGCGCGGCGAAGGTGATGCCGGCCGCAGCGCGCGTGCTGGCCGAGGGAGGCGTTGCCGCGGCGGGGCTCGTGCCGAGCGGTCCCGGCGGTCGGCTCACCAAGGAGGACGCGTTGAAGGCGGTCGCGGCCAGGAGCGCGCCACCCGCAGCGCCCTCGGCTCCGGCCGGGGTGGCGCCGGCGGCTGCGCCGATCGTGTCGGCAGCGCCGGCCGGCGCGCGCGCGACCGAGGCCGTGCCGATGTCGCCGTTGCGGCGCACCATCGCGCGGCGGCTGGTCGAGGCGCAGGCGACCGCGGCGCTGCTCACCACCTTCAACGAGATCGACATGGGCGCCGTGATGGCGCTGCGCAAGGAGCACGGCGAGGCGTTCCAGAAGAAGCACGGCGTCAAGCTCGGCTTCACCGCCTTCTTCGCCAAGGCGATCTGCGAGGCGATCGCGGCGGTGCCGGCGCTGAACGCGCAGGTCCGCGCCGGCGCCGGCGGCGACGAGATCGTCTACCACCACTATTGCGACCTCGGCATCGCCGTCGGCGGCGGCAAGGGGCTGGTCGTGCCGGTGCTCCGCGATGCCGAGCGGCTCACCTTCGCCGAGATCGAGCGCGCCGTCGCCGACTTCGGCGCGCGCGCCCAGGACGGCCGCATCGCGCTCGAGGAGCTCGCCGGCGGCACCTTCACCCTCAGCAATGGCGGCGTCTACGGCTCGCTGCTCTCCACCCCGATCGTCAATCCGCCGCAGTCGGGCGTGCTCGGCCTGCACGCGATCCAGGAGCGTCCGGTCGCGCGCGACGGGCAGGTGGTGATCCGCCCGATGATGTACGTCGCGCTCACCTACGACCACCGCATCGTCGACGGCCGCGAGGCGGTCACCTTCCTGAAGCGGATCAAGGAGTGCGTCGAAGCGCCGGCGCGGATGCTGCTGGATGTCTGATGCGAATCCGCCGGCGTCCACCTCGTCCGGGTCGTCCGATGCACATCCGGCGCCGCGTCGGAGCCGGCGCGGATGGGGTCGGGTCGCGTTGCTCCTCGCCGTACCGCCGTTCCTGCTCGAGTGCCTGCTCCAGCTCGGGGCACTCTTGGCCGCCGCCGGCGCGATCCGCGGCGAAGGCGAGGCGTCGGTGGCGATGGCGCCGGCGGCAACGACTGGGCGCACGCCCTGTGCCGCGCTCTGCCTCGGGGACTCGTTCACCTACGGTGTCGGATCGAGCGATCCGTCGCTGGCGTGGCCGATGCAGCTCGCGGCGGCGTTGCGCCAGCGGCCGTACCGCGGCCAGTCGGATGTGGTGAACGCGGGTTGGCCCGGGCACACCTCACGCGACGTCGTCGTCACCCTCGAGCAGCGCCTCACCGAGCTCGATCCGGAGTGCGTCATCGTCCTGGTCGGCGTCAACGACATGTGGCGCAAACCTGATCGGCTCGACGACCACGAGCGCCCACCTGGAGCGGTCGCGGCGGGGGCGGACCGGTTCCGCTTCGAGTGGCGGACCTGGCGGCTGCTCCAGTTGCTGCGGCAGCCGGGCGAAGCGGCAGCACTGCCGGATGCCACAGCAGAGCTTCCCGTCGAGATTGCGGCCGCACCGACCGCTCCCGTCGTCGCTGCCGGCAAGCCCGATCCGTTGATCGGTCGATGGCGGGCGGAGGAAGGCGACATGACCATCAGCGCCGACGGCTCGGCGGACCTCGATGGCGTTGCCTATCGGTGGACGCGCCGGGGTGGCACAATCGAGTTCGTCGCGGCAGGTCCGGCGGGCACGACCACCCGCTCGCAACTCATGGTGAAGGAGCGCGGCATCATGTTGCGCCCCTATCCCGGGACGGCGTCGCCCCGACGGTTCACGCGGGTGGAGGCAGGCAACGCCGGGGCCGCCGGAGTCGAGGCGGCGCGCGATCCCGCCGTGGGTCTCTCGCGCCTCGGCGAGCGGATCGCGGCGGATCCCGCGGACGTGCGCAGCCGGATGAAGCGGATTGCCGTCGCGCACGCCGCCGGTGCACACGATCTCGTCGCCGAGGACCTGAAGTTCTTCGAGCGAGCGGCAGCGGTGGGCGCGGCGGCGGCGCGGCGGGAACTGGCGCTGGCGCTCTCCGCGGCGGGGCGCACGGAGGAGGCGGGGGAGATCGCGCGCGAGCTGCTCGTCGAGTTTACGACCGATGCGACGCTCTGGCACCTCGTCGGTCGCGCCGACAAGGTGCGCGGCGACGTCGATCGTGCGCTCGAAGCGGTCGACCGTTCCCTGGCGAGCGCTGACGATGACGGCACCTTCGGTCGCGAGGACCGGCTCCGCTTCCGGGCGAAGCTGCATGGCAAGCGCGGCGACGCGCTCGCGGCCGTGCGCGATGCCGTCGAGGCTTGGTCGATCGACGGGCTGGAACGCAACCTCTCGCGTGAAGTGATGCTCTCCCCCGACCGCTTTTCCGCGGAGAACGTCGCCACCGTGGCCGCCGCGCTCGGCCTCGATGCGGGAGCGCGCGCGCGTCTCGACGCGATCGTCGCGGCGTCGGCCGGCAGCGACCTCGACGCTCCGATGCAGGTGCTCGCCTCCCACCTGCTGCGCGTGATCGAGATGTGCAGGGAACGGGAGATCGAAGTGTTCCTGCTGAACTACCCGACCCCGCACGACCGGATCGGCGAACGCGAGGCGCTCGCCGATGCGCAGCGGCGGGCGGCCGAGCAGGCCGGCGTGCCGCTGATCGACATTCGCGGCGCCTTCCGGCGCCTCATGCAGGAGCATCGTCGCGAGGAGTACTTCGTCATCGACGGCCATTGCAACGATGCGGGTTACGCGGAGATGGCGCGGCTCGTCGGCGACGCGCTGGCCAACGCGGCGCAGCCGACGGAAAGCGGAGGAGCAGCACGGTGAGTTCGACCGGTCCGGTCCAGGATTCCGACCTCCTCGTCATCGGCGCCGGCCCCGGCGGCTACGTCGCCGCGATCCGCGCCGCGCAGCTCGGGATGAAGGTGGCGCTGGTGGAGAAGGAGGAGCAGCTCGGCGGCACCTGCCTGCGCGTCGGCTGCATCCCGAGCAAGGCGCTGCTCGAGTCGAGCGAGAAGTACGCGGAGGCGCGGCACGACCTCGCGCAGCACGGCGTGAAGGTCGGCGCGGTCGAACTCGACCTGACGGCGATGCTGAAGCGCAAGGAGTCGGTGGTGAAGGGGCTCGCCACCGGCATCGACGCGCTGATGAAGAAGCACCGGATCACGCGGCTGCGCGGCACCGGGCGGTTCGTCGCAGCGCGCGCCGATGGCGTCACCGTGGCGGTCGAGCCGCCGAGTGGCGCGGCCACCATGGTGCACGCGAGGAAGGCGCTGATCGCCACCGGCAGCAAGGTGGCGCGCTTCCCCGGGCTCGAGATCGACGGCGACGTCGTCGGCACCAGCACCGAGGCGCTGGCGTGGACCGCGGTGCCGAAGCGGCTGATCGTCATCGGCGCCGGCGCGATCGGGCTCGAGATGGGGTCGGTGTGGGCGCGCCTCGGCAGCGAAGTGACGGTGCTCGAGTTGCAGGAGCGCATCCTGCCCGGCATGGACGGCGAGATCGCCGCCGACGCGAAGAAGATCCTCGAGCGGCAGGGGCTCCGGTTCCGGCTCGGCGTCAAGGTGAAGCGGGCGGCGCGAGATCCCGCCAACCCGGCGCAGGCCGTGGTCGAGCTGGCGGCGCCCGAAGGCAGCGCGGCGAGCGGCGGCGAGCTGCTGCGCGCCGAACGCGTGCTGGTGGCGATCGGCCGCGCGCCCTGCACCGACGGCCTCGGTCTCGACGCGGTCGGCCTCGCCACCGACCGGCGCGGGCGGATCGAGGTGGACGCGCGCTTCACGACGAAGGTGGCGTCGATCCACGCGATCGGCGACGTGATCGCCGGGCCGATGCTGGCGCACAAGGCCGAGGAGGAGGGCGTCGCCTGCGCCGAGCTCCTCGCGGGGCGCCACGCGCACGTGAACCACGACACCATCCCGGCGGTCGTCTACACCACGCCCGAGGTGGCCGGCGTCGGCAAGACCGAGGAGGAACTGGTCGCGGCGAAAGTGCCCTACCGCAAGGGCGTGTTCCAGTTTCGCGGCAACGGCCGGGCGCGCGCCGCCGCGACGATCGAGGGGCGGGTCAAGGTGCTGGCGCACGGCGAGACCGATCGCCTGCTCGGCGTCCATCTCTTCGGTCCGCACGCGAGCGAGCTGATCGCGGAGGCGGCGGTGGCGATGAACTTCCACGCCAGCGCCGAGGACCTCGCCCGCTGCTGCCACGCGCATCCGACGCTCTCCGAGGCGATCAAGGAGGCGGCGCTGGCGGTGTCCGGGAGCGCGATCCACGCGTGACCCGGCGGTGGCGCAGGCGCCGCGCGCGGCCTGTCGATAAGAAGGGAGCCATGGCGCCCGCCCTTCCCGCCCTGCTGCCGCTCCTGCTCCTCGCCCTGCCGCCGCGCGCCGCCGGCGCCGTGGCGCAGGACGGCGCCGCGCCGATCACCTTGGTCGACGAGGCCGCCGCCCGCGGCGTGACCGCGCTGCTGCACTGCGGCGACCCGGTGAAACGGCGCTACCTGCTCGAGTGCATCGGCTGCGGCTGCGCGCTGTTCGACAAGGACGGCGATGGCGATCTCGACCTGTTCCTGGTCGACGCCGGGACGATCGGGCCCCCGCCCGACCTGCCGGAAGGGGCTGATCCGCTGGCGGTCGACTGGAAGCCGCGCAAGGACGGCCAGTGCCGGCTGTACGAGAACGACGGCGCCGGCCGCTTCCGCGACGTCACCGAAGCTTCGGGCGCCGGGATCCGCGTCTTCGGGCAGGGCGTGACCGCGGCCGACTACGACGGCGATGGCGACCTCGATCTCTACGTCACCTGCTGGGGGCCGAACCGCCTGCTGCAGAACGACGGCAGCGGCCGGTTCACCGACGTCACCCGCGGCACCGGCGTCGGCGATCCGCACTGGTCGGTGGGGGCGGCGTTCTTCGATGCCGACGGCGACGACGACCTCGACCTCTACGTCGGCAACTACCTCGCCATGGCGATCGCGCGCGATCCCGACTGCTGGCGCAAGGTCGACTGTCCGTTCCTCGACGTGCCGGCCGCGTGCGGTCCGAAGGGGATGGTGCCCGAGACCGACAGCTTCTTCCGCAACAAGGGCGACGGCGACTTCCGCGACATGAGCGAGAAGGCCGGGATCCACGACCACGAGCCGCGTTACGCGCTGGGCGTCGTCGCCTTCGACCACGACCAGGACGGCGACGTCGACGTCTACGTCGGCAACGATTCGCGCGCCAACTCGCTGTGGGACAACGACGGCAAGGGGCGCTTCTTCGATCTCGGCGACCTGTCGGGCGCGGCGGTCAACCGCGACGGCGTGGCGCAGGCCAGCATGGGGGTGGCCTGCGGCGACCTCGACGGCGACGGCCTCTTCGACCTTGCCGTGACCAACTTCAGCCACGACGACAACACGGTCTATCGCAACGAGGGCGGCGGCAACTTCGCCGACATCACCGCGCGCCACCCGTTCGGATCGAAGGCGTACCTGTCGCTCGGCTGGGGCACCGAGTTCGTCGATTTTGACGGCGACGGCGCGCTCGACCTGTTCGTCGCCAACGGCCACGTCTATCCCGAGGCCGACGTGCGCGCGCCCGAGCTCAGCTGGAAGCAGCAGAACCGCGTCTACCAGCAGGTGAACGGCATCCTGCGCGACGTGACCGACACCGCCGGCAGCGGACTCCAGCGCAAGGCGTCGTTCCGCGGCGCCGCTTTCGGTGACGTCGACGGCGACCGGGACGTCGACGTCGTGGTGATGGCGATGGACGAGCCGCCGGCGCTGCTGATCAACCAGGGCGACGGTCGCGACGCTCTCCTGCTCGAACTGCGCCAGCCCACGGGCATGAACCGCTTCGCCATCGGCGCGCGCGCCGTGGCGACGGTGGGCGGCAAGCGGCTGGCACGGCAGGTCCGCGCTGGCGGCTCGTTCGCCAGCATGAGCGACCTGCGGCTCCACTTCGGTCTCGGCGGCGCGCCGCGGATCGACCGGCTCGAGGTGACCTGGCCCGACGGCACCAGGCAGGAGTTCGGCGACGTCGCCGGCGGCCGGACCGCGCGACTGGTGAAGGGCGGCGCGATCGAGACGGTGGCGGCGCCGTCTGCGCCGTCGGCGTCGGACGCGGGAGGCGGACGATGATCGCGGGTGCGGTGAGGCGGAACGTCGGCGCGGCGCTCGCGCTCGCCGCGTCGTTCGCGTTCGCCGCGTCGGCAGCTTCCGCCGGGCAGGAGGAGCCGCCCGTCGCGGTCGACAACGCCGCGCTCTTCGCGCGCTGGCAGGCGGCGCAGAAGCTGCACGCGGCGGGCAAGCTCGACGAGGCGCGCGCGGAGATGGCGGCGATCCTCGCCGCCGATCCGCGCAACCTCGAACTGGCGCTGGCGATGACGCGCTGGCTGGCCGAGGTGCGCGACGACTTCGCCACGGCCCTGCCGTTCGCGCGGCGGGCGGCCGAGCTCGGCGCAGCGAAGGCCGACGCGATCAATCTGGTCGGCTCGGTGCTGACGATGGGCGGCGCCGCGGCCGAGTCGGAGCGCGTCTTCGCCGCCGGCGCGGAGAAGTTCCCGGCCGACTTCCTGCTCTGGTTCGGGCTCGGCGTCGCGCGCGGGCAGCAGAAGAAGTACCTCGAGGCGAAGGTCGCCTTCGCGGAGGCGCTGCGCCTCGCGCCGGAGAACGGACTCGTCCTGTTCTCGGCCGGCGAGAACTTCACCAACCTGCGCGACTACGAGGCGGCGGAGCGCGCCTTCCTGCTGGCGGTGAAGCTGAAGGGACACGACGACGCGTCGTGGCGACTCGGGCAGGTGCTGGCGCTGCAGGGGAAGCACGAAGCGGCGGAGAAGGTGCTGACACCGGCGCTGACGCAGGGCGGCAAGGCGGCCCGCTTCCAGGCCGCGCTGCAGCTCGGGATGCTCTGGGTCGAGCGCGATCGCGCCGCCGAAGCGCTGCCGTTGCTGACGCAGGCGACGGAGGAACGCCCGACCAGCCGCGAGGCGTGGCGCTGGCTCGCCCGCGCCCAGCGCGCGCTCGGCCGACCCGAGGTCGCCACGCGCTCGATGAAGCGCTACGCCGAGCTGCGCGCCGACGAGGACCGGATCGAGGAGGAGCACCTGCTCTCCCTGATCCGGGCGCAACTGCAGGGCGGCGCCGCCAGCGGTGGTTCCGGCGGCGGCTCCGGCAGCGGTTCCGGCGGCGGGGAGTGAGCCGGCCGCAGGGACGTCGGCACGGCCGCGTCGCCCGGCCGCATCGCCGGCGCGCGCTATCCTCCCGCGCCCTTCGTCGCGGGCGGCTCGATCGGGCCCGCGGCCCCGAGAGGACGAGCGCCGCCGATGCATTCACTCATCCCGAAGCGGTTCCAGCCGAAGCTGCCGGTTGAGTCGCTGCTGGTGCGCGGTCCGGCCGGCGACAACGCGGTGCCGCTCGATGTCGTCTTCGTCGGTGCCGGGCCGGCCGGGCTCGCGGGCGCGATCGAGCTCAAGCGGCTGGTCAAGGAGGCGCAGGCGCGCGGTGAGTCGGTCGCCGACCTCGAGGTCGGGGTGCTCGAGAAGGCCGAGGCGCTCGGCGAGCACAACCTCTCCGGCGCGGTGGTCAATCCGTCGGCCTTCCGCGAGCTCTTCCCGGGAATGCCGGATTCGGAGTTCCCGCTGAAGTCGCCGGTGAGCGGCGAGGCGGTCTACCTGCTGACCGAGTACGGCCAGTGGAAACTGCCCACCCCGCCGACGATGAAGAACCACGGCAACTTCGTGGCATCGATCAGCGAGATCGTGCGCTGGCTCGGCGCGAAGGCCGAGGCCGCCGGCGTCAACCTCTTCACCGGCTTCCCGGCGGCGGCGCTGCGGGTCGACGGCTCGCGCGTGACCGGAGTGCGCACCACGCCGAGCGGCCTCGAGCGCGATGGCAGCGCGGGCGCCGGCGCGCAGCCGCCGACCGACATCGAGGCGCGCGTGACGGTGCTGTCGGAAGGCACGCGCGGCCTGCTGACCCAGGCGTGGCTCGACTGGCAGCAGGTCGGCAGCAAGAACCCGCAGATCTATGCCCTGGGCGTGAAGGAACTGTGGGAGACCAAGGTCCCGCTCGATGAAGTGGTGCACACGATGGGCTGGCCGCTGCCGAACGACGCCTTCGGCGGCAGCTTCGCTTATCCGCTCGAGAAGAACCTGGTTGCCCTCGGCCTGGTGGTCGGGATGGACTGGAAGCAGACCGGGCTCGACGTCCACCTGCTGCTGCAGCGGATGAAGCAGCATCCGTTCTTCGCGCGACTGCTCGCCGGCGGCGAACTGGTCGAGTGGGGGGCGAAGACGATCCCGGAGGGCGGCTACTGGTCGCTGCCCGACCGGCGCAGCGGCGACGGGATCCTGCTGCTCGGCGACGCCGCCGGCTTCGTCGACGTGCCGACCCTGAAGGGCATCCACTACGCGATGTGGAGCGGCATCTACGCCGCGCGCGCGATCTTCGCCGCGCTGCGCAAGGACGATGTGAGCTACGGCGCGCTGCGCGAGTACGACAAGCTGGTCAACGAGTCGGTCATCGTGAAGGACCTCTGGCGCACGCGGAACATGCGCCTCGCATTCAAGAGCGGCTTCCACGTCGGCGGCCTCAAGGCGGCGCTGATGGCGGCCAGCGGCGGCGCGCTCTTCGGCGGCCGGCCGCACATCGAGGAGGACGCGGCCGACGAGAAGGAGGTCACGCCGAGTGGCAGCTTCGTCGCCGACGGCAAGCTGACCTTCAGCAAGGTCGACGCGGTGTTCAAGTCGGGCAACCAGACGCGCGACTCGATCCCGTCCCATCTGCTGCCGACCGCCGACGTGCCGACCGAGGTGGCGAAGATGTACGCCGCACTCTGCCCGGCGGGCGTCTACGAAGTGGTCGACGGCAAGCTGCGCGTGAACGCCCCCAACTGCATCGACTGCAAGGCGACCGACGTGCTGGGCCCGCGCTGGACCCCGCGCGAAGGCGGCAGCGGGCCGAAGTACCGGCGGATGTAGGCGGGGGGCGACCCGCCTCGAGATTTCGGTTCGACCGGGAGAGCGCGACCGGGCGCCGACGGCGGAATCACGTCCGCTCGACCCGGGTTCCGCAGATCCGGTCGTGCGCGCTGCAGGCGCCGCGGGAAAACGCGGCCAGCAGCAGCCACCCGGCGGCGAGCACGTTGGCGAGGACGAGGCCGACGACCTGGGTCGGCGTCAGGACGCCGAACTCCTCGCCGAGCGCGAAGCCGGAGAGATGGGTGAGCTCCCACGGCAGCAGCTTGAGCGCGGTGCGGGCGCGGGCGCGGGCGGCGGCGGCAACGCGCAGGCCGAGCCAGCGCTTGCCGAGCGTGGCGCCGCGGGCGGATCGGTCGGCGGCGAAGAAGTAGGTCCAGGCCGGCAGGGAGAAGTGCAGCAGTTGGACGGACCAGGCTGCGTGCGGCGAATCGGGCACATGGCCGGTGAGCCACTGGCCGACGAACGCCAGCGGAGCGAGAACGGCGAACAGGAGCGCGACGTCGATCGCGTAGGCCGCCATTCGTCGCCACAGCAGCGAACGAACGGCGGACGGCGGACGGCGTGATGGCGGGCGGGGCAGCAGGCGTCATCGCATCCCTCGCGGATCGGCCGCGCGTGGCTGGCGCGGCCGGTCAGGTGATCTACCATCGCCCGCCCGATCGAACCGCGAGGCGTGGAAGGAGACGTGCGATGAGGCTGCCACCCGCCCGTCCGTTGCGAGGATTCGCCCGATCGTGGCGCGCGCTCTTCGGTGTCGCCGGGCTCGTCACCGGTTCGGTCGCTGCCGCCTCCGCCGCGGCCCCGGCCGCCGACGGCTGGAAGCAGCCGCCGCCCGCGATCGCGCGCGTGGTCGAGGCGGCGCCGCCGCCGATGGTGGTGGTCGATCCCACTCGCCGCTGGCTGCTGCAGGTCGACACCACGACGCTGCCGCCGCTCGCCGATCTGGCGCGGCCGATGGAGCGGTTGGCCGGCGTTCGCGTCGATCCGGCCAGCAACGGGCCGCATCGCCCGCGCCGCTTCACCGGCTTGTCGGTGGTGCGGATCGCCGACGGCGCGACGACGCGACTCGCGCTGCCCGCCGACGCCGACCTCGGCCTGCCCGACTGGTCGCACGACGGGCGCCACTTCGCCTTCACGCGCACGCGGCGCGACGGCATCGAGGTGTGGCTCGGCGATGCCGAGGCGGGCCGCGCCCGCGCGCTGACCCCGCCGCGCGTGAACGGGCTCGGCGGCGCGTTCCGCTGGATGCCCGACGGCAGACGCCTCCTCGTCGAGATGGTGCCCGAGTCGCGGCCGCCGCTGCCGCAGCGTCCGGATGTCCCCGCCGGTCCGGCGATCCAGGAGTCGAGCGGCAAGCGCGGCGTCGTGCGCACCTTCCAGGACCTGCTCGGCGACGCCCATGACGAGGCGCTCTTCGATCACTACTTCACCAGCGAACTGCTGCTGGTCGATCCGTCCGGGCCGACGTTCCGCAAGATCGGCGCGCCCGCCGTCTTCGCCGACGTCGATCCGGCTCCGCGCGGCGACCTGCTGCTGATCACGCGCACGCTGCGCCCCTATTCCTACCTCTTCCCGGCCGGCTACTTCCCCGCCGTGACCGAGGTGTGGGACCTCGACGGCAAGGTCGTGCGCGAGGTCGAGCGCCACGGCCTGCGCGACAGCCTGCCGAACGAGGGCGTGCCGGTCGGGCCGCGCTCGATCCAGTGGCGCCCCGGCCGCCCGGCCACGCTCACCTGGGCCGAGGCGCAGGACGGCGGCGATCCGCGCAACGACGTCCATCCGCGCGACCTGCTGTTCGAGCTCGAGGTGGCCGGCGCGAACGGGCCCGCGCATCCGGTCACGAAGTCGGCGCCGCGCGAGATCTTCGCCGCCGAACACCGCTTCCAGGGGCTGCAGTGGCTCGAGGCCGGCGCCGCGGCGGCGCCCGACCGGGCGCTGGTGCGCGAGTACGACCGCGATCGCCGCTGGGCCCGCACGTGGCTGGTCGACTTCGACGGCCGCGCCGCCGCTCCGACGGCGCCGCCCTCGCCGCGTCTGGTCTGGGATCTCTCGATCCAGGACCGCTACCGCGCGCCGGGCACGCCGTTCGCGCGCCCCGACGCCGCCGGCCGGAGCGTGATCGCGACGCACGACGATGCGTTGCTGCTCATCGGCCAGGGGGCCACGCCGCAGGGTGACGTGCCGTTCCTCGACCGCCTCGCGCTTTCCGACTTCGCGACCACCCGGCTCTGGCAGTGCGACGGCCAGTCGCTCGAGAGCGTCGTCGCGCCGCTCTCCGCCGACGGCCGGCAATTGCTGACCCGGCGCGAGACCGCCGCCGAACCGCCGAACTGGTGGGTGCGCGAGGGCGATGGGCGCCGCGCCGTGACCCGCCTGCAGGATCCCGCCCCCGAGCTGCGCCGCATCGAGAAGCGCCTGGTGAAGTACGCCCGCGACGACGGCGTCGAGCTGTCGGCGACGCTCTACCTGCCCCCCGACGTCGCGGAGCGCACGCAGGGTGGCGCGAAGCTGCCGCTGCTGGTGTGGGCGTACCCGCGCGAATTCAACGATGCGTCGACCGCCGGCCAGGTGAGCGGCTCGCCGCACTCGTTCACGCTGCTCCGCGGCATCTCGCACCTCTTCCTGCTGCTGCACGGCTATGCGGTGCTGGACGACGCGACCATGCCGGTGGTGGGACCGCCCGAGACCGCCAACGACACCTTCGTCAGGCAGATCGTCGCCAGCGCGCAGGCGGCCATCGACTTCGCCGGCTCGACCGGAGTCATCGACCCCACGCGCGCGATCGTCGGCGGCCACAGCTACGGCGCCTTCATGACGGCGCACCTCATCGCCCATTGCGACTTGTTCCGCGCCGGCATCGCCCGCAGCGGCGCCTACAACCGCACGCTCACCCCGTTCGGCTTCCAGAGCGAGCGGCGCACCTACTGGGAAGCGCCCGCGATCTACCACGAGCTCTCGCCCTTCACCCACGTCCCGAAGATGAACGAGCCGCTCCTGCTGATCCACGGCGAGCTCGACAACAACCAGGGCACCTTCCCGATCCAGTCCGAGCGGCTCTTCCAGGCGATCCAGGGCCACGGCGGCGACGCGCGCCTCGTGCTGCTGCCGTACGAATCGCACGGCTACATCGCGCGCGAGTCGACGCTGCACGTGCTGGCCGAGATGGCGGAGTGGACCGATCGCTTCACCGCGCCGATCGCGGCGGCAGGCGCCGGCAACTGACATCCTCGGCGCGAGGCGCGAACGCGCGCTGGCACCGGGGCGCCCGGGGCCGCTCACGCAGAAACCTGCCCCCCGCAGGCGGGAGTCGAGGAAAAAACCCCGGAGCCGAACTCGAGTCGGAGTGGCGCCGACGGCGAAAGCCCGGTGGACCCTTCGGAGTTCGCTGATGGCTGCGGATCGAGTCACTACGACCGTCGCAGCGTCGACGGCAACGCGTCGCCACCGTTCTTTCGAAGCGACGGCCCCGGGCGGCGTTTTGGCCAGTTCGGCCGGCAACTATGGAGGTCAACCATGACCGGTCGGACGAGGGAAGGGCGCATGGCGCAGGCTCGCAGCGCCCGGGCAGGCTTCAGCCTGATGGAACTCGTGGTGTCGATCGCGATCCTGACGCTGCTGGCCGGCGTGCTGGTGTCGGTGATGGGCAACAAGCTCACCGCCGGCCGCGACGCGCGCCGCATCAACGACTGCAGGGCGATGTGCCAGGCGATCGAGAGCTACCTGCTCGACAAGGGCAAGCTTCCGGCGCACGACGCCGAGGTCGGTTACGGTGGCTGGGATACGTCGCTCGACCACCAGCTGGTCACCGAGCTGGTCGACACGGACTACCTGCGCGAACACCTGCGCGACCCGATGAACGATGCAACCCATCATTACCGTTACTACAAGTACGCGGCCGGCTACGAGGGCTTCACCTCGAACTTCTACGTGCTGGGCGTGAAGGCATTCGAGACCGTCGGCTACACCAACATGCGTGGTTCGTGGAAGGGCACGTCGCGCGACTGGTCCAACGAGTTCGCCTGCGTGATGGGCGGCACCGAGAAGTGATCGCCCGGTCGACCGCCGCCGCCTGACCGCCAGGCGCGACGAACCGAAGTTGCATCGGGCGTCCGCGCTGCCGGCAGCTGCCGGTGGCGCGGACGCGTCGCGTCGCTGGCAGCGCTTGCGCTCCGGGCCGTCGCGATCGCGTTCGTGCGCTCCTCCTCGCGCGTTCGGCGGGTCGCTGGCCGCGAGCGGTGTCACGCTGGCGCTGTCGGTGCTCTACTGAGCGCGTTCCATCCGCGTTGCCGTTCGCACTCTTGCACGCCGATGCCGGAGGCGCGCGCGACGGATTGGGGTCACCGATGGGGATCGAATTCGGCGTCTGCTGCGCGCTCGCGTCAGCAGGTTGCCTCGCACTCGCCCTTCCCGCTGCGGCCAGCGCTGCCGTCGCCGTTGCCGCCGGCCCGTTCGAGGAGCCGCACGAGCAGTGGCACGACGTCGGCGCCCTGGTCGTCGCGCGCGGTTTCTCCGGCGGCAAGTTCGACCTCTGGCCGCAGGAGTGGATCGGCGTCGAACGGGAGACCCCCTTCGATGCCGCCCGCGGGCGCGACGATCGCCCGCCGGAGCGGGTCGGCCTGATCGACGTCGACGTTCTGGCCGATTGGGTCGGCGCGCGATGCGACCTCGAGGTCGGATGCGATCCATCGCGGCCGCGCCAGCTGCGTGCGGTCGGCACCGCGGCCGAGCTCTCGACGCTGGCGCTGTCCGATCGCACGGCGCTGCTCTGGTGCGGCGCGCTCGGCAACTACCTGCGGGCGTGGGACGTCGACACCGCCGGCGAGGCGAAGATCGGCACGCCGGAGCTCGAGCCGCGCCTCGACGGCGTGTTCCTGACCGCCCGGCTGCGCAGCTCGGCCGTCGACCATGCCGCCTTCGAGCTGCGCGGCGTCGTGTCGCGACCGGCAGGACCGGTCGAGACGCGCGAGTTCGACGATCCGGACGGACCGCTGATCCAGTTCGTCACCTTCGAGCGACGCACGATCGACACCGTGCTGGATGTGTCGCTGCAGGACGGCGTCGGCAAGTCCGCGCTGCCCGGCGTCCCGCTGGCGCTCGAGGTCACCCTGGTCCGCTTGCCGGGACGGTGAGCGAGCGCTCGCAGCAAGGCAGTGCCGGCTCGAGGAGAGGCTCCGAGGCACCGGCCTGTGTCATCTGCGTACACTCGTCCGGATGAACGCCCCGGATCGCCATGATTCGTGCGAACGCGACGCCACCGCGTCGGGCCTCTTCGCCGTGCTGCTCGGCCTCGCCGCGATCGGCGGCGTCGGTTGGTGGCTCACGCGTCCGCCCGCACTGCCCGCGCCACCACCGCCGCGCCCGCCCTTCGTCGTACCGGTCACGACGGTCGCGCTCGTGCGCGGCGACGTGGTCGAGTACGCCGAGCTGGTGGGCGACGTGCTGGCGCCGGAGCGCGCGCGCGTCGCCTTCGAGCGCGCCGGCCGCCTCGCCGAGCTGCCGATCGCGCTGGGCCAGGTGGTGCGGCACGGCGACCTGCTGGCGCGGCTCGACGACACGGTGATGGCGCAGGAGGTGCGCGCGGCGGAGGCGGCGCTGGAGCAGGCGCGCACCATGGCCGAGCTCGCGGAGCGCGACGTGAAGCGGCTGCGCGACCTGCGCGACGTCGATGTCTCCGCCGCCACGCTCGACCGCATCGAGGCGAGCGCGCGCAACGAAGCGGCGCGCGTCCGCCAGCTCGAGGCCGATCTCTCGCTGCAGCAGGCGCGCCTCGCGCAGGGACGGCTGACCGCGCCGTTCGACGCACAGGTGACGTCGCGGCCGACCGCTCCGGGCGACTTCGTCGCCGCCGGCGACCTCTGCTGCGAGCTGCTGCCGCTGGTGCAGCGCGAGGTGGTGCTCGAGTTGCCGGCGGCGCTGGTGGGCGAGGTGCGGGCGGGCGCGCCGGTCGAACTCTCGAGCGACGCCCATCCGGGGCACGTGCTGGCGGCGCCGCTCACCGCGCTGCTCCCCTCCGCCGACCCGCGCGGGCGCACCTTCCGCGCGATCGTCCGCGTCGACAGCGGCGATGCCGATCGCGACTGGCTGCAGCCCGGGCTCTACGTCCGCGCGCGAATCGAGCGGCGCGCGGCGCGCGGCGCGTTCGTGGTGCCGGTCGACACGCTGATCGAGCGGCCCGACGCGACGCTGCTGGTCCGCTTCGATCCCGGGCCGCCGGGTCAGCCGGGCGGCGCGACCTTCGTGCCGGTGACGGTGGCGGC
>Ga0194131_10006167_pt1 | contig 16841 bp, 17 predicted proteins | sample TA2KigO120mmetaG_FD_148631 | JGI IMG/M metagenome (GOLD analysis project Ga0194131, IMG submission 148631) | Freshwater microbial communities from Lake Tanganyika, Tanzania - TA2015053 Kigoma Offshore 120m | ecosystem: Environmental > Aquatic > Freshwater > Lake | place: Tanzania: Lake... | reverse complement strand
AGGAAGCGGACTCGTTGCAACAGAAGCGGCTGCGATTCATCGAAAAGATGGATCAGAGTTTCACCAGGGAAACGGGCAATCATCCGCAAGTCGAAGCGGCCATCAAGAACTATGAGACGGCGTATCGTATGCAGGCAGCGGTACCGGAACTGTGCGATATCACCGGCGAAACAGAAGCGACGAAGAAACTCTACGGCGTCGACGATCCGAATCCAGGAAAGGCGGCCTACGCACGGCAGTGCTTGTTGGCAAGGCGGTTGGTCGAACGCGGCGTGCGGTTCATCGAGTTGACGATCGTCCCACCCAAAGGCGTGGGCGGCGGCGGCAACTCGTGGGATCAGCATGGACAGTTAAAGATGAATCACGAGAAGAACGCAGTCCACGTCGATCAGCCGATCATGGCGCTGGTCAAAGACCTGAAATCGCTCGGCATGCTCGACCGGACGCTCGTATTGTGGAGTGGCGAATTCGGCCGCGCGCCGTTTGTTCAGGGATCCGACGGCCGCGATCACAACCCGTTCGGCTTTTCGCTTTGGATGGCCGGAGGAGGCATCAAGGGCGGCGTGACCTACGGCGAAACCGATGAGTATGGATACCGGGCGATCGACAAAATCTCGACAGTGCACGACCTGCATGCGACGATCCTCAACCAGCTCGGCATCGACCACACCAAGCTCACGTTTCGTTTCGGCGGCCGTGATTTTCGGCTTACTGATGTCCACGGCAATGTCATGCGCGACATCGTACGATAGCACCGAAAAAGGTGCTATCAATAATCATGGCTTCTCCCATCGACATCACCAAGGACATTCAGTCGCTCACGACATTTCGGCGACAGTCGGCCGCGGTGCTGAAGCAGTTGCAGAAGAACAAGCGACCCGTCTTTCTGACGGTTAGAGGTAAACCAGAACTCGTTTTGCAAGACCCGGAGAGCTATCAACGCCTCGTGGATCTCGCGGAGCGAGTGGACACCGAAGACGCAATCCGCCGAGGTTTGGACGACATCGCGAACGGAAGAACCATCCCCGCGAAGGAGGCCTTCGCTAAGGTTCGCAAGAAACATGGAATACCGCGTTGAGTTCTCGAAAGAGGCGTTCGCGGATTTGAACCGGTGCTATATCGCCATCAATGCGTTCGAAGACATCCAGGCAGCCCGATGGTTTGACCGGTTCGAGAACACCATTGCGAGTCTTTCAAGATTGCCGGAACGTTGCAAGCTTGCAGTCGAGGCAAACTCCCTCCGTCATCCGATTCGACAACTCTTGTTTGGGCGCAACGCGGATGTCTATCGAGTACTGTTCGAGATCAACAAGAAAACGTCGTTGGTCCAAATCATCACGATCCGCCACGGCGCGATGAAGCGGCTGTCCAAAGCAGAGTACGATTCAATCGTAAAGAACCCCAACTAACATGCCCATCACGCTAGTCACCGGAGCAGGCTCCGGCATCGGTCGCGCCGCCGCCACCACCCTTCACGCCAACGGCCACACGGTCATCGTCACCGGCCGCCGCCAGAGCGAACTTGAGGCCACCGCCGCCGGCAAGGAGCGAATGCTCGTCATTCCGGCCGACGTGTCGAACGAAGAAGCCGTTGACGCCCTCTTCGCTACGATCGAAAAGACATTCGGACGTCTCGATGTTTTGCTCAACAACGCCGGCACAACCGCGCCGGGCCTGCCCATCGACGAACTTCCGGTCGCCGAATGGAACAAGGTCGTCGGTGTGAATTTGACCGGCGCGTTTCTGTGTGCGCGCGCGGCGTTCCGTTTGATGAAGAAGCAAGACCCCAAGGGCGGCCGTATCATCAACAACGGATCCATCTCCGCGCAAACGCCGCGGCCGAACTCGGCGCCCTACACGGCAACAAAGCACGCCATCACTGGTTTGACGAAATCACTCGCGCTTGATGGCCGGCCGCACGGCATCGCCGCCGGGCAAATCGACATTGGCAACGCCGCCACGGACATGACGCAGCGGATGACAGCGGGTGTACCGCAAGCCGATGGCTCGCTGAAAGCCGAACCGCGCATGAACGTGCAGCACGTCGCCGACGCCGTGCTTTACATGGCGAGTCTTCCGCTGGATGCGAATGTCCTCACGATGACGGTGATGGCCACGGCGATGCCGCTCGTGGGCCGCGGCTAGAAGCGAAACAACTTCGCGGAGTTCTCCCAGAGAATCTTCCGCGCCACCGAAGGGTGCGGGCTCAAGCGACGGATCGTCTCAATCTGCTTCGATCCGCTGCACCGGTCGCCGTGTCCAATCGGGTCGTTGCAATCGGACCCGTAGAGCAGCTTGTTCTGATGCCGTTCAAGAAACCCGATAGCGTGCTGTTCATCGCGTAACAGCGCGTTCAAGCCGGACCCCGCCGACATATCGCCGAACATGTTCGGGTAGTCGGAGAGATACCGGTCGGTCCATCCGCCGCGGGTGACTTTCGTTTTGGGGTACAGCACTTCCTGCTGCAGGTCTTTGTCGATGTTGCCCCAGAATGTCTGCGCGTGACCGATGAAGTTGACCGTCGAGTACTTTTCCAGTATTCGGTAGAACCGCTGGAACGCAATGTTGTATGTATTGTGTTCGAAGTGCAACAGCACGGGCACTTTGTAGTCGCGCGCGATTTGCGCGACAAGGTGCACGTGCTCGGAATCGGCGTCGACTGGGAACTTTTGCTCGCCGATCCCGATGGCGCCCATCTTCAGATACTTCTCCAATACCTGCCGCGTGTTATCGGGCGACGGCCCCTCATTGGCAAAGAACACAAACTTCCCCGGATGCTTCCGCGCGATCGCCACGCAGATATCGTTGCCGCCCGCGCCCGCGGCTAGTCCATAGCGCGCGCCGGCCGGAAGAAGAATCGTCTTCGTAATACCCATGCGCTCCTGATGCGCGATCATCTCCGCATCGGTGCGCCCCGAATACGGCGAATGCTGGTGGATGTCGCAGATGCGTTCGCCCCCCACCGTTTGTGCCATCAATCCGCCGAGTGCTCCGCGTCTGGTTATCATCAAGAAATACAATATCGTGACTGAGCAAGCTACGCAGCCCGTCAAGCCGGACCGCCTCGGTTTCATCGATTGGACGCGCGGCGCCGCGACACTCGTGATGCTGCAAGGCCACGTGTGGGAAAGCCTCACGCACAAGGATCTCCGCGACACGGGCGTCTATATGATGTCGCAGTTCCCCGGCGGTGTTGCACCCGCGGTTTTTCTGTTTCTCAGCGGTGTCACGCTTGCGTTTCTGATCGACTCACGTGAGCAGAAGGACGCCACGCCGATGCAGCGCACGATGGCCGCGCTGCGCCGCGCCGCTTTTCTCGGCAGCCTCGCCATCCTCTTCCGCTTACAAATGTTCGCCTTCTACTGGCCGAATTCTCCGTGGCAGGACATCTTGCGCGTCGACATTTTGAATTGCATGGCCGCAGCTTGCGTCATGCTTGCGCCGGTGGCGGCATGCAGACGGCTCGGGCGGATTCGCGGCGCGTTCGCGATCGCCGCGATCATTGCCTTCGGCGCACCGTTTGTCAGCGATTGGAAAGCCGCGGCGCCCGAGAGCCTCTTCCGCGCTTACATCGCGCCGGACTACGCCGCCTTCGCGCTGTTTCCATGGGGGGCGTTCGTCGCCGGCGGCATGGCCTGCGGCACGGTATTTCGGTCCGTCACTAGTGAGGGCCGCGAGCAGCTCATGCAATGGGGCGGCTGGGCCGGCTTCGCACTGGCCTTCATGGGCCAATACATCTCCAATCTCCCGTACAACATTTATCCGCACTCCGAGTTCTGGCTCGACAGTCCGTGTCTGGCCGCCATCAAATTCGGTGTCATTCTGATGGTCGTCGCGTTTGGATTTTTCTGGAATGAATGGGTGCCGCGCGTCCGCGCCGGCGCAGGCCACGGTCCGCGTTTTTCCGTTTCCCGCCAACTCGGCCAGACTTCGCTTTTAATCTATTGGGTGCACATCGAACTCGTTTACGGCCGGTGGGCCGAACCGTTCAAAGAGAAGATGCCGCTCCTCGACACGGCGCTGCTGGCGCTCTCGGTGATCGCGCTCATGATCTCGCTTTCAGTCGCGAAGACCAGGTTTGTCCAGAGCAAGTTCTATCTCGATCGACGCGCGCAATTGCTCGGCCGTGTCCCTTGGTTGGCAAAGGCATAACACCAATCGACCCACAGGTCGCGCTACGCGCCGCCGAACCATAGCCGGCCGTTGCGGCGCACCGTTTCGCCGGGAGCGCAATCGGGGAACTTTGGATCGGAGTGCATGCACGGGCAGCGCTCGTTGCCCCACACGCGCTGCACGTCGTCCCATTCGGTCGCGATCCAACGCGCGCCGCTACGCACCGTCGCGGTGGTCTTGCCTAGCTCTTTGTTGACGTTCGACTGCGTGTTGAACCCGGCCGCCCGACTCAACATCACGCACACTTGAGCGCGAATGTTCTTCAGCGGCTGGTCTGATCCGTTGCGCACCCAGCACTCCATTTCAACTGCGCCGTCGTTCAGCCGAACAGTCGCGCCAACCGCAACGTTATCCGGCAGCGCCCACTCCGACCGCAACGAGCCATCTTCGCCGCGCACCCAATCATGATTTGGAATAACCACATTCTTCTCGTCCCACTTCGTCGGAATGTGCGTGTGTCCAAGGAAATGCAACTTGCCATTCGCGAACACAGCTTCTGGGACATCGATCACAACGTAACCGGAATCGGGCCATGGCAAAAACACCGACGCCTTCGTGCCTCGCATCGGACTCACCATGCCTTCGAGAAAACCGATGCGCGGATGCCGTCCGCCCGGATACGGACGCAGTGCGAGCCCTTTCGCCAACGTCGCGGAGCCGCTTTCTGAAAGGCCCGTGACGCCCGCGGCTTCTTGCGCGGAAAAGCCATGATCCTTCATCACGCCGCGCCAATACGGTAACTCCGTGCGGGTCGATTCCACCTCCACCGGCAGCGCGAGTTTGCCGTCCTTCGGCTGCGGATAGCGGGCGCGCAACGTGGCGTCGTCTGGATCGCCGCCGATGTAATCGCCGAGATCACGCAACGCCAGCGTCGTGTACCCATTAGACTTCAAGTACTCCATGTACCGGCGGAACGCGACCGGCGGCGTGTGCACCCACGGATGAACGACATCGGGCACGCCGTGGAACTGCAGCACGACAATTTGTCCCGCACGCGCTTGTGACAGGACCTTCAAGAAATGTTCGAACGTCCAGTCCGGGTACGCGTCGCCCGTTGTCGGAATCAACAGCCTGTGATGCTTCGAGGGCTCGAACGCGGGGCCGACGACCATGCGTCCATACTCCGCTTCCGGCTGCGCGCCGCGCCGTGCGTAACGGATGCCATGTTCTTTCAACACCGCAACCGACTCGGGCCCGAACCCATTTCCGGACCATGCGAAACTCACGGGTTTCGGAACCTTTACACGCCCAAGTTCATATTCGACCAGCGCCAGTTCGCCGGCCAACCGCGCGGCCGCGCGCGGCGTGGAGAAGTTCGCATGCGTCCACGAGTGATTGCCGATTTCGAAACCCATCTCATGCAATTCGGCGGCGTCTTTCCACGAAAGAAAATGCTCGGCATCGTCCATCCAGCGATGCGTCACGAAAAACGTTGCGCGAAAGCCGAGTTCTTTGAGCAATGGACCAACGATCGTCCGATGCGACTTCACCGCGTCGTCGAATGTCAGCACAACGGTTTTCTCCGCGATCGGTTTCACCGCCGCGGCCAGCGCCAGTCCAAGCTCTCTCCGGTTCATCGACCGAAGCCTATCACGATTACTCGCCGCGCGCGCGCCGACAACGATCAGATCCAGCGGGCACCCGCAGACGCCAAAGTCGACTATTGGAGAACTCCGAACACAAAGCCGACGGACCTACAAACGGGTCGTCTTCGCCGACTCCCACACTCTCTTGCCGGTAGCGTCGATGTGCCCCCAGTTGCCTTCGGCGAACATCACACGCGCCAGACCGCCCTTGAAATCCGATGCATCCGAGTACTGCGGCTTGAGTGCCCAGTTGCCCTTGGTGTCGATAAATCCGAACTTGCCGTCCATCTTCACGCGCACCAGGCCGCCGGAAAACGAATAGGCCGTCTGCAGCATCGGCAGTTCGAACGCGGGCCGGCCAAATTCATTGAGGTAGCCAAGCCGGCTGTTGTCGCGAATCACGGCGAAGCCTTCGGCGAGCGGCGCGACCTTCTGAAATTTCGGCGGTTCTTGCCGCTCCCCCCGTGTGTTGATCCAGTTCGTCTGGCCCTTCAGCGTCACTTGCGCCGGACCGTCCGCGAAGTCCGCCGCGTAGTCGAACTGCGGCTTAATCGCCCACTCGCCTTTTGCGTCGCGATACCCCCACCAGCCGTCTTCCTTCCACTTCACCAGGCCGTCTTTGAACGCGGGCGCGCGGTCGTTGCCGTCGATGGAGAGCTTCAGCACCGCTCTGCCGGAGCGATCGATGTAGTAGAACGCGTGATCTTTGATCACAATCGCGAGCGCGTCGGGACCGTCGGAAAAATCGCCGGCGTTGATGAACTGCGGTTCGATAACGGTTCTTCCGTTTCGATCGAAATAGCCGTAGGCGACAGGCGTCTTCTCGCCGCGCGGGCGCTGCATCTTGCAAAGCCCTTGGTGAAATCTGCCCAACGGGCGGTATGGAATCGACGCAATTGTTCGCCCGGTGCGATCGATGATGGAGTACTTTCCGTCCTCGGTCATGACGATAGCGCGGTCGTCGACAAATTCCGGCGCCACGGTATAACGAGGCTCGATGCGCATCTTCCCAGCGGCATCGATATAGCCCGAAACGCTGCCCGTCGAAACCCGAGCTAGGCCCTCGGAAAATTCGCCGGTGCTATCGAATCTTGGAGAGACGATAACTTCGCCGGACCGATCGATAAATCCGATTTTGCTGCCCTCCCGGTTAGGAAAGAGCATCGGGTCGGCGGCCAATACGGCTGTGGCGAACAACAAGTAGCGCATATACTTCAGTGCGCGAAAACGCGGCCGGAGTCGTCAGCCTATTCGACCGGATCATCGGAGATTTGCCGCATGAACTTGATGACCTTCGGCGGATAGAGGGTTCGCGCCGGATTGTAGCGACGCAACTTATCCATGGTCGACCCGGCGTAGAGTTTCGACGTTCCCAGCCTCCGGCCGACAAACTCGATCCCGGCGTCGACAGTCTTGAAAGCGGCCTTGCCGGAATTCCAGCCGAAGACGTTGTTTCGTTTGCCGGCTTTGCCGCCACTCGACTCGACCATCGAAAGACTCGGCAGCAACCGCCAGTCCAAACCGTGCCTGTCCGCCACCGAGATAAAAAGTTCCGCTTTTGGCGCGAGCGGACTCTTGTGGCTGAGGAAGAAATTACGCACCGCATTGCACCGCGCGTCGTTTACGCAGATCTGACTGGGTGCGGGTTCGCCGAAGGCATCATCCGCAAACCATAGCGCGGACGCAAGCAGCATTCCTCCCCTGATTGCCCGGAACGACATGTCTTCTATGTTACTTTACCGACGACCTCCTGATGGGAACAGCTAGTGGCTCGGGCCCTTTTCTGCTACGTTGGACTTGAGGGCGCTTGGCGTCCTCCAAAACAAGATGCGTTACTTTTGTTACGGGCTGCTGGCAGCTCTTTCCTTCCCTTCGCTGTCGGCCAAACTCGCGATTGTGCTCAATTCCGGCGACGAAACCGTCTCCGTCATCGACACCGCAGCCTACAAAGAAACCCGCCGCTTCGCCATCGGCAAGGAGCCGCACCATTTGATGGCGACTCCAGACGACAATTTCTTAATCGTCGCCAACGCCGCTTCCAACGATCTGGTTTTCCTCGACCGATCAACCGGCGAAGTAAAAAACAAGATAAAGAACATCTCCGATCCCTACCAGATCGCCTATTCTCCGGATCGCAAATACTTCGTATCCGCCTCGCTGCGATTGGACCGCGTCGATCTCTACGACCCCACGAACTTCTCAGTCTTGAAGCGCATCCCTCTCCCGAAAGCGCCATCGCACCTTGCCTTCTCGCCCGATTCGAAGCTGGTGTTCGTGACCCTTCAGGACACCAACGAACTCGCGGCCATCGACCTTGCCTCTCGCACCGTGGCGTGGAAACTCCCCATCGGCAAGCAACCCGCCGGCATCTTGCTTACTCCCGACGGCAAGTATTTGCTCATCGGAATTCTGGGCGAAAATTTCGTAGACGTGGTCGATTGGCGCACACGCTCGCGGGTCAAGAAAATCATCACCGGCAAAGGCGCGCACAACTTCGTTCCCTTCGGCGACGGCCGGCACGCATTTCTATCGAACCGGGCCGAAAACACCATTTCCAAGATCGACATGCAAACACTCAGCGTTGTCGACTCCTATCCCGCGCCGGGCGGGCCGGATTGTATGGACGTATCGGCCGATCGCAAACAGCTGTGGATGACTTCGCGCTGGGCGCGAAAAGTATCGGTGCTCGATTTAGAGACCAAGAAAATCGTGAAACAGATTCCGGTCGGACGCTCTCCGCATGGCATTTACCTTTCGCAGCATGCACCTCGCAAGTAGCCTATTCTTCGCGGCCGCGATGATGGCGGCGGACTGCTCCAAGACGGTCTATCTGACGATAGACACCGGCAACATGGGGCCGGCTTCTGAAATCGCGGCCGTGCTCAAAAAGCAGAATGTGAAGGCTACGTTTTTTGTGGCCAGCGAAAAGACCACACGCGGAGACATGTCTATGGACGCGTCCTGGGCGCCCTTTTGGAAGGAGCTCGTCGCTGACGGCCACGCCTTCGGATCGCATACCTTTCGCCACTGGTATTTCCGCAAGGACCTGCCCGGCGGCAAAGTCGCCTACGTCGGCCGAGATGGAAAGCGGGAAGTACTTGATCGCGCCGGCGTGTGCCGTGAGTTAAAGAAGTCCGAGGAAGTATTTCGCTCCTTGACCGGCCGCGGCTACGATCCAATCTGGCGTGCGCCGGGTGGCCGAACGACGCCTTTCACGCTAAGAGCCGCGGCAGCTTGTGGATTCAAGGATCACATCGGCTGGGCGCCGGCAGGCTTTCTCGGCGATGAACTACCGTCGGAAAAGTTCCCCAACAAGACGCTGCTCGCCAACGCTCTGCGCGATGTTCGCGATGGCGACGTCCTCGTCATGCACCTCGGCATTTGGTCGCGCAAGGATCCGTGGTGGCCGATGCTCGACCCGCTCATCACCGGTCTGAAAGCGAAAGGCTTTTGCTTTACAACCATACCGGAGCGGCGCCGGTGAGCCAGCAGGCCTGCATCATGCCGCCATCGCTGGCCGAGCGCTTTAACCAACTCCACCAGTATTTGTTTGAAACAATCATCCAACCGGTTCTGTTTCAAGTCGGTTGGATGAACTTGGACGAGGTTGCCTACGAGGGCACGCACCTGCTGCTGATCGGCGCCATCGAAATGATCGCGCTCTACGCCGTCCTGAAGTCCCTCGAAAAATGGCGCCCCGTGGAAAGCTGGCCCGACCGAAAGGCCACCCGCGTCGATGTGCTCTACACCTTCCTCGGCCGCTTCGGCGTACTCCCAGTGCTCTTCTTCTTCCTCCTCACACCAATCGTCGACGCCGGCAACGCCGCCTTGCGCCTTCGCGGATTCATTCCGCCAAACCTCGAAGACATCCTCGGGTCCGCGGCCGCAATCCTCGCCTACTTGATCGTGTTGGACTTCGCCGACTACTGCCGCCACCGTCTGCAACACAAGTTCGGCGTCTGGTGGGCGCTGCACGCGCTCCATCACAGCCAGCGTCAAATGACGTTTTGGACAGACGATCGCGAACACCTGCTAGATCTCGTAATCGCCGCCGTCTGGCGCGCGGCGATCGGACTCGCAATCGGCGTGCCGCCGGCCTCGTTCGTCGCGCTATCGATCTCCAGCGCCGCGATGGAGAGTCTCGCCCACGCCAACACACGCCTGTCGTTCGGCGGAATCTTTGAACGCATTTTCGTCAGCCCGCACTATCACCGCATGCACCACGCGATGAACGCCGGCCAGCGCGGTTGCAACTTCGCAACGCTGTTTCCCGTGTGGGACATCGCATTCGGCACCGCCAACTTCTCGGACGAATACCTGCCGACGGGCATCGATGATCAACTCACAGGCCGCGACTACGGCGACGGATTCTTCCGCCAACAGTGGCTGGCGCTCAAGCGAATCAGAGAAAACGCCGGCCAGTCGTAGTCAAGGGCGCTTCCACCCTTGCAGAAAACCCAGCACCGTTCGCTTCAAGTCTTCTTCCGCTCGCGCCGTGTAGGGCGACACCCGCGGCTCATATCCGCCGAGTGGCAACTCGGCCGCGGTCAACAAGTAACCTAGCCATCCGTTTGTGTAGCCGAAGTACATCGTATTCGCGAAGGGCGATCGCTCCCGCACATCGATCGCGATCTCGCAAAACAACTCCAGGGGCGCCGCCCAAACCGCCGTGTCTTTCGCAAGCTTCAAGAACCGCACGGGCAACCGGATCTGCTCAGACTTCACATAGTCGGCCAGTTCAGCCGAATCCTTCATCCCACCCTTGCGCGCCGTTTCGACAACCGCCGCACCGACGCCCGATTGAACGTCAACCGCCGCCGCCGGCATCACCCGATACGCCTCGATAATCTTATCCCCCAACAGCGCGCGAAATTGTTTCAAACGTCCCGCCGCCGGAGTGGGTTGCGTCGTGTAGATCGGCGCGATGTTCCCCGCCGCGCCGTTCACATAGATCATCGGCGCGCCGATTTTCCCCTCGTCATACTCCGACACAATCCCCTACGCATCGCCGCTGATCAACAAATTCGGCTGCCCTAGCACCGTGCCGTGCATCGCGTAGTTGGCGATCAGCCCCATCGGCTTACCCGAAGCGTCGTCGAGCGCGATCAGCCCAATCCGCCGGTCGACCGGACCATCCGGATTGAAGCCGAGAAACGTCTCGCCCTCGACATCGCGCGCGCGCCGATTCATATCGGCGTTCGCGTGCCCCCACCCGATCCGCATGCGGGCCGGAGCGAGCTTGGAACGCGCTTCTTTTACGGCCGCGATAAGCGACCGCGCCACTAACTCGGTATACGACGGATCGACCTCATGTGTGTAGCGATCGGCCAGAAACGACGCCGCCAACCCCGGCGGTCCAACCTCCGGCGCCGAGTGTGTGTGGGTGAACGTCCACCAGAACTGATTGGGCGTGATGCCCGTCTCCGCCGCCAACAACTTCGCAACGCGATCATATTCGGCCGGCGACACCAGACACAAATCAGAAGACACAAGCACAAAAGATGTCGCACCATCGTCCATCGCCACCACTCGGTGATAAATCCGATCGTTGACGCCCGTCGACTTGCGCGCCGCATAGCCGAGTAGCCACTGCGGGCCGTTCGGCGTGATATCGGTTTTTACAACGGCCGCGCGAAAATCGGCGGCCAGAGTGCTCAGGCTGAGAGCGAGTAGGTAGCGAATCATCCTACTCTTCTATATCGCAATTCGTCGACAAGCACCCAGCCCTCGTCGATCCACTCCTCGTTGCGCAACAAAACTTCGTGTTCCTCGCCCCATGCCCAAGTTTGCCGAAGTCGCATCGTGACGCCCATAAACGTCATCTCGCCTTCGAACACCGTTTCGCCACGCGCCGCGACCAACGCCCCATACGCTTCGGGCTCGCCCATCACCAACGCCCATCTCTCGGAGTAGCGGTCATAAACCAAAAACGGTGCGGCTTCGCATCCAGGCCGGCGTGCCGAAATACCGTAGCTCGTGGCCTCGAACGTCATCAATCCCGTCGCCGTGCGCTCCGGTTCGACGATCGACAATTCCCACTCCCAATCGCCCGTCAACCAGTGAAAACTCTCGTCGTGCGGATGCGATAAATACTCCGCATCTCCAGCCAAACGCGCGGCGAAGCGCTGATAGATGTTCATCTCACTACAATTCCGCTGCGGCGTCCCTTAGCTTATCGGCGAAGTTCCCACCCGACTCCGGCCACAGCGCGCGCCGCTCAATCGGCAGCACATTGTCGATCTCGTGGACCAGCTTCAGCAGGCCCTTCAGATTGCTCCGCGCATACCACGCCGAGTTGGGAAGGTCCGGATTCGGCAGGAACCACGCCTCCAGCCCGAAGTCGATGCGCAGATGTTCGGCGGCTTTGTCCTCGTCGCCAAACGGCGTGTCCGCAAACCGCGGACCGAACATCGACATCGTCACCCGCGCCGGTTCGAGCTTCCAGTCCTTTTCGTAACGCCAAAGGCCCCACCATGTTTCAAAGTGTGCGGCGCAATCGTCGTGGCTGAACTCACCGGCCCCGGCAGCCACCGCTTTCGGGTCAACGGGATCATTGAACGCGCGCTCCACGACGGGAGGCTCTGTAACCGACACGGCTTGTACGCGCAGAATAGACTCGCCGGGATTTTGCGGTGAGTACGGAAACAGTTCGAGCATGCGGCCGTAGTGGCGCAGCATCGTCATCGGCGAGTAGCCTTTCAGCCAGCAGGAATAATAAAGGTGATCAGACACTCCCTCTATTGTTTCATTGCTGCTCCAACACGCGCTGCAACGCCTTCCGGGCTTTCTTCGCATTCTTCATCGCGCGCCGGTTGTTGGGATCCCGCTGCGCCAGCAACTCGAAAAACTTGTTCGCTGCCGCGAGGTGTTTTTCCCCTCTTCATCCTGTCCCTTTTCATGCAGCGCCTTCGCCATCTGCGCGTGCAAATTCGCCGTGCGCAACAGCAACTGCACATTTTCGGTGTCTCGCATCTGCTGCTGGCCGACCGCATCGAGTTGCGCGCGAAGCTCGCTCAACCGGTTGTCCGGCGCCATCTCGCGAACGAACTCAGGCTGCGTCGTGTCCTCACTGCAAACCTGTGCGAACTGATTGCTTTGCGGGAAAATTTTCAACGCTTGTGCGCAGTAGCCGCGCCGCGCGCCGGGCTTTCCCTCAAATTCCGCCAATCGCGCCAAACCAATCAAGGCGCGGCCCTCCAAATCGCGAGCGCCAATTGCGCGGCCCACTTCGGCGGCATCAGACAGTGCCAGCCGCGCTTGTTCGATCTTTCCCTCCCGAACCAGTTCCGGCGCCATCGCAACCAGCAGCCGGTAGTACGGATGCGACGGCGGCAGCTTTCGCTTTAACGTCCGCTTGTACTGTTCGTGCACGTCGATCGACTCGTGGGCGCGTTGCAACCCAACACTTGCGTTCGCCCGGTGCCGCATGGAAAGAGCAAGCAGCGGCAGCGTGATCGCCTTCGATTCCAGCGCCAGCGGATCGCGCCGCCGCTGCCAGACCTTTTCGGCCAAATCGCGCGACTTCTCGAGCGCCGCATCCGCCTCCGGTGCTTGGCCCTCTTCGAGCTTCGACGTCGCCAGCCGGCGCCACGCCGCCGCGAGTTCCAGTTCAACTCCGTCGTGATTCTGTTTTTCCAACTGCGCGATCGTTGTCTGCAAAACTCCCTGAATCGCCTTGCGGTCTTCGCTGGTGGATGCAAACGGCGTCGCCGCCGAATCCAGCACCGACCGCACCAAGCCGCGCATTTGCACGAGATTCTCTTGATCGCGCCGCGCATCGCGCCAGAAAAACACGCCAGCGGTAAGCAACGCTGCGATTGCCGACGACGACGCGGCGACTCCCGCGACGTTCCGCTGTACAAATTTTCTCGCTCGATACCGCGCGTCTTGCGTTCGCGCATGAACCGGAAGGTTTCGCTGCGCGCGCTCGACATCCAGATCGAGTTCGCTTGCGCTCTGATACCGGCCACCCGCCTCTTCTCGCGTGGCCTGCGAGACAATCGCCGCCAGGTCTCCGTCGTCCGCGCCAACCATCTCGCCAAGTATCAGCCCTAGCGAATAGATGTCCCACGCCACCGATGGCCCCGCTCCCGTTTTTTGTTCCAGACTCGCATAATGCGGCGTGAGAAACGCGCGCGTCAACGTCGTCTGTTCCGCGGTATCGCCCGCCAGCAATTTGGCCGCGCCAAAATCGAGCAACTTCACATCACCGTCGGTGTTCACCATGATGTTCGATGGCTTCAAATCGCCGAGCGCAACCAGAGACGCATGCAGGTAGCGCACCGCCTGACACACCTGCCGAAACAACAACAGCCGCGCCTGCTTCGATGGAGTCCCCGCCGAAACAAACTGGTCGAGCGGCAATCCTTCTGCATACTCCATCACTAGAAAGGGCCGGCCTTCCGCATCGATTCCGCCATCGAGAAGCCGCGCGATGTGTGGGTGATCGAGCGCGGCCAGAATCTTCCGCTCTACGACGAAGCGCCTGCGAAACGATCCCGCATCCAGCCCCGGCCGCAAGAATTTGATTGCCGCGCGCGGAACGCCATCGGCCTCCGCCTCATGTACAACACCGAGTCCGCCTTCGCCGATCCGCCGGCCAACCTTCCAACGCCCCGCGCGCACGCCTTCCAGCGACTCTTCCAAATGTTCCAGTACCGGCACTTCCAGCAGCCCGCCGCCTGTTTCCGTCTTTGTCAACATCGATTGCAACGCCGCGCGCAACTCCGCGTCGCCGGCACATTCCCGTTCGACGAACGCCGCCCGCGCGCCGCCAGGTAACGCGGTCGCTTCATGAAACAGCGATTCGAGACGTTGAAAACTGGATTTGTCCATCCGAATTGAATCTCGCAAAAACCGACCGGCAAGTATCAGGGTTTTAGTCGCGTCCCGAGCCACGCCTTCGCAAATGACCAATCGCGCTTGACCGTAATCACGGACACCTCGAGTATCTCGGCGACTTCTTCGAACTCCATCCCGCCAAAGAACCGCATCTCAACGACGCGCGCTTTGCGCTCATCCTGCTGCGCCAATTCATCCAGTGCCGCGTCAAGATCCAACACCTCGTCCAACCGGAACGCCAACGCACCGGCGGCGTCCGCGCTGTTGCATTCGAGAGTAATTTTCTGCCAGTCGCCGCCACGCCGGTTCGCCGTCTTGGCGCGAATATAGTCGACAACGACGTTGCGCATCGCGCGGCTCGCCACCGCCAACTAGTGGGTCTTCGACTTGAAGGCCGCGCCGTTGATTCGCATCCACGCCTCGTGGACCAGCATCGTCGGATGCAGCGTCGGATGGTTCACGGACTTGCGAATATGGAACGACGCAATCTTCCGAAGCTCGCCGTACAACTCGCTGATTTCGGCGTTCTCCGTGGTCAGGCCAATATCTCCTTCCGCACCACGCCTTCGACATCGGTCAGCCGGAAATCACGGCCCTGATAGCGATAGGTCAGCCGGGTGTGATCGATTCCCAGACAGTGTAGCAATGTCGCGTTGACATCGTGCACGTGCACGGGCTTATCGACAATGTTGTAGGAGTAGTCATCGGTCTCGCCGAAACTCAGCCCCCGCTTGATGCCGCCGCCCGCGAGCCAAATCGTATAGCAACGCGGGTGATGATCGCGCCCGTAGGTCTGCTTGGTCAACACGCCCTGACTGTAGATCGTGCGGCCGAACTCCCCGCCCCAAACGATCAGCGTGTCGTCGAACAGCCCGCGCTGCTTCAGGTCCTTAATCAACGCCGCCGACGGCTGATCGGCATCCATGCATTGCGGCGGCAACTGGCGCGGCACCGACTCGTGATGATCCCATCCCATGTGATAAAGCTGAATGAATCGCACGCCACGCTCGGCCATCCGCCGCGCCAAAATGCAGTTGGCCGCATACGTACCAGGCGTCCGCGCATCGGGGCCATACAACGCAAACGTCGACTCCGGCTCCTTCGATAAATCGGTAAGCTCCGGCACGGACGTCTGCATACGAAACGCCATCTCATACTGGGCGATGCGTGTTGCAATCTCGGGATCGTGAAAGTCCTTTCGGTTCGACTCGTTCAACGCCGCGATATCGTCCAACATCGAACGGCGCACCCGCGGCGACACGCCATCGGGATTCGACAGATACAGGACCGGGTCGCCCCCGCTGCGGAACTTCACACCTTGATAACGCGTCGGCAAAAACCCGCTGCCCCACAAACGGTCGTAAAGCGGCTGATCGAAACGCCGCCCGCTGCCTCGCGAAATCAGCACAACAAACGCCGGCAAATCCTTGTTCTCGCTACCGAGCCCGTAGCTGAGCCATGAACCAAAACACGGCCGCCCGGCGATTTGGCTGCCCGTTTGAATAAACGTGATCGCAGGATCGTGATTGATCGCCTCCGTATGCATCGACTTGATCACCGTAATGTCATCGACGATCGACGCCGTGTGCGGAAGCAACTCACTCAACCACGTGCCACTCTTTCCATGCTGCGCGAATTTGAACTTCGACGGCGCCACAGGAAACGATTTCTGATTCGACGTCATTCCCGTCAATCGTTGGCCCTTGCGAATCGAATCGGGAAGCTCTTCGCCAAAGCGCTCGGCCAATTTCGGTTTCGGATCGAATAGATCAAGCTGCGAAGGCGCGCCACTCTGATGCAGATAAATCACGCGCTTTGCCTTCGCCGGGAAATGGTTCGCGCCGTTTAGCAGCGATCCTAATGCCGCCGCACCAATCCCGCTAATAAACTGCCGCCGAGTTCGTTCGATCATTGCTTCGTGATCACCTCGTCAAGGTTCAACAGCACGCTCGCGACGGTTGTATACGCCGCCAACTCAACCGCGTTCAAGGACGGCTCGCGCGGCGACTCTCCGGCCTCCAACAACTTCGCCGTGGCGCCTGCATTCGCGCGATACGCCGCCAAACGCCTTTCAAATCCCACCTGCAGCACCGCGAGTTCCGATACCGTTGGTAAACGCGATGTGGCCAGTGCAAATCCGAAACGAATCCGCGCCGCGAGCGTAGCGCCGCCCTCAAGCATCATCCGCTCAGCAAGTTTCCGCGACGCCTCGACATACGTCTCATCGTTCAACAACGCCAG
>Ga0194131_10006165_pt1 | contig 16842 bp, 23 predicted proteins | sample TA2KigO120mmetaG_FD_148631 | JGI IMG/M metagenome (GOLD analysis project Ga0194131, IMG submission 148631) | Freshwater microbial communities from Lake Tanganyika, Tanzania - TA2015053 Kigoma Offshore 120m | ecosystem: Environmental > Aquatic > Freshwater > Lake | place: Tanzania: Lake... | reverse complement strand
ATTAAAGTGTTTCAACGCAGAAAGGACTTCCGGCAGCAACCCCGTGAGGAACTTACCAGTTTCAAGTTTGAAAAATTCGGTGTAACCATCCCACATCCCCATTTTATAGCGGCGGTTGTGGAAATAGTTTCTTTCACGGAATCGTAGGCAATCCCAAATTTTATGTTTAATTCCTGCCTGATCTGTCACCAATAAAGAAAAATCATTGCTCACTTTGAGTGTTGTTTTGCTGTCGCTCATTTGCTACCTTTTTGGAACGCTTGTTTTTATTAAGCGAACTTCGATTTATTTTACCAGATGCACCCTTGGTCCGTCTAGGCTTTTTTCTACCGCAGCAGGCCATGTGTCCTCCTTATTTATGTGCATTAAGTGACTTCCCAAATTGCTCATCAAGTACTTTAATTTCATCTGTGTGTATAATCATTTGAATATGGCGATTGGTGTTTTAATCCAAATTGCAGTTAGCAGCGTTTTGCCGCTTCTGTAGCTAATGCCTTTAGATTTGTGTAGTAATCCTTTGCCAAATTAACGGCTTCTTGGTGAGTACAAATTTCTTCTTCGTTGTAGTAAGAGTTTAATGTGTCCTGATATAAAGGGATAATTAAACCACCAGTTTTAACGCTAGATTGGAGAATTACTTTTTTGATAGCAATTTTTTCCAAAACACCACGGATAGCTTTGTATCGTAAAAAAACGATAGAATTTTCACCGTATTTATAAGTGTAATAAGCCGAATGTTTGACAATGGCACATCCGAAAAGGTTGATTCCGCCTGTTGCTGTATATTGGGTCGCCATATTTCTATTTAGTCTTTGCTAAAAGGTTTCCTTTTGTTTCGTATGGCTGATCTTGACACCGAAAAAAGATATTGGTACAAATTGAAATGGTGAACACGTATAATCACGGCCTTGTGGTGAAACTGGCAGACACGCATGACCACGGCTAAAAAGCCGCCAAATTAGGATCATGTGCCGAAAAGCGTGTGGGTTCGACTCCCTCCAAGGCCATTTAGGAAAAGGAAATTAATGTCTTCTTTGGCTTCACAATTTTGTAAATTTGTGGTAGAATAAGTCTGGTTCTTTTCATAGGTCCATTAATAGAAATTTGCGAAAATGGCAACGAAATTGACTAAACCAATCACACGAGTCGTTTCTGTTCAAGATGTGAATGGCATTGAAGGCGAGATTTCAGTCACGATCAACGAGAACGGCGTTCAGTTTGTAAAAGGCCGTCGCAAGTTGAATGTGGTCAATTGGGAAGAAATTGGTAGGTTGACGAGTTTGCCACTGAATTGTCCCGCTCGATATTCTGAAAACCATTTGGGATGGTTGGTCGAATTGTCGAAAGATAAGTCCTAAGATACGAGCGACCGTTGTCGCCATGATTCATCTTATCCGTGCATTGAGTAATTGATATACTAACTTTACAATTGTATCCCCTAAAGGATATTTTTATGAACCGTCGAAGACTGCTTTCTTTTTTTGGTGTCGGCTTTGCTTTTTTACAAGGATTCAAGGCATTTGGCGGATTTGATAAACACAAAAAAGTAAAAGTGATTAAATTTGCTGGTTCAAATTGGATATCAAATGTAAATGAATTGTTTGAAAACGTTGAAGGGAAGTCCGTGCCGAGAGCAGATAAGCAATATGTTCAATATGAAACTATTGTTTGGCTCCCAGAAGAAAATGCTATTTTTACAAGATTAGATCTTGACGACCCCAGAGGGTTTCGATGTGATTGGCCATGTGGACAAAACAGAGACAAATTAGTATATGGATTAGTTAAAATTATAAAACGTGTCTACCCGAATTTTCATTATGTTTTTTTGCAAATAACAGAAAAAACTTTTTATAAAAGTTTTCAAGAAGATTTTTTTCATGTTCATTCATGTTTCGGACCCGAGGAAATATAAAATGAAAAACAAGATAGAAATGATTTTTATAGCAACCTTTATTGGTATTTCAATATGTTTCATAATAATTGGATAGTCAATTATCACCGCTAAAGAGACAATCGGACAACCCGGTCGATTAGACCGGGTTGTTTTTGCCATTCAATACTTGTCTTAAAATGTTTCTTCTTGATTTAGCATCTACTTTCTCCTAAAATATATTTGTTTATTTTAGGAGAAAGTAGATGCTCATGCTTAATTACAAGATTTCTGCTTCTGGTTATCCGGTATACCACATCCAAATGAATGATGCTTCCTGTTGTGAGGCGCAAATTGTTGCAAACTGCGGATCGTCTCACGAAGACGATGATTCTTGGGGCGTAGCTCACTTTTTGGAACATATGTGCTTCCAAGGCACGCCAACAAAAAATAAACACCAAATAAGTCGTGAAGAGTCTTTGGTTGGTTCTTACAACGCATATACCAACCAATTTAACACTGTTTATCACTTCGATGCCTTGAACGAAGACTTCGAGCGTGGTTTTACTTTGCTAAAAGAATCGGTTTTTGATTCCTGTTACCCTGAAAAGGAATTTGAAAAGGAAAAAAGTGTAATCGTTGAAGAGTGGCGAATGTATGACAATTACCCGTCAGAGCACTTCTTTGATTATATTGCAGAAAAGTGTTATGGGCCAAATGAGGGCCACCCGGTAATTGGAACTGAGGATTCTATCAATTCGATGAACCCAGAAAAGTTGCATCGTTTTCGTAACAAATGGTATGGAAAAAACAATGTATTTGTTGTAGTGGTTGGGAATCTTGAATTTGAAAAGGTGATGGAAGTAATTGATAGAGTTCTTCCACCAGCACCAAATGTAGAAGCAAGTCCGGTATGTTTGAATAGTATCTTAACCACAGAGCCGAAACATACTTTTGAAACAGATCGCTTTGAACAAGCGGCATTTGGTTTAGTTTGCAAGTGGCCTTCTTCAAAATTTATAATGGAAAACTGGCATGTTGCAAATTTTTTCTCGTTGGCTTTGTCAAAGTATATGTATGAATACATCCGTGACGACCTTGGCCTTTGTTATGGCGTGTGGAACCATCGGATGCGGCATTTTGACAATTCCTATAACATAATTTCTATGATGACTAATAACAGTTATTTGGAAAAATCAGAAACGGAACTTGACAAACTTTTTCAAAAAGTAAAATCAGAAGGATTCCCCGATGAATTGTTTGAAATTTCCAAGAAACAAATGACATATCATCAGGTTAAATTGCTGGATAATGTCCACGGGGTTTCGAGTTCTATTGTTAATGGCGTAAACGGCAGCACAAGCAAGACTTGGTTCTTGGATGAAGGGCAAAAAAGTTTGGATCCTGCGTGGCTCAAGGAGTCAGCGGCCAAATTAACTCAGAACAAATTGAGAGAATTTGCCAATAATTGGTTGAGCAACTTTACCAAATTTTCAATGGTATCGACAAAGAAATCCAGCGTTTCGACAGCCATTTTTAAGAGAGATGAAGCTTGATTATTGAACACGAACTTGATAAAATGATTGTACTTATAAAAGGATTAAACCATGCCAGAATATTTAGCAACAGTTTTTATAAGTGAGGCAAAAGGGAAAAGAACCGTAAAAATCTACGCTCCATCTTACCCAGATGCCGAAAAAGAAGCCCTTTCTATGATAACAAAGAAAGGGAAAATTTTAAAACTCGAAAGAGTAAGTGATTTCCTCAACACTGTTCCAAGTAAAAGGTGATTTTTGAAAAATTTTTGAGTGAGTGGAAAAATCGCTGCAAAAAGCCCGGAGAAATCCGGGTTTATTTTTTTTAGTACAAAAATAAAAGCTAGTGGTGATTTGAATAGATAAAGTCATGAAAAGTTTCAAAGATTGGCTGCAAGAAAATATGGGAGTCGGACCATATATTGGGGATTGCCGACCATCCGATGATTATCAGGTATTTGGCGCTTGTAGCGACCAAAATACGGCAAAAAAGAATAAAGAGTCGTCTCGTGCCAAGAATAAACTATCATATAAATTCGAAGAGTTTATTGAAGAACAAGATACGGGGCGACAAATGGCCTATGTTCGGACACAACCAATCCAAACCGCCAATAAAAAGAAATGGAAGGCCACAAAAGATCAAATCCTGTCATATTGGCGGGGCTTAAGGGATGATACGCCAATTTTTGTCAAGCCAATTCCTTATGAACATAAAGGATCAACATATGGCGAAGATGGTGTGCGACTTACAGGTTCCTCAGAGTTTATAGCTTCCATATTGCCCAGATTAAAAGAATTATTGGATTATGAGAATCCGCATACCAAATTAGCTTTAGTTTATAGAGAAACTGAATCCCCTAGCAAAATGGCTTTGGGAGTAAGTAAAACTTCTTATGTGCTTTATTTGCAGGTAAAAGAAAGGGGGCAAGGTGGCAAAAAGTAAAAAAGTTGTAGACACAAATAGACAAAAGGCCATAGTTGACATAGCATCCAATCTAGCCAAAGTCTTCAAAAAATATTCACGTTACAATCGTGAAAAGGCGTGGGATGAATTGAACAAGCCAGATGGTCAAAAAGAAATTAAAAAAATCCTTCAAAATCCAGATCGACCTTTGAACAATTTTCCTAAATTGGCATTTAAGGAATGGCTGTTGATTTACAAGCCCACATTTCTGTGGTAGAATGCTTTGAAAACCTATTTTTTCAATGTGAGACCTCTGCAGAGGGATATCAAAAAGGCACCAAGTTTTTAGCCCATAAACAACAGGAAAAGCCGCCTTTCAAAACTTGTGTTAATCAAAATTTACAATACATTAATCTCCTGTTAAAAGCAAGTGATATGCATATCGGCACAGCACGGGACAAATACGCAAAACGCACACTTTGGCATGATTTAACGACTTCTATTTGCGTTTTAAACGAAGATGGGACAGTTACGTGGACCGAGAATTTTAAAGCTAATAATGACGTCTTGAGAAACGCCGTAGAAAGCCTTATTAAAGAGTGTGAAGAAAAACGTCAGAGAATTCTGAACATCTACACAAAACGAGACAGAGAGTGGGAAGGTTGAAGTCGGCTATCACTCACATGGATTAAACCTATGATTTGTATTTTATTCACAGACGGGATTCTGAAACTTCATGAAATAGCGAAAGAATGCAAAAAAGGCAAATGGGTTCCCGTCTGTGTTTATCGAGAGAAATTAGTAGTCGATGGCGTACCAACCGTCATAGGATTTAACAGTCAAGAAATTGCAAAGAAATTTGCTAAACGGAATTTGCCCAAGGAATGGCTTCGAGGTAGTATTCGGCTTACCGAAGAAAGTATAACATGGATTAAAAACAAAGGATGGAAAATAGAATTTTTTACTTATCCAAAACTTATAACGAGTCATCCGCTCTATGAAATTTCTTTTGAAATTATAGAATTAGGCAATGAACCTGATCTTTACTGCCAGAGAGGTTGATTTGTGCTGGCAGAAAAGTCGAATTACTCGAACTGTGGAGAATTAAGATGGCTTCCGCTTCATTGATTGCTTTTATCCTTCCAGAAAATTTTTTGATTGGAGCAATTGGTTCCACGATCTTCGGAATCATTGGCATTATACTCCTGATCTTGGGGTATTTCGCCTTCGATATTGTGACGCCTAAACTGGACGTTCCTGCAGAATTGACCAAGGGCAATGTCTCGGTCGGAATCGTTGTCGCCTCTCTTCTGCTCGCAATTGCCTATATTGTAGGCAATGTATTGCAATAATTTCTGGATTTCTAGTGAAATGTTGCTAAAAGTTCTGTAAATAGGAAATCCCTAAGAGAAGCTTGGGCGATCAGTTTATTTTGCTGATTAGTTTGCAATAATATGGAATGGACAAACGAACAAAAACATGCCATGCTTTCTTTGCTTAAAGGAGTGAAAGCGGGCGAATTGGTTCAAACATTAGGTGGATACGCAGGGACTGGAAAAACAACAGCCGTTCGCCAAATAAAAAATGCGTTATTAAAAAAGAAAATACATTTTGCAGTTGCCGCTTATACAGGTAAGGCAGCAAATGTCTTACGAAGCAAAGGCGTTGGCGCATCCACAATTCATAAATTAATTTATGCGCCATTCAAAGATGAAAACGGAGATACCGTTTGGTATTTGAAGAATTCTGATCACCCTGATCTTATCGGCGTAAACGGTTTCATAATTGATGAAGCCTCAATGGTCAGTAAAGAAATTTACGAAGACCTTTGTTCTTACAAATTGCCAATCATATTTGTTGGCGATCACGGACAACTTGAACCTATTGGCGGCTCTAAATTCAATCTCATGGAGTCACCGATGTATCGACTTGAAGAAGTGCATCGGAACGCTGGAGAGATTGCTCTTTTTGCCGAGCATCTTCGCAAAGACCAACCAGCCCATACTTTTAAAGCTGAAAAAAAAGTTCAACTTGTTCGCCCTTCATCAATTTATAACAATCATTTGTCAGGCGTCGATCAGGTTATTGTGGCCTATAACAGAGAACGTGTTGCAATCAATCGGCGTGTTAGAGAATACAAGCGATTAGATTATGTCACTCTCGCTGAGGGCGAGAAGGTTATTTGTTTGAGAAATAATCATCGAGAAGGTTTGTTTAACGGACAGCAGGGAATTGTTACTTCAATCTCTGATGACGGAGATCGTTTTGATTTTCGATCAGATGATAATATGTATTTATATAATCTTCTTTACGACCCAGATGTTTTTGGCTTAGAGAAGCCAGAAATCGATCATCGGAAGGAAGAGAACCCCTTTGATTATGCGTATGCGATTACTTGTCACAAAGCTCAAGGCGATGAATGGGGTTCTGTCATTGTGTTTGAAAAACACTGCTCTAAATGGGAACATCGTCGGTGGGCTTACACCGCAGCCAGTCGAGCGGCCAAATCTTTGATTTGGGCCGTAGATGTGTAAAGAATTTGCTTTACAAAATAATAAAGTGCTGGTACAATCTCTTTCCAGATTGGCGATGATAAAACGTCAAAATTGCATTAAATGTGGAGAAAACTATGAAAAAAGCTGCGAAGCTTCAATCTGATTTAGAGAAAGACGCCGAAGCTTTCTCTGTGTTTTGGCTACAACAGAGATTTCACCCAAAATCAGCAATGAACGCCGATGTTTACAACGTGAAAAAGGTTAAATCTGGGTATGAATTCTCTTATCGCAATCTGCCTGAACGACGATTCGCTGTGATCACGATGGAAGTAACTGAACGATAAGTACATCGGATTTGTTCAGTCAACCTCAGTGAATCGGAAGCTCCTAGCGGGGACTAAGTTCCTCTACGAGATTTCTGAAACAGATGGTTTGGAAGCAGCGTAGTCTCTCATAGAGAAGTGATGGTCAGTGGCGGAATACAGCACCGTAGTAATACGATAAGGAGGAGTTGGTACCGAATCGCCTGTGCTGGGCGGGAGCTTCGCAGGTTCGAGTCCTGTCTGACCATCTTTTAAAGAACTCAGGTTGAAACAGCAACAAAAAATGGCGATCAATCCAGTTTCATTTTTCATTAAATGGAGTAAAAGATGTGAGGATAAAAATGATTCATGTCACCGACCACGCAATGAAAAGGTGGCATTTAAGGGCATCAAAATCAGGACATGAAAATGTACATGACGTTATCGATGCAGTTAAACATTCAAGTTTAATCAAGAAAGACCAACTACTACCTTACGGAATGCCGAGACTTTCAAATACTGTATACTCGATAAGAGACGGCGTTGTATTTGTCATGGAAGCGATGGACATCGAGGAATACAGACTCTTGACCGTGATGACTGAGAATGAAAAGTCAAGATCAAAACCCCCCAAAAATCCGCCGTCACGATGTAAAAGACTTATAAGTAAATCATTAGCAAAAAAGAAGCGAGAAAAATTTAACGACGATGGATCATGTGCTAATCACAAAAAACGAACTGCTTATAAAAAAAGACAAGAAAAAGAAATGCCGCAAAGCGAGGAAATCGAATAGCCAATCATCCGATTGCCGCTTTAAACTCAATCACTGACATCTTTCCCTCCGAAATATTCGGTCGTATTACCTATAATTTCTATTACTTGACAAATCCCTTAGCTCTTGATATTAATTGTCTAATACTTTTGACATTCTCTTTTTTAATTAAATCTCCATTATTTAGCCATTCTACAGAATATCCATTATCAGGGAGTTTTTTGGACCAAATAACTATTTTTTGGTTATACCTTTCGCCTAATTTTATCATGTCCAATTTCGATATATTAGGTATTAAAAATGATTTCTCTTTTTTATCCTCAAATTCGCCCAAAAATGGCCACGGATCATAACCTTGCGATTTCAGATCAGCAAAAAGTTTCTTCCCACGCTCTTCGTTCGTGTCGTCTTCTGTAGACGAATCAATGGAAGTGTGGGCTGTCATAATGCCCATTGTCTCGCCTTCAAAGCGGAAATCCTCATTCAACCATTCCCAAAAACTTTTCATAAATCTATTTAGGCTGGACAAGTTAAAAGAATTTTTTATAATGGTGACGCAAAATCGCATTTCATCCTCTACTTTCTACGATGCGTCGGAAGCAGCAAACCGTAGCCCAAAAATGGATTACGGAAAGATTGGGTGGCTCATGTAACGAGCTACCTTTTAATGAAACCCTTCTCTTGGAGAAAGACATGGAAAGAATCATCAGAGAAGTTCGGATTGATCGTAAGGACGACCCAGCCATTGTTGCAGAACAGTTTTCTAAAATTCTTAATGATTTTGGTATTAAATGTGTGAATACCACTCCCAATTCTGAAGATGTTCATTACTACAGAATTGAAGTAGAAGTGGAAGTTCTGGAATTTGACCCAGAAGATCATCATGACGATCATCATGACGATCACTGAGGCGTGCCAGTGACTCTCCCACCGCAAGCGGTGTGGCTTCGGAGTATTCTAATTACGCAAGCGTAAGCAGCAATTGCTCGTTCTTTTTCTTGGGGTCATAGCAGATGACTTAAATTCTACAAAAATCTACAATTACTTGGCAGAAACTATTTTCTAAAAATGTAGACAAAATTATCCAAATGGCACTATATAACATCATGGGAAATGAATTGATAAAAATTGGCGATGCAGCCAAACTCTTCGGAGTTACACCAAGAACATTGAGAAGATGGGAAAGGTCAGGCAAGATCAAACCAATATACACACTTGGTAAACACAGAAGATATAAGGTTTCAGAAATTAAATTGTTGATCGGAGAACAATGATTTACAAATCTTACAAAACAGAGTTAAACCCAAACAATAAACAAAAGACTTTATTCAAGCAATATGCTGGAACAGCAAGATTTGTTTATAACTGGGCGTTAGCTTTGCTCCAAGAAGATTATAAGTCAGAAAAGAAAATCAAACCATCAGCAATCACGCTGCACAAATTACTCATCATTCAAAAGAACGATCAATTCAAATGGATGAAGGACATAAGCAAATGGTGTCCACAAAACTCACTCAGAAACTTAGAAGCTGCGTACAAGAAATTCTTCAAGAAACAAAACGCCTTCCCAAAATTCAAGAAGAAAGGTCAACGAGATTCATTTACACTTGACACACCCATAATCATAAAAGACAACAAGATAAAACTTCCAAAGATTGGTTGGATCAAGTTGAAAGAACATGATTATATTCCTAATGGCAAGCCTAAGTCTGCGACCATATCATTAAGAGCAAACAGATGGTTTGTTGCGTTGAAGTATGAAACGGAAATCGAACAAAAACAATATGAAAATACAGTTATTGGTGTGGATCTAGGTGTAAAGTCTCTTGCGGTAACGAGTGATGGAGAAATCTTTGAATCACCAAGAAAGCTAAAAAGCAAAGAAGAACAATTAAAGAGATTGCAACGAAAGTTTTCAAGACAACAAAAAGGAAGTAACTCAAGAAATAAAACAAAAGAAAGAATAGCAAAGGTACATTTCAATATTTCCAACCATAGAAAAGACATTCTTCATAAGGCAACTTCTTGTCTGGTAAAAACCAAACCACACAAGACAATTGTCATTGAAGATTTGAATGTAAGTGGAATGTTGAAGAACCACAAACTTGCCAAAGCCATAAGCAACATTGGATTCCATGAATTCAGAAGACAATTGGAATACAAGTGTGCTTGGCATGGTAAGGAACTGGTGGTTGCCGATAGGTTCTATGCAAGTTCAAAGTTATGTTCTTGTTGCGGAAACAAAAAGGAAGACTTGACCTTGAAAGATAGAACCTATTGTTGTAATGCTTGTGACAATGAGGTTGATCGTGACTTAAATGCAGCGATCAATTTGGAACAATATACCGTGAGGTACACGGGAATAAACGCTGGTGGAGATGATAAGATTCATGTTGAGAAATCAACAGGTGGTCGTCTACGAAACCAGAATCAAACAGAAAGTCTACTTGTAGATTTTTGTAAGTTTTGAGTATCGGCATACAGGTCGGGTTTTAGTCTTTTTCGAACAGATTCCTCTTTATTTCGCATGATTTTAAAATTCTTTAAAAAATAGCTTGTGCCTTACTAAATAAAATAAGACTTTTATAGCATGGAGAAAAAAACATGGCAGCAATGAGCGATTATTTAGAAACCGAACTAATCAACCATATTTTCCGTACAGACACATTTTCGAAGCCTTCGGTATTGGCTATAGCCCTTTGCACAGCGGCCCCAGTCGATGGCGACGAGGGCGGCGACATTAACGAAGTTTCGGCCACTAATACTGGCTATGCCAGAGTATCAGTCAATGTTGCTAATAATACTTGGGCGCCAACTTCGTCTGGCAACGGCATCACAAGTAATTCCAGTGCAATCACTTTTTCAGCAGCAACAGGCAATTGGGGCACAATTACACATGTCGCTATACTTGATAGTGCTACGTATGGTCAAGGAAACGTATTGTTCCACGGTGCCTTATCAACGAGCAAGACCGTTACTACTGGCGATATCTTTTCATTCCAAACTGGGAATCTTCAAATCACTCTTGCCTAATTAGGATGCTTGATGCTTTTTATTGAAACAGATAGATTGGTTGTTTATGATAATCAAGATTTCAAGGTTTCAGAGGGTGGCGAGTTTATGGAAACCGATTTGATTCCTATTTACTTGGCTAGTGATCCTGAGAAAAAACCTATATATGCTTTACAAGCATATTGGATATTGAACCACATTAACTTTGGCGAGGAATAGTGCGAGGGGTTTATACTGCATATAGCGACATTACCAGCATTAGTTCTTCTAAAACTCTAATGCTCCTTACTGCCCCTTCGTCAGCAGTTCTTGAAATTATTGGTATTCATGTAACCAATCTTGACATAGAAACTTCGGAACAACTCAGCATTGGTTTATTCCGAGTCACTACGGCTGGTTCGCCTACTGGTACTGCTGTTACCCCAGAAAAACATGAAAATGGAGATGCCGCAGCCGCTGCTACGGTGCTTGGGAATCTTACTAGCGAGCCTACTACTTATGCTTCAAATCCAATAGATAAGCAGGGCGTTAACAATCTTGCTGGTTATCATTACGACCCAATACCGGAGGAAAGACCCATTGTGCCCCCATCAGGGTCAATGGGCATTAAACTTTTAGTTGCGCCATCAGCCTTTAATTGTTCTGTAATGGTTGTTTACAGAGAAATTGGCTAACGAACTTTTCGTCTGTTGTTTATCGGCACAGGCGGTTGTTTCAATTCATTGACCAATTCTTGATTATCATTGCCTGAAACTACTACATCACTTAGTGCGTTGGCTGAACCAACATCAGTTTCAACTATCATACCAACATCATCACCAGCGTTATTTGCACCAAAGGTTATATCTCGTACATTAGACCCGGATGGGTAGGACTGGTTTCCAGTCTGTTGACTGCCATATTGTTGTAATACTGCCCTTGCCTTTACGCCACTCATTGTGATATTCATGGTATATCTTATGTAAGTTATATCATTCTGCTTATCTGTTGTATTATAGGCACTCCACGAGTTGCCGTCATCAGTGGATTTTTCAAAAGTCCCAGCCGTTGGAGAACTTGTAGTATCCCCAGCTATAGATGAATCCGTAACATCATCGAATATTCTTACAACTAAAGTTGGCACTGTTTGCCCAAATTTTTTGGAAAATCTCCAAGCAAATATTTTATTGGTCACATTAGAATGTTTCATAGAAGGCTGATAGTGACTATCGGTTGAGTCGTCTTCGTAAATTACCACCAAACTGTAAATTTTTGCTGTCAAACAAGTTCTGCCAGCGCATCTAAAACTTATAAAGAATTGGATCGAATTTGCTGCCGGTACGCTTGTCAAATCGCCATTGATTACTTCAGTCCAACCCGTAAAGTTGCTCGGCAGATCGCTAAGACCGCTGAGTTCACTTCCCGTTCTGTAATACACTCTAAAAGGTTCGTTTTGCAAACCCAAATTAGAATCGCCAATGTAATTTTGGTGATTTGCTATAACACGCATAAACTTAACACATCCAGTTGTGCTTAATTCTGGTGTAATCAAGAAGCTGACGGGGTAGGATGTACCATGGGTGGGATCGAGGAACGACCAATCCGCTCCTAGAGGCCATACATATAATTGGCTTGTTGTCACCGAATCACCAGTTTTTAATGCGTAATACATTCCGTTTTCTGACCAACCCGAAAATTGATTTCCATCGATATGCGGTATCGGCGGTTTTCCTGTATCGGCCAAACTAGAATCTAGTTGGGATGTTTTAAATAAAAATCCATAATAAAAACTAGAGGTTCCGTAATCAGTGGCATACTTCTGGGCATTAGACAGATTCAATACAATGAATTTGTCTGCGAAGCTATCATACAATACTTGAGTTAATGTTGATGTGGCAGCAAATGTGTCTGTCCCGCCCGGTGGGACTTCTGTTGAACCGCTGCTGGGCGAACTGTCTGTTAAAAAGTTTGTTACGTTGCTTAATATGCCGGATTCTACACAACGATAAATTCTGTATGACGTTACAAAATACATAGCCTTCCCACCGGCGACAACGGCACTATTGTTAGAGGTTGCGATTATTCCGTTTTGGCCAGTTGTGGCAATATTTCCTGTAGTTGTCTGTTGGCCCGTTCTAAACTCGAATGCCGCAGTCGATTTGCCAGAAGACAAACTAGTCAAGGAATCACGTACATTATATTTATAAATTCTAGCCGTTGTAGCGGCGTTTTGGTCCAAGATCCAAACGAAATGAGAAGTGTCAGATCGAGTTGTATCTAATGCCAAACCGCAAGCGACAGTATTTCGTAGCGTAGTGGCATCCGGTAACCAATATACAGCTTTGATGTTGTCCGTTGTCGTTGCGGCAGCAATGGTTGTACCGCCCGTTTGGAAATCGCCATAATTAATGCCCTTGGCTACAAATAGCCCGCCGTTAGTGCTGGTGGCGTTTGTAGTTGAGGTGTAAACTCTCAATTCTTCAATAACAAAGCTCGTGCCACTATTAATTGTGCCCGCAGAGCCAGAAAGTGTAATGGATGTATTGCTGCTAATGGCTGAAATTGTATACCATGTCGAAATACTATCAGGATTGGTTGATCCAAATCCAATTCTAGCTCCTACTGCATATCTGTTTGTTGTCCATGTTGTGCTTGAACCTGTAACTGCTGTGCCTGATACTGAGACTGTTCCTGTGGTTGACAGGTGACGAGCGACAGCCAAGCCACGAATTGTATGGTTGGTAGTGGTAGGGTAAGTTAGAGTGATAAATCCAGACCACTTTAATTCATAAGTGGTTTTATCATACTCGTATGCTGCGATACGACGAGTTGCGCCAGCACTAGTTAACTCTGCGGTAAAAACCCAACTTTTTGTATCGTTAATGTCAATAACATAGGGATATGCTTGCGCATAAGCCGTAGAAAGTTCGTATGGGCGTGCAAAAGCCATCGGAATTGGTCCTGCCCAGTTGTCTAATTTATTTACATCATTATTTTGAACTATACGTGGTCCTAGACTTGTTTTTGTTGAATCATAACCTGAACTCAGGTCCGCCGTGTCCAGTGCGCTGGTTAATCCATCGAATATGTGTTCAGCTACTCTTAACGTCATTTTTTTTCCTATTATTGAGTGATTATAGCTCTTGCCTTTATGTTGGTCCCAAATGTTGTAGGAGTATATCTGATATAGGTGGTTTCATTACCTTTATCAGTTGTGTTGTAAGACCCATAAGAGGAGCCATCATTTGTGGACTTCTCAAAAGTTCCATTTTCTTGAGCGGTTGTTGTGTCTGTCAATAATAAAGTCCCCGTTACAGCGTCATAGATTTTGACTGTGAGTGTTGGTACTGTGCTCCCGAATGCCGTTGCAAATCTCCAAGCAAATCTATTTGCGCTTGTGCTGGAATTCCCAACAGATGGTTGATAATGGCTATCGTTTGAGGCGTCTTCGTAAATCACTGCTACGGAATATATTCTTGCAGGAATACAGAACGGCCCGAATATTCTAAATTCAAACATAAATTGAATTTCAGAAGCGCCTTCTAATTCTGATAGGTCACCTGTATCGTCTACCGACTTCCAGCTTCCCGAATCGTCAGAAATACCAGAAGTTCTGTAATACGTTCTAAGTGGTTCAGGCGATAATCCTAAGATAGACGACCCTAAATATTTGGCATGATTTACATAAACTCTGTAAAATTTAGTGGAATCCGAAACATCCATTGTAGGAGTAATCAATCTATTTTGAGTCGCAGCACTTGTTCCCTCCGCATAATTCCAATCTGCGCCTATAGGTAAAATATACATCATGTTTGTTGTGACTGTTGTACCTGTACGGACGAAAACGCCAATCCCATCTGCAACCGCTCCTGAAAAGCCAGCCGAACAACACGGATATGGTGTTAATCCAGAATCTGCTAAAGACTGATCGATTTGGAAGTTATCTGAAAACATGATATGATCGAATCGAGTCGCAGATGCCGCAGAATATTTAGTTACATAATGTTTTGTATTGCCTACGAAAACTATAAATCTGTCAATCATTGACACATATTCCACTGATGTGATAGCGCCTGATTCGGCAAAGGTAGAAGTACTTCCTGTTGGAATTTCGACCATACAGTCTGAAAGCCAATTTGTTACACTATCAACAATATTTGTCAATTTCGCCCTACAAATACGAGTTGTTGTTGCAAAATAAAGACACGAAACATCTTTCCCCGGCCCGTGAGCCGCTGTTGCAATTCTGTGTCCATTTGTCTGAGAAACCGTCCCAGCTACGGTTACCAAACCCGTTCTAAGAGTGAATGCCGCAGTCGATTTACCAGAAGACAAACTAGTCAAGGAAGCACGTCCATCATATTTGTAAACTCTTGGGGTTGTAGCGGCGTCTTGGTTTACAACATAAATTTCATGGGAAGTATCTGTTTTAGTTTCTGCCACACTTATTCCGCAAGCGACAGTATTTCGTAGCGTAGTGGCATCCGATAACCAATATACAGCTTTGATGTTGTCCGTTGTCGTTGCGGCAGCAATGGTTGTACCGCCCGTTTGGAAATCGCCATAATTAATACCCTTGGCTACAAATAGCCCGCCGTTAGTGCTGGTGGCGTTTGTAGTTGAGGTGTAAACTCTCAATTCTTCAATAACAAAGCTCGTGTCACCGATGTTGCCCGCAGAGCCAGAAAGTGTAATGGATGTATTGCTGTTAATGGCTGAAATTGTATACCATGTCGAAATTTGAGTGGGGTCAGTTGAACCAAATCCAATTCTAGCTCCTACTGCATATCTGTTTGTTGTCCATGTTGTGCTTGAACCTGTAACTGCTGCGCCCTGTACTTGGACTGTTCCTGTGGTTGACAGGTGTTGAACGACAGCCAAGCCACGAATTGTATGGTTGGTAGTGGTAGGGTAAGTTAGAGTGATAAATCCAGACCACGCCAATGTGTTTGTGCTTTTGGTAAAAGTATAAAGAGACACACGACGAGTTGAAGCGGCTGTTGACAAATCTGCCAAAAAAATCCAATAAATATCTGAACTCCATTCAATAATGCTGGGATACTGAGAGGCAATGCCCGTAGATTGTTCCATCGGCCTCCCCAAAGTTATGGGCATAGGCCCAGCAAATTCGTTTGTCTCGTCTTGCTGAATCAGAGCGCCAAGATTGATTTTGGATGAGTCATAAGACGTATATGGTGTGGTGGTAGTAGTGCCATCAAACACTAATTCAACTGCTTTTTTTGTCATTTGTTCTCCGTACTAACTGTTTCAGTGGCTTCGCCACAGTAATTTCTATGTATATAAGCCAGATTTCACTAAATACCAATATATTGGGAGACAAATGTGAAATACGGACCTTTAAGTTATCATAATCTTGGTAGAGTTTTTCCACGGACTGGAATTCGTAATTCTTTTTTTAAGTCCCATCGTAGAAAATTTAAGCTCTCAGCAATAGTAAATGGGTCAGCGAGCTTGTCTGTTTCTGCTACATTGGGTGCAACCCCTAGTCGGCTAATGCCCAGCACTTCGTCTCTTTCTGCCTCTGGGACAATATCAGCGACTCCAAGCCTCACAGTAGTTGGCACTTCGTCTCTTTCTGCCTTTGGTACAATATCGGCGACTCCAAGACTCACAGTAGTTGGCACTTCGTCTCTAACGGGGTCTGGTACAATATCAGCGACTCCAAGACTCACAGTAGTAGGTACTTCGTCTCTAACGGGGTCTGGCACAATATCAGCGACTCCAAGACTCACAGTAGTTGGCACTTCGTCTCTTTCTGCCTCTGGTACAATATCGGCGACTCCAAGCCTCACAGTAGTTGGCACTTCGTCTCTTTCTGCCTCTGGTACAATATCGGCGACTCCAAGCCTCACAGTAGTTGGCACTTCGTCTCTTTCTGCCTTTGGTACAATATCGGCGACTCCAAGCCTCACAGTAGTTGGCACTTCGTCTCTTTCTACCTCTGGCACAAT
>Ga0194131_10006164_pt1 | contig 16849 bp, 14 predicted proteins | sample TA2KigO120mmetaG_FD_148631 | JGI IMG/M metagenome (GOLD analysis project Ga0194131, IMG submission 148631) | Freshwater microbial communities from Lake Tanganyika, Tanzania - TA2015053 Kigoma Offshore 120m | ecosystem: Environmental > Aquatic > Freshwater > Lake | place: Tanzania: Lake... | reverse complement strand
TGTTACTCCAGAATTTCCTGTTTCTGTGTTTTTTGTTCTTGTTTTATCGTTGATGTGTTTGGTATTCACAACAAAATTTCTCAGGAAAAAATCAATACTAACGTTTTAGCCTTTTTTGAGCTCATTGATTACCTCCGGATCCAATAAATTTTGATTTATAACACAAAGTCGAAAACCAAATCTGAAAATCATGCAAGATATTCATATTAGCGTTTTTTATTAAACCATGTAAAATGTGATATTATGGCAGAATTCAAAAAAATTTTGGTACCAGTAGATGGATCCGCAAACTCTATGCGAGGACTAGACAAGGCCATATCTATTGCCAAGGCAAGCAATGCAGAGATTACAGGATACTATGTGTTTCATCTTCCGTTTTCTGCTGGAATTAAACTTACAAACAAGATGAAAAAAGATGCTGATGCAGAAGCGATTCGTTCTATTGGCCCTGCAATGCAACGATGTGAAAGAGCTGGTGCAAAATTCAAGTACAAAACTGGTGGAGGAAACACCGGCCAACAAATTATAAGCTTTGCTGAAAAAAACAGCTATGACATGATTGTTATGGGAGCAAGAGGATTAACTGGTGCAAAAGAAAAATTCCTTGGAAGCGTTTCAAATTATGTTATGCATGAATCAAAAATTCCAGTGTTGATAGTAAAATAATTACAATTCTTGTGGAATTTCTCAGAAATTAGATACAAAAACCATAACATGATTTTGTTAGCACCGGAAAAGTAAGAGGCATCTTGGATTTCTCACTTGTGATTAGAGAATAAATTTCCTTTACTGTCGACATCCATCTGCGTTAATGAATCTAAGGATTCGTCAACAGATCTCATGGGTTCCTTCGAGCTCAAATTTTATTTATGGTACAAGACTAAAAATCAAAACTGATAATCATAAATGAAAATCTTGTTTGTAAGTTAAATCCACTTTTACCATTCTTATGTAATGCAATTTAGTAGAAACATACTGATAGGAATTGTTGCCGGAATAATCACCACTGCAACCCTAATAGCTACTTCAGATTTTACCAAAGTGGATGCACAAATGGGCGGCTCACATGATATGGGTGGAATGCATGATGGAACAATGATGGGAAGCCAAGGACATCAAAATTTGCCTGGCTCAGTACAACAATCATGTCATCAAGCTGGTAGTATGCCGCCACACTATTGTGAGCCATATTACAATACAATGAGCTCAGTTAGGGGATTAAGGATAGGTAATGTTGATGTGCAAAATGACAACACATTATCGGTTACAGTACGCCAAATAGCAACTAACGCTGGAACAGTGGATCAAAAGATTGTGGTAGCAGGCGGAACAGGATACTTAGCTGGAGCAACAATTGTTGAGGGAGGTTGGTCAGACACTAAAACTATCACCATTACTTTTGAAGGATTAGGCACACTTTATGATCAAGGCAGTGTACATCTTCATATTTTCCCAATAACAAGCTAGTCTTTCTTTTTTAATTTTTAAAAATATTGTAAAGATCAGTTCTTCTGTTTTGCAGCAACGGTAGAGCTCGCCTTGTCTTTTTTAGTTCATCGAGTGATATGTTTATGATTCCAATTCCTTGACGCTTTTTCATATCTAGTATTTTTCCGTAAGGATCAACTACAACGCTGCGACCACAGTATATGTTACCTACTTGATCAGGTGCAACTACATAGCATCCATTTTCAATTGCACATGTTTTGTTAATTGTAAGCCAGTGTTCTTCTTTTCTTTTTCCTTTTACCCAAGCAGATGGTGCAATCAAGACTAAAACTAAAACAACAATTGCAGAAATGGCGGCAATCTTTTTGTTTTCATTTGTTTCAAAAAGTGATTTATTACCTTATTATTTTTTGGCGATAAAAAATAAAATTAGGTAAGAATATTGTAAGCGTTCCAATCGCCTCTGCGTCAATCTAGAGCCCGACAACAAATCTCGACGGGTTCCTTCGAGCCCACAGGTTTCCGTACCCCCCGTGATGTACGGGTACTTTTTTCTTTTTTTTATCCTTTTGGTTGCTTTTGCTCTCCGATCGGAAGCGCAACCAAAGTATATTTTTTGGCAACGAGCTTTTCTCCTTGGCGTTGTGTTTCAACAGACAGTGGCGGAATTTGTTTTAACTTTTCTTTTGTCTCGTGGCCCTTGCCCAAGCTGGATATGATTTTCAGCGCTGAGACCAAATCAGCTGATTCATTTGAAACTATCGTTGTCAGGATCTTATCTCCTGAAATGTACCGACCAACCATGTAGTGGCTTTCAAAGAAGACAACAACTGACTGAAAATCTCCAAACAATCCATTATACTTTCCTAACCTGATTCTGTATGAAAACAATTTTGCAATGTCTCTTAATTCTGCTAACCTTGTTCTGGCTGCACAATCTTCAGAGACAACATATGAGACAAGCTCTCCCTCGCTGTCTGTAATCATTATACTGTGAAAATTAGGAAGTAAACGTACTAGGCTGGCTACATAGTCATCCATACTGTTTTCACGCAGTTATTCTTGTCACAATTTTGCCCGCAATTCTTACGACTACAAGAGCCGTAGGGAGGGCGATTGCAAAACCCATCACGTAAGCTCGTGTCCATATTTCAATAAAATTAGAAATCAAACCTACACTGATTAGAGTAATGAATAGTGACACACTGAACACCATCATCGTTACCATGATGGTTACGAAAAGAAACTGCGAATATTTTTTGTTCAATTTTGCCATATTCACTAACCTCCTAGACAACGTATCTCTGCACAATCGCAATTTTGTTGACTATCAATTCTGCGGCCTGCCGTGCGCTTGCAAAACTAGCATCTGCCAACCATCCCTCATGTCCAACCCAGTCGCCGACCACATAGAGATTTTCCACTCCGTTAATCTGTGGTGATGGTCTGCCATCGAAGCCGTTCTGTGATGTGGTTAGAATGGCATTTGAAGTTGTCATGTTTGGCAAAAACCTCTCTTTTACCAGATATTTTCTCCAATTTGGTTGCATCATGTCTAAGAGTTCTTCCAACTCTGATCTGATTTTCTTTGGTTCTTCATGATTGGTATGGTTGAGGTATTTTGAGAGGTGTATGAATGCGCCATCTTCTGGAGCCAATTTTGCAAAAGAAGAATGCACAGAAAGATACAACGGAGAGTCTATTCCAAGTGCAAAACTGTTGTCTGGATTTGGAAGTCTGCTTAGTGCTACATCAAGTGATGCAGTCTTGAGCGGTATTGCTGAAGTGGCAAATCTCTCTATATGTGGTATTCTCTTTCCCATCAAGCTTGATGCAACTGAGGGAGGTGTAGCTAAGATCACAATTGATGCCTCTACTTTAGTTCCATCGCTTAGAGTGATACCTCTTACGGCATCATCAAATTCTACTGAGACAACTTTCTTGTTTGAGATTATTTTTGCACCGTAGGATTTTGCCTTTAGTGCTAACCCGTCTGCAAGTGTCTGCCAACCATTATCAAGATACATGACTCCCCCATTGCCCATTTGTAGTTGGGCTAATGCCGTGCCTGCACTCTGAATTTGCGGATCGCTGACAAATGTGTTTAACTGTATCATAGCCTGTATGAAGGATATCGCGTCGATATCGACTACATTTTCAGCTAACCAGTCGCTCAAAGTGACATTTTGAATCTTTGTTGTGTCAATTGTTGGAAGTGTTTCATAAAAGTCGGCAAGAGATTTTTTACCAGACTCGCTCAACAAAGGCGATTCGTAGATGGTTTTTTTGTCTACTGGGAACAGATACTGTTTTTTGTCTTTTATTGCTTGAACTATATAGTTTGTCTTCTTTCCAGAAAATGGGATTTCCAGTTCTTTTAGTACCTGAACTCCCTTTGCAGCAAGATACAGTGCATGTGCTCCTTGGTTAAAATAAAAACCGTCATGTTCTTGTGTTCTTGCCCTTCCACCGTAACCCGTAGATTGCTCAAACACAGTTACGTCATATCCAGCGCGTGCAAGATATGTTGCGGCAGTTAGGCCTGCCAGCCCGCCTCCGATTATTGCTACATTTTGTTTCATGAATGGGATGTGGTATTATTCGTATTAAAGACAAGGAATTTTTTGCACTTGGATAATTGCAAATTAATAGTGCTTTATCTCAAATCTTACAGTTGGGAATCAAGACTAAATCTTCTCAAAGTGAAAGTATGACATTTAGGCTAGAATCAGCAGCCCTTGACAAACTTAAAGCCAAAGCAAATCAAGATAGAATAAGTCTCAATACGTTGGTTAATCAGATTATTGTTGGTTATGCAGAGTGGGATCTAACCGCAATTGGTGCAGGGTGGATGGTAATGCCAAAAAGTGTCATGAAAAAAATGATTGCAAAACTAAGTGAAAAGGAAGTAGAACAGCTAGCAAAGGAAACATTTGGCGAAATGAAGGGTGTTGCTCTGTTCATGACGAACAAAAGCGATTTAGAAGCGTTTTTCTCCATTGTGCGAATGCGCTCCAAAAAATCTGGCTTTCAAGTTAAGGAAATGACTGAAAACAACAAAACCACACTCATAATTCAACATGACCTTGGTGTGAAATGGTCATTATTTAGTAAAACATTTTATGAAGAAATATTACACAGTCTAGACAAAAGGGTAACCTTTGAGATCAGAGAAAACACTATTGCCATTAATGTAGAACATTAGATGTTCATCAATTGCAATCGTTACTTCCATACAATAAGACAATCTTTTTACAGAAAAAAATCGATAGTGGCATTGTAAGCCACACAATCGCTCTCTGCCGTTACTTGGATTTGAGAGAAGTCATATCAATAGAGAATCGGTACTTTACATCCGCTTTAAGCAGTCTTTCGTAAGCTACGTTGACCTTCTGGATGGGGATGATTTCGACATCGGCAGTGATGTTATGTTTGCCGCAAAAGTCGAGCATCTCCTGCGTCTCGGCAATACCTCCAATAAGCGAGCCAGAGATGCTGCGACGCTTGAACAAAAGTCCAAAGGCAGAGACGGCATGAGGATTGTCCGGTGCTCCGACAACTGTGATGTTGCCGTCGCGACGGAGTAATTGTATGTAAGCGTTAATGTCATGCTCGGCAGAGACCGCGTCGAGGATAAAGTCGAAACTGCCGACATGCTTGTTCATCTGGTCAGCATCGTGGGAAACGACAACTTCGTCGACGCCGAGGCGAAGTGCATCATCCTTCTTGTTAGGCGAAGTGGTAAAGACTACAACATGGGCTCCAAGTGCATGAGCAAACTTCACTGCCATGTGGCCCAGTCCACCAAGACCAACCACGCCAACTTTCTTGTCCTTGGTGACTCCCCAGTGGCGCATCGGCGAGTATGTTGTAATGCCAGCGCATAGGAGAGGCGCGGCTCCGGCGGGATTAAGGTTGGAAGGAACATGGAGGACAAAGTGTTCTTTGACGACGATGCTGTCGGAGTAACCTCCGTAGGTGACACCTCCAAGGTGGACATCTGGTGAGTTGTAGGTGAGAGTCATGTTCGGGCAGAACTGCTCAAGACCAGCTTTGCAATCTGGGCAGTTGCCGTCAGAGTCAACCAAGCACCCAACTGCAGCAAGGTCACCGATCTTGAACTTGGTGACTGCAGAGCCGACCTTGGTGACACGGCCAACTATCTCATGGCCTGGAATGCACGGATAGACGGTGGGCATCACACTCCACTCGTTACGTACTTGGTGGAGGTCAGAGTGGCAGATACCGCAGAAAAGAATTTCGATCTGGATGTCGTGTTCGCCTGGATCGCGTCGCGGGATCATGGTTGGAGCAAGCTGCGACGTTGCACTTGCAGCGGAATACGCCTTCGCGTTATACAAGGATTTAGCCTCCGATATACATCCTGTTCGTATGATAAAAGACTTGTCACGTGAGCTATTATTGTTGGTTGATTTTGGACAATATTGTTATTGCAAATCATTGCCTATTGTGGTCTTACAAAGGAGGTTTTTAGAGTTACCATAAATTTCCACATAATCCATAATTCAAAATCAGAAAATAAAATTAGGATAGGAGTTTGAAGCACTCCAATCGGCTTTCTGCGTCACTAAATCTAAGGATTCGACAACAAATCTCGTCGGGTTCCTTCGGGCCCGCCTATATTTGTCGACGGGCTCACTTTCTGACGATCACTTTGCCGTTTGGCAGCGTTGCGACGTATTGCCAGCCTAGTACGTTTGCTTCCGGATTTTCACAGTATACTGATCACTGACAAGGAGGGAGAACTTGTTTCATATGTTGTATCAGAAAATTGTGCAGCAAGAACAAAGCTGGCAGAACTAAAAGACATTGCAAAGTTATTTTCCTATCGAATCAGGTTAGGAAAATATAATGAATTGTTTGAAAACTTTCAGTCAGTTGTTGTTTTGTTTGACAACCACTACATGATTGGAAGGTTCATACCTGAAGACAAAATCCTGACAACAATAATTTCAAAAAAATCATCTGATTTGATCTCAACGCTAAAAACCATATTTGATCTTGGCAGGTACCAAGAGACAAAAGAAAAGCTAAAACAAATACCGCCTCTGCCTGTTCAAACACAGAATCACGGAGAAAAGCTTGTTGCCAAAAAATATACTTTGGTTGCCCTTCCAATTGGAGACTCAAGGCAATCAAAGGTATAGAGAGATCAACAGGCCCTGGTTGTAGCACGACTTTAGTATTGACATTAAAAACGGATCTCATTAGAAAAAGTTACGGGAGTGGGAATTCACGATGCATTCGGCAAATAAAAAATCAAGGTAGGAATATTGCAAGCGTCCCAATCGCTTCTTACCATTTCTGAAAGTAAACAGTATTCGTACTCCAATCCTTTTATACAAATTTTGTATAAAGAAAACCATGAAAAACAAGCACGACCATTTCAGGCCAAACTGCCCAAAAAACGAGCCTGAGATGCTTGCAACCCACTCAAATGGAACAGTCTATTACAGATGCAAGAATTGCAACTATTTTGGAACAATAGAGTCCTTTACAGAGCCTTTTCATGCTTCCGAAATATTACAACAGCATTAATCAAACTCGAGGATGCGTCTTCAAGATAAGATACAATTTTATCATAGTCTTGCAGGGTTTGTTTTTCTGAGGTCACAGTTTTTCTGGTTTCAAGCGTATTGATGGCATCCTGTATGTTCTGCAATGCTTCTAATGTATTATCCAGTGGATTTGTCACATGAATGGTGACTGCCAGATGCTTTTTAATTTGATGATGACGCAAAAAATGTTGGTTAGGAGTTTGAAGCACTCCAATAAGCTTTCTGCGTTATTGACTCTAAGGATTCGTCAACAAATCTCGACGGGTTCCTTCGGATCCGCTTACTATCAATAATATCAAAAACAAAACTTAGTAGTATTCATATAGAAAAATTAGTAAAAAGCATTTCAAAGAAAGGATACAGAGATGGCAGAAAGTAATTACGATATACTGGGTATTTCTGATGGTGCATCACAACAAGAAATACGAAGTGCCTTTAGAAAACTTGCCTTAGAACATCACTCTGATCGGGGAGGCGATGACGAAAAGTTCAAGCGGATAAAGCTTGCATTTGAGGATCTAAAGCAAGGCAAAAAATATCCAGATTCACTTGAAGAAACATCTAAAAAAAACAGATTTTACTCAGGTGATTCAGAAGAAGAAAAAAGAAGAAAAAATCTTTTACTCTCAAAAGATGTTGCGCGAGAAATGAAAATTGCCGAAGAATGGGCAGCTGCATTAAACAGAACTGATGCTACAGGCGTCAGACTATTTGGCTCAAAAGAACTAGGTGAGCTAGAGTTTGAACGAAAGGCAAACAAGGCACTCTCAATTAAAGGCAAGTACTGGGCAGGTCATCTAAGATATGATGGACCAATTATAATGTGGGGAAGCATAACAAACCCGTACTTTAGCGACAAAGACGAATTCAAGACACACGTCAGAGTAACAAATGGAAATTTCAAATTAATAGATCCTGTTGAAAACAAATACGACATTGTAAACGGAGCAAAAATTACAGCAGACGACGGTGATATCATAGTGGGCAACGTGTCTGGAATTAAGGAACTCTTGCCAGATCCGCAAGGGCGAGTTGGATTGCATGTTTTAAAAGAACACTTTACTCAGCTAAAAGCCCAAAAAGGCAAAATAATTGCAGGTAATATCCGGGAAACTGTAAGGCTTGAGGCAGAAACTATAGTTGTGATAAATCTTGTTGATAATATCAAAATAAAAGGGAAAAATATCTTGGTTTACGGAAGCAAGGTAAACTATAACGTAGAGTTTGAGCTAAAAGAGGGAGGAAAAATTAGATTTTATGACGAGGGCTCTGGTTTTGATATTAGTGACGACGCAATTATTCGACTAGAAAATGGAAAACAGTTTCGATTACGTGAGCTTAAAGGAGCCCAGATGATAGGATATGGTGGCAAAGAAATTACATACGACTATCTTGATGGCAAGGGAAAAAACCACACAAAAAAGGCTGGTTTAGGTTTTAATCTAGGTGATTTCTTCAAGTAACATTTACACAAATTAGCTAATATCAAAAACCAAAGTTTTTTAATTTTTTATCTAGACTTTGTTTATTATATTTAGTATTTTTTCTGGAAGAACTTTATAGTCTGCCTTTGATTCTGCTGCAACATAAAGCACATCATCTCCAATAGGTACACTAATTGCAAGAACTTTTTCTCGCAATGACATTGCAAACCTGACCTTGCCAAGCTGCTTATCAAATTCTTGTCTCATTCTGACTCGTAGTGCAAGCTCCATAAACAACATCTCATCATCTTTTTGGCTTTCTAAGGGTTCTATTCCATCCTTCATACCGCCCGCAACCAGTCTTCCTCTAGGATTTATCACGCCTGCAAATCTGATAAGGGGATCAAGATTTTTTATTCCATCACAAATCTTACTATAGTCAAAGATGCGGCTCAAGCTGTACTATATTTGAGGGACCCATATTTGGACTCATCGATAGTTACACAATTAAATCAAAACATAAACTAGAAACGACAAATTATGCGATAAAGTTATGTTATAAAACGACCTTCTTTCACTGGTAAAGGTCTTGTTTAGAATTGTAGGAGTTTCTGCATTTTTGGTTTTAATGATGATCTTACCAAACACTGTTGAAGCCTCACATAATCAAAACCTGTACGTTTCTGCAGAAAACTTGCGCTTTAACAATCACTTTGCGGGCTCGATGGTAATTCAAGTTGTGGTTACGGATCCAAACATTAGAACACTTGATGATGCATTGGGAGAACCAGCTGTTACACTTAATGGCAAAAAACTTCGTATGGTTCAAGCAAGTGATGGAAGTTGGTATGCATATTTTGCCAACAAAGCAAAAGCACAAGAAGCAGATGATATTGCAGATAGCGGAGAGGACGGTAAAGGCTTAGACTTTGGTGTCTTTTGTAGCCCAAATACTGCCGCTCCTGTATTAGGTGTTAGTTTTTCTGATACTGAAGGAGTTGCCATTTCAACTGGCAATGGCATCTCAGGTGCCACTAATGGTAAATCCTCATTTAGTGCATGCACAGGAGCCCCTGCTAGTCCAACAACGACAATAAACAATGTTGTGCGAAATCCATCTGGTCTAAATCAAAATTCTAATGTTCCAGTAGGCCAAATAGGAATAGATGCGGACATTTGGCCTGTAGTGCAACTATTTTCATTTAGCAATGATGTTACGATACAGTATAATCGAGCAGGAGGCACACAATCAGTCACACTTCACTATGATGATATTGAAAACATCTCAATAAATCTTGATAGAACCAGTTATCCTACAAACTCTGAGGTGATTGCAACAATCTATGATATGCAGCTAAATCAGGATCCTACCTCTGAAGACTCTTGGACATTTACTGCCAGCTCTACTCAAAGAACATTCTATTATGCATTTACATCATCTGGTTCTAATGCAGCAAATGGTGGAACAGGTCTTATCAACATAGCATCAAAGCTATCAAATCTTGGATTTGAAAAAAACGGGAAATTATCTTTAAACTTGGGTAATATAGCTGAGTTAAAAACAAACCAAATACAACCATCAAGCACAGTTTCTGATGGTGGTGCTAACACATTTTCAAATATTATAACATTTACTGAAACACAGCCAAATTCTGGAATTTTTGTAAATTCAGATCATCAAGGAAAATCAAATATTAAAATTTTAAGTTCTGCCCCAAGAGGTCAAAGTGCCATAATTGAATATAACTCACAGTCGGCTTCTATTTTATCTGGAACCTTTACGGCTTCTCTATCGCTTGGAGAAAAAGCATCAAAATCAATACAACTTTCTACACTGATTCCAGGCAAAAAATTTGCAGTAACCTTAGTAGATCCTGATCAAAACCTAAGTTCGATGAAAAAAGATGATTTCCATGTTTACAATAGTACAGCAATTATTCCTTCAATCCAGATAGGAAATCCAGTCACGCTAGAAAAGACATCTGAGGTAAAATTTTTTGAAACATCTGGCACATCACTTACTTCATCAGGTATTTCTTCTATAACTTTTAGAGTAAATGACACAAATTCTGATATTTTACTAATCGATACAAGAAGTGTAAGTTCTGCTACTAATTTTGAAAAAATTTCAATCAACCTTGGCATAACTGCAGACACGCTTGCAGATTTGTTAATTGATGAAGATGAATCAGACACTGATGGAACAAACTGGATTAATTACGATTTTAGATCATTTCAAAATCAACTTGAACTAGATACAAATGATTTTTCTGATACAACGATGACATTGTATTTCGGTAGCCTTTCAGACGCAACTCCTGTCACAATATTAGATAAAGGTGATATCTCAAGTGCCAAAGGAATAGTGCAAATAGACAACGAAGATGCAGTTTCAATAAAAAGCAAAACAGGAACAGTGTTCTTGGTTGTAAACTTTGATTCAACATCAGATACTAGTGGAGCAGGAAGAATAGCAAGTGAGACAGACAGACAACCAATAGTGTTTGATCTGTTTTCTTTTGGAGAAAGTAATTCCGAGCCAATTAACAATGCAAAATATCGACTAGAGTTAAAAGAATCAGCGGCTAATTCTGGTTCCTTTATAGGTAGTATGGAAATTTCCCAATCAAATCGGTTTGATTCAAGTTTCGTAAAAACACTTCAAACAATAAGTGATGATGTAAAACTGCTAATAAATCAGAGATTGCTTGATGAGCGAGGAATTGATCTAAAATATTCTGATATTGCAAGTGCAGGAGTGGGTTTTGATGTCTCATCTAAGACTGATGTTAGAACAAACGATGGCAAAGTTACACTAAACCAAAGGACATTTCGTTTTGGCCAACCAGTTAAGGTGATATTGATGGATCCTGACCTTAACCAAAAACATGACAGAATCGATATCTATCTAACATCAAATGATCCAAATTCTGATAATGTAGATACAGTTGTTGACCAAAGTGGCAACTTACTATTAGAAATAATGATTAAAGATGTTAGATACAAGCGTTGTACGATAAATGGTGTTGAGACAGGCGGTCTTGCATCTACTGGTTTTACACTTGTTGAAACAGGCCCAGCTACTGGTATTTTTGAGGGAATCTTTAGAATGCCAACACAAATCTGTAACCGCGATGGAACAAGGCTAATCTCTCCTGCTGGCGGAAGCATCGAAATCGAATATCATGATGCACTAGACTCGTCAGGTAAACCAAACATTTTTGGGCTAACATTTACAAAAACCACAACTTCTACACCAAGAGTTGATGAAAAAGTTCCTGACTGGCTAAAAATTAATGTAAGAGCATGGGTTGATAAAAAAACAAATGATGATACGTTTCTCAATGGAATTCAATATCTTATCAATGAAAACTTGATCATGCCAAAGATACAAGAAGGTAAATCAGAAAAAAAACTACCATTGTGGATTAGAAATAATGCCGATTGGTGGTCAAGTGGTCTTATCACACAAGACGATTATCTTCGTGGAATTGAATATCTAATAGAAAAAGGCATAATCAAACTGCCATAATTTTTTATTTTTGATAAGATTCGCATTTACATCCTTTTACTAAACACTTGCCATTGCCATTTTCATGTATTGCCTTGTCATGAAAGCATCCCGACTCTACATTATGACATCTCATATTTAGAAAATTTGGATTTTAACCATATATGATACAATACTCACAATCGCAGATTTGCACTTGCTTGCTTTTTGCAAGACAATTTTTATGCTGTCCTGCTTGGCATTGAACGCAAATTTGATCTAGGTTATCTACTTTTGAATATTTTTTTGACTGATCAAATCCAAAACCGCCATCTTGTGGGCCAACCATAACAAAATAAAGAAAATCTAGTATTTTAGCTCACTGGGTAACTTTTTACCATACTGCCATGACAAGCTATTCTTTGCTATCTTTTGTTTGATTTTTTTTATCCTGTTTATCCCAGAGATGCATTGTTCCTCTTAACATAAAGCAACCAACAATTATCGCTACAAACCCACTTAATACAAAACCAATTACATTTCTTATGCTTTTTAGCTTTGACACACAAGCTTTTGACCCAACTTGAAATTAAATTCAGCTGTTCTCAATGTCTTGTGCAAAGCATTCATTTACTGTGTTTTTTGATGAGTAAAGCATTGGCAAATAAAAAAAACATTGCAATTTGGATTGCAATAATAGGTGGCGGCATAGCATTTTATCTTCTATATGGAATCGCAGCAGAACTTATGCGATGATTTATAATTTCTTAGGCTTTTTGTTTTTTTGATTTTTGTAGTTCATCTAGCTGCTTTTTTGTTTTTATATGCTCATTACGTTCACGTTCTATTGCCTGTTTTAAAACCTCGATCTCCTTTTGCGCCTTTTGCAATTTTGCATTAGTTGATGCTACGACTGCACTTGCTGCCTCTATAACATTTTTTGATGCTCCGCCTCTTCCTGCACTAGAAAGATCATTTTCTAAAAGTTTAAGCTCCTTTTTTGCAGCCTCGATTTCTCGTTTTTTGTTGTCGCTTTCATCTTTCAAATACTGAAGCTGTTGTCTTGCCAAATCCACCTCAGAATTGGCCTTTGCAAGCTCTGTTTTTACCTGCTCATACTTTTCTATCACTTGATCTAATTCTACCTGAGACTCGGTTGGTTGCGATTTTAATTTTTCTAGATCCTCTTTGTGTTGTGCAATTTGTGATTTTATTGAGGCAAGCTTTAGGTTTGCCGCATTGAGATCATCTAGTGTTGATTTTGCTATACTATGTTCTGATTTGGCAGAGTTTAGTCTAGCTTGTAGTTCTGCATACTCTTTTTTTATTGCCTCCATCTCTATCTTTTTTTGATTCATTTCCTTTTTTGAAGACATTAAATTTCCAACAACTTGATCATATTCTTCTTTCACATTTGCCAATTTTTGCAAAATTGAATTAAGATGCTCAGTATTTGTCTGGATTTCTTTTCTCAGATAATCTGACTCGCCTTGTGCATGTTCCTTTAGAACTTCGTTTTGAGTTTTTACGGCTGGAGTGCCTGATTCTTTTTTAATTAATACATCCTCTGGTTCATCTTGTTTTTTTGAGCGTTTAAAGAATCCCATTTTTCAACTCACTTCCTTTTTTTTATAAAATTAAGATAAAAGCCAATTCCTCCAACAATAAATCCCAATACTATGAAACCCATTCCTGTTTGTGGCGACTCGCTAAAGGTGATTGGGGCTAGCATGAATATGAGTGCGCCTAAAATTATAAGAAAAAATCCACCGCTTTTTCTTGGTTTATTATGTTCGCTATGTGCCAAAGCAGTTCTTTTATTGAACATAACTGTATAGAGTTTGTGCAACCTTTTTCCTGCCAATGTCATTTATGAACGGCCCAATACGTGGACCTCGATCTGTTGAAAGGATTATTTGATAAAGCGTTTTGAACAAGTTTTTTGGCTCAATGTTATTAGCCTTTGAAATTTGATATATTGAATTTTGAATGTCTTGTGGTTCACTCTCAGCAGAAAGAAAATCAGCTATATCTTTTAGTACTTTTTTAATCGACTCATCAAGATTGATTTCAATTTTTTGCTGAGTATCAAAATCGTCTGCAAAATTACCAGCTAAAACAATTAAGTCCTCTATCTGCGGATCAACGTTTTTGATTGTACCATAATCAAGCAGTTTTTTTGTAACATGCTGTATTCTATTTTCTTTGAAAATTTTACACATCTCAATTAAAAGTCTGTAGCTGACATGTTGTGAGGGGTTTTTTGGTGGTTTTAACAGGTTTACATATTGGTAAAGTCCCTTTGCCTTCACAACCTTTGCTTCATTATCAAGCTTGATTTTGCCAAAAAATATGTCCTCTAATTCATTATACTCATCCATAAGTGATGGAATATCTTCAAAGCCAAGCTCTCGTGCGCCAGTAATTCTTTTGTAAAGTAATAAAAGAATTGATTTTGGCGTTCCATATTTTAGCCAGCTTTGTGCAGTAACAACATTTCCAAGAGATTTTGAAATTTTTTTGCCACCCTTGTCTAAGAACATCTCATATTTTACATGATGTGGATGAGGAAATTTTAAGATCTCATCTGAAACCCAGTCATTTACCTTTACAGAATCCATAATATCTTTTCCATAGGCTTCAAATCGTATATCAAATGCCTGCCATCTAGCTGCAAATTCTACTTTCCATGCAAGCTTGCCAAGGTCTTTTGTAATGTCTGCTATTCCGTCGTTGCCACATCCCTTGAGGTTTTTTGAACCTATCAGAGCGTCTTGGCATTTGTATTTGATTTTTTTTTCATCCTGTAGGTATTCGTAGGCTTCTGCGGTGTATAGTCTGTTGCAGTTTGAGCAGACAGGAAAATATGGCAAAAATTTTTGATATTTTTCTTGGCCTACTAGCTCTTCAATCTTATTTCCTATCTTTTCACTATTAATCAATATGGTATGAATTTGCTCTTTTAGCAATCCTTTTTGATATGTGTCATATGCACGCTTGAATTCATAACTTATACCAAGCCTGTCAAGGCCTTCTAACAAAATACTGCTCATGTGCATTCCATATGACTCATGACAGCCCAACGGATCTGGGATCAGAGATACTGGCTTTGCAAGATGCTCATCAAGTGAAGAAGGAAAGCCTTCTGGAATTTTTCTCAATCCATCTAAATCATCAGAATATGCGACAAGCTCTGACTTGTAGCCAAAATTTTCAAGCGCAAGCTTTACCCCATATGCCCGTACTGCATCACCCAAACTGCCAATATGTGGTATGCCTGATGCACCAAGGCCGCTCTCAACTTTTAACAGTTTTGTGTTTCTTCCAAGTGCTTTTTCTCTTTCAACTAGTTCCCATGCAAGCTTGTCTATCCACGTACCCTTTCCGATAGTTTCTTGTTTTGACATTTACTTTCCTCATAGTTCCTTTGCCATGTAGGGGCCAAGAAGGAAATAACCGAGCTTTCGATAATACTCTCTAGTGCCAACTGCACTTATGACTAGGATCCTATTTGCACCAAATTCTTGTTTTGATATTTTTTCAGCTTCACTCATTAATTTTTTTCCCAAACCAGAGTGCTGAATGCTGTCTTTTTCATGTTTTCCTATTTTTAGTGATTTTCCATATACATGAAGCTCACGTACAATGCATGTCTTGTCTGTTACCTCTTTTCTGTGAGCCTCATTACCTGGATGACGCAGTCGTACAAAACCATAGATCCTGTCATCTGAATCATCAAAGGAAAGAAAGACCTCATTGCCTCCTGAGGAGGCATAGTTTTCACGATTTAATCTTAGATCATCAAATGTAACAGCTGTTTCTGATAGCCCCGCCTCTCTACATCTAATACATTTGCAGCTAAGATTTTGTTCATGCAAATTTTTATGTACAATCTGGCGCAAGTTGCCAAGTTTTTGTCCTGCAATAATTTCTTCTTGCGATATTTCACGCTGAATACGCATTATTCTTACCCAGCGTGGAACATTCTTTTTGATTTCAGTTAATACTGTAACAAGCTCTTCATCTGAATATGGCTTGTATTTTCCATCAAGATAGTCATTGTAAAGTGGAGTGTTTTGTAATACTAGTGATGGATAAATCTTTAACATGTCTGGCTTGAAGCGTGGGTCAGAAAAAAGCATCAAAAAATCGGAAATATCATCATTTGGAGTCATGGTTGGCAAACCAGGCATCATATGAGCAACTATTTTGTAGCCTGCATCTTTAGCAATCTGAAATGATTCTATAACGTCATTTAGATCATGCCCACGGTTTACAATTTTGTAAACACTCTCATGTAAGCTTTGCACACCAACCTCGATTCTGGTAATTCCAAACTCTAACATTGAATCTACATGTTCTTTTTTACAATAGTCTGGCTTTGTTTCAACTGTAAATCCTACATTTCTAATTGTAGCATGTTCGTTGTTTTTCTTTGCATCTTCTAATGTCGGAGAATCAAAACCATTTAATGCATCATAACAAGATTTTATGAAATTTTCCTGATACTGTATTGGCATAAAAGGAAACGTTCCACCAACAATTACAAGCTCTAGCTTTGTTGCATCATGACCATAAACTAATAATTTTTCAAGCTTTGTTAGTATCTGCTTTTTTGGATCGTATTTGCTCTCAATGGCACTTAAGGCTAGGGGCTCTTTGCCTGTATAGCTGTTTGGGGTATTGAACTCAACACCTCCTGGGCAGTACGTACATCTGCCATGTGGACATGCATACGGCTTTGGCATTAATGCGATAACCGCAACACCTGATGCTGTCTTGACTGGCTTTTTTAACAAGACATTTTGTAATCTCATAAATTCTTCTCCAGTAACTGTTGAAAGTATTTCATAATTTCTTGGAATTCTCTCAAGCGAGTATTTTGTGCAAATTTTCTTGATTTCGGA
>Ga0194131_10006159_pt1 | contig 16856 bp, 13 predicted proteins | sample TA2KigO120mmetaG_FD_148631 | JGI IMG/M metagenome (GOLD analysis project Ga0194131, IMG submission 148631) | Freshwater microbial communities from Lake Tanganyika, Tanzania - TA2015053 Kigoma Offshore 120m | ecosystem: Environmental > Aquatic > Freshwater > Lake | place: Tanzania: Lake... | reverse complement strand
GCCCTTCGCCGGGCCCGGCCCATCGGCGCTCGCGACCGCGCCGGGCGCGCGGCCGGTCGCGCTCGCGGGCTCCGAGACCGGGCAGCTCCTGGTGGTCGACGCCGCCGACGGCGCCGTCCGGTGGGCGGTCGATCACCCCGGCGAGATCGCGACCGCGCCCCGGCTCGCGGGCGGGAACGTCCTCGGGGTGTGGCGGGGGAGCGACGGGTCGATCCTCCGTGCCGTCGACGTCGAGACCGGCGCGCTGCGCTGGGAGACGTCCCTCGGCGCGATCGCCGGCGCTCCGGCGGTGGTCGACGGCACGGTCGTGGTGGTCCACGGGGAGCGCATCCACGGCGCCGCGGCGCACGGCCTCGATGCGGCCACCGGCGCCGAGCGCTGGCAGACCCCGCTGGCCGGCTGGTGGGACGCGGCCCTCGAGCCGGTGGTGGGCGGCGGCACCGTCTACCTCCTCGACGGCATGGGCACCGTCGTGGCCCTCGACCCGACCACCGGCGCGGTCTCCTGGAGGAGCGAGACCGGCCGCCCGCTGGTCGGCGGGCGGCTCGCGATCTCGCCGGACGCGGTGGTGTTCGCGTCCTACGACGACGAGCTGATGGTCCTCGACCGGGCCGACGGCCGGCTGCGGGCCGCCGAGCCCCAGCCCGGTGTGCCGGTCGACGTCGCCACCGCGTCCGACCGCCTCGTCGTGGCCCTGCGCCTGGCGAGCCCCAGCCGGGTGGAGGCCCGACCGGTGCCCTGATGCCCCGTCGCGCGGGCCCCGGGACGGATTGCCCGGTACCGGTGCTTCGAAGCGGTATGCGCCATCCCCGGCGGTCGCCGGGGCCGGCCCGACCCGGGGGGTCGTGCCCCGGCCCGGAGTGTGGCGCGCCCGCCCGGTAGCATGACCGGCCACCCGGGCCCGGCCCGGGAATTCACACACCCGCACTCCGAGGTCGCCCGGCCCCTCCCATGGAGGCCTCCCGGGCGCTCGCGGGTGGACGTCCAACCGAGGAATCACAAGGAGCTGACGCGCGTGGCCGTCGTCACCATGAAGCAGATGCTGGAGGCCGGAGTCCACTTCGGTCACCAGACCCGTCGTTGGAACCCGAAGATGCGCAGGTTCATCTTCGGCGAGCGCAACGGCATCTACATCATCGACCTCCAGCAGAGCCTGGAGCGGGTCGACACCGCCTACCGGTTCGTCCGCAAGACCGCCTCCGACGGCGGGACGATCCTGTTCGTGGGCACCAAGAAGCAGGCGCAGGAGCCGATCAGGAACCAGGCCGAGCGCTGTGGCATGCCGTACGTCAACTTCCGTTGGCTCGGCGGCATGCTCACCAACTTCCAGACCGTCCACGCCCGCGTGGGCAAGCTCCACGAGTTCGACCGCAGCATCAGCTCGGGCGAGGCCGACCAGATGATCAAGAAGGAAGGCCTCAAGATGCGCCGCGAGCGCGACAAGCTCGAGCGCAACCTCGGCGGCATCCGCCGTCTCGAGAAGCTGCCCGACGCGATCTTCGTGATCGACACGAAGAAGGAGCACATCGCGGTGACCGAGGCCAACCGCCTCGGCATCCCGGTGGTCGCGGTGGTCGACACGAACTGCGACCCCGATGTGATCGACTACGTCATCCCCGGCAACGACGACGCCATCCGCTCGGCCAACCTCATGTGCCGGGTGATCGCCGATGCGGTCGAGGAGGGCAAGTACATCGCCCAGAAGAAGGGCGCCCGCGCCGGCACCAAGGCCGAGGACGTCGCCCCCAAGAAGCCGGTGGTCCTCTCTCCCGAGGAGCAGGCCCAGCGCGAGGCCGAGCAGGCCCGAGCGCGCGACGAGGCCGCGCGCGCCCAGCGCGAGCGCGAGGCCCGGCTGGCGGCGGCGAAGGACGCCGCGAAGGAGGCCAAGGCCGACGAGGCGGCCGAGGCAGCGGCCGAGACGCCGGCTCCCGAGGCTGCGGCCGAGACGCCGGCTCCCGAGGCTGCGGCCGAGACGCCGGTTTCCGAGGCTGCGGCCGAGACGCCGGCTCCCGAGGCTGCGCCCGAGACGACGGAGAGCTGACCGACGATGGCGGAGATCAAGGCGGCAGACGTCGCGGCGCTGCGCAAGGCGACCGGCGCCGGGATGATGGACTGCAAGAAGGCGCTCGAGGAGTCGGGCGGCGACCTCGAGGCGGCCAAGGACTGGCTGCGCTCGAAGGGCCTCGCCGGCGCGTCGAAGCGGGCGGGGCGCGCGGCCGAGCAGGGCGCGGTCGACGTGAAGGTCGAAGGAGGCGTGGGTGCGCTCGTCGAGCTCACCGCCGAGACCGACTTCGTGGCCAAGAGCACCGACTTCAAGTCGGTGGTCGCCGACCTCGCCGCGCTCGCGGTGGCCGAGGGCAAGGACGAGCTCGCCGAGCTCGCCTACGAGGGCGCCACGGTCGGCGAGCACGTCACGCAGCTCGCGGCCAAGCTCGGCGAGAACGTCGCCGTCGGCCGGGTGGTGCTCTACGAGACCACCGACGGGCTGCTCGACGGCTACGTCCACCAGCAGAACGAGCGCGGGATCATGGGCGTGCTCGGCGAGAACGTCGCCGTCGGCCGGGTGGTGCTCTACGAGACCACCGACGGGCTGCTCGACGGCTACGTCCACCAGCAGAACGAGCGCGGGATCATGGGCGTGCTCGTCGAGCTCGGCGGGGTCGACCCGTCGGACGCGACGGCCCGGGAGGTGGCACACGACATCGCGCTGCACATCGCCTCCGCGGCACCGTCGTACGTCACCCGCGACGACGTCCCCGGCGAGGTGGTCGAGCGCGAGAAGGCCGTCTTCGAGGAGCTCACCCGCAACGAGGGCAAGCCCGAGCAGGCCATCCCGAAGATCGTCGAGGGTCGCCTCAACGGCTTCTACAAGGACAACGTGCTCGTCGAGCAGGGCTTCGTGAAGGAGCCCAAGCAGACGATCGCCCAGCTCCTCGAGACGCTCGGCGCCAATGCCGCGGTCCGGCGGTTCGTACGCGTCAAGATCGGCGAATGACCCAGAGCCAGTACCGGCGCGTCGTCCTCAAGCTCTCGGGAGAGGCCTTCGCGGACGCCACCTCCGGCTTCGGCATCGACGCCGCCGTCGTGCAGCGCATCGCCGAGGAAGTGGCGTCGGCCCAGCGCGACCTCGGCGTGGAGATCGCGGTGGTCGTCGGCGGCGGCAACATCTGGCGCGGCGCCAGCGGCGCCCACCGGGGCATGGACCGGGCCCGGGCCGACTACATGGGCATGCTCGCCACGGTGATCAACGCCCTGGCCCTCCAGGACGCGCTGGAGAACTGCGGCCAGCCGACCCGGGTCCAGACCGCCATCGCCATGGCCCAGGTCGCCGAGCCGTTCATCCCGCTGCGGGCGATCCGGCACCTCGAGAAGGGCCGGGTCGTGGTGTTCGCCGCGGGCACCGGCAACCCGTACTTCACCACCGACACCACCGCCGCGCTGCGCGGCGCGGAGATCGGCGCGGGCGCGATCCTGAAGGGCACGCACTCCGGTGTCGACGGCGTGTACTCCGCCGACCCGCGCCTCGACCCCACGGCAGTGAAGCTCACCGAGGTCACCCACTTCGAGGTGCTCAACCGGCGCCTCGCGGTGATGGACTCCACCGCCATCACCTTCTGCATGGACAACCAGCTCCCGATCATCGTCTTCGACGTCACCGAGCCCGGCAACATCGCCCGGGCGCTGCAGGGCGAGCCGATCGGGACGGTGGTCAGCACCACCTGAGTCACCCCCACGCCCGTCCGGACCCGACCCGAGGAGGGACCCCGTGAGCGACCAAGGCCAGGAGATGCGCGACATGGTCGTGTCCGAGTGCCACGAGAAGATGGCCAAGGCCATCGGGCACCTGAAGGACGAGTTCAGTGGGGTGCGCACGGGCCGGGCGTCGTCGGGTCTCGTCGAGAAGCTGCGGGTCGACTACTACGGCAGCGAGGTCCCGCTCCAGCAGCTGGCCGGCTTCAGCGTGCCCGAACCCCGCGTGCTGGTCGTGAGCCCCTACGACAAGGGTGCGATGAAGGCCATCGAGAAGGCGATCCAGTCGAGCGACCTCGGCATCACCCCCAACAACGACGGCAACGTCATCCGGCTCGTGTTCCCGGCCCTCACCGAGGACCGGCGCAAGGAGCTGGTGAAGGTCGTGAAGCAGCGGGCCGAGGACGCCAAGGTGGCCGTGCGCAACCTGCGCCGGGGCGCCCGGCACGACCTCGAGGCCCTGGAGAAGGACGGCGACCTCTCCCGCGACGAGCTGGAGCGGGTCGAGAAGGGGCTCGAGGGCCACACCCAGAAGGTGGTGGCAGAGATCGACGAGCTGCTCCACCACAAGGAGCAGGAGCTGCTCGAAGTCTGAGTCCTGGGGCCGCTCCCGGCGGGCCTCCCGGACGGGAGCCCCGCCGCGCCCTAGCCTTTACCGCGGACGAGGAGGCAACCCGTGTCCGATTGGCGCGACGACGAGTACGACGACGAACCGCGACGGGGGCGTGAGCCCACGGGCGAGGGCGTGCGCATCCTCGGCTCCGAGGCGGGGAGCCCGAGCCCCCCTAGCTTCGCGGCCGGCGACGACGAGTACGACACCTGGTCGGCTTCCGACGAGGGCTGGTCCGCGCAACCGGCCACGGGGGAGACCAGCGGCTCCATGTCGCTCCCGCACTGGACCGAGCCGCCCACCGGCGAGGTGCCCCGGATCCTCGACGACGACACCTCCGACGACCTCGAGTCGTGGTCGTCGCTCACGGGGGGAAGCACTCCGCGCTTCCGCAGCGACGCCGGCGACTGGGCCGCGGGCGACTTCGAGGAGGGCGAGCTCTCCCACGACGACTCCACGCTGATCGGCGCGCTCGACGAGTCGCCGAGCGAAAACCCGTATGGGGAGCCCACGCTGAGCCGCAAGGCTCGCCGGGAGCTGCGGGAGGCCGAGGCCAAGGGCAAGGGCAGGGGTGGCCGCAAGAGCCGTCCCGCCGATCTGCCCCCGGCCGACTACGACTCCATGGACATCGACTCCATGGACACCGACTACTCCGACGACAGCATGCAGCTGCCCACGGTGGCGGCCGCGTCGGGATCGCTCGAAGGGCCGCCCCGCGCGCCGGTGCCCGGTCGGCGCCCCGACCCCCGCGACGGCGGACCGGGCGGTGCGCCCGGGGGCCCCGAGACCCAGCAGCGCGTCATCACCGGCGTCATCGCCGCGGTGGTCGCGATCGTCTGCTTCGCGCTCGGCACCGTCACCACGCTGATCCTCGCGACGGTCATCGTGGGGATCGCCGCGATGGAGTTCTACGAGGCGCTGCGGCGGGCCGGGTACCACACGGCCACTCTCGTCGGGCTGATCGGGTGCGTGGCGATCGTGCCGATCGCCTACGACCAGGGCAAAGACGCGTTCCCGATGATGATCTTCCTCGTCACCGCGTTCACGATGCTCTGGTACCTGTTCGAGGTGATGAAGGCCCGTCCGGTGGTCAACATCGCGCTCACGCTGATGGTGTTCGCCTACATCGGCTGCTTCGGGGCCTTCGCCGGCCTGTTCCTGGCCGCGCCCGACGGCGTGGGCTACATCCTCGGCGTCGTCCTCTGCGTGATCGCCTACGACATCGTGGGCTGGTTCGTCGGCTCGTCGATGGGCCGCACCCCGCTGATGCCGCGCATCTCGCCGAACAAGACGATGGAGGGGCTGCTCGGCGGTATGGCCGCCGCCTTCGTGATGGCGATCTTCGTCACCAACGTGATCTCCGGTTGGGACCAGGGAAGCCTGTTCGACGGGGTGCTCCTGGGCATCGTGATCGCGGTCACCGCACCGCTCGGCGACCTCGTGGAGTCGATGATCAAGCGCGACCTCGGGGTGAAGGACCTCGGCACGCTGCTCCCGGGCCACGGTGGGCTGTCCGACCGGTTCGACGCCCTGCTGTTCACGCTCCCCGCGGCCTACTACGTGGCGATCCACATCGTCACCTGAGCGAGCCCTCATGACCGGCGTCGCGATCCTCGGGTCGACCGGATCGATCGGGACCCAGGCGCTCGACGTGATCCGCAGTCACCGGTCGGAGTACGAGGTCGTCGCGCTCGCGGCCGGTCGCAACGCGGAGCTCCTCGCCGCGCAGGCGGCCGAGTTCGGCGTCGACCCGAGGTGGGCCCGCACCACCGGCGACGATCCCGAGGCCCTCGCCGAGCTGGCCGCCCACCCCGACGCGGACGTGGTGCTCAACGCGGTGGTCGGCTTCGCCGGTCTGCCCGTCACCATCACCGCGCTCGAGCAGGGCAAGCGCCTCGCGCTCGCCAACAAGGAGAGCCTCATCGCCGGCGGGGCGGTGGTCAACGAGGTGCGCCGGAAGGGCGGCGGCGAGATCGTGCCGGTCGACTCCGAGCACAGCGCCGTGTACCAGTGCCTGCGCAGCGGCACCGCCGGGGAGGTGCTGCGGGTGCTCCTCACCGCGAGCGGTGGCCCGTTCCGCGGGAAGACCCGGGCCGAGCTCGCGCTCGTGCAGGTGGAGGACGCGCTCAAGCACCCCACCTGGGACATGGGCGCCAAGATCACCATCGACTCGTCGACCCTCATGAACAAGGGGCTCGAGGTCATCGAAGCCCACGAGCTGTTCGGAGTCGACTACGACCGCATCGAGGTGGTGGTCCATCCGCAGTCGGTGATCCACTCGATGGTCGAGTTCGTCGACGGCGCCACCATCGCCCAGCTGTCGATGCCCGACATGCGCTTGCCGATCGGCCTGGCCCTCGGGGCGCCCGGGCGGCTGCACCAGCCGTTCGGGGCCATCGACTGGACCACGCTCTCCTCGCTCACGTTCGAGACCCCCGACCTCGGGGCGTTCCCGTGCCTGGCCCTGGCCTACGAGGCCGGTCGGGCGGGTGGGGGCGCCCCGGCCACGCTGAGCGCCGCCAACGAGGTGGCCGTGGAGGCGTTCCTGGCCCGCCGGATCCCGTGGCTGGCCATCGCCGAGGTCAACGGTGAAGTTCTGGCCAAGGGGGTTGGGAACGTCTCGACGGTTGCCGACGTTCTGGAGGCAGACCGGGTCGCTCGTGTGCACGCGAGGGCCATCGTCGACCGGATGGCCGAGGCCGCATGAAGGATCCGCTCGAAGACGTCCAGCTCAGCGAGACCCGGGGCGGGAGCTTCGTCGTCCTCGGCGTGGTCGTCGCACTCGTGGCCCTCCTGTTCTTCGTCAACCCGTGGGTCGCCGCGATCATCGTCGGGCTCATCGTCATGGTGATGCTCCACGAGGCCGGCCACCTCATCGCCGCCCGCAAGACCGGCATGTTGGCCACCGAGTACTTCCTCGGGTTCGGGCCGCGCCTGTGGTCGTTCAAGAAGGGCGAGACCGAGTACGGCGTGAAGGCGATCCCCGCCGGCGGCTACGTCCGCATCATCGGGATGACCAACATGGAGGAGGTCCCGCCCGAGGACGAGCGCCGTACCTACCGGGTGAGCAGCACGGGTCGACGGCTCACCGTGGTGCTGGCCGGCGTGACGGTCAACATCCTCCTGGCCTGGCTGCTGTTCACGGTGGCGATCGCGGGCCGCGGGTACTGGGTCGAGGGGCCGAGCACGACGGTTCGCCAGGTGGTGGCGAACAGCGCCGCGGCCGCCGCCGGGGTGGAGGCGGGCGATCGCTTCGTGGCCGTCGACGGGCAGCCGGTCGACTCGTGGGACGACCTCAAGGGCGCCATCGAGGCCAACGGCGGCGAGGAGACCACGTTCGTGGTGGTGCGTGACGGCGAGCGGGTGACCCTCACCGCGACGCCCGAGTCGCGCGGGGGCCAGGGGTTCCTCGGCGTGGCCCCCGGCGACGAAGTGCGCGACATCACGATCCTCGGAGCGATCCCCGAGGGGTTCAAGGCGATCGGCAGGGTCACGTCCGGGACCGTGAGCGGCGTCGCCCGGGTGTTCTCGCCGTCGGGCGTGCAGGAGTACTCGAAGAACTTCACCAGCGACGCGCCGAAGGAGGGGTCGCCCGCCGACCTCAACCGGCCGACGTCGGTGGTGGGAATCGTCGACAAGGGCTCGTCACTCGTCGCCGGCGACGTCTGGAGCCTGCTGTTCCTGCTGGGCGCCGTGAGCCTGGCCCTCGCCCTGTTCAACCTGATCCCGCTGCCCCCGTTCGACGGCGGGCACGCGGCGGTCGTGGTCTACGAGGCGATCGCGTCGAAGGTGAAGGGCCGAACGGTCCGGGCCGACTGGCGCAAGCTGATGCCGGTGGCCGCGGTCGTGCTCGCCATCTTCTTCACCTTCGGCCTCTCGGCGATGCTCCTCGACCTCCGCGACATCGCCCGCTGACCCCGGCCGCGCCATCGTTGACCGGTCGACGGCCTCCGTTGAAGCGTCCCTCCCGCTGAGCGGAACCCACGCTTCAACGGAACGGTCACCGGCGATGCCGCCGTTCGCACCACGGCGTCTTCCGTGCCTCGAGTCGGCCGTGGAGATTGGGTGCAGACGGGGTGTGGGTGGGGCGGCGGGCCGTAGCATCCTCTCCGTGATGGAGCGGCGGAAGACGCGGCAGGTCGTCGTCGGGAACGTGCCCGTGGGCGGCGACGCGCCGGTGTCGGTGCAGTCGATGACGACCACGAAGACGGCCGACGTCGAGGGCACGCTCGCGCAGATCTACGCCCTGGCCGCGGCCGGGTGCGACATCGTGCGGTGCACCTGCAACGAGGAGGAGGCGGCCGAGGGGCTCGCCCACATCGTGAGCCGGTCGCCGGTGCCGATCGTCGCCGACATCCACTTCCAGTACAAGCTCGCGCTCGCGGCCATCGAGGCCGGGGTGCACGCGCTGCGGCTCAACCCGGGCAACATCCGCAAGCCCGAGCACATCAAGCTCGTGGCGTCGGAGGCGCGCGACCGGGGGCTGCCGATCCGCATCGGCGTCAACGCCGGGAGCCTCGACCCCGACATCGCCGAGGAGTTCGGCGGGGCCACGCCCGAGGCACTCGTCGCGTCGGCGGTGCGCGAGCTCGACTACTTCCGCGAAGTCGACTTCGACGACGTGAAGATCTCGGTGAAGGCGTCGAACGTGCCGCTGATGATCGACGCCTACCGGCTGCTGGCGGAGACGGTCGACTACCCGCTGCACCTGGGCGTCACCGAGGCGGGTCCGCCGCCCGCGGGCCTGGTGAAGTCCACCGCGGGCATCGGCACGCTGCTCAGCGAGGGCATCGGCGACACGATCCGCTACTCGCTCACCGCCGACCCGGTCGAGGAGGCCCGGGCCGGGCGCACCCTGCTCGAGGCGCTCGGCTTGCGGGAGCGCAAGAACGTCGACCTCATCGCCTGCCCGAGCTGTGGGCGTGCCGAGGTCGACGTGATCCAGGTCGCGACGGCCGCCCAGCAGGCGCTCGAGGCGCGCAACATCCCGTTGCAGGTCGCAGTGATGGGCTGCGTGGTGAACGGCCCCGGTGAGGCGCGCGACGCCGACCTCGGCATCGCCGCGGGCCGGGGCAAGGGCCACCTGTTCGTGAAGGGTCACGTGGTGCGGGTGGTGCCCGAGGCCCAGATGGTCGAGGCGCTCCTCGAGGAGGCCGAGGCGATCGTGGCCGAGGGCATCGAGGCCCGCATCGCCGCGGCCGATGCCAACGCCGAGGCGATCGCCGCGGCCGAGCGCGAGCAGCTCATCGAGCTGCGGGGCGTCGACGTGAACCACTCGCTCGACAAGATCGCCAGGATCCGCGAGATCGCCGACGACTGACCCGCCTCGTGGGCCGTCAGAGTGGGAACGCGATCGGGATCACGATCAGCGACACCACGATCGTCGCGAGCGTGAGGGGCGCACCGAGGCGGGTGAAGTCGCGGAACTTGTAGTTGCCCATGCCGAACACCAGCAGGTTGGTCTGGTAGCCGATCGGCGTGAGGAACGAGCACGACGCCGCGATCAGGATCGCGATCGCGAACGGGCGGAAGTGGAGCCCCGCTTCGGATGCCGTTGCCAGCGCGATGGGGAACATGAGCACCGCGGCGGCGTTGTTCGACAGCAGCTCGGTGAGGATCATCGTCGCGAGCAGCACGCCGGCGAGCACTCCCACCGGGCCGATCCACTCGAAACCGTCGACGAGCAGCTGGCCGATCTCGGCGGCCAGCCCGCTCTCCTGCATCGCGGCGCCGAGCCCGAAGCTCGCCGCGATCATCAGGATGATCTCGAAGTTGATCGACCGCCGCGCCTCGGCGGGCGTGATGGCGCCGATGGCGAGCACGGCGAGCGCGGCCAGGAGCGACGCCTTCAGGAGGTCGAGCAGGCCGGTGCCGGCCACGACGATGAGCGCCAGCGTGATCAGCTCGACGGCCCGGGCCCGGTTGCGGCGCAGCGGCGTGCCGCCCTCGACCGCGGAGACGAGCAGGAAGTCGTGGCGGTCGCGCCAGCGGCGTCCGAAGTCGGGGTCGGCGAGCACCAGCAGCAGGTCGCCGGCGCGCAGACGCACGTCGCCGAGCTTGTCGGAGAGGCGCTCACCCGACCGGTGCACGGCCAGGACCGCGGCGTTGTACCGGGCGCGGAAGTCGACCTCCTTGAGCGTCGCGCCGACGAGCGGGGAGTTGTCACCCACCACGACCTCGAAGGTCTCGGGGGCTCGGGAGTCGGTCGCCTCGGTGATGTGGTGGTGCTCGGCGGGCAGCAGACCCGGCAGCTTCTGGAGGTCGAGCACCCGCTCGACGTTGCCGGCGAACGTGAGGAGGTCGCCGGCCACGAGCGGCTCCTCGGGGCGGACGGGCGCGATGAGCACGCCGGTGCGTTCGATCTCGACGAGGTACACGCCCGTGAGCGCGCGCAATCCCGCGCCGGCCACCGTCTGCCCGATCAACGCGCTGCCGGGCTGCACGACCATGTCGATCGTGTACTCGCGCACCGCGGCGTCGGCCTCGGCGGCCGACTCACGGCGGGGGAGGAGCAGCGGGGTGAGCGCGATGAGGAGGGCGGCACCGATCAGTGCGACGGGGAGTCCGACCGGGGTGATCTCGAACATGGACAGCGGCTCCTTGCCGGCGTCCTGGAGCAGCCCCGACACCGTGACGTTGGTCGAGGTGCCGATGACGGTGATGACGCCGCCGAAGACCGCCGCGTAGCTGAACGGCATCAAGAACCGCGATGCGTTGCGGCCCGTGCGGCGGGACCACGACACGATGCGCGGGGCGACCATGCTCACGAGGGGGGTGTTGGCGATGAACGCCGATCCCACCGCGCCCGGGACCACCACGCGGGTGAGGTCGCGTCGCTCCGATCTGCGCTCGTCCGCCGTTCGGCGGCCGCCGAGCACGCGGTCGGTCAGGCCCTGCAGCGCCCCGGTGGTCTCGGTGGCGCCCGCGAGCACGTACAGCGCGGCGACGGTGATGGGCGCGTCGTTGGAGAACCCGGCGAACGCCTGCTCCTGGTTGATCACGCCGGTCACGAACAGCACGACCGTCGCCGCGAGGATGGCGATCGACGGCGACACGCGCTCCGTGATGAGCACCGCGATCGTCACCACGACGACCGCGAGGGTGAACCAGGCCTCTGCGCTCAACGCCCCTCCGCTCCCATCAGCCGCGGTTCAGCATCCGCTGCTGCCACCACTTGGCCAACCCGGTCTTCGACCCGGCCGCGATGCGCTCGGCCCGGAGGCGCTCCTCCCACGTGGAGTCGAGCGGGCGGAGGTCGCCCACGACCCATTGCAGCAGGTGATCGGCGAGGGCCGGGTTGCGGGGGAGGACCGGCCCGTGGAGGTACGTGGCGACGAGCCGTTCACCCAGCGCGCCGTCGCCCCCGGAGCCGTCGCCGTTGCCGCCGCCCGCGAGCACCGTCCCGAGCGGGCGCACGCCCGGCCCGAGCGTGGTGCGACCGCCATGGTTCTCGAAGCCGGTGAGGGTGGGTAGCGGCGCGTCGGGTTGCACGAGCACCTCGCCGATGAGCCGGTCGGGGCCGGGATCGGTGACGGCGTCGACGAGGCCGATGCCGTCGAGCCGGGTGCCGTCGGCCGCGACGTAGGAGTGCCCGATCAGCTGGAAGCCGGCGCACACGGCGAACACCACTGCCCCTCCCTCCCAGGCGCGCACGATCGCGGCCCGGGAGTCGCGCATCCCGGCCGCGGCCATGTTCTGCGGGTCGTCCTCCCCGCCGCCGAACAGGTACACGTCGAGCGAGTCGGGGATCGGAGCACCGGCCGGGACCTCGACCACCTCGGCCGCGAGGTCGCGCCACCGGCACCGCTGCGCGAGCACGAGCGCGTTGCCCCGGTCGCCGTAGGTGCCCAGCAGCTCGGGGTAGATCAGACCCACCCGCACGGTCGACTCACGCACGGGGGTCCCCGTACTTCCGGTAGAGCGCCGAGAACTGCGTGTAGCTGCAGATCAGCACCGGCTCGTCGCCCGGGAGGCGGGGGGCGGCGCGCCGCGCGTCGGCCTCGACGATGTGCTCGACGTCGGCGTAGCGCAGTCGCACGGCGACGTCGAGGCAGCGCTCACCCGCGGCCGCGGTGGGGAGGCCCCGCAGGAGCTCGTACGGCACGTCCCACAGCCACGACGGGTCCTTGCCATCGGCCGCGCGGGCGTTGACCGCGATGACGACCGAGCGGCCGGTGTCGTGCACCCACTGGAGGACCTCCGACCAGCCGGCCGGGTTCTTGGCGAGCAGCACCCGCGCCCGCCGCCCGTCGGCGAGCGGGACCCGCATGTAGCGCCCCGCCACGGTGTCGACCGCGGCGGCGGCGTCGGCCGCGACCTGCGGATCGATGCCGTAGTGCGAGACCGCCGCGGTGATCGCGAGGGCCGCGTTGTCGCGGTTCCACCGACCGGGGAGCGCGAGGTCGAGCGTGACCCGGGTGCCGTCGAGCACCAGGGTGTCGCCGTCGAGTCGGTTCGGCGTCTCGGGCTGGGCGAAGCCGCAGCCGGGGCAGTGGAAGCGATCGGCGCCCCAGTCGAGGAGCCGGGCGCACACGGGGCAGGTGGCGGCGTCGGAGCGCCACGGCAGCCCGAGCGCCACCCAGGTGGTCCGGGCGGGATCGGCCGCGTGGACGACGTGCGGATCGCTCGCGTTGGCCACCACGTGGAGATCAGGGTGGGCCTCGGCGATCCGCCGCCAGGCGGCGCCGACCGCGTGGACCTCGCCGTAGCGGTCGAGCTGATCGCGGCTGAGGTTGCCGAGCACGAGCAGCTCGGGCGCCAGCGGCTCGACGACCTTCGCGAGCGCACGCTCGTCGGCCTCGATCACGGCGAGGCCGGGCTTCCGTGCGGCGGCGAGCACCGGCGCGATCCCCGAGGTGAGGTTGGCGCCCGTGTGGTTGGTGGCCACCGGCTCGCCGAGGGTGCGGACCGCGGCGGCGAGGAGCTTGGTGGTGGTGGTCTTGCCGTTGGTGGCCGACACGAGCGCGACCCGCAGGCCGATCGCGAGCTCGTCGAGCGCGTGGGGTGCGATCTCGTTGATCACCCGACCGCTGATCGTCGCGCCCGCGCCGCGGCCGGTGAGGCGCGACAGCGCGCCGGTGAGCGCGCCGGCCCTGACCGCGACCTTCGTCCGAGTGCTCACGGCGCCGTGCGGGCTCACGGGCGCACGCACCAGTACGCGTCGACGCGGTACGGGAGCGCGAGCAGGGTGCGCCCTTCCGTGTCGGGGTGGGACGCGAGGATCTGCCGCACCTCGTCGAGTACGGCCTCCTGCTCGGCGGGGGGCAGCACCGCGACGTGGCTCACGCCGCGGAAGCGCTCGACCACGAGCTCGGGTGGGAGGACGTGCTCGTGGTGGAACACCGCTTCGTGCAGCGGCCCGAACCACCGCTGCGACGCGAGGGCGGTGTCGGCCCACCGGTCGTGGTCGCGCCATGGCGCGTGCTTCTCGACCCGATCCATGACCGACCACGCGGCGTCGACCCACGGGACTGACCGGTCCCGGGCGTTCCACACGAGGGCGAGGCGCCCGCCGGAGCGGATCGCCCGGTGCAGCTCTGCGGCCGCGATCTCGGAGTCGAACCAGTGGAACGCCTGGAACACGGTCACGGCGTCGAGGGCGCCGTCGCGGAACGGCAGCGCTTCGGCGGTCCCGGCCGCGACCGGCACCTGCGGCACCGTGGTCCGGAGGACGGTCCGCATGCCGGGCACCGGCTCCACGGCCAGCACCGTGGCCCCGGTGGGGGTGAGGAGCCGGGTGGAGATGCCGGTGCCCGCCGCGAGGTCGCACACTGTGACCCCCGGCTCCAGGCACAGTGCATCGGCCACCCACGCAACGGCGTCGGCCGGGTACGACGGTCGAGTGCGCGCGTACGTGTCGGCCTGCGCGTCGAACCCTGAGGCGGCGACGTCGTGGATGCCACTCTGGCTTCGCCCGCTGCGCGGCGCCGATCGAGACACGGTCGCGGTCCTTCCTCCGGCAGCCGACCCTACGCGAGGGCGCCCCGCGGCCGCGGGCTCAGCGGCTCAGGCGTGGAGGCCGCACTCGGTCTTGTCGGTGCCCGCCCAGCGACCGGCGCGCGTGTCGTCGCCCTCGGTCACGGGACGGGTGCACGGCCAGCAGCCGATGGAGGCGTAGCCCCGACCGGCGAGCGGGTGCACCGGGAGGTCGTGGTCGCGCACGTAGCCGTCGACGTCGAGGTCCGACCACAGGGCGATCGGGTTGACCTTCACCAGGCCCCGGCCCACGTCGTAGGTCACGACCGGGGTGGTGGCCCGGACCGGGCCGTCGGCCCGCCGCAGGCCGCTCATCCACGCCTCGCGACCGGACAGGACCTTCGCCAACGGCGCCACCTTCCGGGCCGCGCAGCAGGCGTCGGTGTCGGTGAGCCAGAGGTCGTCGGCGGGGAGGTTGGGGCTGACCACGCGCAGGTTCAGGTCGTAGCGCCGGCGCACGTGCTCCACGTACCAGAGGGTCTCGGCGAAGTGGTATCCGGTGTCGAGGAACGCGATCTCGATGTCGGCCGACACCTTCGCGACGAGGTCGATCATCACGCAGTCCTGGAACGACGCGGCCAGCACCAGGTCGTCGCCGAAGCGGTCCCACGCCCACTCGATCGCCGCGGTCGCCGGTCGCGTCTCCAGCGCGCGCGAGACCCTGTGGAGCTCCTCGAGGTCGGGCACGCCGGAGACCGGCGCCATGGGATCGGTGGACGTCCGGGGGAGGGCCGTCATCGCGAGGTGCTCACGTCGCGCACTCGCTCTCGCCGATCTCCTTGATGTACGGACCGGTCTCGCCGAAGTCGATGTAGAAGTCGGGCGCGGTCGCAGGGTCGGGGAACTCGTCGAGGTCGACCAGGGTCGCGCCGACGGCCTCGGCGCCACCGCTGCGGGCGAGCCACGCCGAGAACGACTCGCCGGCCTGGCGGTCGGCGGCGAACTTGCCCACCACCCGGACCACGGCCTCCGACGCCGCCTTGGCCGGCAGCTTGGTGGCCTTCTGGCCGAACTCGATCTCCATGTCGCCCATGCGGCCGCCGAGCAGCATCTGGTAGCCCGGGGCCGCCTGCCCGTGGGCCCGCCGCTCCAGCCCGAAGAAGCCGATGTCGGAGATGTGGTGCTGGCCGCACGAGTTGGTGCAGCCGGAGATGTTGATGCGGACTCCGCCGACCTCGGCGAGGCCGGCGTCCTCCAGCGCCCGGTCGATGTCGGAGGCGAGGCCCCGCGACTGGGTCACGGCGAGGTTGCAGGTGTCGGCGCCGGGGCAGGCGACGACGTCGCGCACGAGCTCGGCGCCCGCGGCGGCCATGTCGATCGCCGACAGCGCCTCGAACACCCGCGGGAGCTGGTCGTCGGTGAGGCCGCGCAGCACGAAGTTCTGACGGTTCGTGATCCGCACCTCGCAGCCGATCTCCCGCTGGAGGTCGGCGAGCCCGCGGAACTGGGTCGGCGTGATGTCGCCGAGGCGGCAGTGGGCGTAGGCGCTGACCGTGCCGTTGGCCCGGCCCCGCACCACGTTGGCCAGCTCCCACTTCGCGTACGGCGACAGGCCGGAGAACTCGATCGGGGAGCCGAGGTCGGCGACCGACTCGGTGCCCATGCCCGCCGGCGCGTCGCCGTCGGCCGCGACCGCGGCGGGGATGCCGCCGGGGTAGGTGGCCGACCCGATGAGGAGCTTGCGCTCCTTCTCGATCCGGGTCCGCAGCTCGTCGATGCCCATCGTGTCGACGAGCCACTTCATGCGGGCCCGCAGCTTGTTGTCGCGGTTGCCGAAGTTGGCCCACACCCGCAGCGCGGCCTCGATCGTGGGCAGCAGGTCCTCGCGGGAGGTGAACTCCTCGATCGCGAGCGCGGGGTGGGGGTTGGCGCCGAGGCCGCCAGCCATGAACACGCGAAAGCCCGGTTCGGTGGTGCCGTTGGGGAGCGGGCGGCTGACCGCGACCACGCCGATGTCGTTGAACATCGCCTGGCCGCAGTCGGTGGCGCAGCCCGAGAGGTTGATCTTGAACTTCCGGGGCAGGCGCTGGGTCAGCGGGTTGCGCAGGAAGAGGTCCTTGACGGCCTCGGCCCACGGGCTGATGTCGACCACTTCGTAGGGGCACGCCCCGGCGAGGTGGCACCCGGCCACGTTGCGGACGGTGTCGCCGCACGCCTCGCGGCTGGTGAGGCCGACCGCGGCGAGGAGCCGCAGCACCTCACCGGCCTGCTCGAGCTGCACGAAGTGGTACTGCAGGTTCTGGCGGGTGGTGAGGTGGCCCCAGCCCCGCGAGTGCGTCTCGGCGATGTGGGCGAACATGTCGAGCTGGTCGGGATCGACCTTGCCGTAGGGGATCTTCACCCGGACCATCTGGTTGAAGCCGCCCTGGCGCTGGCCGTAGATGCCCTGGTTGAGGCGGAAGACGCGGAACGCGTCGTCGTCGATCTCACCCGCCATGTACCGGCGGGCGTTCTCCTCGAAGCGGTCGATCTCGTCGGCGACGACGGGGTCGAGCGTGGCGCTGCGGAGCTCGGCGATGTC
>Ga0194131_10006154_pt1 | contig 16864 bp, 12 predicted proteins | sample TA2KigO120mmetaG_FD_148631 | JGI IMG/M metagenome (GOLD analysis project Ga0194131, IMG submission 148631) | Freshwater microbial communities from Lake Tanganyika, Tanzania - TA2015053 Kigoma Offshore 120m | ecosystem: Environmental > Aquatic > Freshwater > Lake | place: Tanzania: Lake... | reverse complement strand
ATGCGCCCCTTGGAGAACTCAAAGCGAATGTTGCCGAAGGTGCTGCCCTGATAGAGCGTTGCGGTGTTGTATTGCAGGACGCCTTCCACGCTGTCGCGCACGGGTGCGGTGAAGCACTCGCCGTCTGGGATGTTTCGTTCGCCAGAGCAGGGGACCGCTTGAAGACCCTCGATGGAGAAGCGGAGGTCGGTCGGACCGGGACCGACGATATGCACCTGCTTCGCCGCGTTCATGCGCTTCACGAGCGGTTGAACGGCTCGGTCCATGCGCGCATAGTCGACGCAGCACACTTGGAAGTAGAAGTTCTCGAAGTCACCTGTGCTGCGCTTGGCCAGTTGTGCCATGCTGGCGTTTGGCCAGCGGAGTACGACCCACTTGGTGTGCTTGACACGCTGTTCGAGATGGACGGGATGCTGATACAGCTTGCCGACCGCGCGCATCTGCGCTTCGTCGATGCCCGCCATCTCGCTGGCGTTCAAGCTGCCGCGGAGTCCAACATATGCCTGCATCTGCTTCATGCGGTGCAAGTCGCACGATGCCCAGCTCCGGAGCGCCGCTTCCGACCCGCCGGACTGCAGGGCGCGCATCACACGCGTCGAACGGAGATCGACATGCGCATGCCCGCCCGTGCGCTGTACTTCATCCACGAGCGCCAAGACCATCGGCTCTGGAATGTCGAATGCCTCGATCAGAATGTTCTCGCCCGCCTTCAACTGGCAGGAGTGATGCACGATGGTCTTGGCGAGCGTTTGGAAGCGGGGGTCGTTCATGGAGGGAGTGATTGGAGACGCGCGGGGGAGAGTTCGTCAAGGTGGCTGCGGCCACCGGCATGGCGTCAGTGTGCTCGCACGGCGCGTTCGACCGCAGCTGCGGCGCGCGCGGGGGCGTCGGATCCTGCATCCAAGTGCAGGACTGCGCGCACACGCGATGGCCCCATCGCGATCAAGTGAACGCCCTCCGCCGCGAGCCGTTCGCAGAATGCACTCGCATCGCCAAGTCGCGGCGCGATCGTGAAGAAGACCATGTTGGTCTCCACCGCATCGGGGGCGGGATCGACCGTCACGCCGCTGACGCGTGCGAGCGCCGCCGCGAGCGCACGCGCGGCGGCGTGATCATCGCGGAGGCGTTCCACATGATGATCGAGTGCGTAGATCGCGGCGGCCGCCAACAGTCCGCTCTGACGCATGCCGCCACCAAGCATCTTGCGAAAGCGCCGCGCGCGTTTGATGAGCGCGCGCGGTCCGGCGAGCGCGCTGCCGACGGGCGCCCCGAGCCCCTTGGAGAAGCAGACGCTCACCGTATCCGAAGCCGCGACGAACGCCGCCGCGGAGTAGCCCGCCGCGGTGCAGGCGTTCCAGAGCCGCGCACCATCGACATGAACCGCGAGACCGTGGTGGCGCGCGGCATCGGCAACCTGCTTGAACTGCTCGAGCGGCCAGACCGAGCCGCCGCCACGGTTGTGCGTGTTTTCCACGACAACCAGACGAGAATGCGGCGAGTGAATGTCCGCGTGACGAACCGCTGCGTGAACGGCATCCGCGTCAAAGAGTCCGCGCGGGCCCGAGACGGGGCGCACCATGCACCCGGCGATCGCAGCGGGCGCAGCCGTCTCGTAGTGAATGATGTGACTCTCGCCGTGCGCGATCACTTCATCGCCCGCTTCGCAGTGACAGCGGATCGCGAGCTGGTTCGCCATCGTTCCGCTTGGCGTGAAGAGCGCGGCTTCCTTGCCGAGGAGTTTCGCCACGCGCTCCTCAAGCCGCTGCACGGTGGGTTCATCGCCGAGCACATCATCACCGAGCGGGGCGGACATCATCGCTTCGCGCATCGCGGCAGTGGGGCGCGTCACGGTGTCGCTGCGAAGGTCAAGAGGAACGGCGGATGTCATGCGCTGATCCTAGACAGCACAGGGTTGGTGAGGGGCTACTCTTGCAAGCGATGGCTGGTCGAACGGCAGTGGTGCTTGTGTCGGGCGGGCTTGACTCCGCGGTTGTGCTTGCTTGGATGCAGCGCGAGGGATTCGAGTGCGTCGCGCTCACGATCGATTATGGGCAGCGGCACCGTGCCGAGTTGGATTGCGCACGGCGGATCGCCGAGCAAGCGTGCGTGCGCGAGCATCTTGTCCAAAGGATCGATTTGCGCGCGGTGGGTGGGAGCGCGCTCACGGGCAGCGAACCTGTGCCGAAGAGCGGTGCGTCCGACGGCATCCCGGTCACATACGTCCCTGCGCGGAACACGCTGTTCCTTTCGCTCGCACTCGGGCTGGCGGAGGCGCGTGGGGCGCGCGACATCGCGCTTGGGATCAACGCCGTCGACTATTCGGGCTATCCCGATTGCAGGCCCGCATTCTTGGAGTCCTTCGCAGCGACCGCGAACCTCGCGACGCGTGCGGGCGTGCAGGCTGCCGACCGCGGCGATCTTGCCTTTCGCTTTCACGCGCCGCTGCTGAACTTGAGCAAGCCGCAGATCATTCGTCTTGGTGGTGAACTTGGCGTTGACTTCGCACGCACATCAAGTTGCTACGACCCGCAGCCCGATGGCAGCGCCTGCGGGCAGTGTGACTCGTGCCGCATCCGCGCGGCGGGCTTCGCAGCGGCAGGGCTCGCTGATCCCAAAGTGTGTTGAACCCCCGCGCACAGATCAGACATCAAGATTCTTGACATCGAGCGCATGGCGCTCGATGTAGGAGCGGCGCTGCTCCACATTCTCGCCCATCAGCACGGTGAACAGGTTGCTTGCCTCGGCAGCAGCCTCGATCGTCACACGAAGCAGGGCGCGACGCGATGGATCCATCGTCGTATCCCACAACTGTTCGGCGTCCATTTCACCAAGACCCTTGAATCGCTTGATCTCGATGCCGCGCCGACCGCACTCGTGCAGGCTGCGCAGAATGCCCGCAACATTTGGGCACTCGGTGAGAATGGGCTCGCCCTTCTCGGGCGTTGCCTTCCAGCAGAAGCGCGTGGGCAGGCGTTCGCCCGTGACGGACTCCTCCTGCAGCAGCGACCAGTCTTCGATGTGAACGCCCGCCGCGGAGAGTTGCGTGAATATCCGCTCGAGTTCCGCAACCTCATGCATCTCGCGCAGGGCAGCGAGGCGCACCCGAGCACTGCCCGATGGGACGATGGGCTCCGAACTACCGTTGCCACCCTGGGGCTTCGTCGACGCGTCCAGATCGTCGATCACGAGCTTGCGGCTCGTTGCCTGTGCGTGTGCCTCCTCCTCGCTCCACGCGAGAAGGTCTTCGCCTGTCCACGTGAGATGGTGCGTGGGCAGCCGATTGCCGCGCGTGGGATCGTTCCGACGCGCCTCAAGCAACTTTGGGAAGGGAATGCCGCGGCGCTGCACAACCCCGACGAGATCCTCGAGACGGTGCAGGATGCGCAGCAGTTTGCGGAGCGCGTCACCTTCGAGCGTCGCCGTGACAGTGCCGCGGTCGTCGCGGATGATGAGCACGGTGTTGCGCAGCGCAAGACTCTCGAGCGTGTCGTTCATCTGGCGGTCATTGAGCACATACGTGCTGTGCTTGCCCTGAATCACCTGATAGAGCGGCGGCTGCGCGATGAACACCCGTCCCTGCCGGACGAGTTCGTACATCTGTCGGTAGAAGAATGTGAGCAGCAGTGTTCGGATATGGCTGCCGTCCACATCGGCGTCGGTCATGATGATGATGCGGCCGTAGCGAAGCTTGGAGGCATCAAGGTCGCTGCCGATCCCGCACTGCAGCGCCTGCACGAGCGTCTGGATCTCCTCGAACGCGAGCACCTTGTCCAGACGGCACTTTTCCACGTTGAGGAGTTTGCCGCGCAGCGGGAGGATCGCTTGGTGCACATGATCGCGTCCACCCTTTGCGCTGCCGCCTGCGCTGTCACCCTCGACGATGAAGATCTCCGTGGACTCGACATCGTCGCTGGAGCAGTCGGACAGCTTCTGCGGCAGCGCGCTGTCGCCGAGCGCGCCCTTGCGCTTGATGAGTTCGCGCGCCTTCCGAGCGGCTTCACGCGCCTCCGCGGCAAGGACCGCCCGCTGACAGATCAACTTCGCATCGCGCGGGTTGGAATCCATCCATGCCGTCAGTTCCTCGCTGACCGCAGCGCTGACGAAACTCTCGACTTCCTCGTTCAGCAACTTCTCCTTGGTCTGGTTGTTGAACTGCGGGTGAGGCAGTTTGACGCTGATGACCACGGTCAGGCCTTCGCGCAGGTCATCGCCGCTTGGCACGAGGTCCTTCACGATCCCCTCGCGCTTGGCGTAGCCGTTCACCACGCGCGTCAGCGCGGACTTGAATCCTGCGACATGCGTTCCGCCATCGGGATTGCGGATGTTGTTCCCGAATGCCAGCAGATTCTCCGCCGTCGCGTCGGTGTACTGCATCGCTAGGTCGCACTCGAGCCCACGCTCGCTGTCCGTTCGGCGCACCGCGATGCATGGGCTCTGTGTCACCTTGGCATCGTTCAGCCAGCGCACATACGACGCGATCCCCGCCTTGTCGCAGAAGGTCACGTCACGCTTCGACCCATCGGCGCCGACATGCTCATCGATGAAGCGGATGGAGACCCCAGGGTTGAGGAAGGCCAGTTCACGCAGCCGCGACTCAAGCATGTCCGAACGGAACTGCGTGTCAGCGAAGATCTCGGGATCGGGGAGGAAGGTGATGCGGGTCCCGTTCTTGGTGATGCCAGTCTCACGAATGCGGTGCAGCGGCTTGGTGCACTGACCGCGCTCAAACGAAATGCCCCACGCCACGCCGGCCTTGTGCACTTCCACCTCGGTCCATGCGCTCAGCGCGTTCACGCACTTCACGCCGACGCCGTGCAGACCGCCCGACACCTTGTAGGCGTTGTTGTCGAACTTGCCGCCCGCGTGCAGTTCGGTCAAGATGACCTCGATCGCGGGGCGACCGTCGATCTTCGGGTTGTCGCTTCGCATCGGATCGACGGGCATTCCACGCCCGTCATCGATGACCGTGCACGAACCGTCCACGCCGAGCCGCACAAGAACCTGCGTCGCGAATCCTGCCATCGACTCGTCGATGGAGTTGTCCACGCACTCGTACACCAAGTGATGGAGCGCGTTCAGCCCCGTGCCGCCGACGTACATGCCGGGGCGCTTGCGGATCGCCTCGAGACCCTCAAGAACCTGAATGTCTTCTGCGGAATAACGGGTTTCTGGCTCGGTCTGTTGGGTCATCTTTGGGGTGGCGTTTTCCGCTCTGAAGCGAATGGAAAGTCTACCCGAACAGGGGGGCAAAACGGGTCGTAATCTTCAGGTGTTTCGCGGGTTGGGTCGATAGCAAGGGAGGCAAGGAACGATGTCCAACTCAGCGCCAGAGGATCTTCCCGAAGTCGGGAGGGAGCGGCTTCTGCCGCACCTTCCGCGCCGCACCATGTTGATGCTCGGTCTGGGGCTCCTTGCGGGGTGTGCAACGACACCCGTGCGTCGCGCCACGCGCCTGCCTTCGCCACTCTGGCCCGACGACACATTGCTGGCCGCGACGCCCACCGTTGCCACGCCGCCACCCGCGCCGCTTCCGCCCGCGCCGCCGATGACGGGGGTGATCCCGCGAAGTTCCTGGACAAGCGGAACGCCCGACACGCGCAACATCGATCCGATGCTGCCCGTTCGGTGGGTGACGGTCCATCACGATGGGATGACCGCGTTCACCGCAACGGACATGGCGGCATGCAAGGGGCGCCTTGAACTCATCCGCAACGGTCACCGTGGGAAGGGCTGGGCGGACATCGGCTACCACTACGTGATCGACCGCGCGGGGCGGGTCTGGGAGGGGCGCGATATCCGCTACCAGGGGGCGCATGTGAAGGACAACAATGAGGGGAATGTGGGCATCCTGATGGTCGGCAACTTCGATCTCCATACGCCGAGCATGGCGCAACTGGCAGCACTCGATCGGCACCTGCGCCTTTGCATGAAGAAGTATGGGCTGCGCAGCACGCAGGTGCGTTCCCATCAGGAGTGGGCGAGCGCGCGCACTGCCTGCCCTGGGAGGCACATGCAGAGCAAGATGAACGGCATTCGCCGCGCGCTCGCGTGATCCGCAGCCCCCAGCGTTTCCATCCGCCAAGCCGCCAGTCAGTCCTGTTCGCCTGATCGCTGTTCCACCTCTGGTTCCGCATTGCGCGCTGCGTCCCGATACGGCGCGATTCGACGCTCGCGCGCGAGGCGTGCGCGTTCGTCATCCGCGTCGAGCGTTCGCTGGAGGTCGCGGTCGCCGGCTTCCTGATGATTCACCAGTTTCCAAACGCCAAAGCCGACAGCCGCCATGCTGGCAATGGCGATGATCATGAGCAGCACCGAACCCATGGCAGCAGCGTAACGACGCGCGTCGTGGATGCACGCATCCGCCGTATCGGATCGATGGCGCCGGACCAAACCGGCAGGTGCCTGCGATCCAAATGGTGCGAGCAAAGCGGTGGGAAGAAGTTGGGCTGTCCATGCCGCGCTTGGTTCGCGGCTGTTTAGTGTGCTGCGCGGGTCGGCGCGTGTGCGCCGCGCCTTCGGCGGGGCAGGACGGACAACGGCAATCAAGGGGGAACGACATGCGGCAGAACGACCCATGCAAGTATGCGCCATCGCGCGCGGAGATCGACCAGCTTCACGAGCGCAAGCGCCGCGCACGCGCCGAGGCGATTGACCGCCTTGTGGCGGATGCGCGCGACAAGGGCGGCTGCACAGACCGCATGTACTGGACGATCGTGCATGACTTCGAGCGGGCAGACTGGACGACCAACCTGCAGCAGCTCGAGGAGATCGGCGTGTGCCCGCCACCGCCAGGGGATGTGGGCCATCAGGAGTTGTCGCTCGTGCTGTGGGAACTGATCGATGCGCTTGCGGGACTTGGCATCTACCTCATCCACACGGATCATCTCTCCGACCGCGAGCTCTACGAGCGACTGATGTTGCATGTGCTGCGCGAACAGGTGCGTGATCTTCCGCCCGATGCGAGCGTGCATGAGTACATCGATCTCTCGCCGCTGTTGAAGCGCGGGCGCGAGGAGGACGACGAGGACGGAACGCTGCGGGACGCTGCGCCTGCCTCGTGGCACGACGCCATCCACACGCCGCCTTCGGTGGACGGGCGCCGCGATCATCTGCTGCCGAGACCACCTTCAAAAAACAACTGACGGGTCGGCGCCCCTGTTCGGTGCGCCGACCCGCCTTGTTGGCCAACGGTTGTTTGTTGCGACACCACACCGCACCGATGGGCTTGGAACAACTGTCGGATTCATAGGCACGCCCTGCAAGTGAAAGTTTCGATTTCTGGGCTACTCTTTTCGCCTATGCGTTCACGGCCTGCTCGCGAGCTCCTGTGTGCAATCTCGCAAGTGCAGTGCGCACCGCTGGATAGGAGTCGCGTCTGGCGGTTCGCACATCGGCGGGTGCTGACTCCGCTTGCAGCCGCAGGCGCCGCGTTGGTGCTGTTTGCGTGCGCGGGTGGACCCCGCCAGGTGACCGTTCCCAAGCCGCTCGTCGGGAAGTGGTTCGGGCAGAACTCGGGAGATTCGATCGAGTTCACCGACTCCGGCGTCTTTGTTCTTGAACTCCAAGGGGTCGATCCGCTCATCGGTCGCTGCGTGTTCAAGGGAACGCGCATCACGCTTCGGTATCAGCTCGGTTCCATCATCTGTCCCGAAGAACCGGGTGACTACACCTTCGAAGTGGACGGACCATCGCTGAAGTTCAACGATGCGGTCGACACCTGCAATACGCGCAAGGACGCTTTCGCACAGTCCTGGCGGCGGAGCGAGCAGGGATGATGCTTGTCGTCACGGCGATCGTGGCAGCGCTGTCTGTCTCGGCATCCGGTCCTCCTGTGCGCGGCGCGGCCCCGCCCGCGAGCGCGCTTGACTGCTTCGGCGAGGCAGGTGAGCAGCGGATCGTGCGGCTCGCGGGTGGGTCAGGTCAGGCGGATGAGGAACTGAAGAACGCACGCGAGGAACTGGTGAAGATCGCCGCGGAACTCGTGGCGGCATCCAAACCACCGCAGGGATCGGATGACAAGCAGCCCAACGAAAAGGGGAAGAGCGGCAGTTCATCGAAGCGCGGATCAGCGCTCGCATCGCTTCGACCGAAACTCGAGGCGCTCACGCAGTCGGCGGCCACGGTTCGCATCATGCAACTGGTGGGCGCTGCGCCTGATACAGAACGCATGGATGTGGCGCAGGAGTACCTGACGCATGCCGCGTTCGCGCGGGCACTGGCGCTGATCGTTGATCCGAGCAGCGAGGATGCGGGAAAGGTGCAGCGTGTGGCGCGGCTGCTGATGCAGGAGCGTTCCGATGCGGTCGATGCGGCGCCTGAACTCGCGGCGGCTGTCTCCGTGGTGTACGACGCGCCCGTCGTTGCGCAGGTGAACGAAAACCTGGTGAGCGGGAGTGGGGCGCTGCCGGTGTTCGATCACTTGTGCCGCAACGAACGCAGCCTGATCTTCGGGATCAAAGATGTGCCGAGTGAAGCATGGGTGTTCGTGGTGGATGTCGCAGCGCCCGAAGCGGAGATGCAGTGGGCGGTGCAGCAGTTCGCGAAGCAGCAGGACATCGGCGCGTTGTACGACAGGGTGGAGTACGACAATGACCACCTCGAGAAGGGCACGCCAAAGAAGGTGACGCAGGCGGGCTGGAACCTGCCGAACATCCTCAAGCATGGCGGCGTGTGCGCGGATCAGGCGTACTTCTGCGCGACAGTCAGCAAGTCCCTCGGCGCACCCGCTGCGGTCACGGTCGGTCGTGACGGCAGTTTGAGCCACGCATGGATCGGCTACGCGATGCGTGGGCGCGGCGGGCCGATGTGGGCGGAATGGGGGCGCTTCGGCGGCTATGTGGGCGTGGAGGGGATGATCCTGCATCCGCAGACGGGCAAGTCCGTGTCGAGCACGCTGATGCCGATGCTGACCGAGTATGGGCGAACGCCCGCTGCCGATCGGCGGCTTGTGGCAGGGCTTCGCATCGCGGCGGCCGAGACGAAGTCTGTCGACGATGCGCTCGAACTTGCGCGCATTGGGCTCCAGATCGGCGTGACGGATTCGCGGACATGGGATGTGGTGGCGCGCGCAGCAGCGAGCGGCAAGATGAGCGATGCGCAGAAGACGCAGTGGTCGGACGATGTCATCACCTTGTGCATCGACTCGTACCCCGAGTTCGCGTGGCGGATGATTGAGCCGATGATCACCTCGATTCCTGATGCACAGGAGCGTCTTCGCGTACTCGATCGATTTGCAGGAGTCTTTTCGGCGCGCGGAGACATCGTGGGGCAGATCCTCATGCAGGAGGCTCGGCTGCTCGAAACAGCAGGCGACTTTGCAGCAGCGGGGCGCTGCTATGACCGAATCATCAGCAACCACGCAAACGACGGACCCTTCGCGTTCGATGCAGCGCTTGCGGGCGCAAAGATCCTGCGCAGTCAGGGCAACATGATGGGTCTCATCCAGTTCGTACAGCGCGCGTATCGGAACATGGAGCCGCCCAATGGGATCAGCCCGATCTTCGCGCGCCAAACGAATTGGTACCGCTGCGGATCGATGCTGGTCGATGCACTCCGCGCCGCGGGTCAGAACCAGCAGGCGGATCTCATCCGAAACCAGATGGATTCAGTCATGAAGTGACGCGCGCGCTTGCGCCGACGCTTCCGCCGCACGGAACGCTGCCGCGCATCGATCAAGTCGCGCAGTGTTGGGGGCAAGCATTCGACAGGGATGGTCACGCGTGGCTCGAAGCCGACGAGCTGCATGCAGTGTCGCCAAGGCGCACCATGCGGTTGGGCCCGATCGCCGAAGCGGCGATGCACAGCGACATGCGCCAACTCGTGGCAGAGGACTTCACGAAGCAGCACCTCACAGTCGCTCTGCGCAAGCCCACCGTTCAGCCGAATCAGTCCACGCCTGCTGTAAGCGCGGCCGAGGCTGCGAACCATCCGACCGCTCCAGCGAACCATGCACTCGTGCGCGAGTCGTTCATCCTGCCAGTGTCGGCACCACGACAGCGCATCGGCGCGCAGCGACTCGCCGATGTCAGGCGACCACGGCAGCGCGCTGTCGTCGACGACGGCAGTCGGAGCATCGCGGTCCATCGGTGTCCAAGTGTAGAGGTGCACCACCGCGCGCTGCTCACTCTCCGCGGCGGTGCTATTGTTCCCGCCGTGCACGACCCAATCGCCTCTCCACCGAGTGCGTTCCAACTTCTCTTCGATGCGCGTCTGAACAAGGCGGGTGCGTTCACGGCGGATGAACGCGCCGCGTGTGGGCTCGAAGGATTGCTCCCCCACGCCGTTGAAACCCAACTCCTGCAGTTGCAGCGCGCGCGTGCCCAGTTCGACGCGCAGCCCACCGATCTCGGGCGCTACCAGTTCATGTCGGCGCTGCACGACCGTCAGGAGCGCCTCTTCTTCGCGCTCATCCGCAGCGACTTCCAGCGCTTCATGCCGATTGTCTACACGCCGACGGTGGGCGAAGCGTGCCAACGCTTTGGACACATCATGCGGCGACCGAAGGGGATGTACATCTCCATCCGTCACCGCGGTCGGATCGCCCAAGTGCTCCGGAATTGGCCCGTCCGCGACATTCGCTTCATCGTGGTCACCGATGGGGAGCGCATTCTCGGGCTCGGCGATCTCGGGGTCTGCGGCATGCCAATTCCCATCGGCAAGCTCGCGCTCTACACCGCATGCGCGGGCGTTCCACCCGAGGCTGCGCTGCCTGTGGTGCTCGACATGGGCACGAACAACGAGTCGTTCCTCGAAGATTTGCTCTACCCCGGGCTTCGCCAGCCGCGCGTTGACGCGAATGAGGCGCTGTCGTTTGTCGATGAGTTCGTCGATGCGGTACAGGAAGTCTTCCCGCGCTGCTGCATCCAGTTCGAGGACTTCACGAACCGCAATGCGATCCCCATGCTTGAGCGGTACCGAAACCGCGTGTGCATGTTCAACGATGACGTCCAAGGCACCGCAGCGGTTGGCGTGGCGGGACTCTTCGGCGCATGCCGCATTGCACGCAGCAGCATGCGCGAGCAGCGGCTGCTGTTCCTCGGCGCCGGGAACGCAGCCGTTGGCATCGCGGACCTGTTCGTGCGACACCTCGAATCGATCGGGGTGCCACAACGCGACGCACTCGCACGCTGCCACTTCATGAACTCGCGCGGGCTGGTTCACGCGGGCATGGGCGGACTGCCCGACTACCTGCACCGATACGCGCATCCGATCGCTGGGCTTGTGCCTGCGGGCACTCGCGGGAACGAACACTCGCCCATCGCTCGGCTGCTCGATGCGGTGGAGATCGTCCGCCCGACGGCACTCATCGGCGTATCGGCCGTGCCCAACACATTCGATGAGGCGGTGATCCGTTCGATGGCGCGCATCAACTCGCGGCCCATCATCTTTCCGCTGTCGAATCCGACATCGAAGTCCGAGTGCACGGCGGAAGAGGCGATCCGTTTCAGCGATGGTCGTGCCGTCGTTGCAACAGGAAGCCCTTTCCCGCCGATGCACTTTCAAGGCAAGCTGTTTGTGCCAGGACAAGGCAACAATGTCTACATCTATCCCGCGATCGGCATGGCGGTTTTTGCCACACAGGCGCGCCGCGTGACCGATGAGATGTTCCTGCGCGCCGCGGAGTCGCTTGCGGCGCAGACCACCGATCAGGATTTGTCGGTGGGCCTCATCTTTCCGCCCATCGCATCCATTCTCGACACGAGCATTCGGATCGCAGTCGATGTCGCGGCGTTGGTCTTCGATGCAGGTCTCGCGCGCGTCGATCGACCCGAGGACATCGATGCGTTTGTGCGGACGCAGGTCTACGACCCGGACTTCTGAGTGCCGCCTGCAGGTGGCACTGAGGTGGGCGCCACGGTGGGTGTTGGCGCGGGTGTTGGCGCGGGCATGATCTTCGCATACACCCAGAAGTCGCTGCTGCGGGTGTTCCCGCTCGGGTCGCGCGCGGTCATGGAAACGGGCGCAAGCAGGATGTCGGTACTGCCCCCCGCACCGGTGTTGGCCGTCGTGGCTCCCGCAGCGGCGGTCGCAACCATCGACACCATCGCACCATCGCTGTCGGAGCGCTGTCCGACAAACTTCACATCGATGCGCGGATCCTTCGACTGAACGCCCGTGATGGTCCAGCCCTGCGCGCGCTTGAGTTCAAACTCGAACGGCAGCGGTACGCCCACATGAAGCAGACCAAGATTCGCTCGGTACTCCGCGAAGGGCAGTTGCGGGGTGATCTTGGTGCACGCATGCCGCACACGCATGTCGATCACGGGAGCAAGCGGGTGATCGGTCTCGATGATCAGGTATGGGGGCATGCGCTCGCAGGGAATGCCCTGAAAGTCGTAGGCCACGTCGTAGGCGGTCAGCGGTTCGTCGCTCGCCGGGTTCCACCCGATGAACTGCGGCGGTTTCCCCATCACCGAGAGCACCCGAAACGGTCGGCCATCGGTGCACGACACCTTCATCTCGCCCACGAGCGGTGGCGGCGCGACCGAGGGGCTGCGCTGCGGGTCAGCAAAGACATTGATGTAGGGCACCCGCTTGTTCTCGATCACATCGATGCACGTGGACCGCACGGCATACGCAATCTCGCCCTGCATCTGCAAGGTGATCGGAGCACTGCGATCGGAGAAGGTCAGCGTCACTGCGGCTGTCTTGACGCCCGTCGATGCGGCGACCTTCATCGTGAGTGGAATATCGATGCTGCCCTTCGGTGGGATGACCTTGCCGGTCGCATCGACGGTCGTGCAGGTGCAGGTCGGTACGACAGACGCGATCGTGATCGGCTTGTCGGTGATGTTCGAGAGCCGAAAGGACCGCGTGACCGTGTCGCGTGGCTGCATCAGCCCCAGGCTGATGAACGGCGGGTCGACAAGAACGGCGGCGTTGGCTCCCTGCGCCAAGACGGGCTGGCTGAACCACAGACCAACCACTACTGCCAAGGCAAATGCGCGAGCCAAGCCATGGCGGAGCGTGCCATCGACTCGTTGAAGGCTGAGCATCGCTGCACTATAGGATCGCGAGCATGAAAGCCATCGTGATCGAGCGCCGCGGAAACCCAGTCGCTGCGAATGTCTCGCTTGTCGACGGACGAGATCAGCCGCAGCCGTGCGCGGGCGAGGCGCTCGTGCGAACGGAAGCATCGGCGCTCAACAGCCTCGATTTGTGGGTCGGGCGCGGTCTCCCTGGCATCGAGACGCGTTATCCGTTCTCGTCGGGGTCGGATGGAGCGGGCACGATCGTTGCAGTTGGGCAGGGGGTCGATCCCGCGTGGCAGGGCCGACGCGTTCTCTTGAATGCCGCAGTCGTACAGCAACCGCAGCCGCACCCGGACCGCGCAGAGGCTGGCGAGGACATCTCGATGATTGGCGAGCATGTCGAAGGCACCATGCGCGAATTCTTTACGGCGCCCGTGACAAACCTGCTCGATATCGGCAACACAGACGCGGTCCAAGCAGCCGCGTTTGGGCTCACGCACTTGACCGCGTGGCGAATGCTGGTCACGCGGGCGCGGCTTCGGGCCGGATCGACCGTGCTCGTGACGGGCATTGGCGGGGGCGTTGCGCTGGCGCTTCTTCACATCGCGAAGCACTTCGGTTGCCGAGTCGTGGTGACGAGTCGGCATCAGAGCAAGATTGACCGCGCGGTGGCGCTCGGCGCGGATCATGGGGTGCTCGATGACGGCTCGGATTGGTCCAAGGCTGTGCGCGCATGGACTGGTCGGCGGGGGGTCGATGTGGTGGCTGATTCGGTTGGGAAGGCGGTGCACGTGCAAAGCATCAAGAGCCTTGCGCGCGGCGGCGTCTTTGTCACCTGCGGGGCTACAACGGGCGGCGATGCGACCACAGACCTCACGCGGGTCTTTTGGAACCAGTTGTCGATTTTGGGCTCCACCATGGGGGACATGTCCGAGTTCCGAGAGGTCACGAGCCTCCTGAAAGGCGGTGCAATCAAGGCAGTTGTGGATTCCGTCCACACGCCCACCCAAGCCAAAGCAGCTTTCGCGCGGCTGGAGTCTTGGGAGCAGTTTGGCAAGGTTGTCATCGACTGGCGCTAAGAAACAGCAGTTGGTCCTATAACACATTTCTTGACCAATTTTTCCTAAATTCAAAACAAAATTGGCGCAGGTCTTTAGTGGCTCTATGTTTCGCCCGATGCCCGCCTTGCGTTTACGGCAATGGCGAGCCGTGTGTGTTTCGTTGTTTGGTTCAAGTTCACTCACCTTCGTTCAGTTTTCGCAATCCATCCATAGCAAGGAGTTCAGATGAACATCACTGGAGTCTGTAAGACATCGTTGGTTGCCGGCACTTTCGCCGCGGCCTTCATTGCTGCCGGAGCGGCAGCGCAGGGTGCCGACGAGTGTTCGGGCGCAACGGCGCTCGTGAGCGACGTGGCTGCACCATTCAGTACAACCACAGCCACCCCAAGTGCAGGTGCCGTTGATGACGCGCTTTGCCCTGGCACTTACCTCAACTGGCTCCCCACGCAGAATGATGTGTGGTTCAAGTACACAGCGGCGGAGTCTGGGTTGCTCGAAGTCAACACCTGCTTGTCTGGCAGCTATGACACATCACTCGTTGTCTATTCAGGATCTTGCGGTTCCCCGACGGCCATCGCCTGCAACGGCGACGGCGCTGGACTGAGCGGTTGCCAAACCTACTACTCACGCATTACCGACATTGCCATGAGCCCAAATCAGACCGTGTTCATCCGCATCGGCGGCTATGAAGGCGAAGTCGGCTCTGGCCAGGTCGTCGCAATCTTTGCGGCCACTTCCTCATCGTGCCTCGGTGCCACGGGCGCGTGCAATGAAGCGCACCTTGGACTTGGTTGCGACAACGCGGCCTGCTGCCAAGCGGTGTGCAGTTTCAACCCGCTCTGCTGCGACATCGGATGGGACGGAAATTGCGTGACGAGCGCTATTGAGCAGTGCGGCTACTACTACTGCCCATTTGTGCAAGGTGCGCCTGCAAACAACTGCGCAACGTCGCCGCTCGTGCTGTCGGGCAGCGCGGACAGCGAGACCAGTTTCAACACGGCCAACGCCACGATGGACGGACCTGATCACCCAGGCGCGACCTGCCAGTCAGGCAGCGAAATCATGGACCATGATATTTGGTACAAGATCGTTCCTGAGAACAACGGTTCGCTCAAGATCTCGACATGCGGGTCGGTCACTTACGACAACAAGCTCGCCGTGTACAACCTCGGCACAGACCCCGCTGCGTTTGACTACAACGAACTCGCTGAAGCTCTCGTTGGCTGCAATGATGACGGGACGAACTGCAACACGACGGGCACCCCCCCAACCACCTACGCGTCCGAACTGACGGTGACTGTTCTTGCCGGTCGTACCTACCTGATCCGCCTTGGCTCCTACGCCACCGGCGAAACCGGAACGGGCACGATGCGAGTCACGGTTCCTGCTCCGTGCACCCTGCCTTCGGGCGGGTCTGAGAGCGAGGACTGCGGTACCGAGATAAACGACGGCTGCAACAGTCCAACCGGCGGATTTAGTGACATCAGTTTTGGTCAGACGATCCGTGGCAACTTCTGGGCCGACCAGAACACTCGCGATACGGACTTCTACCAGTTCCAAGTCACGGCTCCGACGCAGGTCACTGTGGAGGTCAAGTCGGCGAGCTTGGCAACGGCGCTTCTGCTCAAGGGCGATCTCACTACGCCAGATTGCGCTGGCGTGCAGGTCATCGTTGCGGGCTCTGGTACCTGCCCAACTTCGGCGTCGTTCTGTCTGACTCCAGGAATCTATTACGCCTTCGCAGCGATCGCCGGTTTCAGTGGCGCTCCCTGCGGAACGGGCCCGGTCAACGAGTACTCGATCGCGTTGATCGGTACTCCTGCGACGTGCCCTGTCACCCTCTCAGGTGGCTACGACGGCACCACCACGCAGCCTGGCGTATGCGCTGACCCTGGTCCGGACAGCTACTCGACCTCCACGGCCGCTGGCGGGGCTGGTCTTGTGGCTTGCGCTGTAAACCCGGCGTTCCCGAACTGCTCGGGCGGCGGCACTACGGCCAACTCGTACGCCAAGGTGATCCCGGCCGGTGAGATGTCTGGTGAGATTTCGTGCCTCGACCTCGGCGTGTTCTGTGTCGTTCGCGACCAGAATGCGGCGGGTACTGCGTGCGCCACCTACATCAGCGATCTCGCACTTCCTGCCAAGGTCGGCATCTATGCCGACCTTGACGGCGGCACTCCCCGCTTCAAGACCGCCGATGGCGGTGTTGACGGCGGCGACCTGGACCTGATCGAGGAAGTCGATGTCCTCGTCCCGGGCGGAGCCTATGTCGCGACCCTCAACTACCCCGAGCCGGTCTGCGTGTCCGACTACGCAACCAAGAACTTGGTGGTCGTCTTGGACTGCCCGGACATGTTTGCCGGTCAGCCGGGCGTCCCCGCTGCCTCGGGCTACGGTCTCCGCGCTGGCGGCAGCACCGTTGCGGGTCAGGGCTCCAGCACCCATGTGCGGCTCAGCTGTGCGGACGGTGCTGGTCAGTACGTGCTCGCGGAGTCGCTCGGTGCGACGTTCACGGCCCAGTGGATCGTCAGGGCGAATGGCACCGATGCAGCCTCCTGCAACGCGCCACCATGCCCTGGTGATTTCAATAACGACGGCGTGCGCAACGGTTTGGACCTCACCGTGCTGCTCTCCGCTTGGGGAACCCCAGGCGGCGATGTCAACGGCGACGGCGCCACCAACGGGTCGGATCTCACGATCCTGCTCGGCGGTTGGGGCGCATGCCCGACCGGCTGATGCAAGTCAGTTGAAAGGAAGGACCGCCTGCGCGGTCTGGACGAGAACAAGGTGATTTGAACAAAGGGTCCCTCGGCAATGCCGAGGGACCCTTTT
>Ga0194131_10006153_pt1 | contig 16866 bp, 20 predicted proteins | sample TA2KigO120mmetaG_FD_148631 | JGI IMG/M metagenome (GOLD analysis project Ga0194131, IMG submission 148631) | Freshwater microbial communities from Lake Tanganyika, Tanzania - TA2015053 Kigoma Offshore 120m | ecosystem: Environmental > Aquatic > Freshwater > Lake | place: Tanzania: Lake... | reverse complement strand
GTCACGAACTCTTAACCCTATTACGCAACTACCTTATAAAGCATGATGCGCTATAAATAACAAAATAAAAACGTATTTCAGAAGAGATTCATATGAAAAAAAGCCAAAAAAACTATTTAAATATGATTGGCGCTCTATACTAATTTAGACTATATTTAGTCCACTTTATGCTGACGATTTACAGTGAGTGGTTTTTAATTTTTTCAAGAATCGGATTAGTTAGTAACTTAAGGGAGTCGCTACACGTATCAATGCAAAACCTTCATCATTTACTTTATTCAAAGTATAGATATCTAGTAAAAAACTTATTCAATGAGAGCATATATATTGCTATTTATCAATATTCTTCTGTTCTTTTCATTCTCAATTAGTGCGCAGTCTCCGTTTCTAATCCCTGCTAGTGTCCCTAAGCCAGAATGGGTAGATAAAGTTAATTGGGAGCACCCGAATATTTATTTTATAGATTCAGTCAAAAAGAAATATAGACCCGAAGAGTTTGGTCTTGATGATAAAAAAGAGGAACCGTATGAAGTTGCTTATATACGTTGGTTACGTCATGTAGAGCTGTTTATATTACCCAATGGCGATATTGATCTGGATGCTGCAAGGCGTGCTGCCCATACCGCTAAGCTGCAGCCCCCTGCCTTACAACCCAGGGAGCTACAAATAGCGCCAGCAGGTATTCTACCCTCTACGGAGATAGCTGCCTGGTCTATTTTAGGGCCTGTTGAAAGTTTTAGCAGTAACACATTAAGACCATGGCAAACAAACATTTATAGTATCGCTATCGCACCATCTAATCCAAATATTCTCTACGCTGGCTCAGAAACAGGTATCATTTTTAAATCTAGCAACAAGGGGCTTAATTGGAATTCGATAAACGATGCGCTCATTAGCTATCCAGTCACTGCAATTGATGTTTCACCCGTTAGTCAAAACTTGGTTTATGCCTACTCGGACGGGCTACTTAAAACATCAGATGGCGGCACTACTTGGTCGTATCTGAATAGTTTTAGCGGCGGTGCTACAAATAAAATTATTATTCATCCAGTCTCTGGGCGTGTAGTTACTGCCTCAGCTAATGGAATATTTTATTCAGATAATGGGGGCATTAGTTGGACCAGATCAAGTTTGAGTATTGCCACGAATGTTGAATTTTATGATATAATTTTTCATCCAACAAACCCTTCAATTGTTTACGCTGTAAGTGCCGTTTCAGTTTCAAATCCTGCCATGTTGCTATATCGCAGTATTGATGCTGGAAACAATTTCACTATTGCCAATGTGCCATCTTCAACTTTCACAATGGGGGCATTACTGGGAGTAAGTTCTGCTAATCCAACAATAGCTTATTGTATCACACTTGAGAATAATTTTCCAAAGCTTCTCAAAAGCAATGATGCCGGACAAAATTGGGGTCTTACCACTACTTTTACCGGATCAGATGTTGAATTTGTATGAATTGGGGTAGAGATTATCAAGAAAATAATTTTAATGATAAAGATTTTAAAGAATATCTGAAGAATCGGTTCAGATATTTAAATTCATTGTAATAGTTTTTATATTTTTTCTCCTTCACATAATAACACTATTGAAATTTTTTGAAAATTCCCATCTGGAAATTTTAATTCATTTATTGCATTTATAATTTTTATATTATTATAAACAATTCCTTCGTAGTTGTTTATACTAATCAAACAATCATTAATAACGTGTTTGTGATCGACTGGTCTGTTTATATCTCTTGTTGAAAATGAAAATTGATAAGCAAAAAATGTTTTTTTCATTGTTATATTGATTTAATTTTTTGATTTAACAGAAACATTAAATAATCAATGTCAGTATTCCTATCAAACTTAATTCTATAAACATTTCCTTTAACACCACTTTTCCATTCCCATGAACCTTCCTCTACCGTTCGTGTTTGTAGTAACAATAGTGGACTCCCCCACACCACTTAAAAGCATGAATATCTATGAATTATGGCTAAACATATAAAATACTGATTTATTTTACATTAGAGTCACCTTATCAAAAGTGTTTTTTCTATATTCGGTCAGCAAATCGCCACTTAGCAAGCCCTAAATCATTTATTATGAGTAATAATGTTATTTCTATTTATAATGGTTATGATATCGAAAAGGTAAAAGTATATAGAGAATTATTTTCAAAACTCGAATCTTTACTGAAATCATTTTTGATAAAAGAATATAATTTTGCACAGCCCACATCTCAATGGGATGATGATGAAGATTCATTATGTTCAAGATGGGGATATGATATTAGTGATTCAGATCAAGATATTAGTTATAGCACAAGAATTGAGAATAAACTCCCCTTAATTTCAATAGAGTTTGGCGATGTTGACCCACAAGGACATAACTCGTATACTATTACTATTAATGCATTCACTCAAAAAGAAACTAAAATAAATGTTTCTGGTTGGTTTAGTAGTAAGGAAGAAGTTAATTATAAAATAAAGTGGTTTCAGATATATGCATTTCATATTCAGCCTGATAATTTTGATTTAAATACAAAAATTGGAGTGACTTTCGATTACGGAGATATCCATAATAGGTATGAAGAAAAAAATTTCGACGCTTTTTTTGAAGCAGTTGATCAACCAGATATAATCTTATCCGAAGATTTTGATATTTCTGAAGTTGTTGAAGATATTGAAGAAATAATCGATGAATTTCACGAGACAGTTGATCAGGAATATACTAAGAGAATTACTTCACTAGACAAAAAACAATCAACTCTATTAAGCAGCTTAGATACTGACGGAAATAAGGAAGTAGATTTAATAGATTGTGGGGCTTTCAATGAACTTCTTTTAAAACATCAAAGTAAAATCATCGAAATTGACAAGTCCTATATCCAAAAATTTGTAAAAATATCTTCCTACTTAAAGCAGAAAAAGAATAATACACAAAAGATTTATGATTCAATTAGAAATACTAAAAACGAAAACGAGCTAACTGAGCGAGTTAGTTTGCTGAAAAACCAGATACACACTTATAACTTATTGGTCTTACATTCAATTAGCATGGTTACTGCTTCGATTGAAAAAGATTTTATTACATTCTACGAAATCGATGAATGCTTTGATCAGCTAGGGGTTTTTAATTCAAACTGGGAAAATGAGATATCCAATAAATTATCAGAAATTGGTGATGGTATTCATGAATTATTATATTCTATATATCGTATGGAGAGAAACATTGTCTCTGCAATTAATACCCTAACCTACGTTAATCAACGAGGTTTTGAAAAGCTAAATGCTACCATATCAGCTGAACTGTCTAGCATTAATTCATCCATTAATTTTGGCAACCTTTTGAAAACAGTTCAGACATACCAACTATATAAACTGAATGAATAATAATTTAGTAACTTCACCCCAGCGACAATTTGGCGACAGCAGTTCTTTTTTAATGCGTAATTAATTGATATTCAACGAATAGTGAGGAAAATTTCGATCCCGCCCCACACCAAAAAAATCCTACATTTAAACAACGAAACTCTCTACAACTAAATCGTCCACTTTCTTTGACGACATACAATCAAAGGAGAACTATTTTTTTACAAGAAATACTTCAATCCCTTGGGTGAAAACTTTACTACTATTATAACCTGATTTTGGAATTCCAAGAGAAGAAGTACCAATAATAGGACACGTAGATACTATCATCCAACCTTGGTTTAACAATTTTGTTAATTCGTTCTCAGCTTTTTTTGTATCATCACTATCCCACGATAGAAGAGAATCATTAATGATTTCACCGTCTTTTGCTGATTTGTTACTTTGTTTGTAAGGTAGCCAATGTTTTTTGAATTCCATAAATTAAATTTTTTTTAAAATATTAAATAATCTCCTTATCAACTCATATTCTTGTTCTTTCTTGGTGTGTTCCCTGAAATTTTCTAATCTTGCTTTCTTCTCTCTATCCCTTGAACTTATTTGAAAATTATTTTGAACCGATTTCGATAATATTATTTCTGTATTATTATTTTTTAAAAAATTGAAATCTTTTATGAGTTTTTTAATTTCCTCTTTTAATGATTGAATTTGATCGAACAAAATTCCAACTTCTTTGATTTTATCATTTCTTGAATCATTTTCCAAATTTGAAAGTTTTTTGATTTCTTCAATTTTTTTGCTGGTATTACCTTCTATATAACTCATTAAATATTTATAACCTACATATACAAAAATTGGTGTGATCAATCCAACAATAATTCCAAATTTTATACTAAGGGTAATGATATTTATGAAAAGAATAAGTTTTAAAATACACCCTAAGTTATATTCAATATTTGAGTATTGGGATCTTTTTTTCTCAAGAATTTTTATTTGATTTGGGTATTGTTCTAAGTTTTCATAAAGTGTATCAATGACAATTTTAAGATTGTCATAAGAGTTAAATTTCTCAATTAATCGATTTGATAAAAGGTCAAGTTTCTCTTTAGAATTATTTTCAGTTTTAATGAGATTATTGAAATAGTTAACATCAAACTCTTTTATTATTTATTCAACTATCACGTTTATTAAATAATTATTCTATCAGAGTTTGATGATTAAATAATACCCTACCCCAGTTTACTAACAATACTTTAAAGGGGAGAAATTTTAAATGCTTAGTACTGAGATACCCTTTTTGCGGTGAGAAAATGGTGAGAAACAGGATTTTATCAAAAGAAAAACCCCTATAATTCATTGATTTATAAGGGTTTATACCATTTCGTTTGTGGTGTGGGGCGAACACTCACCCTTTACAATCAGTTGAAGCGATAATCATTTTTGACTATCGGCTGAAACCTTTACCGGAAAGGGGTTTCAGGGAATTTTGTTTGCAGAAAAAACTGCTGTTTTCTGCTTTATAAAGATCTTTCTGAAGAGCACCGTGCTCGGGAAGTGCTCTGGTTACTCCGTAAAGGTAGCAACTTATTTTAAATAACAATTGTTCCTCAATATTACACCGTCCATCACCTACGTCATTTAACACACAAAAAGAATTGGTCAGAATATCTTTTAGAATTCCTCATGTTGTTTTTTGCAGTTACGCTTGGTTTTTTTGCTGAAAATATTCGAGAAAATATATCTGAACAGAATAAGAAAAAGGAATTATTAGATGTTGTTGCAAATGATTTTAATCGAGATCTTGATCAGCTTAAGTTTCATGAAAACTGGGCAAAGGAAAAATTGAAATTGTGTAATTTATTGATAAGATATCTAGACGGCGATTATAGTGATGCAAATCGTAAACAATTTTATCATGCATTGTTTGTCATAAAAGGATGGTGGTACTTTAATTCAGAGGAGAAAAGTAGGATAGAGGCAGAGTCAAAAGGGTATTTTTATGCCAAAGAAAATAGTGATCTAGCTTCCACTATTTTAAGATTCAATTTTTTCAAAAATGATTATGTAGAATCTGAAAAGCATGAAGCTAAATTAATCGAGAAATTCAATAATCAAATCCCCTACATCTCTGATTTTGATCTATTCTTGGCACATAACCATCATCCTGAGCCATCGATAAATGCAATACATCGTGTGCCAAAAATTACTTCTTCTGAAATAGCTAAAACAAAATATATTATTTCAGAAATCATTATGTATAATGATGTTTATTTGAGCGATATCGATTCAATGAAAGTGTACGCGGAAAAAGCTATAAAAATCATCAAAAGTCAAAAAGACTAATGGAAGTCCATCACCACACGCATCATCCCAGGAAATTCAAGGAATACTTGCAAGAGTTTTTAATGTTATTTTTTGCTGTTTTTCTGGGCTTCATGTCTGAATACTATTTGGAATACCGGGCAGAGAGACATAAGGAGCATGATTATTTAAGCAGCATGGCACTTGATTTGAAATCTGACTCAGTTGAAATGGCTATTCGAATGCAAGGAATAGAGGGTTTAAAAAAAATGGGTAAGAAATTGGAAAAATTACTTTATAAATCTGAATTTAGTGATGACGAAATTGATTCAATTTATTTACTTGGAACAAAAATTACAGCTACAATAATTGCACCCAATTTTTCTTCTGGAACTATTGATCAATTAAAAAATGCAGGAGGCTATCGATTGATTAAAAACCAAGAGATTGTTAGGAAAATATCTGACTATGATAGATGGAAAAATACTATTAATTTACAGGAACATTTAATCTTGAATCATTATGTTAATGCGCATAAAATGCAAAATCTTTTAGTGCATATGACCACAATTGAAAAACCAGAAAAGTTCAATGAAATTATTCTTAATAAATCTGAACTTAATAGAATAGCCAAAATGACAGGTAGCAAATTTCTGCGCTCTGAAAAAAAAGTCTTTTATGAGTATGCAAATTATATTTGGGTTCTTGTTGGTTACGTATCTTATTACGAAATAATGATGAAAATGCAACAAGAAAATGCAAGTCAATTGCTTAAATTGATTGTTGCTGAGTTGGAACATTCTTAGTATTAAACTAATTTGAGTTGTATTTAAGAAACCTAAAAACCTTATTTAGTCAGCCAGTATAATGTATTAAATACAAATTGTTTCCAGTCGTATTCTTTGACTTGCATCCCCGCTGATAATTTTTTACCTCCGGAGTTTACATACATAGCGGTGAACCCATTACAGTCGCCTAAGGCAACTATTTATCCTTTTCCAAATTTGCCTGCGAGTTAGTGTGAAAGTCAAAGTGTCAGCAATTATTTTAAAGCGCTGCTTACAATTTCATATACATAAAATGTCTAAATTTATTAAAATTATGAGATGGAAGCAATTAATGAATTTATAATTAAAATATCCTCGCGGTGTAATCTGAATTGTACTTATTGTTATGAGTATAATCTAGGAGACAATTCGTGGAAATACATGCAAAAAAAAATTTCGATTTCCACAATACATCGCTTAATTGAAAGGATCATTGCACATTGTAAACAATATGAAATTAGAGATATTGTAATTAGTTTACACGGGGGAGAGCCGTTATTAGTCGGGTATACGCTTTTAGAAGAAATTATATTAGAGTTTAAAAAATTAGAGAACCACGACATATTTCCATTAATCACACTGCAAACAAATGCAACATTAGTTGATGAGCAAGTAGTAGAATTATTTTTAAAACATGAAGTTTATGTATCTGCTAGTATTGATGGAGATATAAATCATAATTATAATCGTATATATCATAACAATACAAGCTCATTTCATGATGCTTTGAAAGGGATTGAATTAATAAGAGAGAAGATGCCAAAACAATTCCTTGGCGTTTTAAGTGTAATAGATATCTCCAATGACCCTAGTGAGGTTTACACTTTTTTTAAAAAAAATCAAATAGAAAACTTCGATTTGATTTTGCCTGATTATTCATGGCAAAATCAGCCACCTAGGCCCAGTAAATTAAACTGGAAGCAAGATCAGACAGATCAAGACAATTCAATAATATATGGTATTTGGTATTCAAAAATTTGGGATTTATGGGTTAATGATGATAATGACCCACCAAAAATTAGGTTCTTTGAAAATATACTCCATAATATAGTTACTGGCAATGGGATTTTTGAACTTATGAATAACGATCCAGCAACTTTAATCACAATAAATACAAATGGTGACTATGAAGGGGTCGATACTCTTAAAAGTCTAGGAAATGGTTATCAGAAACTGAATTTGAATATTTTCGATCATGGTTTAGAGTTAGTTATGGAACATCCTAAGTATCAGCTAAGACAAAACCCCAAAGACCAATATTCTAGTAAATGCTTGAATTGCAATAATTTAGACGTTTGCTGGGGCGGTTATTTTCCGCACAGAATAGATGGAGATGCGATAAAAGAAAGTGTATATTGTAATGACTTGTACTATATTATTGATTACATCAAAAATTATCTTTAAAATAAAGCATTTGTTAATAAATTCTTTACATTTAGGCAAATTATAAAAAATGGAAAAGAAAATAAACTTAAAAGATCTTCTGGATTCTGAATCAGAAATTATTAAGAAAATTGGCCAAGAAATTGAGCAGTCTGATGATGGGAGTATTCAATTTAGGCACCTATCAGGTGCAAGACACACGTCTTCTGGCTCTCATAAATCTGGTCACTCATCTAGCGGGAGACACAGCAGTACAACAACTGCAAAAATTGAAAAGCCAATTAAGAGCAAATAAGAAGAGATCTTTTTTTTAATTGATGGGATTTACATAGTAAAATATGGCGATCTCATCTTTTTTTATGACCTATATACCCATACAAAAAACAAGTGATAAAAGATTTTTTGAATTTTTATTGCACGTCTGCAAGTGTTGGGTTGAGCGTATTATCTGAATTTATTTTGTTTATTTCAAATAAAAAAGAAATACTAAGATTATCATTAACATATGATGATTTTATGCTACTTCAAAATTTGTGTGATAACCATAATCTAAAATTAAAGTATACCTCTTTTAAAGCTGTTGACTATGGTGGGGGCTGGGCTAGTTTAGTAAAAAATAATGGACAAACAATAGATAAAAATAGCGACACAATAGTTGTCGTTATTGGTAATACAGCGGATAAACTGAGTCAATATATTGATGCTGAAGCTAAATTTGACTATATAAAGGCAGGAGAGTTGCTTGGCTATCCCCAGTGTTGTATAAAATCTTATTTAGACATTGAGATACTGAAGCATAATTGGTACCAATATTATCTACGTGATGGGAAAATGAAATACCCGTATTGGGCGAATAGAATAAATACAATTTTTGGTGGAGGATCCTTTGTAGGTGAAATGTTCCCGTGCAGTTTAAATTGCAAAAAAGCTATTGATATAGGCAAAAATGCTGCTAATACAATGCATTCATTTGGATTAATTAAACTTGCAGAAGTTATTAAAAGTCATTGTCTATCACCAATATACTTAGACGAGTTTAATAGTATATCAAAAGTTGTCACACAAAAAAAAATAGAGTTTTATTAAATATTTATCATCAAATAATATAATCGCGAGTCATTCAATTTTAGAAAATAGATTAAAGAAATGCACTCTTGAATTTGATATTTTGAAAGACAGATTGTTGGAAAACAGTTATGTAGCTAAGAATTATAGAGGTATTTTAAACGAGATATTAATAGATTGCGATCTAATTAAAAACCCATTGTATAATTCTTGGATTATTGCGGCAAAGCAAATAATCAAAAGTAAAGGATTGGATGCAGGCAGTAATTTCTCTTGGAATAGTATTTTTATTACTATCGACTCTAATAAATACGAGCGAATAATTGATAAGTTAATACTGGAATTATTGGCAATTAGACTTTTTTATGATTTAGAGAAGTCAAGAAAAGTTAAATATAAAATCAAAATATGTTTATTTAGGGGGTTTCATATACCACTATATTATAAGTCTTCAGAAAAAATTAATATAGCTTGTATTACTGCATATAATGGGGAGTTGAAGATTAATAACAAAAAAATAAAGAAAGGATTTGGTTGTAAAAATGACTTAAAAGAATGCCTATACATCTATAATGATTCTGATTTGAAGTATTTATGTAACAATGTCCCCTCTGTAATTATTGATGAGACGGAAATAATTAAAAGGAGTAAAATTAAACGAGCATTTAGTCTTATTAAAAAGCAGTTTCCGTTTGATATTATAGATCTTCTAAGCTTTTGTGATTGTACATACATGATTTACTCAAATGATAAGATGTTTTATAGTGGTAATGATGAAATGTACTTGGGTTTAATCTATTTGCCAAACATCAGCAATGAATATTATTTGGCAGAGTGCATATTGCATGAATTTATGCATCAGAAGTTGTGCTGTATTGAAGATATAGCCAAAATATATAATGGGTCAAATCATCTTAATGAATATTATTATTCCCCATGGAGAAGCGATGCAAGACCATTAAGAATGATATTACATGGATTGTTTGTGTTTACAGCTGTTGTTGAATTTTGGCATTGTTTTATTAACGACCCAAAATTGAAAAGGGAATCAATTGAAAATTGTTATTTGAGAATAATGCAAAATAAGATTGCAATTAAGATTTTGACCAAGCATTCAAAATTTACAAAATTGGGGTTTCATATTTTATGTGAATTAGATCATGTAAATAATAAAATAGAGCATGGTATTATAGATAAACTTACAAAAACAAGCAGGTTGTCTTTAAATAAACAAATAGCCGAACATAAGAAAAAATACAATATGTATGTATCATAGTCAGTTATCTAAAAATATTGCAAAAAGGTACATGTATATATTGCATAGGTGTTTAACGGCCTTAGATATTAGGGATAGAGAAATTATTCAAGAGAAGGGAGTAATTGAATTGAGTGATCTAATTAAGGACTCAAGCTTTAATATTTTTATTTGTTTTATTGAGGAATTAATCAACCAAAATAATCTAAAATCGAAACAAGCAAAATTAATTTTACTTTTTTGTAATGAATTTAATTTTAAGCATAAAAACACAGAACCCTTTTTGCCATTTTATAATCAAAATAAAAATCAATTAATTAGTCAGACAAAGTTCTTAGAGTTTTTTCTACCTGATGCTATGTCATCTAAATTGAAATTAGATGGCAATAGTTATTCAAAACTACTGTACAAACTAAATATGGCATTGAATTTAGCAGATAAGCATTTGCCAGATTGTTTAAAGCAAACTATAAACAAAAAAACAAAATATGTTAATATTAACAATGAATATGGACTTATCAATTCTTTGACTATTTATAAATGCTATGACTTAATATTCCTCAGTTTAAATAATCCTTATTTTCTCATAATTGAACAAATTATTCATGAACAAACTCATATTAAATTTGGCAAATTAATTGAAACGAATCGTTATGAACGTTTATTTGAAGTTCCATATTCTGCGTACTCTCCATTTGCAGAGAAGGTAAGGCCTATAGAGTATATTGCAAATGGGTACTTTTCTTTTTTGTCAGTTTTAAATTTGTATCATTTTTATTTAGAAAAGCACCCATTGATTAAAGGGGAGCTTGAAATCGATAGTAAAATAACAATAAAAAATAGGATAAAGACTTTAACTCCACGTATTAAAACTGCTGAAAAAGTCTTGAATAACATATTCAAGAGTAATTTGCTGTGGAAAAAATTCATCTCGGAGTTTAAACTAAATTACCAATTACCAATTGGTACTGTACGAGTGAATAAATTTAAGTATACAGACATGTTGTCTGATATTCAAAATGCTGAAATTATTTTAGGCCTAAATACAAATAAAATCGCTCGAATAACTATTCCTATCTCTCAGACAAAAAAAATATCCGAGTTACTTCCTATAGATAAATACCTTTTTTCAAACGATGCCTTCGTCGATTCAGACTTTGAAGAGTTGAAATTATTTAGAAATATACATACCAATGTAGGTTCTCATCTTAATTCATTAGATGATGATAGTACATATGTTAATTGTTATATTGGTAAAAAGGTGAGCGATGTAAAAAGAGCTGTTGAAATGGATCAAATCGATAAATCTGGAGATTTATTTAACATACCTAAATGTTGTCAAAAACATTTTCTTTCAAATTGGGATACAATTGTAAAGATGTATAAAGGAGATTTCACAAAGTATGCACTTTTAAAAATTGAAGATAATCAAAGATTTAAATGGCAAACTAACTCTATTGCAATGTATTTTGATGCCGGTTTTACCTGGCATTTTCCTTGTACGTTCAATTGTAAGAATACAATTTTACTCAGCACAAAAAGATACAGAGATTTGAAAAAAGTAAACAAAAAGTTAGCAGATAAACTAGTAGATAATGCTACTGGCGAATTTCATCTTTTATCAAATAACAATTATCTCAGGATTAAAAAATCCGAAAATACATATACAAAGGAGAACGATTCTTGCAAAATAGTAAAAAAAATCACATTTGCTTAGAATATTTGATATTAGTTTCTTGATGTAAAGTGGCCTTATGACTTCTTATCCTTGTCCGGCCTGATAATCAACAATGTTCTTGATTATCAGGCTCTAACTGTGGTGTGGGGCGAACAATCACCGAAGAAATTGCCGGGTATGTAAGTACATTTATTTGCAATGGGGCGATAATTTATTCAAGCCTGTCTTATCAAGTTATTTATTAAATTACACCAACAACCTGTTTGCATTTAGCGAACTTTTGCAATATATTAATGAGCGTAAGATCATATACTGATAAGGAACTGACCGACCTCATAGTGAGTGATTTGGATCAAGGTATCATAGCTTTTACAAACCAGTACAAAGCGGATTGTTTACGATTTATCGCCAGCAAACTACGCCACCCTGATAGCGCCCTTATGTCGGACTATGAGCACGAAGACATATTTATGAATTGTTTGGCTATAACTTTTGAAAACATTCAAAATCAAAAATTTACACCTGTAAATACGATAAAGAATTACTTTTTGGGGATTTGTGAGAATCAGATAAGATATGAATTCAGGAAAAGGGGCATAAGGTCTAATTGGGTAAGTCCTGATATGCCTGATGCTGAATTTATATTAAATGAGATGCGAGTTAAAAGCTCGAAGCGAAAGAAAAGGTATTTTGAGTTTGATCCAGATACAGAATTAGACGACACCTCCGATGAAGGTATGCATGAAAATTATGAAAATCCCGTAGATCTTTTTAGCCCACCTTCAGATTTGAATGAGATTCGGATTGATGAGTCCAAAAAAATTTTAACGGAGTGGGAGAGAAAAGGTAATAATTGTCCTAAAATGATAGATCTTTTTCATTTTAAAAATCAATCTTTGAATGAAATTGCAGAAGAGCTTGGATATGAAAATGAATCGGTAGTTCGAACCCTAATATCAAGGTGTAGAAAAAACTTAAAGAAAGAGGTCGAAAAAAGAATGTTAAATGAATTATGAAACTATTCCCATAGCACGAAATTACTTTCGAACCTTTGACGAAGGTGAGAAAAAAGATATTCTGTTAAAAGCGGGAGAAAAAATAGCCTATTATATCCGTGATTTAGAGAAATATTTTACTTCTGATGATCGAATCGAAGATATAGCCCAGAAGCTTGATCTTTCTGCTTTTGTAAAAGACTTGAGAGACATACAGATTGACTATTTTATTCGATTGGCTGAATTATATAAAGCCGGGAAGCGAACAAAGGCTATCGAGATACTTTTAATGGAGAATAATAAGCTTTTTCAAAAAGTCTGCTCTTGTATTACCGATGATACAACTTTTGAAAAAGAGCTCGAATGGGCAGTAAAGCTTCTCAATCGAGAAAAGTTTATGGCGGCCTATAAGCGTAGTGCCGAAATTCAAGACTTGTCTCCAACTCCCTCTGTTCACCAGGAACGGGCTTTTGCCGCCCAATACCGCCAGATTCAGGGTACACATGAGGGTGGCAACGGGTATTTTAAGTACATATTAATTATACTCGCTTTACTAGGTATCGCGGCCATAATTTTTTATCTCATCTTTAGATAGACCCCATCATATCCCCCCTTATAATCGACTTTATCCGGGTTGCTTTGTAGCCTGAAATGGTATTTTGGGGTGATTTTCCTTGCCCAATATCCATCCGCTTAGGGGTGGTAGGCTGCTGATTTTACCAGAATTATAAATACTTGAATATCAATTATCTATCTATTATCTAAGTAAGCTTTGTTTGCATTTAGGCCGTTTTGGTATATATGGCTGAATATCATTTTAAAAACTTAAAACAAAATCTATGCAGACCTACACCAAAACCCGCCCAGTTTCAGACATCAGCAGCCAGACTCTCTCCTTTGTTAAAGAGAACGGAATCTGGTACGCAGACCTACCCGAGTTCCTCGAGCAGGGGCTGGGCACTAAGGCTAACCTAATGATGGTAGATGGGGCCGACACTTTCTTGGACCTCATGAGCGGGAGGAGTCCTCGGATCACCTTACAAATCTCAACCGATCCCTTTCCAGGCTGGCAAGCGAAAATGGAGAAATTCCGCCGGGGCTTGAATTCCCAGTTATTATCACTGATCGGTCATGCTCCCGTGGACTATGGGGCTTACTACAACGTTACGGAACTCCATGGGAAGCCATTTGAACACCAACTCTGGCTCTGCCCGGTCACTGAGTATGTCTTCGGGCAGTACCCCAACAAAATCTACGCTTCGACCACATCTATTAATTAATCTAAAAAAATAAACTAATGAAAACTCAACGAACAATTTACCACATTATTGTCGACAAAAGCGGCTCCATGAGTAGTTGTATTGGCGATACAATTAGCGGCTTTAATGATCAACTAAAACGTATTCAAGGAATGGAGAAGGAGTTTCCAGATCAAGAAATTCTTGTTGGCCTTAGTCTTTTTAATTCTAAAGTCAGCCATGTAAAAATCGTTCAGCCTGTATCAACAATGTCTGCACTAAATGAGCAAAATTATATACCGTCAGGTTGTACAGCCCTTTTAGATGCGATTGGGAAGACCGCTGTATTGCTTGAGGAATACGAGGGTAATCTATCGAGTATTCCTACAACATTTGTTGTCGTCATTCTGACCGATGGTCATGAGAACTCATCGGTGTCTTATAACTTGAAACAAGTTCGGGAAATCATACAGAGGCTTGAAGCGACCGGTAAATGGACTTTTAGTTTTATTGGAGCAACCTTAGATGCTGTAGATGTTGCCGAGCAAATGGCAATAAAAGCACAAAATAGCTTTCATTTTGAAAAATCAAATATGAAAGAGGCGGTCTGGGACAAGTTATCTACTTCTATGCGCGGATATTTTTCAAAAAAAGAAAAAGGTGAAAACCCCTCAGATCTTTTTTAATGCTCGTTTTACCTTGAGATAGTCCGAAGTAAAAATTATTTTTTAATCATTAAATTTTATCAAAATGAATAGAAGTCAAATTAAAACCCAAAGAGATGCCATCATTTATTTTTTTGAATCACTAGATGCGGACATGATAGGCACATTACTTGATGATGAAAATGTCTATTGTGACGTAGATAAGGAAACATTTGTCAAAAAGTTGAATGAGGTGTTTAGAACTTTTTCTTGCGCCGGAAATACACGATTAGTTGGATTTCCAGGAGTAAGTAAGAGTGCTAGGTCGAAGCGTTATAATTATTCAGAGAATGAAAGTTTTGCTCACGGGTATTCATTTGTAGGGAATAATAGCAGTCACTTCTTAGACCTTCTGTTTGTTGAAAAGGGTGGTCGAGTGTACTCGATTGAAGACAGCAGGGACTTGTATGTGGATTGGCCCGATCATGATGAGATAAATCGACTAGTAGTCAATGAGCAAGAAATGATGCTAAGGGAATACTGCGAGGAGGATGAGTAAAGTCGAAATATGCAAGCAAATAAATTATCTAAATAAAAAAAATTAATTATGTCTATTTACAACCCTATAAAAAACATAGTATTTCTAACTCAAGAAGAGGCAGTAGCTGCAGCTCATTCGCTACATTTTGGGGATTTAAAAAATGATTTGATTGGAGTATCATCTGTTGAAATTAGTGACACTCCTGAAGCATCTAGGGATACAGAAGAAGATATTTATTTTTCATCTGAAACAGATGATGCTTTTTATAGTTATACCATCGAAAAGCATGAAATAACGTTTATCCTAAAAGTTTACAGAACAAAAAAGCATGGAATGATTTCAGCAGCAAAAAGAGGTGATTTTGATGCGTTTATAAAAAACTTTGATAAAAGAATAAAAATGATTGAATTTTCGCTATCTACTGCAATCATACATGATAATTGGGAGATAGTTGAGTATTTAATTGATAACTACGAATTAAAAAATAAGGCAATCTGGCTGGCAATAAGATATGATAGGCTTGAAATTGTTCAGCATCTTCTTCTAAGAGGAGTGAATTTGACCTCTAATTGGCTTGCATACTGTATGTATAGTAACAGTTTTAATGTAGTAAAGGAGCTATTAGGAATTCAGAAATTTCACTTAAAATATTCAAGTGATGAACTCAAGACTAGCTGGTTTTTCAGGGAGGTAAGAAAAGATACCCCCGTGGCAAAATATGTTAAAGAGATTCTCTTGAAGTAATTTTGTAATTTAGAAGATGAACTTTAGTACATGCACATTTTGTCTTTAATTGGTTTAGATGTCTAAAGAATTACCTAATACCCAATCCGAAGCTGTCCTTCATTTTTTTATGAAGCTCGACATCGATATGGTCAACGATCTACTCGATGGTGATCGAACATATTCTGATTTAGAGAAGCCATTATTTATCCATAAGTTGGGTAATGCCTTTGATGAGTTTCTCGCTGCTGGCGACGTACATCTTTTCCTATATGCAGGTAAGTGTAGCTCTGTTATCTGTGACAGTTCTGGTTGCCCGGGCTATGCGTTTGTCGGAAACAAGTCAGGCCTGTTCATGGAATTGGTCTTTAAGGAAGAGAAGAATAGGGTAACAGATATTTACGATTGCAGTGATTTTAAGGCGTATTCCCCTCCACGAAAATTTGATAAACGTGTCAAAATAGATAGACTTGAGTTTCCTTTTTAATCTGGCTTAAAAAATCAAATTTTCTCTTAAGATTAGTTGGTTTTGGGTCACAAAAGTCTCAAAATCAAACAAATTTACAGGCATGTAAGCACAGAAGGTTTGCGCAACATACACTGCCCCTTCGACAATTTGTAAAAGCTAAACTTGTTCAATATGTTTAAAAATAATACGCTAACTCTTAGCGCCAAAACGCCAAAGAAAGATGTTATTGGCGATATAAAGTAGCGGGTATAGGCGAGTTGTGCCTCATTGTAGAAAAGACAGAAACCAAGATATTAAACCATGATATTTGACTTAACAGATAGTGACATAGAAAGAATCTTATTGGTTCACCATTTAATCGTTATCGGATTAACAATTGCAGT
>Ga0194131_10006151_pt1 | contig 16870 bp, 15 predicted proteins | sample TA2KigO120mmetaG_FD_148631 | JGI IMG/M metagenome (GOLD analysis project Ga0194131, IMG submission 148631) | Freshwater microbial communities from Lake Tanganyika, Tanzania - TA2015053 Kigoma Offshore 120m | ecosystem: Environmental > Aquatic > Freshwater > Lake | place: Tanzania: Lake... | reverse complement strand
CGCCGGTCGCCGAGGACGCGCTCGAGGTGCTGGCCGCGCGCGCCGGCGGCGACGCCCGCGTGGCGCTCGCCGCTCTCGAGCGCGCGGTCGAGACGACCCGGGCGGGCGGCGGTGACCGGGTCACCGTGGAGAGCGTCGAGGACGCGCTGCAGCGCAAGGCGCTGCTCTATGACCGCGAGGGCGATCGCCACTACGACTACATCTCGGCCTGGATCAAGGCCACCCGCGGCTCGGACCCCGACGCCTCGCTCTACTACCTCGCGGTGATGCTGGAGGGGGGCGAGGATCCCCGCTTCCTGGCTCGGCGGATGGTCATCTTCGCCTCCGAGGACATCGGCAACGCCGACCCCCAGGCCCTGCTGGTCGCCACGGCCGCGGCGCAGGCGGTCGATCGCGTCGGCATGCCCGAGTGCGCGCTCAACCTGGGGCAGGCGGCGACCTACCTGGCACTCGCTCCCAAGTCGAACGCCTCCTACGTCGGCATCTCGCGCGCGCTGGCCCACGTGCGCGAGCACGGCGCCGCCGAGCCGCCCTCCTACCTGCAGGACGCGCACTATCCGGGCGCTAGGCAGCTCGGGCGCGGCAGCGGCTACCGCTACCCGCACGACGAGCCCGGGGCGGTGACCGAGCAGCCGCTTGCGCCCGAATCCGTGCGCGATCAGCGCTTCTACGAGCCCAGCGACCGCGGCTTCGAGGCCGGACTGGCCGAGCGCCTGGCAGAGCTGCGAGGGCGCCGGGAAGATTAAGGACATGTTGCGGAGGGCGACGCCGCAACCTTTCACACAGGCTCGTGTTCTGAGGTTCGTCTGACGACTCCGGGCGCGATGGTTCGCCGGAGCTGGCGCGTACAAAGCCGGGGAGTGGACACTGGGGCCGGAAGCTGGGGGATTGCTTCCGGCCCCACTTTTTCTCAGTTTCGAGCGACCGGCAGGGGTTGTCTCGAAAACAAGGGGGGATGGGCCTCGGCGAGAGGCCCATGCCTAGAATCGGCCCGGACCCCGACGAGAGGACCGGCGATGGCGGCTTCCGGAAGCAGCGACCCGACCAAGACCTCGGCCAGCAGGGTGGGGAACGGCGCCTCTCCGACCTCGCCCAAGGCCAAGGCTGGCGCCCGCAAGCGCGCCGCCAAGCCCGTTCCCGCGCTCGAGTCGCTCAACCCAGCCACGGGCGAGCTGGTCGGGTCGGTCGAGACGGTCACCCCGGCCAGGGTGCAGGGGATCGTCGACGACGTCGCCGAGGTGCAGCCGTTCTGGGCCCAGCTCTCGCTGGATGACCGCGCGCGCTACATGCGCCGCGCCGGCGACGTGCTGCTGGCCGAGCTCGACGAGCTGGCGGAGCTGATCAGCCGCGAGCAGGGCAAGCCCCGGGTCGAGAGCTACACGATGGAGCTGCTGCCGACCGTGGACGCGCTCAACTGGATCGCGGACGAGGGCCCCGGGATCCTCTCCGACGAGCGGCTGCCGATGCCGCAGGCCTTCCTCAAGACCAAGCGCTCGAAGTTCGTCTACGAGCCTCTCGGCGTGGTCGGCGTGATCGCTCCCTGGAACTACCCCTGGTCGATCCCGTTCGGAGAGGTCGCGATCGCGCTGATGGCGGGCAACGGCGTGGTGCTCAAGCCCGCCAGCCTCACCCCGCTGATCGGCGAGCGCATCCGGCTGCTGTTCGAGAAGGCCGGCTTCCCCGAGGGGCTGGTCCGCACGGTCCACGGCGGCGGCAGGGTCGGCGACGCGCTGGTCAAGTCATCGGCCCAGAAGATCTTCTTCACCGGCTCGGTCGAGGTCGGCTACAAGGTCGGCGCGGCGGCCGCCAAGCGGATGAAGGGCGCGGTGCTGGAGCTCGGCGGCAAGGACCCGCAGATCGTCTGCCCCGACGCCGACCTGGCGAACGCCGTCAGCGGCGCGGTCTGGGGCGGCTTCGCGAACGCCGGACAGACCTGCTCGGGGATCGAGCGCGTCTACGTTCATCGCGACCTCGCGGACGGCTTCATCGCCGGGGTCGTGCGCGAGACCGAGCGTCTCACGGTCGGCGACCCGCTCGGCTGGGAGACCGAGATCGGGCCGATGGTCTCCACCGAGCAGGCGAAGCTCGTGACCGAGCTGGTCGACGACGCAATCGCGAACGGCGCCGAGCGCCTCTGCGGCGGCCCGGTCGAGGTCGAGGGCATGAAGGGGGATTTCATCGCTCCCACCGTGCTCACCGGGGTCACGCACGAGATGAGGATCATGAAGGAGGAGATCTTCGGCCCCGTGCTGCCGATCGTGACGGTGGACTCCGAGGAGGAGGCGCTGCGCCTGGCCAACGACTCCGAGTTCGGCCTCGGCGCCTCGGTCTGGACGACCGACCGGGCCAAGGGCGAGCGCATGGCGCGCCGCATCCGGTCGGGGATGGTCTGGATCAACGACCACTCCTTCTCCCACGGCGCCTGTCAGTGCGCCTGGGGCGGCGTCAAGGACTCGGGCCTGGGCCGCTCGCACTCCAAGTTCGGCTTCTACGAGTGCGTGAACATCAAGCTCGTCAGCTACGAGCCGGGCTGGACCCGCGCCTTCTGGTGGCAGCCCTATGACCGCGACCTCGGCCAGGCGATCCGCGCCTCGGCCCAGTTGCTCTACGGCCGCAACGGCACGCGGCTGGACGCGCTCCGCGAAGGAGCCGGCTCGCTGCTGCGGGTCGGGCGCAAGACGCTGCGCAAGGGCGAGTAGCCACGGACCTGCGCTCGCCTCCGCGCCCGCGGCCGATATCGCTCGGACCGCGACTCATCCACCCAAGATCGGTTGGACCCTTCAAGTGCCCCTGACCGTCCCCATCCGGCTCCTTCTCTGCGCTCTCGCCACCGCCGCGGCGCTGCTCGCCTGGGCCTGGGCCTCGGCCGGGCCGGCGGGTGAGGCCGCGACCGCGTCCAAGTCGGCCCGCGGCTTCACGGTCGCGACCAAGACCTTCAAGATGTCGCGCCCCAACGACAAGCGGCGGCTGGTCGTGCGCTGCCCGGGCCGGACGATCCCCCTCGGCGGGGGCATGAAGACGAGCCCGCCGATGAGCGCGGACGGCGAGGGCGTCTATCCCCACTCCTACGAGCGGCTCGGCGTGCAGAGCGGCTGGCACATCACCACCGTCGTCTACGACCCGAGCCCGGGCAGCACCCGCACGCGCAGGGTGACGCTGCAGGTCGTCTGCACCCGAAAGCTGGGCAAGATGACCCCGCCGCACGTGATCAAGGACGTCAAGCCGGGCCAGGTGAAGACTGCGGTCGCGCGCTGTCCGGGCCGGCGCCACCTGATCGGCGGGGGCTTCCAGCGGACCAACTGGGTCTCGCGCGGCGGCAACTACGCGACCGAGGCGCGCATGGTCTCCTCCAAGCGCTGGCGCGTGACCGGGAGCGCCTTCGGCGGCTTCGGCGGCGAACTCGTCTCGATCGGCTACTGCCAGCGCAGCAGCCGCCCGCTGCTGAAGACGGTGACCGGCTCGGCCTCGCTCGACCGCGGCGAGACCGCGACCGCGGTCTCCCGCAAGTGCCCGCGCAGGCGCCGCCTCGTCTTCGGGGGCTTCAGCAGCTCGCCCGCCGGCGCGCTTCTGATCGGCCCCGGGACGCTGCGCCGCAACGGCTCCTTCGCCGTCACGGCCCACAACCGCTTCGGCCCCGCGGCGACGCTGCGCGCTCACGGCTACTGCCTCAAGCGCTGAGCACAAGGCCATGCCGGGGCCGGGTGGGCCCGGGCGTGCAACCCCGCATCCCGGCCGCTTCAGGCCGAACGCATCAGATCGCGGCCGTAGCGGCCGCCTGCAACAGCCGCGGCAGCAAGCTGCCGCGGCCAGAGAGTGCGGCCTGACAGCCGCATCAGATCGCGGCCGTAGCGGCCGCCTGCAACAGCCGCGGCAGCAAGCTGCCGCGGCCAGAGAGTGCGGCCTGACAGCCGCTAGATTCGCCCGATGCCCGAGCCCGAGCCGGCGATCGTGCTGCGCGGCCTGCGCCGTGACTATGGCGAGCGCCCCGCGCTGGCCGGGGTCGACCTGGAGCTTCAGGCCGGCCGCACCCTGGCCGTCCTCGGCCCCAACGGCTCGGGCAAGACGACGCTGCTGCGCGTGCTCGCGGGGCTGCTGCGCCCCAGCGCCGGCGAGGCGAGCGTGCTCGGCTGCCCGCTGCCGCGCGAGACCTGGCGCCTGCGCGGGCGGGTCGGCTACCTCGGCCATCGTCCGCTGCTCTACCGCGACCTCAGCCCGCGCGAGAACCTACGCCTGGCGGGCAGGCTGCACGGGCTCGAGCGGGACGGCTGCGAGGCGCGGATCGAGACGCTGCTCGAGGCCGTCGGCATGCAGCGGCGCGGGGACGACCGCGTCGCCGAGCTCTCGGCGGGAATGGCCCAGCGAGTCGCCGCCTGCGGCGCGGTCCTGCACGAGCCCGAGCTGCTGCTGCTGGACGAGCCGGACTCCCACCTGGACGCCGCCGCGCGCGACAGCGTCGGCGCCCTGATCGGGCCGGGGGGCGACCGCACCCGGGTGCTCGTCAGCCACGAGCGCGAGCGGGCGCTTGCCGAGGCCGACGAGGCCCTGGAGCTGTCGTGACGAGCTCGCGCGACGCCTGTCTGGCCCTGCTCGGCAAGGACCTCCGCGTCGAGCTGCGGACGCTGCGCTCGCTGCCGGCGATGGCGCTGTTCGCGGTTACCACCTTCGTCATCTTCCGCTTCGGCCTGGACCGGACCGAGCTCGAGGGCGGCCTTGCGGCGGGGGTGCTGGTGGCGACGCTGCTGTTCGCGGCGATGCTCGCGATCAACCGCCTGTTCGTCGCCGAGCACGAGCAGGGCGGCTTCGAGCTGGTCCGGCTCTCGCCCGTGGACCGCACGGTCCTGTTCGCCGCCAAGGCCTCGGCGCTGTTCGTCTACCTGGCGGTGCTGGAGCTGGTCGCGGTGCCGATCTTCGCGCTCTTCTTCCTCGAGTCCGGGGCGGCGCTGGCGCCGCTGGTGCCGGTGCTGCTGCTGGCGAACCTGGGGATCGCGGTGACGGGGACGCTGATCTCCACGATCGCGACGATGTCGAGCGCGCGCGACCTGCTGGCGCCGCTGATCCTGCTGCCGCTGCTGATCCCGCTCGTGATCGCGACGGCGAACGCCGCCGAGCCGCTGCTGCGTGCCGGCGGCCCCGAGTACGACCGCTTCGGGACCTGGCTGGCCGTGCTCGGCCTCTACGATCTGGTCTTCGCGCTGGTCGGCTACGCGGTCTTCGACTTCCTGCTCGAGGACTAGGGCGGGCCTCGCGAGACGATGAGACCCCCGGGAATGCGGACATTGGCGATCGCGACGGCGGTGACCCTGCTCGCCGGCTACGCGCTCGCCTTCTTCTACGCGCCAGTCGAGGCGGAGGGCTTCATCCAGAAGATCTTCTACCTGCACGTGCCGCTTGCGATCGTCGCCCTGGTCGGCTTCGCCGCCGCCGCCGTCTACGCGATCCAGCACCTGCGCCGCGACGATCCCGCCTACGACGCGAAGTCCTACGTCGCGATCCACATGTCGGTCATCTTCGGCACCGGGGCGCTGCTGACCGGAGCGCTCTGGGCCAAGGGGCAGTGGGGCGTGTGGTGGGAGTGGCGCGAGCCGACGCTGGTCAGCTTCCTGATCATCTTCCTCCTCTACTGCACCTACTACCCGCTGCGCTACGCGATCGAGGACCGCGACCGCCAGGCGCGCTACGCGTCGGTGTTCGCGATCACCGCCGGCGCCTTCGTGCCGCTCAACTTCCTCGCCGTGCGCCTGGCCGAGCCCTTCATCCACCCGCGCACCTTCTCCTCGGCCGGCGGGCTGCCGCCCGAGATGCTGCAGGCGTTCCTCGTCTGCCTGCTGGGCATGGGGCTGCTGTGGGTGACGCTGGTGCGCTTCGAGCTCGAGGCCAAGGCCGCCTCGGCCGACATCGGCCGCCTGCGGCGCGCTCTCGACCCAGGCTACGCCGAGCCGGCGCCGCCGCGCCGGACCGTGGTCCCGGCGGGAGTCTCGACCGCCGAAGGGACGCCGCGATGACGCCGCTGCTGGCGCTCGAGAAGAGCGAGGGATACGTCGCCGGCGCCTATCTGGTGTTCGTGGCGCTGCTGCTGGTCTATCTGGGGATCATGGCCGTGAAGCTGCAGCGCATCCGCCGCGAGATCGCGGCGCTCGCGGACAGCGCGGAGGAGAGGAACAGGTGAGCGGACGACGCACATCTACGGAGTCCGCATGAGCGGACGACGCACATCTACGGAGTCCGCATGAGCGGACGACGCACATCTACGGAGTCCGCATGAGCGGACGACACACATCTACGGAGTCCGCATGAGCGGACTCCTCGCTCTGGGCGTCTCGCACCGGACCGCGCCGCTGGAGCTGCGCGAGCGGCTGGCGCTGACCGAGGGCAAGGCCGCGGGCGTGCTCAACGGGCTGGTCGGCGAGGAGCCGATCACCGAGGCGGCGTCGGTCTCGACCTGCAACCGCACCGAGATCTACCTGGTCGCCGCCGACACCGTCGAGGCCGAGACCTCGGCACTGGGAGTGCTCGCGCGGGCGGCCAACATCCCGCCGACCGAGCTGCTCGGGCCGCTCTATTCGCTGCGCGGGGTCGACGCCGCCCAGCACCTCTACCGGGTCACCGCCGGCCTCGACTCGATGATCCTCGGCGAGGCCGAGATCCAGGGCCAGGTGAAGCGGGCCTATGAGCTGGCGCTGGTCGAGGGCGCGACCGGCGCGGTGCTGAACCGCCTCTTCCGCGGCGCGCTGGCGGCCGGCAACCGGGGGCCCACCGAGACCGCGATCGGCGTCAAGGGCGTCTCGATCCCCTCGGTGGCGATGGAGCTCGCGCAGCGCAACCTCGGCGACCTGTCCGACCGCAGGGTGCTGCTGGTGGGCGCCGGCGAGACCTCGGAGCTGACCGCCCGGGCGCTCGCCGCGCGCGGCGTCGAGGCCGTGTTCGTCGCCAACCGCCGCTACAACCGCGCGATCGGCCTCGCGCAGCGGTTCGGCGGCACCGCGGTCCGGATCGACGAGCTGCCCGCCCAGCTCGAGCGCGCCGACATCGTCGTCTCGGCGACCGACTCCCCCCACCACCTGATCGAGCGCAGCGAGATGGAGGTGGTGATGGCCGGGCGCGGCGAGCGGCCGATGCTGCTGATCGACCTGGCCGTGCCGCGCGACATCGACCCCGCCTGCCGCGAGCTGCCCGGCGTCAACCTGCACGACGTCGACGACGTGCAGCAGATCGTCGAGCGCAACGCCTCGGGCCGCGAGGCCGAGGCGCTCCGCGCGCAGGGTCTGATCGACTCCGAGCTGGCCCGCTTCGAGCGCTGGCTCGCGGCTCAGGAGGTGACGCCGACGGTGACCGCGCTGCGAGCGCGCGCGAACGAGATCGTCGCCCAGGTCCTGGCCGAGAACGAGAGCCGCTGGGAGAGCCTCTCCGAAGCCGACCACGAGCGCCTGGAGTTGATGGCGAGGGCGATCGCCGGCCGCCTCCTGCACGAGCCGACCCTGCGCATCAAGGGCGTCGCCGACCGCGACGACGCCTACCTGCAGGTCAGCGCTCTGCGCGAGCTGTTCGGGCTCGACGCCGGCACCGAGCCGGACGCGGGCGCCGACGCCGAGGTGCCCTCGCTCGAGGAGCGGCGGCGCCGGAACGAACGCGGTTAGGGCCTTGCCCGTCCGGCTCGGGACGCGCGGGAGCGCACTCGCCCTCGCCCAAGCGCAGCAGGTGGCCGACGCCCTCGGCGGGGCCGAGCTGGTCGCGATCCGGACCGCCGGCGACGAGCGGCCGGCCGGCGAGGCGGCCCCGCCCGACCCCTGCGGCGCGGGAGGCGACAAGGCCCGCTTCGTGCGGGAGATCGAGCGGGCGCTGCTCGGCGGCGAGGTCGAGCTGGCCGTCCATTCCGCCAAGGACCTGCCCACCGAGCTGCCCGACGGGCTCGAGATCGCCGGCGTCCCGGCCCGCGAGGACGCGCGAGACGCCTACGTGGGGCCGGCCGGATCGCTGGAGGAGATCCCCGAGGGCTCCCGGATCGGGACCTCGAGCCTGCGCCGCCGCGCCCAGCTGCTGGCGGCCCGGCCCGACCTCGAGGTCGCCGGAGTGCGCGGGAACGTCGACACGAGACTGGCAATGCTCGAGGCGGATGAGTACGACGGGCTCGTGCTCGCGGTGGCCGGCCTGCGGCGGCTCGGGCGGGCCGAAGCGATCGCCTTCGCGTTCGAGCCCGCGGAGCTGACCCCCGCCGCCGGCCAGGGTGCGCTGGCGCTCGAGTGCCGCCTCGACGACCCGGTCGAGGCGCGCGCCCAGACGATCACCGACCGCGGCGCCCTCGCCACCGTCTCCTGCGAGCGTTCGGCCGTCGCCTCGCTGCAGGCGAGCTGCGAGACGCCGGTCGGCGTCCACGCCACCCTCGTCGCGGGAGGCAGGATGCGGGTCGCCGGGTTCTGCGGTCTGCCCGACGGCAGCGAGTGGATCCGCGACCAGCTCGAGGACGACGCGAGCGAGCCCGAGCGGCTCGGCGCGGAGCTCGCCGAGCGGATGCGCGGGGCGGGCGCCGAGGAGATGCTCCACCGCGCAGGGGAGATGACGGCATGAGCGCCGCGACGGGGATCGTCTACCTGGTCGGCGCGGGCCCCGGCGACCCGGGGCTGATGACGGTGCGCTCGCTCGAGCTGATCGTCGCGGCCGACGTGATCGTGCACGACCGCCTGATCCCCGCCGAGGCGCTGGCCCCCGCCAGGCCCGACGCCGAGCTGCTCTACGTCGGCAAGGAGCCCGGGACCGCGAGCGTCCCCCAGAACCGGATCGAGGAGCTGCTGATCGAGCGCGCGCGCGAGGGCAAGATCGTGGTCCGGCTCAAGGGCGGGGACCCGTTCGTGTTCGGACGCGGCGGCGAGGAGGCCGAGGCGCTCGCGGCCGCGGGCGTCCCCTTCGAGGTCGTGCCGGGGATCACCGCCGGGGTTGCGGCCCCGGCCTTCGCGGGGATCCCGGTGACCCACCGCGACGACGCCTCGGGCGTCGCCTTCGTCACCGGCCACCTCGATCCCGCCAAGGCTGCCGCGGGCGAGGCCTCGCTCGACTACCCGGCGCTCGCCGCCTTCCCGGGGACGCTCGTCTTCTACATGGGCGTGAAGGCGCTGCCGCAGATCGCGGAGCGGCTGATCGCCGAGGGCCGCGACCCCGCCGAGCCGGCCGCCGTGATCGAGCGCGGCACGCTGCCCGGGCAGCGCACAGTCACCGCCGGCCTGGCCGAGATCGCGGCCGAGGCCTCCCGGGCCGAGATCAAGCCCCCCGCGCTGACCGTGGTCGGCCCGGTCGCCGCCCGCCGCGAGCAGATCGCCTGGCTCGAGCGGCGCCCGCTGCACGGGGTGACGGTGGTGGTCACCCGCGCCCGCGCCCAGGCGAGCGAGCTCTCCCGCCGCCTCGCGGCGCTCGGCGCGGATCCGATCGAGCTGCCTGCGATCCGGATCGAGCCGCGGCTAGAAACTCCCGAGGTGCGCCAGGCCGTGGAGGGAATCCGCTCCTACGCGCTGGTCTGCCTGACCTCGGCCAACGCGGTGCGGCTGCTGTTCGAGGCCATGGCCGGGCAGGGGCTCGACGCCCGCGCGCTCGCCGGCGCCCAGCTCGCCGCGATCGGGCCCGGCACCGCCGCGGCGCTGGCCGAGTTCGGCCTGCTCGCCGACCTGCTGCCCGAGCGCATGGTCGCCGAGTCGCTGGCAGAGGCCCTCGAGGAGATCGACCTCAAGGGCAAGCCCGTGCTGCTGGCGCGCGCCGCCGAGGGGCGCGAGGTCCTTCCCGACGCCCTGCGGCGCCTCGGCGCCGAGCTCGACGTGGTCGCCCTGTATGAGACCGTCCCCGAGACGCCCGAGCCCGAGACGATCGAGCGGGCCCGCGCGGCCGACTACGTCACCTTCACCTCGGGCTCTACGGTGCGCAACCTGCTGGACGCGCTCGGTGGCGAGCTTCCGCCCGGCGCCCGGATTGCCTCGATCGGCCCGGTCACCAGCGGCGCGGCCCTCGAGGCCGGCCTCGAGGTCCACGTCGAGGCGACCCAGCACGACATCGGCGGCCTCGTCGAGGCGCTGCTCGCCGACGCCGCCGGCTGACGAACTCCGCCGCCGAGGCTTCCGTAGCTACCGCGACGGCTTCCGCTTCGAATAGCTGATTGGATGCGGGCATGGCCGAGGGCCTGCCCATCACCTTCCTCTCCGACTACGGGGACGAGGACGAGTTCGCCGGGGTTTGCCGCGCCGTGATCGGCCAGATCGCGCCGGACGCTCCGCTGGTCGACCTCACCCACGGGATCGGACGCCAGGGGATCCGCCAGGGGGCGCTGGCGCTGGCCAACGCGCTGCCGTTCTGCCCGCCGGGGATCCACCTTGCCGTCGTCGACCCGGGCGTGGGCACGCCCAGGCGACCGGTGGCGGTGACGGCGGTGGAGGAGGGCCGCTTCCTGGTCGGCCCCGACAACGGCCTGCTCTGGCCCGCGATCGAGCGCTTCGGCGGCGCCGCGCGGGCGATCGACCTGAGCTCCTCGCCCTTCCGCCTGGAGCCCGTCTCATCGACCTTCCATGGCCGCGACCTGTTCGCTCCGGTGGCGGCCCACCTGGCGCTGGGGGCGACCCTGGACGAGGCGGGCGAGAAGTTCGATCCCTCGGAGCTGGCGCCGCTGGAGTTGCCCACCCCGCAGGTCGAGCCCGGCCGCATCGTGGCCCACGCCCTGGTCGCCGACCGGTTCGGGAACGTCGCGCTCGATCTGGACGCCGAGGGGGCCGAGGCCGGCTCGCTGGTTCCCGGCGGCGTCGTCGAGGTGCGAGGCCCCGACGGCCGCTTCGAGGCGCGCTGGGTCGGCACCTTCCAGGAGACCGGGCGCGGCGAGCTGCTGCTCTGCCGAGACTCCTCGGGACGGATGGCGCTCGCGGCCAACGGCGGCAGCGCCGAGGGCCTGCTCGACCTGAGCCCCGACGACGAGGTCGAGCTGCGCCCGCTCTGAGGGGCCTGCCATCGTCCAGGGCATGGCCGGGTTCGGAGTGCCGCACCGCCACCACCGCAGCACCGAATCGACCAACGCGAGGGCGCGCGAGCTCGCGATCGCCGGCGCCCCGCACGGCCTGATCGTCACCGCCGACGAGCAGAGCGCCGGACGCGGGCGCCAGGGTCGCAGCTGGTTCGCCATCGCGGGCGCCTCGCTGCTGTACTCGGCGCTGCTGCGGCCGCTGGGAAAGCGCCCGCTGCTGCCGCTCGCGGTCCCGCTCGCCGTCTGCGAGGCCGCCGAGGGGCTGGCCCGGGTCACCTGCGCCGTCAAGTGGCCGAACGACGTCTGGATCGAGGGCCGCAAGCTTGCGGGGGTGCTGATCGAGTCGCGTGCCGGCAGCGAGGGCTTCGCGGTGATCGGCGTCGGGCTCAACCTCAGCGTCCCCGCCGACGCCTTCCCGGAGGAGTTGCGCGGCACAGCGACCTCGCTCGGGCTCCATTCCGATCCCGCCCCCACGGCCGCGGCCGCGCGCGCGGCGCTGAGCGACGCGCTCGGGCGCTGGATCGACGCCGACGCGGACACTGTCCTGGCCGGGTTCCGCGAGCGCGACGCGCTCGCGGAACGCCGGATCGCGTGGCAGGGGGGCGAGGGCACGGCCGCCGGGATCGACGACTCGGGCCACCTGCTGGTCGAGACCGAGGCCGGAGGGACCGTGACGCTCGGAGCCGGCGAGGTCCACCTCGAGCTCGGCCGGGCGGAGGGCGGCTAGCGCTCTTCCACGTCGTCGGGCCCCCCGTCGTCGGGCCCCCCGTCGTCGGGCCCCCCGTCGTCGAGCCCCCCGTCGTCGGGCCCCCCGTCGTCGGGCCCCCCGTCGTCGGGCCCCCCGTCGTCGAGCCCCCCGTCGTCGGGCCCCCCGTCGTCGGGCCCCCCGTCGTCGGGCCCCCCGTCGTCGGGCCCCCCGTCGTCGGGCCCCCCGTCGTCGGGCCCCCCGTCGTCGGGAGCTCCATCGGGCGCGTGGTCCTCGGCCGCGTTATCCAGCTCGCGGGGGTCGCCGTCCTCGACCGCGTCGTCATCGGGGGCCTCGTCCAGCGCGACATCATCCTCGGCGTCCGCCGCGGCGCCGTTGCGGCCTGCGGCAGCCTTGGCGCCTCCCTTGCCTTCGCCCGAGCCTCCTCCACCGCCGCCCTTGCGCCGGCGCCGGCGCCGGCGCGAGCCGGACTTCGGGAAGTTGCGAAGCAGCTCGCGCGCGACCGCCGAGGGCTTGCGCGCGCCGCGCATGCGGGCGCCGCGCAGGACCTCCTCGCCCTCGGGAGTGTGGGCGACGCCGGCCGCCAGAAGCGCCGCGGCGAGGCGGCGGTCCTGGTTGCGGGCGGCGTGCACGAGCCGGCGCGCGTTGCGGCCGTGGGCGCGGCCCGATGAGTTCACGAGCAGGCCGAGCAGGCGCTTGGTCTCGGGCCAGCGCTGCACCGCGTACTCCTCGTGCAGGTCGCGCGTGTAGCCGGCAAGCCGCCAGACCCAGGCCTGCGCCTGGTCGCGGCGCCCGATGCGACGCTCGGCGAGGGCCTCGAGCAGCACCTTGGTCCCAGCGCGGCGGTCGTCGCGGGGCCAGCTGCCGACGGTGTCGATCGCGTCGTCGAAGGCCTCGGGGTCGCGGATCGTCGCGATCTCGGCCAGCGCCTTGATCCGAAGCTGCGAGTTGCGGTTGCGCTGCACGCAGGTGAGCAGGAAGCGGCGGCGCAGCTCCTTGGTCGAGTCGTGCTGCAGCATCGCCTTGGCGCGGCGCCAGCCCGAGGGGTTGACGCGGGCGCCGGCGAGCGCGGCCCAGACGTGCTGCTCGGAGTGATCGAGGTTCTCGACCGCGATCCGCCAGAGCTCGCGCTCGAGCACGCGCAGGCGCTTGTCGGAGACGTCGCTGACCGGGACCACGCGCTTCTCGACGCGGACGCGCCGGCCGCGGCCGCGCCGGACTGGGCCGACGACGATCGCGCCACCGCGATAGACGTCGCGGTCGAGCAGGCTGTGCAGGGTCACGATCGTCTCGTCGTGGGTGGTCGCCGGGTGGACGAAGTCGATCACCAGGCCGGCCTCCTTGCCCGGGTTTCGCCGGGTGACGCGGCCGACCCGCTGCTGGTAGACGCGCCGCGAGGCGGTCGGGGCCAGATGCATGCAGATCGTCGCCCGGGGCGAGTTCCAGCCCTCGGCGAGCAGCATCGCGTTGCAGAGCACGTCCACCTCGCCCCGCTCGAAGCCGGCCAGGATCTCGGCCAGCTCGCGCTTCGGGGTCTCTCCCGAGACCGCCTGGGCGTTGATGCCGACCTCCTGGAACGCCTTGGCGACGTTGTTCGCGTGCTGGACCCCGGCCGTGTAGAGCACGCCCGGGACCTTGCGGAAGCGTGACTTGTAGAGGTCGGCGATGGCGACGTTGAAGGGCTGCTGGTCGAGCAGCTTCGCCAGCTCCTCCTGGTCGAAGTCCTGGTCCACCTCGCCCTTTCGTAGCGGCACCTTCGCGATCGTCCGCACCCCGGGTCCCGGCGGGATGCGGATGCAGCGAAGCGGCGCGATCACGCCGCGGCGGGCCGCCTGGGCGAGGTCGAAGCGCGAGGTCTGGGTCGGGAAGAGGTCGGTGACGTGGCGGGCGATCAGGGCGCCGGTCGCGGTCATGCCGATGAACACCGGCCCGATCCAGTCGCGGATGCACTGGCTCGTCTTCTCGCCCAGGGCGGTGTGGGCCTCGTCGCAGATCACGATCGAGTAGGCGTCGCTGACGCGGCCGGCGTTGCGCACGAACCACTGGTAGGTCTCGACGGTGACCGGGCCGTAGGGGTTGTCCCTGCCGTCCAGGAGCGGCGGCGAGAGCCGCTCCTTGTAGCCGCGGTCGGAGATCTCGCCGATGAACTGGTCGACCAGGTTGCGGCGATGGGTGAGGATGAGGATGCCGCCGGTGCGAGAGGCCTCGATGAAGCCGACCGCGGCCACCGTCTTGCCGGCGCCGGTAGCGTGCTCGAACCAGAAGCGGCGGTCGGCGCCCGGGTCCTCGGGCACCTCTTCGACCACGTCCTCGTCCGCGGCCTCCTCGTCCCAGTCCTTCGGCTCCTCGTCAGGCTCGAGCGCGTCCTCGTCGGCGTCGAGAACGCCGTCGAGCGAGTCGCCGCCGCCGTTGGCACCCGGGGCCGGGCCACCGTTGCCGGCGGGCTTGCCGGCGCCGTTCGCGGATCCGTTCGGCCTGCCGGTCCCCGACTCGAGCTCGGCGATCATCGCCGCGAGCGTGCCCGAGAGCGCGTCGACCTGGTGCTCGTTCAGGGTGGCGCCGTCGTCCAGCTTCGGCGGGTCCTCGTCGAGCAGGCGCTCCAGGCCGAGCATCAGCGAGAACTCGCGGCGCCACTCGACCGACGGCGCCTCGTTGCCGGCGGCGATCTCCTCGAGCGCGGCGTCGAGCGCCAGGCGCCGGGCAGTCCCGGCGGCCAGGTCCTTGGGCTTCTCGCCCTCGAGCAGGAAGGGCTCGCGCGTGAACTCGTGCGCGCGCTCGATCTCGGCGGCGGTAGGCGCCTTCGCCGCTTTCGCGGCCACTTTGGTGGTGTCAGCCATGAGGCTCTCTGATCCGGCGCTCCTCGCCAGGCGAACAGAGAGGCGAGGGGCGGTACAGCCTGATCGTGGGGCGCGCCGGGAGCGAATCCTGCGCTCCGGCCCCCCTCCCGGGTCCAGGAACTGATCGAACCGCTAAGAATTAAAGCACCCGGGCACCAAGAAAGACCCCCAGAACCCGAAAGATGTGAGCGTTTCTTGATCTCCCTGCTTCGCCGCACAGCTGTTCCGACGCTCGCACTCTGCGCCGCGATCGCGCTCGCCGCCTGCGGGTCCGATGACGCTTCCGGCAATCCGGACTCCGAGCTGACGCCCGCGCAGGCGACCGCGCCGCTCGAGGACGCGCCGCCGCAACTGGCCGCGATCCGGGCCGAGGCCAACCAGATCCTCGACGGCGGCCTCGAGGCCTACGACGAGCGCATCGCCGCCCTGCGCGGCTCGCCCGTCGTCGTCAACAAGTGGGCCTCGTGGTGCGGCCCCTGCCGGCTCGAGTTCCCCTGGTTCCAGAGCCAGGGCGAGGGGCGCGCCTCCGAGGTGGCCTTCATCGGCCTGCTCTCGGACGACTCCGAGGCGGCCGGCGAGACCTTCCTCTCCGAGCTGCCGCTGCCCTATCCCAGCTACTACGACCCGGATCAGGAGATCGCCGCCGAGATCGGCGCCCCGCGCAACTTCCCCGCGACGGCCTTCTACGACGCCTCCGGCGAGCTCGTCTTCACCCACCAGGGCGTCTACACCGACGAGGCGGCGCTGGCCGCCGACATCGCGCGCTACGCGCGCCAGGGGGGATAATGGGGACATGGACGTAGTCATCGTCATCGCCGCGGTCGCCTTCGTGCTGCTGCTGGTCGAGCTGCTGCTGCCGACCGGCGGCGTGCTGGCGGTGATCGGCGCCTGCGCGCTGGTCGCTGCGGGGATCCTGGCCCTCGAGGACGGCGGCGAGGCCGCCGACTACGTCGGGCCCGGGCTGATCACGCTCGGCGTGCTCTCGGTGATCACCTTCTTCATCATCACACCGAAGATCATCCGCGCCCACCGCGACGAGCCCGTCCGCACCGGCTGGGAGGAGCTGATCGGGCGCGACGCCGAGGTGCGCGAGCAGCTCGACCCGCTCGGCCAGGTCTGGATCGAGGGAGCGCTGTGGAAGGCGCGCGCTGCGGAGGGCGAAGCGCCGATCGCGATTGGCAATAGAGTGCGTGTGAGGTCGGTCGACGGCCTGACCCTTGTCGTCGCGCCGGCGGACAGCTAGATACCCACGAGAAGACGGAGCCGCGCAGATGGCAGTCGCAATCGGGATCGCAGTCGTAGTCATCCTCTTCCTGCTGTTCTTCCTCGGGTCCGCGATCCGCGTCCTGCGCGAGTACGAGCGCGGGGTCATCTTCCGGCTCGGCCGCCTGATCGCCCAGAAGGGACCGGGCCTGATCCTGCTGATCCCCGTGATCGACCGCATGGTCCGCGTCGACCTGCGCACGGTGACCCTGAACGTGCCCCCTCAGGAGGTGATCACGCGCGACAACGTCCCGACCAGGGTCAACGCGGTCGCCTACTTCCGCGTGATCGACCCGAACCGCGCGATCACCGAGGTCGAGAACTTCCTGCTCGCCACATCGCAGATCTCCCAGACCGCGATGCGCTCGGTGCTGGGCAAGGCCGAGCTCGACCAGCTCCTGGCCGAGCGCGAGCGCCTGAACGAGGACCTGCAGAAGATCATCGACGAGCAGACCGAGCCCTGGGGCATCAAGGTGACGACGGTCGAGATCAAGGACGTCGAGATCCCCGAGCAGATGCAGCGCGCGATGGCGCGCCAGGCCGAGGCCGAGCGCGAGCGGCGCGCCAAGATCATCTCGGCCGAGGGCGAGTTCCAGGCGGCCGAGAAGCTCTCGCAGGCGGCCGACATCATCAGCAAGAACCCGGCCACGCTGCAGCTTCGCTACCTGCAGACGCTGCTCGAGATGGGCGCCAACCAGAACACGACGATCGTGTTCCCGGTCCCGATCGAGTTCATGGACGCGTTCCAGTCGATGCGCGCCAGGTCCGGGGGGGCCTGACCGGCGTCCGGGCCCCCGCTGCCCCCGACGGTGACGGTCCGGCGATGAGGCCGCGGAGCTGGCGGCGGCGATGAGCCTGCGCGAGCGGGTCTTCTGCGGCGAGCAGGGGGTCAGCCGCGCCGAGGAGCTCGACGGCCTCGACGACGGCTCGACCCAGATCGTTGCGCTCGAGGGCGGCGAGGTGATCGCGACCTGCCGCCTGCGCAGCACGGGCGAGGAGCAGAAGCTGGAGCGGATGGCGGTCGAGCCGGGGTGGCGCGGCGCCGGCGCCGGCCGCCGCCTGCTCGCGGGCGCCGAGGCG
>Ga0194131_10006150_pt1 | contig 16872 bp, 14 predicted proteins | sample TA2KigO120mmetaG_FD_148631 | JGI IMG/M metagenome (GOLD analysis project Ga0194131, IMG submission 148631) | Freshwater microbial communities from Lake Tanganyika, Tanzania - TA2015053 Kigoma Offshore 120m | ecosystem: Environmental > Aquatic > Freshwater > Lake | place: Tanzania: Lake... | reverse complement strand
CCTACAGGCTCACCACCAAAGGCATTACTGTGGCACTACTGTTCCTGTTCTTTCACAAACGCTTGTGCGGCCCCCTTGCCAACAGCCGCTTTCACCATCGGCCGTCGCCCGATCACAAACCCCACTCGCACTCGAAAACGCATACTACAAGGCCGACCGCGCTATCGAGGACATCGTCAAGTTACTCGCTGCGTAACTTCGTTTGTTGCAGTACTCTGATTCTAGAATCTTCGATTCTAGAATCTAATTGAGAGTTTTGGCGCGTGGGCGGCACTATCTACTTAGGATGAAACTCGCGCTCCTCTTGCTCGCACTCGGATTGGCCGCGCAGACGCCGCGCGCTCGTCCGCCCGAACCCGCAAAGAAAGCGCCGGCCGCGGCGCCGGTGAAGCTGACCGACGCCGAGATTCAGGCGCGCATCCAGGCAAAACTCGCAAAATCGAAAATCGGGCGTAATGGATTCCGGTTCACCACCAGCGGCGGCGTGACCACGATCGAAGGCAGGGCTTCGGTGGTGCAGCACAAAGGCGCGGCGACAAGGATGGCGAAGTCGGCGGGCGCGCGCGCGGTGATCAATAATATTCAGATCTCGGAAGAGGCCAAGCAAAAGGCGCGGGCGAACCTCAAGAGCGGCAAACGGCGGGCACAGATCAAACGCGGCGAGGAGCGGAGTCAGCCGTAACGGGTTGCGCGCGGTTCGCAGAAATGTGAACATAAGGAGGTCCTTCGCCGATCACCGATGTCTACTACTTCAGAGATCCGGATAGAGGCGTCATACCGTTGCTGGAGTGGCTCTACGACTTGCCCAACAATGTCAGCGCAAAGTGCGTTTCTCGAATTGACCGGCTCGCTGAAATGGGCCATGAGCTTCGCCGGCCGGAGGTGGACTACCTGCGGGATGGCATTTACGAGTTACGAGCGAGCTATCAAGGTGTGCATTACCGTATGCTCTATTTCTTCTCCGGACGCGACGCCGTCGTGATTTCGCATGGTTTCTCCAAGGAGCGTGAAGTTCCGGAAAGTGAGATCAAGCGGGCTATTACGCGAAAGCGAGTTGTCGAGGCCCGATTTAAACGGTACACGTTCAAGCAGGAGAAACTGGATGCCCAGTAGAAAATTCCATTCCGCCGCCACGGAGTTTTTATACAACCGGCTGATCGCCGGAGACCCGGAGGCGGAACGCGCCTACGAAGATGAATTCGTGAATATGGAGATCGCGCGGACAATCTACGATTTGCGCACTCGGGCTGGGCTGACGCAACAAGAGTTGGCGGCACGTGTGGGAACGACGAAGTCGGCGATTTGCCGGCTCGAAGACGCGGACTACGGGGGGCACTCGCTGACGATGCTGCGCAAGATCGCGGCGGCGCTGGACCGGCGGATTGAGGTTCGATTTTTGCGAGTGTCGCGCAAGCGGAGCGCGTAGCCCAATTGTCGCGGCTCAGCGCGTGAAATAGGAAGACGGGATACTCGGGTAGACGGCGAGAAAGTCGTCGCTGGTCTCACCCGTCTCGAGAAAATCGACTAACGTCCGCACGGGTACGCGAGAACCTGCAAAGCATGGGGTTCCGTGCAGTACCTCCTTGTCGATGGTCACTATATCCGCCAGCGCGCTCTTCTTTTCGGTGATCGTCACTGCACTCATGATAAACAAAACCGCCGCCAGGCGACACCTGGCGGCGGTTTTGGTAGGTTGCGAGTTGTCAGAAGTACAGCTTTAACGCCAACTGCATCTGCCGGGGCGTGTTCGCCTGGTCGCTGGCGGTCAGACCGAGCACGCCGAAGTTCGGCGCCTGCAGGGACAGGTCGCCCAATCCAAAGCGGGTGCGGTTGAAGGCGTTGAACATCTCCGCGCGGAAGTCCATGCGAAGTTGCTCCTTGATCGGGAACGTCTTCGAGAACGAGAGGTTTTCGTTGAGGATCGCGAAGTCCCGGTATTTCGGGTTGAGACGGGTCATGTTGCCGATCACGTTGGGCGGCTGAGCCGGGAAGAAGCTGGCAGGTTGAATCGTACGATCTCCGCGTCCCGGATCGAAGCCGCCGCTGTATTCCGGACGCCAGCCTTCGTAGGTGGAAACGATCGGCCGGTTGCCCCCGGCGAACAGCGGCAGACCGTTGGTCGTGCCGATGGCGCGCGGTTGGCCGGACGAGTAAATCGCGATGCCGGAGACGCGCCAGCCGCCGACGATCCAGTTGAGCGGGCCGTCGACGTTCAACAACCGCTTGCCCTTGCCGATCGGCAGATCCCACACCGTACTGAACTTCAGGTTGTGTGGAATGTCGAACCGGCCGATCGATTTTTCGTTGCGCCGGTTGAAGTGGCTGACCGCCGCTCCGCCATCGGCCCAGTAACTGTCGGCGTCGGTAAGTACCCTCGAGAATACATAGGACGTCTGAAACTGGATGCCGCGCGAGTAGCGTTTTTCGAACCGGACCAACAGCGAGTGATAGGTCGAGTGACCGCTGTGATCGCCGCCGCCAGAGCGTGTGTCGATGTCCTGGAACTGCGGATACGGACGAAGCGCCTGCCGAACGGTTGCCGCCGCGCCCCACAGTTGCCCAAAGGTTGGGAACGGTGCGCGAATGCCCGCGGCTATCGCCTGCGGGGAATCGAAGCGGGAGTTCAGCAGCGCCGCGCCGTAGCGGTTCAGGACGTCGGGGTGGAGTGAGTTGTAGGCCAGCAAGCCGGCCTGCAACCGGCTGCCGAGGCTGCCGTTGTAGGCGACCTCAGCCACCGCCGTGGGCGAAAGCTGCCGCTGCAGCGAGAGGTTAAACGCCTGTGCGGCCGGAGGACGGGTGGCTTCGCGGCCCTGCCACCAGGGCATCGCGCGGCCGTTGCCGAAGCTCGGGCTCACGAACGGAGGATACTGGCGCGCCGGCTGACCATTGCGGACGAGGAAACGCGGCTGAAGGCCTTGCGTCGCGTCGCTCTGGGTGTCGGTCAGCGTGAAGCCAAGCGTGTGCGTCGACCCAGTCACCGTTGTAATGTTGCCGTAGCTGATGCCGTAGGAGAGGCGAATCACATTCTTCTCTTTCCATGTATAGGCGAGGCCGAAGCGCGGGCCGAACGCTTTGTAGTAGCTATCGGCGAGCGATCGCGAACCCTCGCAACCGTTGCAATTGCCGGCGTAGATCAGCGCGCCGGGGATATTGCCGGCGCCGGGATTCGGGCGATCCGGGGCGAATTCGCTCCAGTTGTCGTTCTCTCCTGTCGGAGGCAGAGTCGTCTCCCACCGCAGACCGATGTTGAGCATGAGGTTCGGTTTCACGCGCCAATCGTCCTGCAGGAATCCGGCGTAGGAGGGCCACTGCTGGCCGATGTAGCGGATCGTGTCGATCTGCCCACTGTTGGCATAGCCGAGCAACATCGAGGCGAACGGATGTCCGCCGGCGGTGGCGAAGTTTGTGTCGCCGGGGCGGCCCGTGTGCTTAAAGTCGAAGCCGACGCAACCCGCGACGCACTGCCGGCCAAAGCCGTTGTAATACTGCATCTGGAACTGGCCGCCCAGCTTATACGTATGTTTGCCGCGGACGATGGTGAGGTCGTTTGCAAACATCTTGATGAAGTTTTCCGAGCCGTTGTTGGCCGGGCCGCCCCAGGCGTTGTATCCGTTCGAGTATGTGAAGCGCACCAGGTTCTGATTGCAATCGGGCACTTGGCCCAGACAGAAACGATCCTTCCAATTGATGCCCGAACGCACCGTCGCTTGCGGCGGGTCGTGCGTTTCCTTCCAGTTGTTGCCGCCACCGTAGAAGTGATTGAAGACCGTCGGCGAGAAGGCGTAGTCCCAGCTTCCCCGGAAGACGTCGGAGTTGCGGACCGTGTCGTTGTAATCGGTGAACAGCCCAGGCAGCCTGTTCGGCCCGTTCGCACCGGGCACGACGGATGTGCGATTGTAGCCCCAGTAGCCGGAGATTCGGCTTTTTTCGCTGAACACGTGGTCGCCCTTGTAGCTAAACTTCGTGTTCGGGCGAACTTCGGTGCCCTGTGTGATGAGGTAGTTGTTGGTCACGTATTGGATCGTGCCCGGACGCCCGCCGCTGTTTGGCAGCGGTGTCGGGCCAGAGCGGAACACGCCCACGGCCTTGGCGACTTCGGGGTCGAACAGTGCGCGCGGAATCGTGTTGTTTGGGAAAGGCTGCCGCGTGACGGTTCCATTCGCAGCGGTCGTCTGCGACACCGGATCCCAGATCGTAATCTGCCCCCCGGTAGCGTTCACCCAGTTTCGGAAATCGCCGCCGTACATCTCCTCGGTCGGAACGGTCGCGACGCGGCCACTGGCGCCTTCGCGGTTCCGGAACGCTTCGATGCTGGCGAAGAAGAAGGTCTTGTTCTTGCCGTTGTAGAGTTTCGGAATCCAGACCGGGCCGCCAAACGAAGCGCCGAAATCGTTCTGCTTATAGACTGGCCGGCGGATACCGCGGCTGTTATTGAAGAAGTTGTTGGCGTCGAATTTTTCGTTGCGCAGGAACTCATACGCCGAGCCGTGATACTCATTGGTGCCCGATTTCGAAGCAAAGCTCATCACGCCGCCCGAAGCCTGGCCAAACTCGGCTTTGAAACCGTTGGTGTCGACCGTGAACTCGGTCACCGCTTCGATCGACGGCGCGTTCACCGCCACCCAACTCTGCTCTAGGGCGCGCGAGGTGTTCGCCGACACGCCATCGAGCGTCGTGCCGTAGCCCGCAGCTTGGCCGCCGCCTAATACGAAGCCCGCGTCGCCGCCCAGCGCCTTGGCTTCGGGCGTGATCGCCGCCAGATTGAACGGGCTACGCATCGCGCCTCCGACGACCAAAGGCAGCTCATCGACGAGCTTGTTGTTCAGCGTGACCGACGACTTCGCGTTCTCGGTCGAGAGCGCCAGCGCGGCCGCGGAAACTTCAATGGCCTGCGTCGTCGTACCAACTTCCAGAGTTACATCGGCGCGGACGGTCGCCGAGGCGTTCAACACAATGCCGGAGACCGCCGCCGGGCGGAAACCCTGCTTCTCGACCCGGACCGTATAGACGCCGACCTGCAACTGCGGAACGGTGTAGTCGCCGGCGTCGTTGGAGGGTGCTGTGAACGATACGCCCGTCTGCGTGTTCGTCAGGACTACCTTCGCCGCCGGAATCACCGCGCCGGTTGCGTCTTTAACTGTTCCTGTAATTGTGCCGCGCTCGGATTGAGCGAAAGCTGTGAACACGAGCAAAGCGATTAGGATTGCGGTTTTAAAACGCATTTAGAATCAAACCTCCCTGGTCTCTGAGAGCATAGCAGACTCGCCGACGGGTTCGGGCGACGCCGATTGTTTCGCGAGTTGTGCGAACCATCCGTTGGCTTGCAGCAGTTGCGCCGGTGTTCCCTCTTCGACGACTTGGCCATCCAGGACGATGTAGACGTAGTCGGCTTCCTTGATCATCGTGAAGCGGTGGGCGATGATGAGCGTCGTCGGTCGAGGATCGAGCCGGAACAGCGATTGCTTGACCTCCAGTTCGGTCGCGTAGTCGAGGTTGGCGGTGGCCTCGTCGAGGACGAGCAGGCGCGGTTTATCGGCCAAAATACGGGCAATTTGCAGGCGTTGGCGCTCACCGACCGACAGGCCAACGCCGTTCTCGCCAATTTCGGTTTGCAGTCCTTCGGGCAGCCGGTTGAGCAGGCCCGAAAGCCTGGCGGCCTGCGCGGCCGCCAGGACTTCTTCTTCTGAAGCACCTGGGCGCTTGTAGCGAATGTTAGCGGCCAGCGTGCCGCGGAAGACGGCGCCGTCGGTGGCGACGACGCCGATGGCGCGGCGCACGGCGGCGGGGCTGGCTTTGTCGATGGGGGCGCCATCAATTAAAATTTGTCCGTTCGAGGGTTCGAAGAGTTTGAGTAGGAGATCCGCGGTGGTCGTCTTGCCTGCGCCGGATGGTCCGGCGAGCGCGGTGATCTTGCCGGGTGCGAGTTTGATCGAGAGGCCGCGAAGCACCTCGCGATCGGCGACGTAGCTGAATCGCACATCGCGGAATTCGACTTCGCCGGGACCTTCTTTCAGGTCCTCGCCCGGTGGTTCAATCGGGCCTTCGGCGTGCAGGTCGATCGCGCGTTGGAGCGAGACGAGATTTTGCTGCAAAGTCACCGCCATGGAGTTCAGCGAGTCGACCGGCGCGAACAGGCGGTCCAGGTAGGCCGCGAACATGATGACATCGCCCGGCGTCAGTCTTTGCCGCAGGACCAGGTAGCCGCCGTAGCCGAGCACGAGCGATTTCCCCAGATTACTGACTACGCTCTGGCCGATGTAGTAGCGATGCCAGCGGCGGATACGGTCGGTGTAGACACCGTAGGCGTAAGTTGAGTCGGCCTTCAAACGCGCTTCCTCGCGCGCTTCAGCCCCGGAAAGCTTCACGGTCTTCACCGCGGCGATCGCGCCCGTGATGCGCCCGGAGATGTTCTCCCAGAGTTCGTAGTAGGAATCGAGACCGGTCCGCATGCGGACGGCGCTGCGGCGGGCGATCCATAGATACGGCGGAACCATCGACAGCGATACGAGCGCCATCTCCCAGTTTTGCGTGAACATGATGGCGCAGATTCCGACCAGGCGAATCGCCTCGGGCGCGATCTGCTGCGAGAAGGCGTGGACGACGGGCGCGAGTTGATCGGACTGGTCGATGCGTTTGGCGATGGAGGCGCTGGCGCGATGCGCGAAGAACGATGTTGGCAGCTTCAACACGTGGCCGAAGGTTCCGGAGATCAGGTCGACTTCCATGGCGCTGGCGACTTTGGATCCGTAGTAGTCGGCGCGGAGCGAGAAGAAATAGCCGATCACGCTGATGAGGAAAAGCAATACGACCGATTGGATCAGCGTGAGCAGAGTCTGCTCCGCGGTACGAGCGGGCGCGGCGACACCGAGCAATCCGGCGATGTCGTTGATCGCGCGCCGGTAGATCAGAGGTTGCAAGAGATCGGCCGCAGTGGCCAGCAACGCGAAGAAGGCGATCACCGCGATTTGGCGCTTGTGTTGCTTCGCGAGCTGGAGAATGAACCGCAGCACGGTTCCATGGGATTCGGCCACAAGATATTATGAGCGCATGTTGACTCGACGAAGTTTGCTTGCGGCGCCGCTGGCGGCGGGGAAAGAGCGATTGATCATCGACACGCATTTGGAGGTCTGGACGGACGATCCGAAGTTTCCGTTCGCACATCCGGAGCGGCCCGATCTGAAGCGCGTGGCCGTGCAGGGGCCGATCGAGAATCAGGTCCAGCAGATGAAGGACTTCGGCCTGAAGTATGCGGTGTTGATTACGCCGCGCTACTTCGGCTGGGACAACTCGTACACCAGCTATTCGCTGCACAAACACCCGGATCTGTTCGTCGCGCACGGATTGATTAATCCGCTAGACCCGAAGGTGCACGAGCGGCTGCGCTATTGGGTTAAGGAACACAAGTTTCAGGGCGTGCGTTTTTCGCCGATCTATCATCCGAAGTCGACGTGGCTGAATTCGAAGGAGCACTATCCGCTTTGGAAAGAGGCCGAGAAACTGGGCGCGGTCTTTAACTACTACATCCTGCCGCACCAGATGCCGATGCTCGAAGAGATGTGCGGGCGGTTTCCGGGCGCGAAAGTGGTGATCGATCACGCCGGCAAACCGGACCTAAAGTTGAGTGATCCGTGGCCGGAGTTTCGCAAGATGTTCCGCTTGAAAAAATTCAAGCAGGTTTGGATTTCGAATTCCGAGCCTTACGAGATGACCGAGTTAAAGCGTTGGCCCTACGAAGACACGCTGCCGTTCTACAAGGCGATCTACGAGGAGTTCGGCGGCAAACAGATCATCTGGGGCACGGGTTATCCGCGCCCCAGATGGGAGTTGCCGATGGACAAGGAGCTGGAGTTTGTCGATAAGATCTGCGACTTTTACTCAGACGCCGACCGCCGGCTGATTCTCGGGGAGAACGCGCTTCGGATTTGGAAATTTCCGAAACAGAAGAAGTAGGGCCGCTGCGCCGAGGAAGAAGGCGGGCGGTTTGGACGTGATGACATCGGCGAGTTCTTCGGCCGAGTCGAGAACAACCTCCCAGATGGCGACTTGCACGGCGAGGGCTTCCTAACCTTGCGTGACCGTCGGGGCCTGATCGAGGCCGGGAGAGCGCGCGCCAATCAAGGTTGCCCATTTCGTGTCGAGCTGCCTGCTGTGTCCCGTGACTCGTTTCAAGATGGGAGCCGTTTCGGTAGACTGGACCAATGTCAATTGCGGCGGGCGATCGGTTCGGCCCGTATGAAATCGTTGTCGCGCTCGGCGCCGGCGGAATGGGCCAGGTGTATCGGGCTCGCGACCGGCGGCTCGATCGCGATGTTGCGATCAAAGTGCTGCCGCCGCATCTGTCGGAGAATCCGCAGGCGCTGGCGCGATTCGTAAAAGAGACGAAAGCGCTGGCGGCGCTGTCGCATCCGAACCTGCTCGCCATTTTCGATACGGGCGTTGAGAACGGAACCACTTACGCGGTTACCGAACTGCTCGAAGGGCAGACAATCCGGCAGTTGATTTCGAAAGGGCCGGTCGAGTGGAAGAAGGCGGCGGAGATCGGTGCGGCGGTGGCCGATGGGCTGGAGGCGGCGCATTCGAAGGGCATCACGCATCGTGACATCAAGCCGGAGAATTTGTTCCTGACCGCGAATGGATTTGTGAAGGTGCTCGACTTTGGTATCGCGCACGTGGCGCCGGCCGTTTCGGGCGATGAGACTTTGACCGCTTCGGGGTTGATTGTCGGCACGCCGGGCTATCTGTCGCCGGAACAGCTGCGTGGCGAAGGTTCGACGCCGGTGAGCGACATTTTTTCCCTCGGCGCGGTGTTGTACGAGATGCTCTGTGGGCGGCGAGCGTTCACTGGCGCGACGGCAGCCGAGGCGATGTCGTCGGTATTGCGGGATCGGCCGGCGGAGCTTTCCAATGTGCCGCAAGACTTGAAGCGGCTGGTCGATTTGTGTTTGGAGAAAGACGCTTTCCGCCGCGTGCAACCAGCGCGGGAATTGGCCGCGCAGTTGCGAGCGGCGCAGGCGCCGCCGGCGCCGGCGGCGGGTGACTCGATCGCGGTCTTGCCGTTCGTCAATGCGAGCAACGATCCCGACTCCGAATACCTAAGTGAGGGTTTGACCGAGAGTATTCTCAACAGCCTCGCCGGAATCCCTCGACTGCGTGTAATTCCGCGCAGCACTGTCTTTCGCTACAAAGGCAGCGACAAAGACCCGCAAACCCTTGGCCGGGAGCTAAACGTTCGCGTCGTGTTGACCGGCCGGGTGACTTTGCGCGGCGAAGTGCTGGTGATTGGCACGGAGCTGCTAGACGTTCAAGAGGGCGCCCAGCTTTGGGGCGAGCGCTTCAATCGCAAACTCTCCGACATCTTTGCGATTGAGGAAGAGATTGCGGCGAAGATTTCCAGCCGCTTGCGCACCAAGCTCAGCCGGGCGGAGAAAAAGAAGCGGCATACCGAGGACACCGAGGCTTATCAGCTTTATCTGAAGGGCCGTCATCATTGGACGCGGCGCACGCCCGACGAGTTGATGAAAGCGGTCGCGGCGTTTCAACAGGCTATCGACAAAGATCCGGAGTATGCGCTCGCGTATGCCGGTCTTGCCGATTGCTACGGCGCGTTGGGCACGTATTCGATCTTGCCCCCGCGTGCGGCGTTCGCACGCGGCAAGGCCGCGGCCGCCGCGGCGATCGCGTTCGATAACGAGTTGGCGGAGGCCCATACCTCGCGCGCGTTCCTCCTTGTTATTTCGGAGTACGATTGGGCCAGCGCCGACAAAGAGTTCGCCCGCGCCCTCGAACTCAATCCCGACAGCCTGATCGCGCACTACTGGTGGTCGATGGCCCTAACGTCCTCGGGCCGTCATGCGGAGGCCTCGCGTCATATCGGCCGGGCGATGGAACTGGAGCCGCTGTCCCCGCTAACAGGTCACGCGGCCACGAGGCAGGCTCTTTATGAAGGACGAACGGAAGTGGCCTTGCAGCACGCCGCAGCGGCCATCGCGGCCAATCCGGCGTTCTTCGTGACCTACGGATGGCAAGGGGTAGCGTACCTGGTAAAAGGCCAAATGGACGAGGCGATCGGTTCCTTCCAAACGGCGCGAGACCTCACCAGCGGCAGGCACTCGTGGGTCATCGGGTCGCTTGGACACGCACTGGCTCTCAGTGGCCGGACGGAACAAGCGCGCGCAATGCTGGCGGAACTGATCCAGCGATCAAGTCGCGAGCCGATCGATCCGATCGCGATGGCGCAGATCCATGACGGCCTCGGTGAAGAGGCTGAGGCGTTTGAATGGTTGGAAAAAGCCGTCGAGACGCGAGGCATGCTGCTCGTTTTATTTCCGTGCGATCCGCGCTTTGCGGCGCTGCGCGCGCATCCGCGCGGGAAAGCCATCCTACGAAAATTGAATCTACCGGAAGAGTCAAATCAATGAACAACAAACGATGGTGGGTAGTTTGCTGGCTGAGCCTCGGCATGGTGATCGCCTACATTGACCGCGTGAACTTAACGTCGGCGATGCCGTCGATCGGCAAGATGATGTCGCTTGACGACGAGCAGCGGGGCATGGCGCTCTCGGCGTTCTTCTGGACGTATACGATTGGGCAGATTCCCGCCGGCGTGCTTGTCGACCGCTACGGCGTTCGGCTGCTCTACACATTGGGAATCACGCTGTGGAGTATCGCTTCCGCATGCACCGTCTTGACGACTGGCCTGTGGGCGCTGGTGGCCACGCGGCTATTTGTTGGTCTCGGCGAGAGCGTGGTGACGTCGTCGTCGCTGCGTTACATCCGCGCCCACTTCGCAGAAAAAGAACGCGGCTTCGCCGTCGGCGTCTATATGACGGGGACCAAGATCGGCCCGGCGATCGGTTTGCCGCTGGCGGGTTTTCTGGTCGTTCAGCTCGGTTGGCAGGCGATGTTTCTGATCATGGGGCTGGGCAGCCTATTGTGGCTGGGGCCCTGGCTGGGTTGGGTTAAGAAGGACGACCCAGCGGCGCTGCCCGCAGGCACCGGCGCGGGCGCCGAGAAAACATCGATTCGCACGGCGCTAAGAAGCAGCGTAATGTGGGGGATCATCATCGGCACCTACTGCTACATGTATTTTGTCTACTACTGCATGACGTGGATGCCGCAGTATTTTCAGAAGACGCACGAGCTGTCGATCGAGAAGTCGAACTGGTTCAGCGGTGTGTCGTTTGGCGGCATGGCCGCGGTGGCCGCGATCGCGGGTTGGGTGGCCGACCGATGGATCGCCAGGGGCGGGGAGCCGGTCTTCGTGCGCCGAGTCTTCACGGTGTCGGGCTTCGTGATGGCGGCGATGCAGACGCTGAGCGTGTTCACCGATTCGAAGGAACTCATGATTGGCCTGACGATCGCGTCGCTCTGCGGGCTTGGCTTGGCGACAGCGAACTACTGGGCGCTGACTCAAACGCTCATGCCTGGAGCGGTGCCCGTGGCGATTCAGAACACGGCGGCAAATTTGGCCGGCATCGTCGCGCCGTGGCTGACGGGCTGGTTAATCAAGAACACCGGAAGTTTCGACGCGCCGATCAAGGCTGTCGGGTTCTGGCTGGTGCTCGGAATATTCGCTTACGCAGTGATGGTGCGGAGAAGGGAAGCGGACTATGTCCGATAGCTCCCGTTGATCTTAATGTAGCCCTCGGTGAAATCGCACGTGTAGAACCGCGCACTGCCGTTGCCGCCGCCTTTTACGGCGAACGTCACGTGCGTGTCGGGCTCGTCCAACCGCGCTGTCAACTCCTCCTCGGAAAAGTCCACCGCGAGCCCGTTCTTACACACGAGCATGCCTTGCATCGTGATCGAAACGTTCCTCAACTCGAAGTCGACGCCTGCGTTCCCCGCCGCCATGATTACACGGCCCCAGTTCGGATCGCTTCCGGCGATCGCCGTCTTCACGAGCGGCGAATTGCCGATCTGCCGCGCGATTCGCATCGCCTCGTCGTCGGTCTTCGTGCCGGTCACGTCGATGGTGACCAACTTCTTCGCGCCCTCGCCGTCGCGGGCGATCTGCCGCGCGAGATCTTCGAGCAACACCGTCAGCGCCTGCTCGAAGATGCCTTTGTCCTTGGCGGTCATCTTCAAGCCCGACGCGCCGTTGGCGAGCAAAAACAGCGTGTCGTTGGTCGAAGTGTCGCCGTCGACGCTCATCGCGTTGTAGCTGCGTGCGCTTGCCCGCTTTAGCATTCCGCGCAGTTCCGATGGGGACAGTGCCGCGTCGGTCATTACGTAGCCCAGCGTCGTCGCCATCAACGGTTGGATCATGCCCGAACCCTTCGTCGTGCCCGCGATATGCACGGCGCCGCCCTTTACGCTGATCGCCGCATGCGCCTTCTTTGGCGCCAGATCCGTCGTCATGATCGCGCCGACGACGTCCTCGAATCGATCCGCGGCAAGGCCGTCCGCCAACGCCCGAGCCTTCGACGTAATCTTCGATCCGTCCAACTCGACGCCGATCACGCCCGTCGAACACACCAGCACCTTCGACGCGGGCACACGCAGCACTTTCGCCACAGCGCGGGTTGTCTCCAGCGCGACTTTCATTCCGGTGCGAGTCGCACAGTTCGCGTTGCCCGCGTTGGTGAGAATCGCCGAGGCCACGCCCTTCGTCGCCGCGAGGTTTTTCTTCGACAGAATCACCGGCGCCGCCATCGCTTTGTTCTGCGTGAAGACTCCCGCCGCCGAAGCCGGAACATCGGACACGATCAATGACAGGTCATCCTTCGCCGCCTTGCGAATGCCGGCATATAACGACGAGTAACGATAGCCAAGAGGTAGATTCACGATTTAGTTTCCTAGCAGTTCATTGTCCGACAATCGGGCGCCGTTCGAAAAGCTCTCGCCGCTTACGCGCTTGCGGCCGTCCGGCTGCACTTCGCGGAGTTCGAGCGATGTGCCCGCGCCGCAACCGACGATCAGCCTGCGATTGCGCAGGCGCATTGCGCCTGGCGCCAAGTCCGTATCGCTAGCCAACGCCGCCGTCAATACCTTCAAGCCCGCGCCACGAAACGACGTGAACGCGCCGGGCCACGGAGTAAATCCGCGCAAACGGGCGTAGATCGTCGCCGCGGGCTTCGACCAATCGATTGCGCCATCTTCTTTCTTCAAGATCGGCGCCAACGTCGCTTCGGCTCCGTTCTGTTTTTCCGGCACAATCGTCCGGAGCCGACTCAACGTCTCAATCAACAATGTTGCGCCCACCGCCGCCAACCGCTCCGATAACTCCGGCGCCGTCTCGTCGTCGCCGATCGCGGTCTCGGTCTTCGAGAGCATATCGCCCGTATCAAGCCCCGCGTCGATGCGGATCGTCGTGACGCCCGTCACTCGTTCCCCGTTTGCGATCGCCCACTGTATCGGGGCCGCACCACGGTACTTCGGCAGCAGCGACGCATGCACGTTGATGATGCCGAGCGGCGCGAGGTCGATTATCGCCTGCGGCAGAATCTGTCCGTAGCCGACGACGATCATCGCCTCGGCCCCGAACGAAGCCAACTGCGCAATTACTTCCGGTCTTCGAATTCGCTCCGGTTGATATACCGGCAATCCGAGACCCAGCGCACATTCCTTCACCGGCGACATCGCCAACTCCTGCCCGCGTCCTTTCGGCCGGTCCGGTTGCGTGTAGACGGCTCGTACTTCGTGACCCGCGGCAACCAGCGCTTCCAACGTAGGCACGGCAAACCGCGGCGTGCCCATGAAGACGACTACCACTCGCCCGCCTTGACGAGCTTGGCAATCTTGCGCCGGATCAGGTCCCGCTTCAACGGCGACAGGTGCTTCAAGAACAAAATGCCGTGCAAATGGTCGATTTCGTGCTGCATTGCGCGTGCGAGCAATTCATCGCCTTCCACCTCGAACGCATTGCCGTCCAGATCCAATGCGTGCACACGAACTTTCATCGCGCGACGAACGTCCTCGCGGAAACCGGGAATCGACAGGCAGCCCTCTTCGCCCAATTGCTGGCCCTCGCGCGCGACGATCTCGGGGTTGATCAGCACGAGTTTCGCCGACGGATCCTCGCCCGCTGATACATCGATTACCGTAAGCTGTTTCGACACGCCGACCTGCGGCGCCGCGAGGCCCACGCCCTTGTTGCCGTACATCGTCTCGAACATGTTCGCGGCGAGTTGCCGCAGTTCGGCGCTTCCGAAATCGGCTACCTGTTCACACGGCGTCTCCAGTACCGGATCGCCGTACTTTCGAATGTTCAACAACATCAGAACTCCCGAACCTGTTCCAAATACCCATCATAGTTCCGGCGAGTTTCCATCAGCGAGTCGCCGCCGAATTTTTCGAGGAACGCCTGCGCCAACACGATCGCCACCATCGCTTCGCCGATCACGCCGGCGGCCGGAACCACCGCGACATCGGAGCGCTCATAGGCCGCTTTTTCGGCATTCCGCGTGACGACGTCGACCGATTCGAGCGGCCGGCGCAAAGTCGAGATCGGCTTCAGGAATCCGCGAACGAACAGATCCTGCCCGTTTGTGATGCCGCCTTCCAGTCCGCCCGCGCGATTCGCGCCGCGATAGAACGACCGCTTGTCCTTGTCGTAGTGAATCGTGTCCTGCACCTGCGATCCGAACGAATGCGCGCCCTCTTCGGCGAGGCCCACTTCGACGCCTTTCACCGCCTGCATCGACACAATCGCCTGCGCCAAACGGCCGTCTAGTCTCGTATCCCACGCAATGTGTGAGCCTAAGCCAACGGGCAATCCGTGCGCCACGACCTCGAACACGCCGCCGACCGTGTCGCCGGTCCGATACGCCTCATCAACAACAGCCTTCATGCGCTGCTCCGCTTCGGCGTCGACACAGCCGAGGAGAACTTCGTCTTTCTTCGACAGCGCGGCCAACTCTTCCCATTGCGCCCGGCGATCAAGCGTTGCCGTGCCGACCGCGATCACGTGGCTCAGCACCTCGATCCCAAATTGTCCGAGAAACTGCTTCGCGATCGCGCCCACCGCCACGCGGGCCGTCGTCTCACGTGCGCTGGCGCGTTCGAGAATGTAGCGGGCGTCGTGATAGTTGTACTTGATCATGCCGGCCAGGTCGGCATGGCCGGGCCGCGGGCGGAGCACTTTTTTCTTCTTCTCGTCGCTGCCCTCGAAGTCGGTGACCGACATCGGCTCGGTCCAATTCTTCCAGTCGGCGTTGCGAATGATAATTGCGATCGGCGAACCGATCGACTGCGAATGCCGCACACCCGCGACAAGTTCCGCGGTGTCGGTCTCGATTTTCATTCGGCCGCCGCGTCCGAAGCCCTGTTGCCGCCGCCATAATTCGCGGTTTACCGCGTCGAGAGAAATGGGAACACCGGATGGGATACCCGTGAGAGTCGCAACAAGGCACTCGCCGTGCGACTCGCCGGCGGTTTCGAAACGAAGCATGAACCTTCTATTGTCTCAGATGCGGTAAGCGCCTCGCGGCGGCCTGCCGCGGCCATCTCGCAATGGCCTGGTGAAGTGCGTCCTTGGATACGGGTTTCGATAAGTGATCGTCCATTCCCGCCTCGCGGCATCGCGCAAGATCCTCCGGAAACGCCGCAGCCGTCAACGCGATGATTGGGATATTGAACAACCCCGGTTGCTTCCGAATGTAGCGTGTCGTTTCGTAGCCGTCCATCTCCGGCATCTGGCAATCCATCAAGATCAGGTCGTAGTCCTGTTCGCGCAGCCGCTGGATACCATCCAGACCATGTTTCGCCATTCCGACGCTGCATCCAAAACTCTCAAGCATCTTTCGAGCGACACGCTGATTGACCTCGTTGTCTTCGACCAGCAGTATGCGCGTTCCATCAAATCGTTGCTCCTCGCTGGGGAACGGAACTTCCTGGACGCGTGATGGTAGTGTCGCTCCAGCCAGTGCCGCCATCAATTCGCGCGACTTGACCGGATACGTTAGAACCGTCGCACCCGCGAAGCTGGCGCGCCGGTCGCCCGCTAGCACAATCACCCTTCGCTCCGGCGTTCCGTTCGCAAGGAAGTAACTCGCTTCGTCGAAGATTACCGGATCCGCCGTCTCCGCAATCGTGACGCCCGCCAGCTTCAGCACAGTTTTAACTACCTGCTTCGCCGGTCCAGGTTGCATCCGGATCGCGCAGGGTGCGGGAAGGTCCGGCGAATCGCCGGCTTCCGCCGCAGCTATCGAAATCGTGAATCCGAACGCTGAACCCGCACCAAGTTCGCTCGACGCAAAAAGCCTCCCGCCCAGCCGTTGCGCGAGTTCGGCCGCGATCGCCAAACCCAGGCCCGTGCCGCCGAAACGCCGCGATGTCGATGAGTCCGCTTGCGTGAATCGTTCGAACAGCGCGCCGATCTGTGCCGGCTCGATGCCGATGCCGGTATCCCGCACGACGAAGCGAACCGCCGTTGGCCGGGGCAGGTCGACGCAAACGGTTACAAATCCGCTCGGAGTGAATTTGATGGCGTTACCCAGCAGGTTTAGGATCACTTGCCGTAACCGCCCCGGATCGCTCTGAATGACGCGCGGTACGGACGGAGACACGCTGATTCCGATCACCAGCCCCTTCTCCGCGGCGCGGGGTTCCAGCAAATCCGCGGTGTTTTCGACCAGTTGCGCGATCTGGAACTCGGCCGACGCCATCTCCAAGCGCCCGGCCTCGATTTTCGAAAAATCGAGGATGTCGTTGATGATGCCTAGTCTCCTGTCTTGGATAATTCGTTACAACGGCGCACCTTGTCGAGGATAACGTCTGCGGAGGCCTTCCATGTGAAGGGGGTCGGGGCTCCGTTCCAACCGGCCAGCCAGTGGTAGATGGCGGTTTCCAATTCGTGGACACTGTGGAAGGTGCCACGCCGGATCATGCGCTCGGTGATCAGTGCGAAGAAGCGTTCCACTTGGTTGAGCC
>Ga0194131_10006149_pt1 | contig 16874 bp, 15 predicted proteins | sample TA2KigO120mmetaG_FD_148631 | JGI IMG/M metagenome (GOLD analysis project Ga0194131, IMG submission 148631) | Freshwater microbial communities from Lake Tanganyika, Tanzania - TA2015053 Kigoma Offshore 120m | ecosystem: Environmental > Aquatic > Freshwater > Lake | place: Tanzania: Lake... | reverse complement strand
GAAATCTTTATGCCTACCTCCACAATAATCCTCTAAACCACTTCGATCGTTTCGGCCTTGCTGCTGAGACTGCCTCTCATAGTAAATTCGACAACTATTTTTATGGTGAAGTAGAGCCCCATTGTTACTGTGAAAGACATCGCACTTGTAAGCGAGGGGGAACTATTGGCAGGACGGCGAGTCCGCATCTTCCTACCATTTCTTACTGTGAAAGCTTTGAAACTATGTACCCAAAGTATAAGCGTTCACAACAATTTGATGTATATCCTCCAGGAGCCTTAGACTTACCTAAAAATCTAGGTATTGGCTTCATCAACGGGATTTGGAACACCTCCGAAATGGCACAAGAAAGTGCTAAGTATCTCTCTAAGCTTTCTGGCGGCTATAACGTCCATGCTGTGTATAATGCCACACACGGGACCTCTCCTGATCTTAAAGAATGCAAGCTTGGGCTTAAATTCATTGCTACAGACCCAGTAAAACAGCTCCATCAAATGTGGAATAGTTTCTTTGATAAGAGCTCACTCACAGCCAAGTTTCTCATGATCTGTCATAGTCAAGGAGCTATCCACGTAAGAAATGCTCTTTTAGATTACACCCCAGAACTGCGCGATCGCATACTGGTCGTAGCCATAGCTCCTGGAGCCTATATTTACCACGAAACCTGTGCTGACGTTCTTCATTATAGGGCTGCTTTGTGGAGAGACTTCGTGCCAAGACTAGATAGGGAGGGAGCCAAGAGAGAAAAAGATACTACTGTTACGCTTGATTCCCATTCCGAGGCTCCTTCTTTTGATCATGAGTTCATGAGCCCCACATATCGAGAAAGATTACGACAACACATTATAAACTATACTACAAATCAAGGAGAAAATTTTTGAAAATACTTATTGCTGTACTATTACTTCTATTGATTTCCCTGTTTTTTTTTCTGTCAAATAGGCAACAAGACCTCCCTATTCCTATTTCTAAGGGAGAACAACTCGTCAATAGCCTGTTAGCTAAAACCGCCAAAATCATCAAAAGCACCTACAACCTTAAACCATGTGCTGTAGGCGCTGCCATGCCAGGGGGGCCCATACGAAAACTGAATCTTTGCTTTGATACCAAGTCCTCTCTCACAGAAGAACAGCTAAGAGAATTGCTCATCAAAATAGCGCATGAATTACTCAATCAAGTGAATGAGGACGAAGAGATCCAAGAATTCCTGTATGAAAGACCTTTTACCATCAAAAATGTGCAAATCATCATTTATAATCATGATAAAAAAGGTCGAGAAGTATACGATCCAGAAATCGCAACAGCTCAAATATGCGGAGGAGTTTTGACGTATAGAACAGTGAATCCTACAAATCACTTTCAATTCTATCGGCAATTTGAAGAAAGCTATGAAGAGGCTCTAGAACTGATGCAAAAATCATCTCAAACAAACAGCGAGAATAAATATTGAAGATACTTTTGAAGATAAGGCAGAGATTTTATATGTAGCTTATACCAGCACGATGGACCTTCTTATTGTTGTGGACAATATTATTCAATACATGCACAAAAAGTTCGATTTACCGGTAGACACATTCAGGGTCTTTTCTTTAAAAAGTTTTGACATGTTTACAGTATATTGCGGGGTATTTTTCATGAAAAAACAATCGATTTGTAGTCTTTTTATACACGTAAAATATAGTTTTTAGTATATTGTGAACTAAAAAATGTAGTCACGTAGATGAAAAAGTCTTTTGGAGTGCACTTACACTGGACTGTGCGCAAGCAGAATGGCAAAGAATCCAAGTCCTATAGTCTTGCTAGATCCTATCGTACTGACGAAGGCAAAGTTCGGAAGGAAATCTTACATCCCTTAGGAACATTGACCATGGAAGAAGTCGATAAGTGGAGGTTCATTTTGCAGGCGGCAAAAAATCTTGATAAGAACCAGCCGAAAGAACACACTTTTTCCTCAACTAAGGAAGGATGGAAAGTGTTTGTGGCATCTGTTAAGAAGAAGTTTGACTATGACCAAAAAGACGAAGAAACAGATTGGATATTGATGCAAGAGGCTATGAAAACAGCCTTTTCAGAGCTTCATGATCCAAGATCTAGTGATAATTTAGACTACCCATTCTATGGGGTCTTACTAATGATTTTGGCTGCTACACTAGCATCTGCCAAATCAATAGCCAGCATTCATGAGTACGCACAAACCAAGAAACATATCTTTGGACCTTTGCTTGGTATAGACAAGATGCCAGGATATATGGCTTTTTGGTGGATCCTCACCAGGAGCAATCCTTTCTTGCTGAATCAAGCTTTTATGAGATGGATAAAGTCCATAGCAGATGCATTGAATGTTGAACCAGAACGAGATATCGCTGTAGATGGTAAGACATTGCGTGGGGCCAAGGATCGTGCTGTTCATTATGTCAGTGCCTATGACAATACAAGAGGTCTATTGCTTGGGCAAACTAAGACCAGAGAGAAGTCAAATGAAATTACGGCCATTCCTGAGCTTCTAAAGGTTATTGATATTACTGGAGCGATTGTAACAATCGATGCGATGGGGTGCCAGAAGGGGATCTGCGCATTGATTAGAAGTCTAGAGGGGGACTACTGCATAGCTTTGAAAAAGAACCAAGAAGTTCTGTATGAAGAGGCTCAGAATTTTTTTATACAAGCTAGAGAAGTTTGTTATGACGAAGTTCCTTGCACACGTGATATTTCAGAAAACAAGGGTCATGGGCGCTTGGAACGGAGAGAGGTCTCAGTGACCACAGACTTGTCTTGGTTAGACGCTCAACAAGAGTGGAAAGACCTAAAAGCTCTGATAGAAGTTCGGTCTGCAAGGACTGTCAGAGGCAAGACAACTGAAGAGTATCGATATTATATCAGCAGCAAAAATATGAATGCAGAGCAAGCATCACAGGTAATCCGATCGCACTGGTCCGTGGAAAGCTATCACTGGGTATTGGATGTTCTATTTGGAGATGATAGTGTTGGACATGCAGCGGAGAATCTGGGACTATTCAGACGCATGGCCTACTGCTTACTCAAGCAAGAAACAGTCAATGGACGTGGCATGGCATCTCTTCAGAGAAAAGCCATGTGGGATGAAGACTATATGTTGGACCTGCTTGGCAATTTCATTAAGAAGGCTTCAGAGACCATTACATGATGGCACTGTCAAATCTTTTTAAAGAAAAGACCCTGTAGACACATTCCCTTTATTAACAGAAAACGGAGTGTAGACAGGGCGTTTTGATTAAACAAATTTGACACTGAATAATGCCTCGCAGAGCTCTCTAAATACACTCCCATCTTCGTTCCACTTTGCTGCTCTTTTTACTTTGGCCATTCCTTTCTTTTTTAGATGCGGCGTTCTTTTTATCAGGTTCATAGCTCCTCTCCTTAGAGTCCCTAAATTCTGTGCTGCATGCAACGTATTAGCTCGTGCTTCATCTTCTCGAAAAACAACATCTAATGACCAGTGTAAACTCTCTACCCCCCAATGTGCCTGTATTATCTTCCCCAATCTCTCCGCACTTTCTATCAAATCCGAAATATAGCACCTCTTCTCAGATCGAGTTTTTCCCTTGCTTGTTGTTTCTCTTGTCACTTCTATAAAGGTTTGGACACTTGGCCATTCTTTTGACATCGAGATCTCTGTAGGATCCCCGATTATTGCCACGCTCCTTCTGTCTATTCTCCCTGATTTCTTCTGATTAACGTCAATCATAAATGGACCATAACGACAATTAAAACTGGACCAACGACGGTACAGTTTTGTAGGGGTCTCTATAGTGCTCCCTTTAAATTCCATCAGCAATATAAAGATGCTCTAGAAATTGTGCAAATATCAGGCTAAATGATTTTTCTACACCGTAAAACCTCATGAACGATATAATTAGGGAAAGACTTGGAAAAGGGAATCTTACATGGCTTATGACAAAAAGATCGCGGACCTTTTTTATGTAAATTTTAAAGAATCGTATCGATCTGCTAAATTACTACTTTCATCGTATCATAGGATTGCCCATCTCATGCCATTGGAAGGAGTAAAATTCCACTTACTAAACGCAGACGACCTAGAAAAACTCGATGCTTTTCGTGTACGCTATTGTGATCTACAAGACAGCCTGGGGAATAAAACATTTCGGTCCATTGTGCTTCTAGAAGAAGAGATCCCAGGGTCTAATTTGGATATCCTCAATAAAATGGAAAAAAGAAAGATCATCAAATCTTTTGAAGAATGGAAATTTTTACGTAAAATCCGCAACTTATTTTCTCACGATTACCCGGAGACAGATGAAGATAAGGCAGAAATTTTATACGTAGCTTATACCAGTACGATGGACCTTCTTATTGTTGTGGACAACATTATTCAATACATGCAAAGACAATTCAACTTCCCCATAGATTCATTTCCTCTGTTGGTAGAAAAATAGGTATAGTTTTGCGACTAACTCAAAAACAAATAGACTCTTTACTCCAAGCAACGCGTCTTTATTTCGGAAATACTGCAAAAATTTGGTTATTCGGTTCTCGCGTTGACGACAGCAAAACAGGTGGTGATATCGATCTGTATATTGAAACAGATAAAGAAACTGGGATCATAGTAGCCAAACTACAAATGCTCACCACCATTGAGACCGTATTTGGGGATCAAAAAATTGATATCCTTGTTAGAAGACGAAGCCACCCCTGTTCCCCCATACAAGAAATTGCTAAATCTACAGGGGAAGAACTTCATTCTTCTAAGTAACACTCTATCCAAGCTTGTAAATCGCGCTGCTGCTCTTGTGAGAGGTTATATTTATGAATATGCTGCGAAACAAAGATGAGAGCAGCTCCATGGTCTACTTTTCTTTTATAGATAGAACTTACAATTTGACTGAGTTGGTCGAGCCCAGGATCCAGGGTAGGATAGATGTGTCCTATAAAGTCACGGAATATCTTTCCTTCTTGTAAGAGAAAAGAACGAAGTAGCGCCAAACGCTCATGCGTTCCTTCTGAAAATAAAGAAATGCCTCTCGCTTCCTCGTAGAAAAGAAGCTTCTCTTCTATATAAGAAAGGGACTGTATAAAATCCTGCAAATTCTTTGCTGTTTGCCGATCTAGCGGCATGCGATACTGAGGCCAATCCATGGACTCTGCGCGAAATCCAAGCATCACCCCATTTCCATCTCTATAGGGTCTGTTCTTATAAGAAAAACAGTATTCCGCATCAAAAAAGCGTATACGCCCGTCCGGATGAATGCCAATATTGCGTCCAAGAAGATCTCCAAGCCCTAATATGTAGGCTTTTAGATGCGCTTTCCAATACTCCTCTACAGAGACTTTTTTGATCTCACTAGAGGGGGGCATTTCCCTTCTTCCTCTTCCAAGAAAAAATGGCTCCATTTTCTGTACAATCACCTTTTTGCCTTCTAGATAAAGAGGAAAAGCCCAAACAACGCTTGGATGCTCATCTAAGAAGAAAGAGATCTCCCAGGCATAGAATTCGTGGATACGATCATACTGTCGTTTTTTAATTAAAAACCCCTCTCGTGGATGCGGCAAGACGATCTTTTGTCCCTCGTTTAGGCCTTGTAAGAGTGTTCGCAGTGATACGTCTTGACAAAGACGATCTCTTATCCGTTGGAACTCTGCATAACTTTTTTGATATTCTGGGGATTGTAGAACAAAGTTTTTTTCCACAAGAGCGTGTGTCTGCCTATCAAAGCTTGTATTCCAATCTGCATGGAGAGGGAAGCAAAAACAAAAGAACAGGTAAAAAACTTTCAAGCTACTCTCCCACGTATTCGATGATCCACTGATGAATATGCTTTTGCCTTCTTGAAGAAATCACAAACTTTCTTTTCTCTCGTGCAAGGAATACAAGCAAGGATCCAAGCTCTGCCTTTCGCCCTAAAATGGGGGAAACAAGTTTTGAAAGCTCATCGAATCCTTCCATAATACCAGGCTCCAAAAATGCATAAAAATCGTAGAACGTCTTTCCAACGGTTAAGGGAAAAGTTTGTACTTGTCGAACACGATAAAGAATGTTTTCTTGAGGAGAAGGAAACTCTCTACACTGGCAATAACGCAAAAACTTCTCTTCAAAGCCGGCAAGACCCTGTATAAAAGCTTCAACCTCATACAAGTCACTTCCTTGTAGAGGGTCTCTACTTTGCTGCCAATCCAGAGCTTGTGCCATGAAGGCAAGGGCGACTTTGAGTCCCCCTACACTCCGTGCTTTTTTTTGATAGTGAAAGGCACTTTCTGTATCAAAAAAAACAATAGTTCCTTCAGGAGAAATCCCGATATTGCGCCCCACAAGATCTCCAAGACCCAAGATATAGGCTGTAAGAAGGGCTTTCCAATAATGGGAGGTAGAAACTCTGCGTATATATTTAGCAGGGGGAATCTTAGTTTTTTTATCTCCAAAAACAAATGATCCCATTTTTTGCAAGATTACATAGTTATCCCCTATACGTAAAGGATATGCGGGAGGGATAAGTTCTCGAACATCAAGAAGACAAGAAAGTTCCCAGGTAATATTTTCATAAGTATTTTGCTCTCGTCGTTTCTTTACGATCCATCCTTCTCTAGCGAGAATAACCATAAATTTATCGTCATCTTTAGCTCTTGCAATACTCTTTGACAAGACAGCATCGGATAATAACTCTTCGCGTATATCAAGAAACTCCTCATACTCTGCTTGGTAGAGCCCTGTGAATTCGGGAAGGATTTGTACAAGTTGCTTACTGTGAACATCAAAGTCATCATTCCAATCTGCAACAACAAAAGAACACCAACCGAGTAGAATAAAGAAGACTTTTTTCACAAATGACCTCCCACATATGTATCGATCCATTCTTGCAGCATTTGTCTGTTGGTTTTAGACATCTTATAACGCTCTTGCCTCCTAGAAGCAAACAAAATAGCAGCGCCATGATCCACTTGTCGCTTCGTGATTTTAGTTACAAGAGCATTCAGCTCATCTAGACCCTCGTTCATACGAGGAAAAAGAAACCCATAAAAATCACGAAAACTTTTTCCTGCTTGTAAAGGAAAAGAGCGAATTCTATCTAAGCGATAGTGTATTCCTTCTCCCAAAGAAATAGAACGACACGCCGTATAGCTGGAAAGCTTTTCTTCAAAATAAGCAAGAGATCGAATAAACTCCCCAATCATGTAAGCATCAAAAGTACTTAAAGGCTCGCGATAGTGAGGCCACTCAAACGATTCCATCACAAATCCCGTTTTAAAATACTTCTCAGAGAGTGAGGGCTCATTCTGATAATGAAGACATGATTCGGTATCGAAGAATCGAATTTTCCCGAACGTATTTACCCCTATATTAATGCCTACAAGGTCTCCAAGCCCAAGGATGTAAGCCATAAGGTGAGATTTCCAATAATCAACAAGGGGAACTTTTTCGACGAAAGAAAGTGGGGGGATTTTTTTTTCACCTCTTCCAATTGCAAACTCTTCAATGACTTGAAGCACCACTTTCGTTCCCTCTATCTCCACTGGGAAAGAGGGTACGACAAAGTCGGAAGTGCCGAGGATACATGAGAGTTCCCATACATACAATTCCTGAATACGCTGACGCAGTCGTTTTTTGATCACAACTCCTCTAGACTTGTCACAAATTTGAAATTTATCTTCCCTCGTGCTTTCTTTATAGCGCTTGCAAAGGGCACTGTCTTCAAGTAGAGACTTCCTTATTTTGGAAAAAAAATCGTAGTATTCCGGATACCATCCCTTTTTAAATTCCGGAAATAATTGCACTAAACGGTAACTTTCTGCATCAAAATCTTCATTCCACCCAGCCAGAAGAGGAAAACACCATAAGATAAGAAAGGAAAGACATTTGCGCATAAAGTCTATTTTTTTGATGCAACGGTAAAAAAAAAGAGAGAGGATTTCTCCCCTCTCTTCTTACATAACAAAAAGGCAGCTTTTCTTAGAAATCAAGACGAGCAGCCACATTCAAACCATGGATGTAAACATTGCCGGGTGCTGTTCCTTTAACGCCCATGTTTTGATTCCAATGCACATTGAAATCATAGCTTGCGCCAAAGTCGATATGGTAGTCATTGTTATCTCCAAAGTAGCATCCCCAGCCAAGGCCAAGAGCACTCTCTGTGATAGCTCGTAAAGTTCCAAGAGGACTCATATCTTCGCTATAATCAGCATAAGTTCCTTCTACATAGGAATAATTAAGGTCAGTGTATCGCGTGTAAAGAACGCTTGCACCGAGGTTACCAAGAACTCTAAATCCACAGCCAAGAAGCCAGTTGGTGTCTAGCGTAAATCGAGGACCAAGCGCCCAAGACTTTTGCTCAAAGCTTGTCGCTAAAGAACCAGACTCACTCACAAGATTCTGTCCGCTTACATAACGAAGAGAACTTGCTGTTACGTTCTGATTTTGAGAAATCCAAAGGCCTCTTAGACCACAACCAAAGTTAGATGTAAGCTTCTTACCCCAGTAGAAAGGTCTTTGTAAAGAAAGGTCTCCACAGTTGTAGTGGAACCAGAAATCTCCAGACATAGATCCCGCTGTGACTACTCGTGGAAGTAGAAGACCTTGCTCAAGAGCAAGAACTTCTCCACTTCCGGAAGAAGCAGATAGTGATGTCTCGTTTTGATACCATGTGTACTCACCGTATAGAGTCCAGTTGTCCATACCGTTCATGTTGAAGCCCATGCCGACTTGGAATCCAGGCTTATATGTAGGGCTGAATCCAACAGGCGTACCAGATCCATTGACGATAGAAGCCGCTCCAGAGCTTGTTGTCTCAACCATCGTCCCAGACATTTTCATATCTTCATTCAGATGCCAGTAGATGAAGTCAGCTGTGAAATAAACATCCCATCCATCAACATTGTAACTTGCACTCTGGTTGTAACCAGCTGGCAATTGTCCATCACGAACCATCTCTCCAGAGTTATAGCTTGGAGCAGGCTTTGAGTTCGCCATGGCTTGGTCTGCTTGCACAGATAAAGGAACCATAGTTCCCACCAGTGCTAGAGCGGCTTTCAGTTCTTTTTTCAACATATTTTCCTCCTAGGAAGTTTCTTCATATTCTCACAAATTCAGTGTTAACAAGCAAGCCGCAAGATGTCATCATCCCACGAACCAAGCTTGTTTCATCTTTCAATTCTAGAAATTAAAAAATTTCCACTTTAAAAAAAACAAAAAAATTCTCCGCAGCCATCTTTACCTCTCACAACACCATGTAGAGCACTATTTTCTGCGAAGATTTTATCTATGCTTTCTACAAAAACCATTTACAAAAGTCCATTCTTCTGAGAGACTCGCAAATAGGAACAACCATTGAGTGTGACCCATGCGACCACCTTTTCATTATGTTTGCGCGCTTTCTCTGTCCTCTGTTTATCTTTTTTCGCAAGACACACCTCCCATTACTTATCTATCTTCTTCAAGACCATCTGTGGAGCATGGTTGGGGTCTCTTTCTTTCTGCTGATTGGTTATATTGGAAAGCCAGTGAGACGGGTCTTGGCTACACTCTGTCGCAGGAGGGATTTGATGAAAAATCTCCTGAATTTATGGGGTTTGGCGATATTGTGGAACCGAAATTCTCTTGGGACTCAGGGTTTCGTGTGGGACTTGGATACAATATTCCAAGAGATCAATGGACCTTAGAAACAACGTGGATTTGGTATGAAGGGAAAGCAGATGGTAGTGCTAAGGCTTCGAGGGAGCCCGGATCTATCCTTTTTCCTTCTTTTATCCATCCTAATCTCTATAACGATGAGAACATCTTTTCTGCCATATCCGCAGATAGTGACCTACTCTTACATGTCAATATTATCGATCTCTTCTTAGGAAGAACAAGCTCACTTGGTCAATATGTTTCCTTCCGACCTCACCTTGGTCTTAGGAATGCTTGGATTTATCAAACCTACGATGTGAACTACGGAGACCTGTCTTTCTACGATGAAGATTTGCATGCCCTAGAGCCAGCTCTTGAAGGGTACTCAGTACGCATGATCAATAATTTCTGGGGGCTTGGTCCTCGTATGGGTATGGACGTGGATTTCTCTTTCGGAGGAGGATGGAGTCTTTTTGGAAACTTTGCAGCTTCCTTGTTGTATGGAACATTTAACCTTTCTCACACGGAGAATTTTCAGACCCTAGATCAAGGAGAAGAAGAAGGAATGGAGGGGGTTCTTCTTTCAGAAAAAAGTGATTTTCACGCGGGACGCTTCATTACAGACATCCAGCTGGGGATGCGCTGGTCATCTTCTTTTCGAAAAGAACGCGTTCGACTCCTTTTTCAAGCAGGATGGGAACATCATATGTTCTTTTCTCAAAACCAAATGCTGCGTTTTGTAGATGGACAAAACTTTGGCAATTTCGTTCAAAATCAAGGAGATCTCTATCTACAAGGATGGACTCTCTCTTTTTCTTTCTACTTCTAAAGAGCTTGTCAGGGCTGTTTTTTCGGATTCTCGTTGCGAATGATAAAAAGTCTCTACCTTTTTTTTCTTCGATTCTGTAGATTTAGGGGTGCTTGCGTTCTTTTTTTTTAACACGAAGCTTATCAAAGGAAGTGTACTTTTATGAGAAACATTAAAACATATGCCTTACTAGCTGTCTCTTTGGCTTACTCAAGCATGATACAAGCCGATGTGACTGATGCTCAATATAACAACTTAGAATACCGCGTGAGTGCTCTTGAACAAAGAAAGTGCGCAAACACGATGGTCAATCCTTCAGGCCGTCCTCAAGTCAAAGACGGAGCAGACCTATTCTTTACAGCTGACTGGCTCATTTGGCAAGCCCATGAAAATGGTCTTGGTTATGCTGTGAAGACAAGTGCTTCCCAGCCCCTTTCTTCTGCACTTTACAACTCTAGCGTGAAGAATATGTACTTTGATTTCGATTCCGGCTTTCGCGTAGGCCTTGGTTGGAATACTCCCCACGATGGGTGGGATCTTGGTGCAACGTGGACGTGGTTTTTGAATAAAGCTGACAGAACAAGCACTGTGGGTTCTTCTTCATTTCTTGAGCCTACTAATATGTATGCACCAGCCAATGAAGAAGTCAGTGGCTTTGGTCAAGCCAAAGCTTTATGGAGACTTCACTTAAATATGATCGACTTGGATCTTGGTCGCGAGTTTTTTGTGAGCAAGTGGATGACTCTACGTCCCTTCATAGGCCTTCGCACAGCATGGATCCGTCAAAAAGAAACTTACACATTCTCTCAAGCAGTTGCAGAGCCTGGCTCAGATCAAACAGGAGCGCTACTTGTGGGAACAAACAACTATTGGGGGATGGGACCACGAGCTGGGATGAATACGCAATGGGGTCTTGGATGGGGCTTTAGCTTTGTTGGTAATGCTGCCTTCTCTCTTCTTTATGGATTCTTCCAAGTAGAAGATCTCCAAACACAAAAGTTCTCAGGCTCTTCTAACACAGTTGTCAACAATAAGGATAGCTTCCGTGTTGATAGAGCGATTTCAGAACTAGTGCTTGGTATGCGCTGGGACTGGATGTTTGCAGATGACCGCGTTCATCTCGGCCTTCAAGCGGCTTGGGAACATCTCATGTTCTTTGGACAAAATCAGTTCAAGCAGTTTATCGGCACACACGCGTCGAATGTAGGCTCTTTTGTCGCAAACCAAGGAGATCTCACCATCCAAGGATGGACGATTTCTGCAAGATTGGATTTTTAATCCATTCTCTCATCAGGACCTGGGGTCTCCCGGGTCCGTTTTTTTTGCTAACTTCGCAATAAACAGATGGTCTCTTTTAGTGCCTCTGTCAAGCGATCTATATCTTCTTTTTCTGTATATAGAGCTAGAGAGGCTCTTACAACCGCTGTTCTTCCAAAACGTTGCAGGGCTGGTTGTGCACAAAGATGCCCCGTACGAACGCAGATCTCTCGACTATCCAACATCATACCTATATCAAGCGGATGGCACCCTTCACAAGAAAAGGATACAATGGAGGATGGCACTTTAGGCTTCACAAGGAAAGATAATCCAGGGATTCTGCTAAGAGCTCCTTGAGCATAGACAGCTAACTCCTCTTCATAAGCATGCAGCTTAGACCATCCGATCTCCTGAAGAAACTGGATAGCGCCTCCAAGTCCCAGCACTTCTGCAATGCTCGGTGTTCCAGCTTCGAATTTTAGCGGGGGATCTTGGAATGTTGTCTTTGTAAAAGAAACTTTTTGGATCATATCTCCTCCCGTTTCATAGGGAGGCATTGCTTCTAAGAGTTCCTGTTTACCATAAAGAATACCAACACCTGTTGGCCCATACATCTTATGAGCAGAGAAGACGAGAAAATCGGCATCTAGTTCTTGTACTGAACAAGGTCCATGAGCAACCGCCTGTGCAGCATCTACAAGGACTTTAGCCCCATATTCGTGGGCAAGAGAAATGACCTCGCGCACAGGATGAGTGACACCTGTAGCATTAGCAAGAGCAGCTATAGCTACTAATTTCACTGTTTTGGAAGATAAACATTCTCGAAGCAATGAGAGAGAAATTTCCCCCTCATTATTGACAGGGAGAACCTTGCAAACAGCTTTTTTTCTTCGACAAAGCATCTGCCAGGGAACGATATTCGCATGATGCTCTGTCTCACACACTATAATTTCGTCTCCCTCCTGTACGAAAGCTTCCCCAAAAGAAAAAGCTACAAGATTGATCCCTTGCGTGGTTCCTCTTGTAAATATGACTTCTTGACTAGTTCTGGCCCCAATAAAATCTCGAACAAGGTCTCTTACTTGGTTATAACGCCAAGTCGCTTCACTTGCTAAAGAGTATACAGCTCGATGTACCGTGCCGCACTCTTTTTGCAAATAATCAAGCATGGCATCGATGACTTCTTGAGGCTTTTGCGAGGTTGCTGCAGAATCTAGATAAACAAGAGAGGGCCTTTGCACCAGCAAGGGGAATCTCTTCTTCCAAGGGCTCATGCTACTCCTTCCAAATGAGAGCAGCCTTCATAGCTTTTTCCCGTAAAGAGGGCAGAGGTAAACTTTCTAATACTTCCTGATAAAATCCTTGCATGAGCAAGAACGCTGCCTCCTTTCTTGGGATGCCGCGACTTTGCAAATAGTGTAGCTGTTGCTCATCCAACTGAGAAGTCGTCGAACCGTGGGAAGCTTTTACATCGTCAGCAAGAATCTCTAATCCCGGTTTTGCATAGGCCATGGCGCCCTCAGAGAGAAGCAGACTCTTTTGCAACTGATACGCCATAGTTTTTTGCGCAGCACGCCTTACATAGATCTTCCCCGTAAAACTCGACTTCCCAAGACCTGCAAGCACTTGTTTAAAAAGCTGATAAGACCGACAAGAAGGGGCTGTGTGATCCATGTGAACATGGATATGCGAGTTTTTCTTGTCTTTGACGAGTGACACCCCTCGTAGATCTGCATCTGCTCCAGGACCAAGCAAAGAGATTCGATAATCTTGACGTAAAAGATCTTTTCCAAGATGTACTAAGAAGGAACGCAAGACGCTGTCTTTCTTTAAAGAGGCTCGTATCCCTTCAAAAGATATACCCGGACCACTTTGTAAAGTATGACTTACATGAGAGACGATGGCGCCCTCTTCCAATGCCAAGTCTATCAGTCCATTGTATAGAGAATGCGTTCCTATGCTGTTCACTAGTTGCACCTGAGCCTGAGATCCTATAAAGAGATGTATTCTTGGCCCAGTATAAGGAAGAAAGGACTCTTGTTGTAAAAACAAGAACTGCAAAGGAGCCTTTACACAAACTTTAGGAGGGATATATAGAAAAAGCCCTTCCTGACAAAGAGCTCCATTCAAGAGGGCGAAAGGATCTGTTTCTTGCTGGAAGAGTACTTGGTGGCGATGACGCAAAAATGAAGCATACGACCCTTGTAAAGCCTCTTCCAAAGTAAGTACCCTCACCTCTTCTACAGCTTCAAGGCAAGAGAGATCTCTGCGAAAGACCCCATCTACAAAGACGATAAAAGAGTTCCTACATTCTGGTAAAAGAACCTCAGCAAGGATGTCCCGTTCCTTAATAGCTTCTACATTTTCTAGCCTATGTAGGGGAACATATTGCAAGGCTTCTTGCGATTTCACTTTAGAGAAAGCTTCCCAACAAGGCCCTTGTAGAGAAGAGAAACCCTCTTTTCTCCTTGTCTCAAACAAGTCTTGCCAAGAACTCATTGTCAATTGCATACGCCGTCCTTAACACAAAGCAGTTCGTCATACCCCCTCTCTTCAAGTTCCATAGCAAGGGATGCATCTCCCGTACGGACAATCCTTCCATCGACAAGAACATGCACCATATGAGGATGAATATAGGATAATAATCGCTGATAGTGCGTGATGAGTAAAAGCGACTTGTCTGCTGTCATAAATTGATTCACACCTGCTGCTACTATTTTCATAGCATCAATGTCTAATCCAGAATCTGTTTCATCCAAAATAGCTACAAGAGGTTCTAATACTGCCATCTGTAGAATTTCATTACGCTTTTTCTCGCCCCCAGAAAATCCTTCATTGATATTGCGGTGGCGAAATTCTTCTTTGACCTGCACATTGTACATTTTTTCCTGTAGAAGCAAAGAAAATGCTTCCTCTTCCAGAGGATCTTTGCCTTGAAAAGCGCGCTTAGCATTCAGAGCAGCTAAGAGAAATTGCGTATTAGAAATCCCAGGGATTTCCACAGGATATTGAAAACCCAAAAACAGGCCCAAATGAGCCCTTTCTTCCGGTTCTAACCCCATCAATGACTGCCCTTGCAGGAGGATATCGCCTTCTAATACCTCATACGAAGCATCGCCTGCCAGTATCTTTGCCAAAGTGGATTTTCCAGCTCCATTAGGTCCCATCATCGCATGGATTTCACCTGACCCTATACGCAAATCCACTCCCTTGAGAATGACCCTACCTTCCTTTGCAACTACTAAATTTACAATTTCCAACATAGAGCTCTCTCCTCTCATCCCACGGAATGTTCTAATTTTAAAGCAAGCAACTTTTGCGCCTCTACAGCAAATTCTAAAGGCATTTCACGGATTACATCTTTGCAAAAACCACTGAGGATCATATGGACGGCCTGCTCTTTCTCAATTCCCCTTGATTGCAAGTAAAAAAGCTGTTCCTCGCTCATCTTTGATGTAGAAGCCTCGTGTTCTACTTGACTTGTTGCATTCCCCACTTCAATATAAGGAAATGTATTAGCAGAGCACTGGTCTTGGATAAGCATGGAGTCGCACTGCGTATAATTACGACTTCCCTCTGCTTGTGGTGCAATCTTGACAAGACCCCGATACGAATTACTCGACACATCCGCAGAAATCCCTTTAGAAACAATCGTGGAACGCGTATTCTTCCCCAAGTGAATCATCTTTGTTCCTGTATCAGCCTGCATATGCCCCGTTGTCAGCGCAACAGAGTAAAATTCTCCAATCGAGCCATCTCCTTGCAAAAGACAACTGGGGTACTTCCAAGTAATAGCAGCTCCTGCTTCAACCTGTGTCCAGGAGATCTTAGAACTCACTCCCTGACAACGACCTCTTTTGGTCACGAAATTCCAGATTCCTCCAAGTCCTGTCTTTGGATCTCCTGCATACCAGTTTTGGACTGTAGAATATTTTATCTCAGCCCGATCAAGGGCAACAAGCTCAACAACAGCGGCATGTAGCTGATTCGTGTCGTAAGAAGGAGCTGTACACCCCTCTAAATAACTTACATACGAGTCTTCCTCTGCTAAGATGAGTGTTCTTTCAAACTGTCCGCTGACCTTATCATTAATGCGGAAATAGGTGGATAACTCCATAGGAGAGCGTACTCCTTTAGGAACGTAAACAAAAGACCCTTCGGAAAACACAGCCGAGTTTAATGCAGAGAAAAAATTATCTCCTATAGGGACTACGCTGCCCAAATACCTTTCAATAAGCTCTGGGTACTTTTCTACAGCTTCAGACATCGAACACAATACAACCCCAGCTTCTTGTAGTGTCTTTTGGAATGTGGTTCCTAAAGAGATCGAATCAAACACGACATCTACAGCCACATTTGTCAACCGTTTTTGCTCATCAATGGGAACCCCTAACCGCTCAAACGTTTTTCTAAGCTCAGGGTCTACTTGATCTAAGCTCTCTAGTTTTTGTTTGATTTTGGGAGCAGAGTAGTAGCATATTTTTTGAAAATCTATGGGAGGGATGCGTAAATGGGCCCAAGATGGCTCTTTCATAGTCAGCCATTTACGATAGGCTTTTAAACGAAATTGTAAAAGGAAGTCGGGCTCCTTCTTCTTGCGAGAAAGCTCCCTTATCACTTCTTCGTTCAAACCCAGAGGAAACCTTTCAGTCTCAATCTCTGTAGAAAAACCGTACTTATATTCTGAGCTAGCTAAAATTTCTTCTGTTTGCATAGACCTTTTATGCTAAAAAATGTACCATAGAGTATAGCATAGTTCCCATTAAGCTGGAAAAAGAAAAAAATTAAACTAGAAGTTTACCTTGTTTCATCCAGGTCTCTGCTTCTGTCAAATGTTCTGGCAGGTCAATGCCCAAAGTCTCTTCCTGAGTTTCATGTACTTGAACATGGAGCCCATGAAAAAGGAACCGGAGCTGCTCCAGCATCTCAGCTTCTTCCAACATGCATGGGGACAAAGAAGGCATAGTCTGTAAAGCATGATTTGCATAGGCATAAAGACCTATATGTTTAAAAAACCGTCTCCCCTTCCCTCCTTCTCGTGAGAAAGGGATGGGGCTTCTAGAAAAGTAGAGTGCTTTTCCCTCCTGTGAACATACAACTTTACATATATTGGGATCACCTGCTCTATCTTCTGAAAGAGGGGTCTTGAGGGTCCAAATGTCTACTGTAGAATCCTGACACGTTTGCAGTAGATCTTCCACAGCCTTCCTTGAA
>Ga0194131_10006145_pt1 | contig 16879 bp, 22 predicted proteins | sample TA2KigO120mmetaG_FD_148631 | JGI IMG/M metagenome (GOLD analysis project Ga0194131, IMG submission 148631) | Freshwater microbial communities from Lake Tanganyika, Tanzania - TA2015053 Kigoma Offshore 120m | ecosystem: Environmental > Aquatic > Freshwater > Lake | place: Tanzania: Lake... | reverse complement strand
CAACTTCTTCGTGAAAATGTTTTTGTGATGCCGTGCTAAAATCACTTCTAATTGTAAGAACTGGTACTGAAACATAGTGTTCAAAAGCAAATCTGTAATTAGACGTATCAACTGTCCAACTACTAGCTAGTCCTGTTGTGCTTGTGCCACCTGTTAGACTACTTCCACCTGTTGCTCTGTGCCAACGATATGTGTTTGAAGCATTTCCAACACTTGGTATAACTATCCAATAATCTCTGTCTGTGCGTATTTCTTCATTAACATCCAAATATTTCCAAACTATCGTTGATGCCACTTCTGCTGGTGGAATTGCCCATTGTCTTATTGTAGAACCCACTGGCTCACTACTAAGATCCTCTTTTAACTGCACCACAAGATTATTAGTTGGACTGCCAAGCTTAGAAACACCAACCGCAATTTGCATTGTATCTTTATTATTAGTCGGTCTAAATTTGACAGCATACCAGTTTGTTTGTAGTGTATTGCTTGTATTATCTGTTTGTTGTGTTTTATCTTTTTCTCTTAGTTGTCCACCTAAACCAAAAATCCTTCTATAATGATTTTCTAAAGTTCTAATATATGTTGAGTTTGGAGCAATCAGTCCCACTTTTCCACTAGACCAGGTAGTAGTATCTGTATAATCATCAATTAACAAGATACCAGAATCAGCCGCAGTGGAAGTTGGATCTCTAACTATGAAATTTTTGTCAGCATCAACATAATAAGTTCCACCAAATATATCCACTAACTCTTTTAGTTTGTCGGCAAATTTCTCATAGTTTGCCTCAAATTGTGGCACTCTTATTTGCGGAACAACTACATTAGCAGAAGAATAAACCATACCATGATCATCAGGTGCAAATTCGGCCGTTGCATGAGTTGTATTGTCTGTTATTATGTCGGAGAAAATCTGAGAAAGCAAGACATTATTATCCGTATTATTTAGTGTTCCATCGTTATTTTTTGTTTGAATCCACGATCTGTTCATTATCTTAGACCTTAGTAAATCTGACCCCCAATCTGGTCCAGAAATCTTAATATCCATATAGTTTTTGTTGGGTTCGTTAATCTCTGTTCTTTCTATCACACCATTGAAAATTTTTATCTTTGATGCGTTTGATTTTCCTATCCAAATGTTAATTTCGTTTCCTTCATTTATGTTATTTAAAATAGTATTGGTTGATGAGTTAGTACCATCTCCGCTTGTAAAAATAATCTCAAACTTGCCACCAACTTGATCAAATGGTGGCGTACATTGTAATCTTCTTACTCTAAAATCAAAAACTGATGTAAAGTGATTAAATGTGTATGTTGTAGAATCGTTTTTAGTTATTGTTACTACCGGTAAGAGTGGTTGTTTTGTAATATAGTCTAATACTGAAGGCATACTAATAGCCCGTAAATCCTCTACGTCTTAATTCTTCTTTTAATGAATTTAATGTAATATCAATAACTTTTTTTTCTGTTAGTATAGAGCCACCAATATTATTATTGATCACAACTGTCATTGATGAGCCACCTCTATTTCTTGAAGAAATACTGACCATCTCTGAGCCAGCTTCACCGGCTAAAAACATTGTAGGTTTGTTCACCATGCCCTCAAAACCTGTGGCGGCTTCGATTAATGGGATTGGTGTAATTTTTAACGGTGTGAAAGTTAATGGGTTCAGTGGTGGTAAAGCTTTGCCAATAGATCCAAGACTTTTTCTCATTGTTTCATATCTTGATATTAAACTATTTACAAAATCCACGATTGTTTGTCCAATAGCATTAAGACCAGAAACTATTCCACCCGCTAAGAAGTTTATCACAGTAATTATTATATTTCCAAAATTAGTAAAACCACCTTTGATAGCATCCCAAAGCGGAGTTAATGTTTCAAGACTTAAAGCAAACCAGCCTGGTAAATCAACTGTAAAGAAGTTCATAAAAGATTCTCCAACTGGTGCCAACACAGTACCTAACCAAACAAAAAATCCTTCAATCTCTTTTCTAAATACTAAAATTGCTACCGTTGCAGTCGCTACGGCTACCGCTATTAATGCGAATTGTTGTACGCCTGGCGGTAAAAACATAACTGTACCAATACCCATAGCGGCAATACCACCAATGGCTTTTAGTTTATCTTCGAGTTTATCTGATTTTCCTATTAACGCATCTATTCCACCAGTTGCAAACAAACCAGCACCTAAACCAATTAAGCCACCACCAGCAAGCATCTTTCCACCTTTAGTATTAAACATTTTCAAGTGAGGAAGTAGATCAACAATGGATTTTGTTGCCATAGAAGCGGATAATCCAATAGAAGCAATCGAGTTTGCAATTTCAGTAAATTGTTGATCAGCTTTTTCTTTTTTTATTGCCGCTAAACGTTCTCGTATAATTACCAGTTCATCTGAATATTTTCTTATTAACTCAGGATCATGAGTGTTTGCAAGTTTGTTCATAATATCCACTTCTTGAAGCATTAAATCGGTTTCTTCTTGCGTTAGAGTTGTACCCTGCATCCTAGCAACATTAAGAGCTGTTGTAATTGCCAAAACACCTCTCGTAATAGAGCCAAAAGTTGACATAGCTCTAGTTAGACTTCGCACAGCGGGATTTTGTGCTAAGAAAAGATTTTTTGAAATATTTAAATTATTATTAAATCCCCTGAGAACCCTTCCTTGCTGATTGACTTGTGCCGACCATTGTTCAGATGTTATTCTACCTTGTTCAAATTCTGAATTAATCTCTTGTAATTTAGCTTTAACCTGTTCAGCACCCTGAATCTGTAAACGCCAACTTAAACTTGCTGTTGCCATGACTCCTCGTCTAAGAGAAAAAACAATTTAAAAAATAAAGAGAACTTTATCATATTTTTAAAGAAAACTTGCATCTACCATTTCTGAATGTATTCCTTGCAGTATATTGGTTGAAGTTTCAACGGCAGGTTGTAAGAAGGGACTTGGTTCTGTTGGTCCAACTGATTTTACAATCCAAAGTTTGCCAGTTTTTTTATCAAAAAATCTCAATGCTTGTGCGTTTATTGGTTTTACCGGTCCACGACCATATTCAATATACCATGCGTGGGGTGCATCGCTACCAACAACAATAAACTTGTCGCCTGTTTGTAGTATTTTTAATGAACCCATTAAGCCGCCTGTATCTATATGATCTTTTAGTGATAAATTGAATCTAGCCTCATTAATTATATCCTTACCGATATGTTGTAACAGTTTATTCAGTTCATCGTCATAATTCCTTGTAAACTGATCGATAAGGCTCTTATTTTCGTTAAATCCCTGTGCTACTATGTTAATATTCATTTTGATCCTTTGTAACAAATGTATTCTTGTTTGTTGTTCTCTTTAGAGCTCTTGCTTCTCCATCCATGCAGATCATCATATATTGTATGTTAAGAAAAGGCTCATCATCTAAAGAAGAAAATGTGTAAGCAGAACCAAGATTAGTTAGTATGGAATATTTTTGTAAAATTGCTATCGCTTCTGGTTCTTCTAATACTTCTGGAGAGTTAGGACTTGCTAGATATGCTAGGAGTAAGGCACGTTTGAGTTTTTTTTTATTTCTGAACTTTTTCTAAAAGCCTCATTGAATAACTGAATGGCTTCCGTTAGTGATAGTTTGTCAATGTCTTCCTGAGTAAGAGCTAATGTATTTTCTAGAAATGATGCAACCGTATCTAATTGTTCATCAGATGTTTTTGAAAACTCTAAAATCACTCTCTGTTGTTCTTCTAGTGGTACTTTTGTTAGATCAGATTCGTTTGAATATTTCTGGCTTAATTCTGTAAGTCTAGAATTTACTCTATTTATTTTTCTATATTCACCCATAGTGATTTCTTTTTTAATCTCATAGTTTTTTCCATTAAATGTGAAAGTATCGCCTAACATTTTATGTCACCGTGCAAGTTAAGGCACCATAATCATAGTCCTCAACTATTGTGTCTTCATCTACAAATTCAGTTGAAAATGATCTCAGTTTAGCATTAGAAATAGTCAAAGTTGATGTGGCACTTTTCAAAACAACGGCTAATGTACGTGCAGTTCCAGCCTTAAAATCAGTTTCTAAAGTTGTAGCTGTATGCAGAACTGTGAATGAACCAGTGATTCTTCTTCCATGTGGTTGTGAAGAATGAGGATCAAGATTTCCTAATGTGTGATCTGCTTTTGTATTTCTGTTTATGTCAATTTTTATTTTTTTGCAATCTTGTGCAACGGAGTTCCAAGAAACTGGAGTTGTTCCACCAGCTATCCAATCCCAAACAGAACCACTTGCAGTTGATACTAGCGTTGGCGTAGTAAGACCATGTGAGGAACTTGGTGTAGAAATTGATGTATGTATCATGTTAAATGTTACTTCGATTTCCTTGCCGACTTCCATATTGATTGAACAGTCTTTAACCCTGGAACCCTTCAAAATAACAAAGTTTTCTGTTCCATTTAGATAATAAGAAAATAATATTGAGAGTGATTTTGAAACTGTACCTGTTGGTGTTGCATAGTTAGCATCATTGACACCGTATTTTAGAAAAGTAGAGCTTACCAGCGTAAAAACTAGAGTTGATTCATATTCTTGTTGACCTTGTGCGTGAGTTACTAGGTCCTCATCACCTAACTGAGTTACATCAAAGAAATTTCCATTAATTTTAAATGATAGGGATTTTGGTACACCACAAATTGTAAAACTTGGAGAAGATGTCGGAGTTGTTCCTTCTGTTGATTCCTCTACATATTGAGGTGGTCTTACGATCAGTTGTGGTGTTGTAGTAATTGCCATTAGTTAGACACCTTTCGTTTAAGCCAGGAGATTGATGTATCTTTTTCTGTTGGATTATACCAATAATTGTATTCTACACCATCATCCTCTGTGACGGTTGTAGCTATGTAATATCCTTTAGCCTCTAAATTATCTTCAGAATTACCACCTGAAGCTCCTCGCTTAGCAGTCAATGAAAAATTTAAAATAAAAAATAATAAAGAGAACTATTAAACTAAATAGCTGTCGCTTCTTGTTCCCATCTTAAAGTTACAGTTGCGAATGATCGTGCCTTATGAAAACCCTTAGTTGGATTTAGATTTGTTGTTGTTGCTTCTGTTTCATCTGTTGGAATTTCTGTAAACTCTGATATTGTCACCACATCTATACCATACGTTGTTTGTGCGAGTGTCGGATTCCCGTTAATTATAGATTCTATATGTCGTTCCATCTTCCATTTCTTGTCTTTGGCATCAGAACCAATGGCTAGAATTTGCAATCTTTTCTTATCTTCATATAAATATCTAGAATTACCTAAAATTTGTGATGTAACAAAAGTTGGCATATTTTCTATAATGACGTAATAAAAAAATCCCTTAAACTCACCAAACTTTGTATCAAATTTGACTGTTGCTTGTGTTGGTACTGTATAACCTGTTGAGTTTGTCCAGTTATTTTTAATCACGGTCCACAAAGTAACTGCTGGATCAGTTGTAAAAACAGTTCCTAACCTGGAGTTAATTAGTTTGTTTGCCAACTAGAATCTCTCGCTTGTTATGTTTTTCCAATACTCTGCATCTTCTGTCACATCACCAGTAAGTGACTTTAGAAGTTCCATTCCCATTTTCCAATATGTATTATTTTCTACCTTATCTTCTGGAGAAGTAGAGATTATACCAGAAGCTAAAAGAGTGCAACATCTAGTAACAGAGTTTGATGGAGAAGATATATCGTTAGTTAAATTAAGATGTGCGTTGATTATTGAAGTTGAAACATCACGTGCATTAGAACAAACTGTATCTAAATCAGAGTTTGTCGTGCCATAAACGAGATTTTGAACGTTTGCGTTTGATGAGTAACTGGTCATAAAATAATTTTTTAATTGCTTAAAAAGAGAACTATATTATTCAAATAGTTTTTTGTCTAGTTTTGTTTCTTCTTTTGCCTCTTTTGGTATAAAGTATAGATTCTTTGTTATCTCACCATGTTTAATTCTGCCCATAGCTCTCAAATGTTGCATATCTATCCTCTTATCTGTGTATATTGGGATATTATTCTCATGGCACCACCAACAAAAGACAAAATCAACCGATGCACCAAACGCTTCACCTTTTAGTCGAAATATACCATCACATGGAAATTCTGTTCTTTGAATTATATCTCTGCGAATCGCCATAAGTGCAAACCCGTTAAACTTGACTGAAAAAATATCATCTTTTGGCAGATCTTTTCTTTTAATCCAATTATAATGTCGTAATTTTCTGTCTTTTAATCCAAGCTCATAAGATATGTTTAGATTTCCATCTAGTTGCAAATATTCATCTTGATTCACGTTCATCATGCCACAAATAATCGGATAATCGTGATCTTCCAGGTCTTTTTGTAGCTGTATAATGTGTTCAGGCTTTACTACTATATCATCAGTTGCTAATACAAGATGCGTATAATCCTTCTGTTTTAGAAAAAAGTTCCTAACAGTCTTGTAAGCTTCATACTCAAAATAATATCTAGCTATTAACTTATCACATGGTAGATTAATATTTTCACTTTCTACCTGTTGAATATCTGATCGTGGTGAGCATCTAGCCAGTAACAAGTTAACTTTCATAAGTTTCCTTATTTTGTTTTTGATAAGAGAGTTAAACGCACCACCTACCTTCCGAGTTAGTTGATCTGGATGCCTTCTATACTTTAGAGATTTAATAGGAATTAGTTGTAGATTGCAACCAAAAATCTGAGTTGTTCTAAGCAAAAATTCATAATCTTCCGAGTGTTTTAACGACTCATCAAACAAACCAGTTCTTTCTATTAAATCTCTATGAAATAACCACGTTGAGCCGTTGCTATAATAATAATTCCATAGTTCTGATTCAGGCCGATCATGCTCCATAAACTCGCTTGTTACTTTACCAGATTCATCAATACAGTCATAATGTGTGTAATATATTGTGTTTTTATCCAATACTTTTTTCATCATTTCTGATATTGCTTCTTTATACAAAACGTCATCCGCTGATAACCACTTGATCCATTTTCCCTTACTGTTCTTAATAGCTGAATTAAGAGCTGAAGCTGTACCACCGTTTGTTTTAAAAATCTGATTGATTCCCTTAAACTCTAATATTATTTCTTTTGTTCTGTCTGTGCTACCATCATCAACGACTATAATTTCCTTATTTTCATAAGTTTGATCTAAAGCTGATTGTATTGCACTAGCAAGATATTTTTCACAGTTGTAAACAGGTATGATGATAGAAACCATAGTTTCCAAATCATGTCCTAACTCATTTAAGATCATCTATAAAATCTCCAACCATTTACACTTGTAACAAAACATAAAACCATCGTGTAATTTGCTTCTGCCTAATCTAACATCGGTTTTTTTTGATTTACAACTAGGACAAGTAAAAGATATGTAACTCAAATAAAATTCACGTGGGGTGGTTTTTCAACTGCTTGAGAGATTGCTATATTTCTACTTCTTAACCAGCATGGAAAACATTTTCTTACATCCAGGTTATTCATTTTTGCAGTAACGTTTGCATCATAAACAATATCTTTTAATGACTTTTCTCTAATATCTGCTAAAGCGAAATCCTTTTGATATTTCATAATACAACACGGATATATCTTATGATCTGCACCCAGAGCCCAAACAAATCTCTGCATATAACAGGTTTTAAAATCATCATTAGGTCTTGAAAACAGATCAACTCTATCTTTTTCGTAAAATATCTTATAGTTTTTAGTTTCATGTAAAGCCTTTAGGACATCAAGCTTTACTTTTAATTCTTCTATCTCATTTTCTGTTAAACCAGCACTTCCCGATTTATCATACATCCATGAAAAGCGAATGTTGTCAACGCCTAGTTCCTTATAGAACTTACAAGCTGGTTCAACATCATTTTTGTTTACGGGATTAATGATAAATGACACACCTAGAGTTATGTTTGATTTGTTTAGTTTTTTCTTTTCTACAAATTTTCTAATGTTGTTTATACGTCTTTCAAAATCGTTATTAGGAGTTCTATGAATCTGCTTGTGCATTTCCTGATTAGATGCATCCAAAGAGAATCTAACCCATACAGCGTGATTAACAAGTTTCTCAATTCTACTTTCATGTAGGTTAGAAGCATTAGTGACAAGACCAATCTCTATCTTTCCTTTTATGAGATTGTCTAATAAAAGATCAAAAAACGGCCAAATTGTGGGTTCTCCACCGCCTGTCAACTCAATGGCTGGAATCTTTGCCTCTTTCATCATGCCTGGTAATAATACAGAATAGATTTTTTCCAAGCCTGAATTATTAGATGGTTTTCCTAAAGGTTTGAAAGTTGTCCTATCATCTGTTTTTTTTACCTGGATTAAATCAAGCATTGGTTCGTTATATCCTTCTTCCTTTCTATATGAACAGAAATTGCAGTTATCGTTACAATAAGCTTCCAGATCAACTTGCAAAAGAGTCGGTGCTATTGGATTTCCTATTTGTAGTTGTTTGATTCTATCTATATGGTAAATGGCTTTTGAGAGCGAATAAATCAATGCAAAGACTTCCTTATTGGTCTTTCTTTCTCAATCATTATTTTTTGATACTCAAACGTATTCTGTATGTAGTCTTTTGATCTCAAGTTATCATCCATTGTTAGTGTTATACCATCTATTAGAAATTTTGAAGCTGTAGCAGAACTTGATCTTGTTATAGTTCCATTTCGATTGTCCTTAAAGATACAATGTGATTTGTAATATTCTATGCAGTACGGTTTGTACCATAATCTATATTAGGAACTTGGAAGCCGTAGCGGAGCTTGATCTTGTTATAGTTCCATTTCGATTGTCCTTAAAGATACAATGTGATTTGTAATATTCTATGCAGTACGGTTTGTACCATAATCTAGGATATGCACAAACTCCACCAGCACCATCAACGATAAAACCAACACCAAAAAAACTTTGATTGGAATATCTTTCTGTCATTTCATACATATTTTTTTTAAATAAATCCCAATCTGCCTTTATTACGTATTCATCTGAATCTATAATGAGCAGATGATCACAGTTGTTTTCTTTGCAGAGTTTTAGATAACGTGATCTTTTATCTTGTTCAGTTCCTACAAACTTATCAAGAACAACCTTATCGAATGATTTTAGATATTCTATACTACCATCATCTGAATAATTCTTAGGATTTGGATTTCCCTCATATTTTCCATCTATTGCAAACACGACATCAACACCATCTATGAAGCTTGGAATTGATCTCTGTATTGATTTAAGATCCTGATAGAAAGAATATCCAACACCCAAACTCATAATGATTTTTTGGTTTTTTTATTGAATAGAACTATCAAAACCTAATATTTATGAAAGCGCTCATCATTATCATGAATTTTAATCCAATTACAATTAGCACAAAGAACTTGGAGTTTTTGTTTGGCTAAATTTTTATTCTGAGAATAGAATTTGATTAGTTTATAATAGCTGCCATGCATAGACCGATCGATTTTTCCACCACCATATTTATGGTCTAGTTGTAAGGCACGCATGTCAGAAAAACCACACATCTTACAAGAACTTCCCAATAATTCAAACAACTCCATTCTGATTCTTTTTACATAATTTTTAGCACGCAGTGTGTGTTTTTGTGGATCGTTCCAGTATTGTTTTCTATTATACTCTTTAATCTTATCTGGATTTTTTTTCATCCATTTCAAAGTTGTCGCATTAATTTTCTTTTTATGTTGTGAATAATATTTTCTATGATAATCATTAACATGATCACGATTGGCAGCAGTCCATTTTTTCTGGTAGTCTTTATGTTCTTCAATCCATCTTTTTTGATATGTCTTCATTTCTTTTTTATGATTCCTATACCAATTATACTGATATCTCGCTTTTTCGATTTTATTCATGTTTTTTTATTATTAAGTGGTTATTTAAAGTAACATTGAATAAAAAAAAAGAAAAAAATAGTAAGAGAACTAAGCTTTTGCTGAAGTCATTCTAACGATTGAAGTTCCGTCAATCACACCAGATTTTGTACGCCAGTTGGCTGTTACTCTGATCTGATTGTCTTCTGGATATTCATGGAATTTCAAACTAACATTTCGTTTGTATGCTATACCGTAAGAATGTTGAGGAATACACATGATTGCGTGATACGCATCTGTTGTTGTGTTATCCTGTTCATCAACTGTGTTTGTTACGACAATTTGGCATCCATAAAGTTCTGCTAGTGTGTTTTTCCTATAAGCGTTTGGTTCTGAGAAGGCAATATAATTGGTTAATTCTGTATCTTCAATAAGTTCCTTGAACTGTTGAGGATGCAAGAACGCTACCGGTTTTACTCCACCCCATAGATAGCCTTTTTCTGTTAGATATTCAACACCTGTTGCAATACCTGTTGGATCAAATGCTATTGAGGCAGTATCTGAATGTGTTATTGTTGCACCTGTATCTGCTCTTATCCATTTACCTGGAGTTAGTGTGCCCTCAGCGGAAACAGTATCAAGCATATCTGTCGAAACAAAATCCTCATAACGAAATGCGGCTGCATTTGTTACAACACCTAATGTGTCATAAGCGTTATTTTCAATATCATCTGTGTCAACTTTGAAATAAACACCAGTGATCGTTGATGGATTAATTTCAACTGCTTCAATGTCCATTGTTGCTTCTGTTGCAGTAGTACCAGCGGTTTGTGTTGCCGTTGTTGGTAAGTCATGTTTAAAGAATCTTGCTTTGTCTTCACCTTGTCCCAGGACCTTTTGTTTTGCAAACTGTCTTGTTGGAACTCTCGATACGGAACCTGGCTCTAATGCCACATCTGTATCAACACCAAAAATAGATTGTGTTCCAGTGAATCCTAATGCTTCTGTGATCTTTTGTGAAGATGCGTAGGGATTTTTCCATGTTTCCATTACACCTGATGGAGTCTTTACTCTGTTAATTGATATATCTCTTAGAAAATCAACTGGTATTTCTATTGCACAACCTCTTTCTGATCTTTCTGGTGATTGAATCCAATTTACAACTTTCTCAACTGCCTTTTTCAGAGAGAATGGTTCTGTATCGGATGCAATAGTTGTGGTTGGTTTTGGTTTTTCTCTAACACCTGTTTGTGTTTCAAGTGTTTTGAGTTTTTCTAGAGTGCCGCTTAAAGAAGCGTAATCAGTTTGGATTTTAGTAAATGAATCCTGTAATGTTTTTGCCCATGATGGAATTTCGTCTTTTGATGTTTCTTTTGGTTGTTCTACTTTAGATTCTTTATCAACACATTTTCCGTCTACCTTATGTTGATTAGCGGGACAATCATCGACCTGCTCAGATTCTTTAGTATTACAACTACATTCCTTAGTTTCTTCTTTATTATTTGTAGAAGTTTCTGTCATTAAAAAAATTGAATTTAAAAATAATAAAAAGAACTATTAATAGAACTATTTTTTCAATCTTTTGTGTTTCTGACAGTAGATTTCAGAAAATATCTTTTCTAGTTTACTGATTCTTTCTTCCATATCAATACACTTTCCATCCACTTTATGTTGACCAGAGGGACAATCGTCTGAGTAATTCATTTCTTTATTACCACACTCTGAATGACATATTGCTACTGCTTGATCGTCTATTTCCTTTCCTGAGTCTTTCTTGGCTTTAATGCAATCAGATACGCAGTCTTCTTTTACGCTTTCAATGACACGAACACTTGTTTCAGGTATGCCAGGCATTTCAGTTAGAGCTAACTGCCATCTTTCAAGACCTATTGGAATCTCCATGCAATCTTGAGCTGTAAAACATTGTTTCTTTACTTCTCTTGGTTCTGCTTCTATTGATGTGAATAACATTTTATTTTTGGCTAGTGTTGCGGTTGCCTCATCTTCTATAATTCCCTCATAGTATAACTGTTCCAGTTCTGGATTATAGTGATAGGTTACATAACCAACGATCTTGTCAGTATGTTCCCAGTTTAGCGGAACTCTTAATCCATCTGCTTTGGCTAGTTCTGATTTTAAGTATAATCTGTTATTTCTTGAAATTCGTGGAATTGCCGCTATACCTGTTATCTTTGCTTGTTCATCAACCTTTGAGAAAGTTTCGATGATATATTTTAGCATAGAAAAATTCTAAAATGAATAAAAAAGAGAACTATTTTGTAAGATCATTTACAAAATCCTCTCCTTGTTTTGTGGCTTCTAGCAATACTTCGAGTTTATGAAATAACTTTATCTCGTCTTTTTGTGGTTCTTTCTGATTGGCATTAAAGATTTGGTTATACCATTTGATTATTATGGTGAACTCTTTTGAAGTTAGATCAACATCCGTCATATTTTTAAATTATTTCTCAAGATAATATTTTGAAGTCTTTCTTTAATTGATGTCAGATCGTTACCATACATGGTTTCTAATCTTTCTGAGAATTTTATGTGTGAATCTATAACTGCTTTTAATTCTGAAATCTGAATACATAACTCGTTTTTAAATTTGTATAGTATGCCTAATGTTATCACTATTGTTGGAATTGCCGTTGCAAGACCCTGTATTATTGGGTTCCAGTCTATTTGTTCTGCGTTCATTTTAACCACTGAAATATAAAAAAGCCGATTGGAATCCAGACTATTAGCATAAAAGCGGCACAACCTAGTATAGTTTTAAAATTCACTTTGTTATTATCTGGATATCTATCATCATCTCCTAATTGATAGTTAGCTTTCATTTCTTTTTACACATCCTTCGGTACACCATATACAGTATTTATGATCATTAGCTTCTATACAGCAAAACTCATCACAGTGTTTTGGATTAGCACAACAACAATTCATTTCCATTTCTCCTTTTCTGTTCTTACATGACAGAATGTTTCACAAGTCATACAAATATCAGAAAAGGCCGGATGTTTGCACTTGCAATAACACTGGCAGTAAGATAGTATGTAACCTTGATTCAACCTATTAACAGCTCTCCATCATCATCTAGAGATAAGTAACGGCAACGGCAATTATGATGCGTATCGTCTGGTATTGTCGGACCATCAATGATTCGTGTGATTGGATCTACATCAAAAACCTCACCGTCTAAATCCTCGCATATTGGACACACTCTGTCATCCCGTCTTGTTACAAACTGCACCTGATCACTGCTGTTTGATATGACACCGTTGTTAAGTGATCGTGTAACAAGATCAGCGGAACCCATGTTAATTGATGCTTCTAACTTTACTGCTCTAACGTGAAGATCAAGAAGTCTTTCCATTTGTTGTTCTGATACGACAAACTCTTTTGAGAATCCACGTGGACCAGTGATTGATATTGTATATTGAAAGGCATTATCCCTGGTAACATCTTTTTCTGGATCAAAGTTTAATATTGTTTCATAGTCTAAATCTAAATCGTTTAGTTCATCGAATGGCAAATAATCAAGATCGTCTATATCCAAATCATCAGAGTCAAGCAAATCAAAATCCAAATCATCTAATTCATCGTAAAACTCATAATCATCAATAAAGTCTTCTTGAATTTTAAACGATAAAAATGTTTGAAAGAACAACAGAATAAAATCCCTGGTCAGTTCTTTGGTTTTTTCTATGTCGTTTAATGCAACAAGTGTTTCCTCATCAAATACTCTTTCATTATATTCTTGTCCTAAAAAATATGATTTTTGTATATAAAGATAAATTAACGCTATGATTTTGTTCCTGTCTTCTTCTGTTAGTTTTGTTATATCACGACCAAATAATAATTCACCGATTTTTAACAGTCTGGAGTTTAACTGATCTATTAAGATGTCTGCTTCTTTTGATGTTTTTGTTAGAGCAAGTCTTGGTCGTTGTTCTACTATTTGCATTTTTTCTTATACTCCTTTTTAATTTCTCTTGCTCTCTTTTCTATTAAACGATACCTTGCAAGTAACGATTCTTGATTTTGTGATTGTTTGAAATTGTTTGTCTTTTGCTGGATTATTTGCTGTTTTTGATCAATATTAGTTTGTATGCCATCATCATCAAACAAATCAATGCCTGTATTAGCTTTAAGCCACTCCCTGTATTCCCAGACAGAAACTTTGTTAGCGTTTGCGTTTGCTAGCATCTGATCTGGATTTAGATGAACAATATTTTGTGCAGTAAATGAAACAGAAAGATTGGCAGTAATTGGATCAATACCATTCTGTGATAAGATGGGATCATAAAGTTCTGTCTTTAACTTGTTTGCTAGGTATCTTTGATAACCTCTAACTCTTTTTAATACTATATTCTCAGTTGTTTCACTTGAAGCCCTAGAAGTAAAATCACCTGTTAATATGTCGTGTGGAAACTGTGTACCTAACTCAAATACTTTTTCTATGTGTCTTATTTCTGCATCAAATCTTGGTGGTTGTTTTCTGTCTGGTTGTATTACTTTGGGTTCTCTTGATACAATGAATTTATCACCTGGTTTGTAGCTTCTCAACTTTACAGCTTCTTTTTCTAACTGTTCATCGTTTGCGCCTTCAAAAACATGATACTCTAATGGAAAACTATAATTCAGAAGATTTGCAGACATGGCATCTTCAATAGCCCACATCTGTTCCACCAACGGTCTTGTTGTTCTGTTTCCGACTCTGCGAGATACCACTAGAGGATAAAATAAGGAATTGCCCCAGGCAGAACGGGAGAATGAAGTAAGATTAAACTCAATGATCTTTTTAGGATCTATTCTTACTATTTGTCCATTATCTGTTTCATGCTCATAAAATTCTGTTTCTCCGTAAACATTTCTTTTTTTCTTTTTTATGCTTTTCATATCAACTTCAATAATATCTTCAAGTAGATTCTCATCAAGCTTCTCAAACATACTTGCACCACAAATCAAAGTGGTATTCACAACACCTTCAAACTTGTCATAAAAATTATTTTTACGATTCCATTCTTCTATCAGTTTCTTGGCTTTCTCGTCATCTGCGTTGATCTGAATATTCGTGCCTGTTATCATTTCTGCATAACTTGATACTGCTATCTGTATTTGTGGCGTTTTGTTGTGATAATCTATTAACTGCTTGAATGATATTTCTGGTGCTTCTCCATCTGGTTCTGAATAATATGAAACAAGTTTTGTGTCGCCTCTTTTTTCTCCAATAAACGCTTCCTTTAATCTTCTAAGAATCATCTGTAACTCCTAGAACCAGATCATCATCTAAACCACGAAATCCATGCTCTCCATACTTTCCATGTGTTGCTTCTTCATCTGTTTCAATTCTTTTACCCCTGCTGATTGTTATGGTTGGTTTTTTCATGGTGTGTTCCTTACATGAAACTCTACTCGATTTAATGTAGATTCAACAACACCAGATTTGTTTAGATCAACTTTAAGAACATAAATCCCATTTGCTGGCATTTCACCACTTGCAACGGTGTAGGACCACGTTCCACTTGATGCTGTAACTATTGAGCCTGTCTTGTTGAATACGTCACCTGAAGAATTAGGATGTGACAGACGTATTGTTAGTGTGTAGCCTGTTAGATTTTTCGCAGATGATAAAGCCTTGTCTGTATAGATTGTTCCAGTCAATTTGTTTTCTGTTGAAAAGTCATATCTATTCCAAACCACTTGATCAGGCTTGAGATATAATCCGTAAACTATTTTAGTTCACCTCATCATTCTCATATCTTTTAATCCAGTTACAATTTGCACATAGAAGCTGGATTTGATTTAGCGTGTATTCTGGATTATTTAATAACCATAGATAATATCTCAGTCTAGACCTCTGTAGAGTTGTATATCTTCTCATTTTTGCACCATCACCTTTGATATGATCTAACTGTAAGGCTCTATGATCAGTAAACCCACATTTTTTGCACTTAGAACCAAACATGGAGAATAATGTTATTTTAATACTCAAACGTCGTTGGTGGTTTTTCTCTTTTAGTTTTTTCTTGTTCAAATTATAATAATGTCTGGCATAAACTAACTTGTTGGTATCTCTGTGTTTCCAATAATGAGTATTTGTAGAGTGTAATCTATTCCAAATTCGTTGGTACTCTCTACTTCTACTTGGATAATATGGTAAAGCTAGTAATGCCATTATAGATCACTCACGATTTCTATCGAATCAGAACAAAATGTATCAATCTCAAATAAGATATGTTTTTCTCTGAAGATCAATTATAGAGTTCTTTATGCTTTCTTTTGTAGTCACCGTGTTTTATTGGAACACCGAAGATTCTCAATAGTTTGATAACTTTCCACTCTATTGTTTCTGGTGATGCACCTTTGTTTTTTTCTGATCTGATTAATTCAAGAACCCTGTTTTGTATTTCTAGATATTTCACGTTAAGCAGTTTCATATACTCGTCTATGTCGGGATCTCCTGTTATGGCTTCTTTCAGTTTTCTAAAATTCATTTTCCTTTCTTTGCCCACTTTTGCCATTCTTCATTCCAGTTCTTACCAGGAAATCGTTTAGAGTATTCATCGTGTGATTTTTTCCACGCATCTTCCCATTGTTTCTTTTCTGTTGCAGTCTTGATAGAACGTTTAGAATTTAAAAGCGAGAATAGTTCTTGTTCTAGAACTTCTTTTGATTTTGCACCACTATGCTTGGATGCAAACCTATCAGTAGAATGAGTCATACATAAAAAAATTCTTAAAAGTATAAAGAGAACTATTTATAACATTCATCGTTTTTATTTTTATTTTCAACGAATCTCTCAACAGTTTCAATCAAGTAACCATCTATGTTGCCTTGTCTGATCTTTGTAAGCATCATTTCAAGAAGAACAGTTAACTCAAAATAATTCGGCCGATTTGTATTAACTAGATTCTCTAAGAATCGATCCATTTCATCATACATCTTATCTATCTTAGAGTTGTCTAGCGTATTTCTCTATTTCAAATAATAAAAAAGAGAACTATACTTTAATCATTCTTAGTTCTACT
>Ga0194131_10006142_pt1 | contig 16882 bp, 15 predicted proteins | sample TA2KigO120mmetaG_FD_148631 | JGI IMG/M metagenome (GOLD analysis project Ga0194131, IMG submission 148631) | Freshwater microbial communities from Lake Tanganyika, Tanzania - TA2015053 Kigoma Offshore 120m | ecosystem: Environmental > Aquatic > Freshwater > Lake | place: Tanzania: Lake... | reverse complement strand
TGACCGCAGCTTGCCCCGCGGTTGGCGGCTCAGAACACGAGTTTCAGCCCAAATTGAATCTGTCGCGCGGAGGTGGCCGTTTGGGAGATGACGCCCGCTGTCGGTTGATTAACAGCCGCGGCCGGGCGAGCCGAAGAGCGACGCCGCTGATGGAGTCGAGCCTCTCGGTGACAAACGCGCGGACATCGTCGCCGGCCATCGGAATTTGAGGCGGGATCCAATCGCTCCAGTTCTTGTCCTTGACGACGGCATAGAGCGCCGAGACCTCGCCGGAAATCGCCCGGCCGAGGAGGATCGACGGGAGCAGGATGGCAACGACGACGGCGAGAAGGGCGATGCCGGCCGCGGCGCTTTCGTGACCCGGCATTCGGCGAACAAGCGCCGCATAGAGCGGATAAAAAAGCACGGCCAGCGCCGAGGCTCCGAGGATTGGCCAGAGGAATGGCAGCGCGATCCAAATGCAAAGCCCGACGGCTCCGATGGCGAGCGCGATCAGAGTGGCTTGCTGAAGACGGAGGCGGGAGGACATGTTACCTCTACCAAGGTACACGCTGTGGCGGCGGCGGGCGTTCCGGGCTAGTTCGCCAGGCGCGTCGCGGCGGTCTCCGGCTCACCCTCGTTGCGGTTGGTGAGGATGACGACCGTGAGTTTCTTCGCTGGATGCCGCTGTATCACGTTGCGAAAGCCGCGCGTGGATCCGGTGTGGGAGATGACGCCGCCCGCTATGCGCCAGCCGAGGCCGTAGCCGAATTTCGAAGGCGTCCAGGTTTTCTGCAGCGTTACGCAGTCGAGAAGGCGGCAGGTGTCCAGGGCGCGGGTCCACTTGGCGAGATCGTGAAGAGAGGAGTAGATGCCGCCGTCGCCTTGAACGGCCGAAGTCGGCGATTGGTCGTCGCGCTTCCAACCGGTGGGCGTGCGGCTATGGCCATAGGCGCGATTCTTCGCCGGGCCAACCGTGGTGCCTTTCATACCGAGCGGTTGGAAGATGCGCCGCTTGAGCATTTCGGCGAAGCGGAGGCCGGAGACTCGCTCGACGATCAGCGCCAGGATGGCGTAGCCGGTGTTGGAGTAGCGGTAGCCGCTGCCGGGCTCGAAGAAAAGACTGGCCTGTTGTTGGACGAAGGTGAGGACATCCTTGTCGCTCAGTTGCGGTGTGGCTCCGGGGACAGCGTCGTCGTAGGGGCGAAGACCGGATTCGTGTTGTAGAAGGTGGCGAATGGTGATGGCTCGGGCGTAATCGGGCCAGTTCTGCAGGTGCTTGGAAACCGGATCGTCCAGTTGGAGTTTGCCCTCGCGTTCGAGCAGGAGGATCGCCGTGGCGGTGAACTGTTTTGTGACTGAGGCCAGGCGGAAATTTGTCTTTGCAGTCACGCGGCGCTTGGCGGCGATGTCGGCGAATCCCTCGACGCGCATCGACTCAACCTTCCCGTCGCGGAGGACCATCGTCGCGGAGCCGGGCTCGATCGCCGCGGCGAGGAGCAAAAGAATCATCCACACCATCGTGCCAGATGTTATTCTCGATAGACAAAGAGTATGGAACTTTCCCGTCGCAACCTCATTCTTTCCGGCGCTCCGGCGCTGCTCTCGGCACAGGGGGCTAATGAAAAAGTCAATGTCGGATGGATCGCCACCGGCACGCGTGGCATGCACGTGATGCGCATGATGTACCAAGCCGTACCGGACAACGTGGTTGTATCGGCGGTGTGCGACACCTACGCCGGCAATCTGGCGAAGGGCAAAGACCAGATTCAGACGATGGGCAAGAACACGCCGAAGACGCACGTCGACTATCGCGACATCCTGAACGATAAGTCGATCGACGCCGTGTTCATCATGACGCCGGAACATCTGCACTACGAGATGACGATCGCCGCGTTGAAAGCGGGCAAGCACGTCTACGTCGAGAAGCCGCTGGCGCACACGATCGAAGAAGGCCAGGAGATTGTTCGAGAGGCGAAGAAGTCCGGCAAAGTTGTGCAGGTCGGAACGCAGAACCGCTCGAACTCGCTGTACATCAAGGCGAAGGAGATGGTGGCGCAAGGGATGATCGGCGAGGTGCATTACGTGCGCGCGTTCTGGTATCGCAACGCGATCGAGCAGAGCCCTTGGAACTATGTGATCCCGGCCGAGGCGAACGAACAGAACACAGACTGGAAGCGGTTTACGGGCAGCGCCAAGAGCCGCGCGTTCGACAAGGACCGCTACTTCCGGTGGCGCTTGTACTGGGACTACTCCGGCGGTATTTCGACCGACCTGCTGGTGCATCAGACCGACATCAGCAACTTCGTGTGCGGGAAGACCGAACCGATTTCGTGCGCGGCGTCGGGCGGGTTGTACCGCTGGACCACGGAAAAAGACAAAGGCGAGGTGCCGGATACACTGAGCGCGTTGTACGAGTATCCGGACAAGTTCCACATCAACTACTCGTGCTACTTCGGCAACGAACAGTATGGCTACGGCGAACAGTTCATGGGCAATGAAGGAACGATCGAAGTAATGAACCGGACGACGCTCCGCTTCTACACCGAGAAGTTCCGCGGCAAGCCACCGGCCCATGTGTCGGCGCGCAAGGAGTTCGTCGAAGAGAAGCCGGGTAACGACACTCCGGCGGTGCAGAATCATGCGGCCAATTTCATCCGCGCGGTGATGGGCAAAGAGAAAGTGATCGCGCCGGTGGAAGTCGGCCAGCAGGCGGCGGTGTCGGGCCATTTGGCGACACTGTCGCTGCGCGCGGGCAAGAAAGTACTCTGGGATTCGAAGACGCAGAAGTACCGGTTCGTCTAAAAGGACATCGACATGTTGATACTCGCAGCCGTACTGGCGATTTTTGTCTATGGCATGATCGCCGCGATGCTGGGCACGATTTTGCCCGATCTTTCGAAGAAGTTTTCCTTGACACCAAAGCAGAATGGCTCGATTGCGCTGGCGCAGGCGATTGGCTTGATGATCGCGTCGCTGGCGGTTGGGCCGCTGATCGATTTGCAAGGCAAAAAGATCGGGCTGCTGATTGGCCTGGCGCTGATCGCACTGAGTCTGTTGGCGCTGCCCTGGTCGAAGGGCTTCGGGCAGATCGCGATGTTCATGCTGGTGCTGGGGCTGGGCGGCGGGATCATCGTCACCGGCGCGAACGCACTGGCGTCCGATATCAGCGAAGACAAACGGGCGGCGACGCTGAACATGTTGAACCTGTTCTTTGGGCTCGGTGGGCTTGTGACGCCGCTGGTGTCGGCGCGACTGCTGAACAATGAGTCGAACAAGATCTGCAACTTCGCGGCGATATTGACGCTGGCGACGCTGGCGGTGCACGCAGTCACCGAAATGCCCGCGCCGAGCGGGCAGGTGGCGTTCCAGTTCTCGAAGGTGACCGATCTGCTTTCGAACGGTTCACTGATGATGCTCGCGGCGTTGCTGTTCTTGTATGTCGCGGCGGAAGTGGGCGTGTGGAATTGGCTGGCGCGGCATCTGATCGCGCAGGGCGTGCCGGAGAAGAACGCGATGACGATCTTGTCGCTGGGCTTCGCGCTGGGCCTGCTTGTTGGCCGGGTGGCGGTGTCGCCGATTTTGGTCAGCGTGCCGGCGACGCAGGTGCTGCTGGGCGCGAGCGTGTTGATGGCGGCGACGACTTATCTGATGCTGCAATCGGCAAACCCGAAGACGGCGTGGATTCTGGTGTTCCTCGGCGGCGTGGCGATGGCCCCGGTGTTTCCGACGACGCTGGCTGTTGTCGGCGACCGGTTCAAGGACATGACGGCGACGGCAATGGGCGTGGCAATTACTTGCGGCTGGCTGGGCCTGGTGGTCAGTTCGCCGATCATCGGTTCGGTTGCGGGCGACGACCCGAAGAAGTTGAAGACGGCCTTGCTGTTGCTGCCGGCGGTGTCGGTGGTGATGGTGGTTGTCAGCTTGGCGCTATAGCGGGCAGAATTTTGTCGCGAAGGATTGGGGAGAGCCGCGCGCGGTCGTCCGCGTGCGGGTCGAACCAGATCAGTTCGGCGATTTCGGCTTGAGGCGTTGGCTCGCCTTCGATTGCCGCTTGGTAGAGCGCGATACGGACGAGGGCATCGTCTTCGCCGGCGGCGGGCGCTTCGAATACGCCGAGGCTTGTGAATGGACCGTAGGCGACGCCCGCGATCTCTTCGGCGAGTTCGCGGCGGAGGCAGGTTTCATCGTCCTCGCCGGGCTCGCGCTTGCCGCCGGGAAGGATCAGAAGCTGCGTACCCTTGCGCTTTCGGCAGAGAAGGATCCTGCCGTCGCGGACGATGAGCAGGCCGGGTTTATCGATGACTCTCATTGCAGGATCGGGAAGAGCTTGTAGTCGCGGGCGACGAAGAGGCTGCCTTCGGTGATGCCTTCGGGCGCGGTGCGGCGGAGGTCGGCTGCGAGCTGTTTCCAGGAGATCTGGCCGTCGAGCGCGCGGCGGAGGACGGAGGTAATCGCGCGGACTTCCTCGGCGTTTTCATGCACGAATTCGAGGCGGAAGTGATGGATGCCGGCTTTGAGCCAATCGGCCATGTGCGCGGCGGCCTGTTGCGCTTCGGCACCGAAGACGGTGTTGCGGCAACCGACATCGGCCATAACGGGATGGGCGCGGCCATGGTCGTCTTTGAGCGCGACGCGGTGTTTTTCGCACGGGCGGCCGCAGTCGCGGTAAGTCGTGCCGGTTGAGAGAAAACGGCAGAAGACGCAGTGTTCGGTGTGGAAGACCGGGAGGTGCTGGTAGGCGATGGCCTCGATTTTCGCAGGGCCGATTCGAGTGGCGAGATCGGAGATTTGCGCCGCGTTGAGATCGTGCGTGGGCGTGAGCCTTTCGACGCCGAGTTGGAGGTAGGCTTCGGCGGTGAGGTCGTTGGCGGTGTTGAGACTGAAGTCGCCGATCCTTACGCGGTTCTTCAGCGGTTCGATCATGCTGGTGGCGCGGATGAGAATCGGGCAATCGAGATCGGCCAGGAAATTGACGATCCGGGACTCGGCGGGTTTTAGAATTCTTGGGCTGGCGACGCGGACGGTGATGCCGGCGCGTTTGACTTGGTCGACGGACGGGCGAAGGCCGTAGAGATCGAGGTAGTCGAGGGTAATGCTGGCCGGGCGCAGGTCGATGGCGGCATCGAGTTGTTCGGGGGTTCGGACCAGGACGTGAACCTGTGGAGTTGCAGCCTGAGCTTCCACGGTGCGGGTTTCGTGTTCAAACCGGTTGACCAAGTGTTCGGGCGCTTTTGTTTGAAGGATCGTCAGCTCTTCGACGGCTTCGCGGCGCATGGCGTTGAGCGCGGAGACGGGGACGAAGTAGGCGCCGTCGATGGCGGCTGTGAGTTCGCCGAGTTCATACGATGTGTTGCCGAGGCGGCCGAGTTGATCGCGGAGTTGCGTTGCGTCGAGGGCTCGGTTGGTGGCGGGCTGCGTGGGTGTCCGGGTGGTGACTTCGTGGCGGCCGGCTCGCCAGTTTGCGGTCAGAGTTTCGGCTTCGGCGTGGACGTCGATATCGATGCGTTGTTTGTGAACGGGAAGAGCTTTGACGAGCTTGTCGATGTCGGGGTCGTGGGTGCGCCAAAGGAGATCGCCTTCGCGGATGCGGGTGAAATCGATCGCGCCGTTGGCGAAGGTGAGTTCAATTGTGCCGTCGAGCGCGGGGCGGGCGGAGTAGATGCGGCCGCCTTCTTCCTTTTCGCTGGGGTTGCGCCAGGACGCGGCATCGAAGACAACACCGTCGCCGGGCTTGAGCGTGATCGCGGCCTCGATTTGAACGGTACTGTTGGCGATGCGGGTGACGGTGCCGGCGCGGAGGCCGCGGTGGCGCGGCGCGCGGCCATTGACGACAGCTTGATGATTGACGCCGGTGAGGAAATACGGACCAAGTCCGCGCGAATAGACCTGTTCGAGTTCGGCGGTGCGATCGATGGCGAGAGGCCGATTTGTGCAGGCGGCGTCGATGGCTTCGCGATAGGCGCGGGTGGTGAGGGCGACGTAGCCGGCGTCCTTGTAGCGGCCTTCGATCTTGAGGCAGGACACGCCGGCGGCGACGATTTCGGGGACCTGCTTCAGGCCGTAGAGATCGCCGGGCGAGAGGAGATAGCGAGCATCGGCGAGAGGCTGGATGGCGCCGTCGACTTCGAGTTCGTAAGGCAGGCGGCAAGCCTGCGCGCATTGGCCGCGATTGGCGCTGCGGCCGCCCCAGGCTTCGCTGGAAAAACACTGGCCGGAGTAGGCGACGCAGAGCGCGCCGTGGACGAAGATTTCGAGATCTGCCTGCGTGGCTTTGTGGATCGTCGCGATCTCTTCGATGGAGAGCTCGCGGGCGAGGGTGACACGATCGGCGCCCATTTCGAGGGCGAATTTGACGCCGGCGACATCGGTGATCGATGTCTGCGTGGAGGCGTGAATTTCGATCGACGGCGCCATGGCGCGGACGGCGCGAAGCATGCCGATGTCCTGAATAATGAGGGTGTCGACACCGGCGTGGATGGCGGCAGTGAGGACGCGGGCGGCTTCGGTAAGTTCGTGCTGGAAGACGAGGGTGTTGAAGGTGAGAAAGCCGCGGACGCCACGGGCGTGGAGGGTCTTCATCACGTCGGGCAGTTCGGCGAGATCGAAGCCGGTTTTTGCGCGGGCGGTGAAGTGTTTGAGTCCGAAGTAGCAGGCGTCGGCGCCGGCGTCGATGGCGGCATGCAGTTGCGGCCAGTAGCCGGCGGGGGACATCAGTTCGGGCTTTGGGGGCACTCACTCCAGGGTAGCTTAGCTGTCGGTGGCGAGCAGGAAAGCGTTGGAGATGGCTTTGAAGCCGATTTTTGCACCGGTGTTTTCTGCACGCCAAACGAGGCCTTCGCGAGGGGCACCGCCGATGGCGGAGGGGCCGTCGGCATCGGCGAGGAACTCTTCGATTGTGCCGAAGTTTTTCACCGTTGCGCCTTGGCGGATAAGAGGAACGGTTTCCATTCCGAGTTCCTTGGCGAGGGACGTTAGAGTTTCCCAGGGCAGGTATTCGTGCGTATCGACGTTGAAGGCCGAGTAGAGCCGGACTTCGTTCTTGGCCAGCTTGTACCGATTGCCTTGTACGCCGGGTCCGATCAGTTCGCCTTGCACGGCGAAGTTGCCGCCGTGCGCGCGCATTTTTTCTTCGAGGTTCAGTTCGCGGGCGATGCGCCAGAAGGTGTTCTCCGCGTCTTCGACGAGGTTCAAGTTTCGCGAACAGACGAAGAAGTTCTCGCGGTTGAGAACGTAGGTCGCGCTTGAGCCGTCGAGCTTTTCCGTGACGTAGAAGCTGTGTTCCGACGCCAGCATCTCGGGCAGATTTTGAATGCGCTCTTCGTCGGTCTTGGGAACAGGCGGCCAGGGGCCTCGAACACGACCGGCGAGGCTGGCGGGGATGGGCGGTTCGTACTTGATGATGCCGAGTTGCTCAGTGACGTCGTCGCCTTCGGAGGCGTCTTGTGGCGCCGGAATTAGAAGGCCTTGGCTGACTTGGCCGCGGAGACGAATCGTCTTGAGGCGGAATCCTTCGAGGCCGCCCATGCGGCGGAGGCTTGATTTGCGGAGGAACTCGTACTCGGGACAAATGGGGAGAAACGAGTCGATTTCGCAGTAGACGGCGAGGTCGCCCGGGACGAACTCGCCTTTCTTGATGACCACTTTCCAGCCAGTGACAGTGGCTACTTCGATCGCGTCCGCGCCGGGAATCGGATCGACCGCCGCGATGCGCCGCACCGTGGCGAGTTGTCGTTCGCTCATTCTTAATCCATATTACTTCGCTGGGGAGGCAGGCCCGTTCGATGGCCAGCGCATGCCGTGTTCTGGTATGCAAGCGGGGTGGGCCCCAGAACGTATCAGAAAGTGAAGCGGCCGGAGAGTTGGATTTCGCGGGGATTGAGGAACGTGCCCGTGATGCGGCCGAACTGAGGGCTGGTGACTTGCGTGTTGGGAGTTCCAAAGTGCGTACGGTTAAAGGCGTTGTAGAGTTCGCACTGGACCTTGAAGCTCATGCCCTCGCGGACCACTACGGTTTTCTGGACGGTGATGTCCCACTTGTTGATACCGGGTGCGCGAAGGTCGGCCGAGCGCGAGGAGGTGCGTCGCAAGGTGAAGGGCTGCTGGGGAACGAACTGGGAAGCATCGAAGTAGTTGTCCACCAGGAAGAGGTTGTTGTCGGAGCGGCGCAGGCGCTCGGCGCTCGCGAAGGCGAGCGGAGGGCCGGACTGTAGAGTGAGGACCCAGTTCACCTGCCAGTTGCCGACCAGCCGGCTCAGCACGGGATTGGAACTATTGGCGAACTTCTTGCCGGGGCCGAAGGGCAGTTCATAGAGGCCGTGGGTGACCATGCGCTGGGGGCGGTCCGAGTCAGAGATCACACGCTCCGGACTCGCATCATTGGGATTAAGCCATGAAGTAGCTTCGAGCATTTTGGAGTTGGTGTAGGCGACGCCGAAGTAAAGACCGCTAGCCATGCGTTTGCCGATTTCCATTTGCAGGGAGTGATACCAGGAGCGGCCGAGCGGGAGGCTGCTCTGTGTGACGCCGGTGTATTGGGGGAAGGGACGCAGCAACTGCAGCACCGTGGTGGTGGGCTGGCTGAGGGCGCTGGTGGGATCCGTGACGACGCCGGCGAAGGGGTTGGCGATGCGGGCGTTGAGGCGGTTACCGAGGAACTGATCGGCGTACTGGTTCACATTGCGCGTGATGGTGATCCGCTGCACTTGAGAGCCCACATAGGATGCCTGGATGGAGAAGTCCTTGGGCAACACGACCTGGATTCCCTGGGAGAAGTTCTGGTTGAGCCCATGGCGGAAGTTGGGGAGGAAGTTCTGGGGCGAGCCGAAGCCGGCGGTGATGGCCTGTCCGGTGCCGGTGAGCAGACCGCCGTTGGCTCCGGGCGGTTGGACGAGGCCGTTGGGGAAGGGGTTGCGAATGGTGTTGAAGGGCGTGAGGTTGTTGTCGAGAGACGTGACCATCTGCGTGGTAAGCGAGAAGCCATCGAGGCGGTAGTTCGAGATATTGTTGGGTGAATAGAAGATGCCGTAGCCGCCGCGGGCGACCATCCAGTTGGTGACGCGGTAGGCATAGCCAATGCGTGGCGACCAGAGCGATCCCGGCATGTTGAGGTGTTCCCGGGGCACGTTCTCATTGGCGAGGAAGCGCAGGCCGCCCCTCACGTTGAGCGCGGCGAGTTCGGGGATGGGGTTGCGGGCGTAGTAGGCGCGGGCCCGGAGTTCGAGCGGGCTGGCGACCACGGTATCGAGGCCGGCGTTGCCGCGATTGAAGCGATCGGTAGTGCCGTTCTCCCGTTCCCAGCGCAGGCCGAGGTTGAGCGTGAGGCGGGACGTCGCCTTCCAGTCGTCCTGGAAATAGATGGCGTGGTAGGTGTTCTGGAGCGCGGGTGCGGCGTTGATATCAGCCGAGCCGTTGTTGGGAGTACCGAGCATGAAGGAGGCGAAGTTATGGCCGGAATTGGGCGCAACGACGAGCGGGTTGGGGCCCTGGGTGAAGGCGCGGCCGAAGTTGAAGATACCGGCGGAACGGTTGGGCGCGAAGTTGTTCTGCTGGTTCACCATGTACCGATAACCCGCCTTAAGAGCGTGGCGGCTGAGGGTGTAGTGAACGTTCACCTGCGGGTTGTAGACATTGAGGGTATTGCGAGAGGTCACGCGCCCGGCGCCGAGGTTCTCCACATCGCCATCGAGCATGGCAAAGCGCGGGAAGGTGGCGAACGCGACATTCTGCGCGAATTGCGAAGGGAAGCCCAGTGAGCTGACGTTGAAGCCTTCTCCATACATGATGTTGGCATCGAAGTAACGGGTGAACCCCATGCGGGCATCGAAGACCATGCGCGAGTTGACGATCCAGGTATAGCTGCCACCGGCGCCGATGTTGCCGCGAGCGAACTCGTCCTGGCCGCTGGTCGGATTGCCGGCGGGGCGGCAGCAGGCATCGCCATAGAAGGCACTGGAAGGATCGGTGCGGTGGTTCCATCCATAGCGCAAGAAGAGGCTGTGGTTGGCGCCGATGTTGTGATCGACGCGCGAGGCGAGGCTGGCCCACTTGCGTCCGCTGATCTGCGGGTTTTCGAAGTTACGCAGATCGCCGGACTGCGGGGTGCGATTGGGCAGGGGGTAAAACTTGAGGGCGTTCAGGGCGACCGGATCGAAGCGGCTGGCGGGGATCATGTTACCGGGGAACTGCGAGCGGATGGAACCGCTGCCTTCGGGCCGCGTGGTGGCGGGGTCGTAGATGTTAAAGGGACGTCCGGCACGATCCAGGGACTGCGAGAAGTTGCCGGAGCGTTCGCGTTCGGTGGGGACAATGGCGCGGGCAAAGGCGTTGCCGCGGACCTGTGTCCCTTCGAAGTTGAAGAAGTAGAAGGTACGGTCCTTGCCCTTGTAGACCTTGGGTAGCCAGAATGGTCCACCGAAGGAAGCGCCATAAGTGTTCTGCTTGAACTCGTTCTGGCGAGCGCCGATGCGGTTATTGAAGAAGCTGTTGGCGTTGAGGTTGTCGTTGCGCAGATACCAGTAGGCATTGCCGTGATAGCTGTTGGTGCCGGAGCGGGTGGCGACGTTGACGAAAGCCGCGCCGGCATGGCCGAACTCGGCGTCATAGGCACTGGTCTGCACGCGCATCTCCTGGACGGCATCGGGGGATGGGGAGAGCGAGACGTTGCCGAGACCCATGTTGGGGATGCCATCGAGGAGAAACTCGCTGCGGGCCTCTGAACCGGAGGCGGCGAAATCCGAGGGTCCGAAGACATCCCAGGGATTGAGGGCGCCAGGGCTTCCGGTGTACTGGATGCCGGGAGACAGCGTCAGAAAGACATAGGGATTGCGGCCGATGAGCGGCAGTTCCGTGATGACCTGGGAGTTCACGGTAGTGCCGAGGGCGCCGGTTTCGGTGCGAAGGACGGCGGCGTCGCCCACGACGGTGACACTTTCGGCGACTTCCCCGATGGTGAGGGCGATATCGATGGTGGTGGTTTCGCCGGTGACCATTTCGACGTTGTCCTGCTGGAAGCGCTTGAAGCCGGTCTGTTCGGCCTCCAGACGGTAGCGACCACGGTCAATGGAGGTGAATCGATAGAAGCCGGAGCCATCACTTTTCTCCGTGCGGGCGACGCCGGTATCGATGTTCACGAGGCGGATGTTGACCTGAGGGACGACAGCACCCGTCGTATCGCGAACGATGCCGGTAAGGTTGCCGCGGTTGACTTGCGCGAAGGCGGAAACGCAAGCAAGAAGAAGGAAAGAGAAGGAAGCAACGCGGCCCGGAACCATAACCCCTCCTTGGCATAGAGTCAGTATATCCGGGATTTCCAATTTGGGTTTCCCGGACCAAATCAGTGTACATCAAACACCTCACTCCGATGCCGCAGTTGATCAGAATGCCCCTTCCGAGGGGGCCAGTGCCCGCGGATGGCTTCTTCGGACAATTGCACAAAAACGAAAACCGACAACATGCCTCTGTTTCCAACAGTTCTCTCGACACCTCTCCCTTCCGGCGAGGTTTTCTTCCTGGCCCAGCACTTCGGTCTCGAACGACTGCAGCCACGAGGTCAACGCTGCGCCACGTTCCCATATCTTCTCGGAGCCAATCAGCCGGAAGGTTGGTTCCCGCGAGAGCCGCTCGGCATCGTTGGCATCCTCGTAGCCGGGAATCCGGCCGTAGACGGACTGGCGCAGTCAGTCCGCCAGCGGGAGCTGGGTATTGTTGCCGCGCCGTGAGTCGGTCAGGTGTTGGGCAATGAGAGCATCGAAGCCCAGCCGTTCGTCCAACTCACGAACCAGCATCAGACCGCCGTCGGAAGTAACGCGCGATCCCTGAAAGTCGATCTTGAGAAGGCCGTTGAGAACGGGCTGGTTTTGATTGTCACCCATTGGGTGCTATCCTCCGCAGGGGTCTTCACTGCCTTCAAACCCCATTGATGTTGATGCGGACGAGTATCTGAGAGACTCGCACTCGCGGCTCACAACGGAAATGTGGGCTTAACATCGTACTTGTGTGTTAGGCGGCGATGTCGATGTGTTGGTAGCCGCTGGACACGATCTGCGCGAACTGCCATTCGATGAGGCGGCGGATGGCGTTGTTGGCCGAGAGGGTGATCGTTGCTCCCGCGGTCTCCACCTGGTGTCGGCCGACATCGACCGGAGCAACTTCTGGCGGCGTCTCGGGGGCGATAACCGGAGGCAACGGACGTTCGAGGACTTCGACGCTTTCGAAGCTGACCGATCGGGTTTGCTCGAAGCCGAATTGGAAAGACTCAAGCGAGTCGAGTCTTTCGAACTGCCGTTCGATGCGGTGCGGATTGGGGTTGTGCACCTGGGAGGCGAGTTTGCGAAGGAGCTTGCTGATGTCTTCGACTTCGTCGTCGTCGAGCGTTCCTTCGACCGAGACTTCGACGGCGAAGGCCGATGACGAGGTCCGTTCGACGCCGCTCACGCGGTTGGCGCCGTCGGTGGCGGAATAACGTCCAACCGATTCAGAAGTCTGGGATGCGAACGAAATGTCGACGACGTCGCCGTCGTCGGTGCGCACCGAGAGCGCGCCGGCCGTTTGCGTCGACCGTTCGCGGTAGCTGGCCCGGGCTTGAATTTGATACGCGGATTGCGGGGCTTCGCAACCACACCGATGGATTCCACCAACGCTACTCATACCCCTCTCATCGTCTGGCGGAGGAGGAGTATGAGCTTTTTCTTTTCGAAGCGGTAGAGAGCGTTGTCGGTGCGGACGTAGATCTGGCCGTTGGACATGGCGGGCGTTGCGAAGCAGCTTTCGTTGCCGCCGCCTTTATGACTTCTACTCCCAACTCCTGATATCGTGAGAGCATGGATTGGCAAGACCGCATTATCGTCGACCCAAAAATCCTCGTGGGCAAGCCGGTGATCAAGGGAACCCGGTTGGCGGTGGAGTTTATCGTTGACCTCCTGGCCGCCGGTTGGACCCATGAGCAGATCATCGAAAACTACCCGCACGTTTGCTGGGAAGACATCCAAGCGTGCTTGGCTTACGCCGCCGAACTGCTTCACGCCGAACATATCATTCCAGTCGAACACGCATGAAGTTCGTCGCCGACGAGAATTTTCCGGGCGCAGCGTTGCGCCTATTGCGGCGCTCCGGATTCGACGTCGCCTCGATCGCCGAGGCTCACCCCGGCATACCCGACACCGAGGTTCTCGCCCTGGCGTCTTCGGAGGGTCGCACGCTTCTGACGTTTGACAAGGACTTCGGCGAACTTGCTTTTCGTCGCGGTCTTCCTGCCTCCTGTGGAGTGATTCTGTTCCGGATCGGTTTGCTCGGGCCAGCCGAATCGGCGGAACTCGCCCTGGCGACGCTGCAATCAGGAGTGGAGTGGGCGGGCCACTTCTGTGTCGTCAACAACCGCAAGATTCGAATTAAACCCCTGCGGCCTTATTTCGAGCCGAAGCGGTAGAGAGCGTTGTCGGTGCGGACGTAGATCTGGCCGTTCGACATGGCGGGCGTTGCGAAGCAGCCTTCGTTGAGGTCGTTGGTTTTGATGACTTCCCAATCGAGCGCGGCTTCGATGACCGACACCTTGCCCTCCTCGCTGCAGGCGTAGATGCGGCCTTCGGCGGCGACGAGCGACGATGAATAGCCGCCGAGTGCGCCGGGGATTCGTTCGGCCTTGCCGAGTTTGCCGGTGGCGGCGTCGAAGGCGGTCAGTATGCCGCCGTTTTTCACCGAGAACAATACGCCGTTGGCGACGACGAGCGAGGGGATCACGCTGTTGAAGGGGCGTTCGTACTTCCAGAGTTCGCGGAGTTTGATTTCACCGGGTTTGGCGGCGTCGTCGAATTCATACGCGTAGAGCCCGTTGGCACCCATGATGCGCTGCTGCATCGCCGACCATTCGGCTTCGGTGATGTAGCCGTCGCGGTCGCCCTGGTAGTTGGCGTAGCCGTTGTAGAGCGGGTTCTTCAGATATTCGTCGGGGCCGAGCTTGCCATCCTTGTTCTTGTCCATCTTGTCGAGTTCGGGCTCGAAGGGCTTGGCGGAATCGGCGCCGTAGCCGAAGAGGTAGAAGCGATTGCCTTCGACGATGGGGCTGCCGATGATGGTGGCGGGAAAGCCCGGCATCGAGGAGGTGCGTTTGCCGTTGGAGGCGAGATGCGCACCGAAGATGCCGCGCGAGACGGTGAGGAACTGGTCTTTGTAACGCAGCGGGGTGCCCCAGGATTCGAACTCGTCGCGCTCGGCCTTCCAGCGCATTTCACCGGTCTTTTTGTCGAAGGCGGCGATGAAGGATCCGCCGAGCTGATCGATGAGGATGACCACCGAGGCGCCGTTATCGATGGGCGACGCGGAGATACCCATGGTGTTGAGGAAGGGCCCGAGCGGGGCGCGCCAGAGTTCCTTGCCGGCGAGGTCGTAGGCGACGACGCCGAAGTCCTTGAAGAACGAGTAGACGTTGCGGCCGTCGGCGAGAGGCGTGATGGCGGCGGCGTGGTTGAGCGCGTTGGTAATTTGATCGTGCTTCTTGTCGATGAACTTTTCCCAAAGCAACTTACCGGTGGCGCGATCGAAGCATTGCGTGTAGAGCTTGTTCTCAGCGAACCCGGTGATGACGACGTGTTTATCCGTCAGCACGGGCGACGATTTGCCGGGGCGGACTTCGGTGCGCCAGACAGTGTTCTTGCCCGCGCCGAATTCGATGGGGTAGCCGGCGCCGACGGCGATGCCGGAGCCGTTGGGGCCACGGAAGCGGGACCAGTCTTCGGCGTGGACGATCAGGGCGGCGAGCAGGAGCGATCGGAGCATCGTTTCATTACGATATGCCGTTTTCGATTTAACGGCAACTTAACGACGTGTTTCGGCGTTTCGACTTTACAGTGGAGACATGAAACGGATTCTCCTGGCGACGGCGATGACACTGGTGGCGCAACCGCCTCCGATGCAGCAGGGCGACGGCGTGTGGGCGCGCGATGCGTATTTCGGCGAGGCGCAGACGTTTGACTCGTGCACGGGGCATCAGCCGGGCAACGGGCAGTATCATCATCACGCGAGCCCGACGTGTTTGCGGGCGCAGTTGAACGACAATCTGGAACTCGTGCGCGACACGCGGAACGGGCCGGTGTATCGCGAGAAGGCGAGCGGGTGGACGCACTCGCCGATACTGGGCTGGGCGTTCGACGGATTTCCGGTGTACGGACCGTATGGGTATTCCGATGCGGCGAACGCGGGAAGCGCGGTGCGACGGATGCGGAGCGGGTTCCGCGTGCGGTCGATGACGGCGCGGACGACACTGGCGGAGTGGTCGCGGGCGTATCTGTCGAACGTGGGCGCGGAGTTGACGGCGGCGCAACAGGGGCCACCGATCAATGCGACGTTTCCGTTGGGGCGATACATCGAAGACTATGAGTATGTCGCCGGCATTGGCGATCTTGATGTCTACAATGGCCGGTTCACGGTGACGCCGGAGTATCCGCGCGGAACGTATGCGTACTTCGTGACGATCGATGGCGATGGCAAGCCGGCGTTTCCGTACATTCTTGGGCGGCAGTATTACGGCACGTTGAACGGTGGAAATGCGCAGACTGTTCCGGCTGGGGCGGAAGATGTGCGAATCACTTGGTGGAAGACTGGATCCCGGCCGGCGCGTGTGAAGAGCGCGTTCAATCCTTCGGCGGCGCCGTCGGCGACCTGGCCGTTTGAGAACATCGCGGGGGCGCGGATCAGCGGCGGCGTGACGGAGGCGGCCAACGCGGATGTCCAGCGGGTGCGGCAGACCGATACCGACATCTACGTGAACTCGAATAATCTGGCGAGCTACACGATGGGTCCGTGGTACGACGCGCTGATGGCGGGCGGGGTGTTTAGCAATTGGCCGTCGCGGCAGAATTTTCAGGCGCGGATTACGAAGTCGCCGGCACAGGCGACGGGCGCGCGGACGGCGACGGGGTTGGGCGCGGTGGGCATTTTCGTGAACGGCGTCGCGATGTTCAACATGCTGGATGGCGCGACGTATTCGACGGCGCGATCGGCGGATGCGGGCGGCGGACTGGTGTCGCCGACGGCGGTGCATGTGTCGGCGGCGTCGTTTGAAAAAGGGCCATTCGCGAAGGGAGCGCTGGCGACGGCGTTTGCGATGTTCGGTGCGACGTTGGGCGGAGCGGCGTCGACGGCGTCGACCGCTACGTGGCCGACCGACTTGAATGGCACGACGGTGTTGATTCGCGATGCGAACGGGGTGTCGCACAATGCACCGATCTACTTTGTTTCACCGACGCAGGTGAACTATCGAATGCCGGAGGCGGTGGCGCCGGGGTTTGCTGTCGTCACGGTGAGCTATAACGGGACGTCGTATCCGGGCAACCTGCATGTGCGCGATGCGTATCCGAGCGTGTTCATGCTGAACGCCGAAGGGCAGGCGGCGGGGTACTTTTCGCGGCTGCGGAATGGCGCGGCGACGGTTGAGCCGATCGATCAGCCGGTGGATGTGAACGACACGGTTTACGCGGTGCTGTACGGGACTGGGCTGGGCGGCTTGAAGGATGTGACGGCGACGATCGGCGGAGTGAACGCGGAGGTGGCGTATGCGGGGCCGCAGGGAACGTATGCGGGGCTGGATCAGTTTAACTTGATCGTGCCGCGGGCGGTGGCGGGGAGCGGGCGTGTGGAAGTGGTTTTGACGGTGGCGGGGAAGGTGTCGAACTCGGTTTACGTCGCGGTCCGATAGAATGGGAGTGGCGCCCGGGTGGCGAAATCGGCAGACGCAACGGACTTAAAATCGAGCCGAGCGGTTTTGGCGGGGTTACGCAGGATTTTTGCCCATTGCTATTTGTTGCTTGGAATCAATGGGTTGCGGGTGGCTGGCGGATTAGGACTAGCCAAACACATTTGAAATGTTGAAACCATCGGTCGTCTGTCGGATGATCTTGTTGTCAAGACG